>Ga0126381_100000007_pt1 | contig 312849 bp, 289 predicted proteins | sample PanSoiMetPlot_28_FD_96465 | JGI IMG/M metagenome (GOLD analysis project Ga0126381, IMG submission 96465) | Tropical forest soil microbial communities from Panama - MetaG Plot_28 | ecosystem: Environmental > Terrestrial > Soil > Tropical forest > Bulk soil | place: Panama | collected 2016-02-17
CGGGCCTCTACACGCCGAAGGACCTCCAGCAGCATAACGGCTGTTATCTCTGCCACGGGCAGGCTGCCCAACCACGGGAATACGTCCCGCTCCAGGCGCCTGATGATCGTCTCGGCATGGCCGGGCGCCCACACTGACGAGTATTTGCCGAACCACTCGCGAGCTACGGCCTCGAAGGTGTCGCGCTCGCGCTGCTCAGCGGCGACTACCGCCGCCTTGGCCGCCTGGCGCTCGGCGCTGGGGTCAGAGCCCGCAGCCAGTGCCTTGCGCGCGGCGTCGCGGCGCTCGCGCGCTTGCTTCATGCTGACGTCGGGGTAGGCGCCGAGTGCTAGCAGCTTTTCCTTGCCGCCAAAGCGATATTTAAATCGCCAGTACTTTCCGCCGGCCGGAAGAATCAGCAGGTACAACCCTCTGCCATCGAACAGCTTGCGTGGCTTATCCGCCGGCTTCGCCTGTCGAACCGCGGCATCGGTCAGGGGCATTGTGGGGGTATCTCCCGTTGATTTCGTACCTGAAAAAAGTGGATACCCCTATTTTGTACCCCCGTTGTCGCCGAGATGTCAATAAACGAGGCCGGACAACTTTAGACGGCTGGAGCAAGAAAACGCCAATTGCTCTGGGCGTTTTTGTATCTCATTGAACTGTCACGGAGGGTTCTGTGGTGGAGGCGGGGGGAATTGAACCCCCGTCCGAAGACCTTCCGGTTCCGGCCACTACACGCTTAGTCCGCGGTTTCTAGCTCGCCCGCCGGACGCCCACGGACGGGCTGCCGGCGAGCAAACCGGTTGTAGCTTCGGGACACTGTCCAACCGGTGAACTACGGCTCCCTAGCCCACTAAATTACGCCTCGACCCGCTGCCATGGGCGAACAGCGGCGAGACGCCAGCGGCCCTTAGGCCGCTAGAGCGTAACCGTTATTGTCTGCGGATAAATTTCGCAGTTCTGTTTGTTTAACGGGCCAACAGTACCCCGGCGTGCGACCACAACCCTCTTGTCCCCGTCGAACCCAAATCGCCCCCATGGAAGTCCAAAACCGAAGAGAGGAAAGTCACCTCAAATCATCACGGTTACGCATCTAGTATTCTAAGACCTGTCCGCGAGTGCCGCAACCGTGGGCTTCTCCTGGCCCGGCTCAGGCGTGAGGACCGGTTTCGAAGACCTCGATAGTCGCCAGCTCCTCTTGCGAACAATCGAAATAACTTGAATGCACCGTCCCCGGCACGTGAATCTCTTTAAGCGGGGGCACGCCAGTTGATCTCAACGGCGCGGTGAGGGTGTTGTAATCGGGCACCATGAAGGCGACGTGATTAAGGCCCGGCCCATGATCGTGCAGGAACTCGGCCAAAACATTGTCGTTGCGCTCCGGTTCCAGCAGCTCAATCTGCGCTTGTCGATCCGGGCCCAGTTTTCCGATCACCATCTTGATGCCGAAATCCCTGGCAGCCGGTCTGCCGCGGAATTTCAAATTCCACGACGGTCCTTGCACGATATCGCGCGCGGCCGCAATCTCGCAGCCCAGTACATTTTCAACCCAGCTTCGCGCCGAACCGATATCGTTCACAATGTAAGCGACCTGGGTGAAATATGACGCCAGGAGTTTTTCCGCCGGGGGTTGCGCCTGAAGGGATCGCACTGCGGGGCGGTCATTCAATTCGATCAATGCGCCCAGCGCTTCGCATCTAAAGTAGAGGCAGCGATATCCTTCCTCGATGCGGATTTCTGCGGCCAGAGAACTTTTTCCGGCAAGCCGCTTCGCCGCAGTCTCAAGGTCGGGCACGCGGAACGCTATGTGATGCAGACCCCCACCGGTCTTCGTGGCAAACCGGTGAAAGATCGGATCGTCGTCCAGCGGCTGCAGCAGCCGAACTTCGTATTCGCCGCGCGGACCAACCGGGGCCATCGCGCACTCCAGCCGGACAGGTTGCGGACTCCGCGTACCGAAAATCTCCGGAGCTATGCATTTTGGGGTAATGCGGGCGGTCGTAAAGCGCGTACCTGGTATGAGGAAGCTGAACCGATCCGCCGCCTGGCCAATGTCGGTCACGACGTAAGTTACATTGTAGAAAAACGGAGCGAGAGCGTCGGTATTCTTCATGAATTCTCTTCGCGATACCCGCTTGCTGGCATTGCGCAGGCGCCGATAGTAAAGCGTCTTTCATACGAGCTTTCGGATTTCAAGTAGGAGCAGGCAGGGCCATGAGTAAGATTAAGCTGGAAGGAGCGGCGGACCTTCATTGCCACTATGGGCCGGACTTCATCATGTCCGGCCAGAAGATGACGCCCTCAGTGACCGCCATCCAGGCGGCCAAGGAGGCGGCGGAATCCGGGTTTGCCGCGATTGTCCTCAAGTCCCACGATTTTCCGACCGCCGCGCTCGCGTTCGTGCTCAACGAGGTGGTTCCTGGAGTGCGCACCTTCGGCGGGATAACGCTCGATCACCAAGTCGGGGGGCTGAATCCGTGGGCGGTCGCGCATGCCCTGCGCCTGGGCGCGAAGATCGTATGGCTGCCGACGGTCGCCAGCCACCAGGATTATCTCAACGGCCTCGGTCCGCGCCTGGGATACCCGGGCACCGGCATTCGGACTACCGATGACAACGGCAAACTGCTCCCCGTGGTGATGGAGATACTTGACCTCGTCGCCCAGCACGACGCCATCATTGCGACCGGCCACATTACCGCCAACGAAAATTACCAGGTCGCAAGGGAGTTTGCGCGGCGCGGGCGGGTAATCGTAACGCACGCGGGGGAGCCCGCCGCGGGACCGCATCTGACCAAGGCGCAATGCGCGGAACTGGCGAGCCTCGGCGCGTTCATCGAGCTTACCGCGCAGGAATGCGTGCCGCACCTGGGTTATCCGCCATGCCCGGTCAAGGAGGTTGCCGAGCGCATCGACGCGATCGGACCAGAGCAAGTCGTGCTTTCAACCGATTACGGTTATTCCGATGCATTGCCTCATCCTGCGCAGGGGATGCGCGATTATATCGACGGCCTGTGGGAGATCGGCGTTGCGGAGGCCAAGCTGAAGATGATGGCGGCCGACAACGCGGCGCGTTTGCTTGGGCTCAAGGGTTGAGTTGAGCTGCCGACGCCGCGCAAACAGGCCTTTCGGGCGCCGGTGCGTCCGCGCATACACTCGACCGAACGCATCGCGCTAGAATTGATCGACCATGGCGCAGGTTCAGAAAGCAAAGAGCAACGGTTACGACCTGGTAGCCGATAACCGCAAGGCGCGGCACGACTTCTTTATCGAGGAAGCGCTGGAGGCCGGGATGGTGCTGACCGGCACCGAGGTCAAGTCGCTGCGCGCGCACAAGGCCAACCTGCGCGACAGCTACGCACGAATAAAGAGCGGCGAGGCGTTCCTAGTCGGGGTTCATATCGGGGCTTACGCCCCGGCCGGCCAGTTCAGTCATGCGGAGACCCGTCAGCGCAAACTTTTGATGCATCGCAAGGAGATCGAGCGCCTGTGGGGCAAGGTGCGCGAACGCGGCTATTCGCTGGTGCCGATGAAGATTTATTTCAAAGATGGCCGCGCGAAGGTTGAGATCGCCCTGGCGCGCGGCAAGCATGCCTATGACAAGCGCGAGGCGATCGCGCGCAAGGACACACGCCGTGAGATCGAACGCGCGATGAAGGGCCGCGGCCGCTAAGTAAAGCTCCCCCCCAATCAGTCCGCAGATTCGTAGTACGCTCTGCCCAAACCGCGATGTACGTCGGATACTCCTCCCCATTTCTGGCATTGTTGAAATGCATTGCCGAATCTCGCTGAAGCCATCATTGGGTAACGGTTCGTGCTTGGCGCCAGCATGCCTCCGGCAATGCACAGCAGCATCATTGTAGCCTCGTGATGGCGCTCGCCTTCGATTGTTGGTGCAGGCTGCCCTTCACGTACGTGTACCTGGACCTGCGCTTTCGCGCGGGCGATTGCCTCCTCCGCATGGCGGCATTGACCTGGAATTCTAACCAGCGTTTCGCCCAGGGCGTCGAAGTATCGCATCCAGGTTGCTACCTGGTCGCTTGGAACTTTGGCTGGCGGATTGGCCCTGATGCGCGCCGCGAGGCCGATTAGCAATGGTCCCACGCGCTCGGATGCCTGGACAGACTCCGGTTCGCACATGCTGAAGACAGCCGTGGTGAACTGCTGATCGTCGCGGCTGTCGGCGATTGCATCCAGTCCGCTGCTTAGCTGGCCTACATCGCGAGTCAGACCCAACACCACATGCGGGTTTGCGTTTGGCAATTGCGTAACCAGTGCGAGCAGTCCTTTCAAAACCCCCGCCGCCTGGCGAGCCTGGTTCTTCACCTGCGTCCGATCACCGATGGACGCGGTTACTTCAACCGCCTGCTGGCGAGCCACGTCCTCGGATCCGCTTTCCTGCGCGGCCGCGGGCTGCTGTGAACCGGGACTCTGGCTATCTGCCCGGTAGTTTCGGTGCGCGGCACAACCGAAAGCCGCGGTGACCAGCAACGACAGGCCGGCGACCCGTATGCAATGCCACATTCGAAGGCCCCCCTTCGCATGCACAGACGCGTATCATGAACAGGATAAACGTGCAAATGGCCGGAGTTGATTATCCGAGCCGCGACGCCATCGCGAGCATTGCGGCGAGTTCCGCGATCGCGCCGGCGGCGCCGATCAGATCGCCTGTCACACCCCCAAGCCATCGCCGATAAAACCATCGCGCAGCGGCCGCCACGATTATTGCGGCGGCCGCAGCCGCCCGCGCATGCGATGAAAAAACCGGGATGATCGCGATGATTGCGATTACGCTCGCAACACGCAGATTAAACCATCCCCATTGCGGCTGCAGAAAGGAACCCGCGCCCGCCGCGCGCAGATACTGGACTCCGGCGCTGACCGCGACCATCGCCCAGCGGCCCAGACCTGGCGCCAGGTAAATCGCCGCCGCGCGCGTGGGGCCTTGCAGCGCCGCCAAAGCGGCCCATTGCAGACCCAGCCAGAACAAAATCGCGGCCGTCCCGAATACGCCCACGTTGGAGTCGCGAAGGATACTCAAAGCGCGCTCGCGATCGGCGCCTGCTCCCAGGGCGTCGGCGGTGTCGGCCAGCGCGTCGAGATGCAGCGCTCCCGTTATTACCACCGTGCTCAGAACGATCAGCCCCGATCTGATCGTGGTGCCGAAGAGCATTGCCAACGCCCCATCCTCCACCATCAGCACGGTGCCGATAATGAAGCCGACCAGCGGAAACAATCCAAAAGACGCGGCCAAATCTTCGTCAGAGGCGGGGCTGCCCGGTGCGACCGGCACAATCGTCAGAAAGCTGGCCGCCAACAGCAGGTGGGTGACGTAGCTGCGGAGCGGCCGGCGTCCGCCGGATTCGCTATCGGCGCCGATGCCGCTCATGTGGCTATTCGCATCGGAGCGGCACGTGCAGCGGGCGACGCCTGTCGGCTCCTTCCGTAATCCTGAGCGCATGCCGCTAGATCCTTCACGTCGTTCACGGCCGAGGGCGGGCGCTAGAGTTTTTCGGCCACTCCGGCGCCAGCGAAGGTCGCCATTTCGCGGTACATGGCGAGCGCCGCCTGGATTATCGAAATGGCGATTGCCGCGCCGGTCCCTTCCCCCAGGCGCAGGTCGAGGTCGAGCAGCGGGCGAGCCCGCAAATGCTCAAGCGCGAAGCCATGTCCTCCCTCCGCCGATCGATGGGAGAAGAACATACGCCCGGCCAGACCGGGGAAGATCTTGTCAGCCGCCGCGGCTGCCGCCGTGGCGATAAAACCGTCCACCACGACGGGGACACGCCGGGCCGCCGCGCCCAGGCATACGCCCGCCATCGCTGCGATTTCGAAACCGCCCAGCGCCGCCAGCAGTTGCTGGCCGTCGGAGAGGCTGGCTTGATGGCGCTGCAGCGAAGCCCGAATGACTTCCACCTTGCGGCGCAGTCCGCCTTCGTCCAAGCCGGTGCCTCGCCCCGCGATCATCGCCGCGTCCATTCCGGTGATCGCGCTGAGCAAAGCGGCCGCCGAAGTGCTGTTCGCGATTCCCATCTCGCCAATTCCCAGCAGCGTACTGGCGCCTTCCACCGCGGTGTTGGCGATCTCGATCCCTGCCTCGAGCGCGAACACGGCCTGCGCCGCGGTCATCGCGGGCTCGCGCATGAAGTTGCGCGTGCCGGCTCCGGCGCGCCGATAGATCAGGCCGGGCAAGCCTTCGGCGCGAGTGTCGCTTGCGACCCCCATGTCGATTACCTTCAGGCCGTAGCCGTAGTGTCGCGCCAGAACGCTGATCGCCGCACCGCCCCCCGCGATATTGCGCAGCATCTGGGCGGTGACCTCCTGCGGGTAAGCGCTTACCCCCTCATCTGCCACGCCATGATCGGCGACAAATACCAGCAGCGTCGCGCTGCCGGCTCTCGCTTCGGGATCATGGCGTATAGCGGCGTAGCGGCGCACCACCTGCTCGAGATAGCCGAGGCTGCCCAACGGCTTGGTGAGGCAATCAAGGCGCTCAAGCGCGGCGCGCTCTGCCCCTTCGTCCAAGGGCTCGATCGAGCCGATCGTGTCCGTCAGGAGACTCATCGATTTGCTCAGACCGCTTCCGTTACGCGATCCCCCCGCATGACGCAAGGCTTGGCCGGTGGGACCAGCCTCCGTGACGGTGTCTCTACCTGTAACTTCGCACGGCTTCGAGCAGCCGGTCGTTGTCGGTGCGCGAGTGTACACCGATTCGATACAGGCCAGGTCCCGCGCCGGGCAGTGCGGCCAGGTCGCGTACTACTATTTCGTTGGCTCGCATATGTTCCGCGAATGGACTCGCACCAAGGGGCACGGCGAACGTCAGGAAATTCGCGTTGGATGGGAAAACGTCGCAGCCCGAAATCGCCGCTAGGCCGTCTTCAAGATGCTCCCGCTCGCGCCTGAGCGCGGTGCGGATCCGACTACGCCAGCTATCGGGCTGGGCCAGGCATGCAATTCCGACGGCGGCCGACGGTGCGCTGACCGACCATGGTTCGAGTGCATGCGCCAAATTAGCGACGACGCCTTCAGCAGCTACGAGATATCCAAGCCGCAGCCCCGGGACCGCGTACAGCTTGGTCATCGAACGCAGCACGATCAGGCGCCCGTGCTGATGAATCAGCGCCACGGCGGAGGCCGGGTCATCGGCAAAATCGATGAACGCTTCATCGACCACGCACCAGCATCCACGCGTGGAGCATCGGCGCACGATCGCGGTCATCTGGGCGACGTCGATACAGATGCCGGTAGGGCTGTTCGGCCTCCCGAGGAACAGCGCGTCGGCGCCACCGGCCAGTGCCTCGTCGATGGCATCCATCTCCAGTCGGAAGCGGTGATCGCGCCGCAGCAAGACCGGCACCGCGGTGGCGGGCAGCGTCAGCAGGCTGTTGGCTATCTCGCTGAAAGTCGGAATTACGACCACGGGCCGCAGCGGGCGGAGCACGCGCGCGATCAGGTAAATGAGTTGGGTGGAACCGTTGCCGGCCAGCACGTTGGCCGGCGCGACCCCCAACGACGCGGCTATGGCGGCCGTCAAGGTTGCGGCATAAGGCTCAGGATACGAACCGATCGCCTCGGCCGCGCGATGATAGGCGTCCAGCGCGGCGGGCGGAGGTCCAAACGGATTGGTGCTGACGCTGAAGTCGATTAGAGCGCGGCTATCGGCGCCGCCGTGCATGCGATCGAAAACTATCTGAACCATAACGGCTTCAACATCATGCGTGCGACGGCCATCAGGCTCAACGCGATCAACGACGCAACCCACAGCATCCTGCGGGCCGTCCCAATATCGCTTAAGCCCGCCTGCCGATGCGCGACGCCCATCAGCGGCCGCGCCTCGATTTCGCCGCCGTACATCGCGGCGCCGCCAAGTTGAATACCCAACGCACCGGCCATCGCCGCTTCCGGAAAGCCGGCGTTGGGACTTGGATGGCGCCGCGCGTCGGCCCGGCAGATGCGCAGTGCCTCGAGCGGGCGCTGGCGCAGTATGGCAGCCGCCGCAGCCAGGCATCCAGCGCTCAGGCGAGCGGGAATCAGGTTCGCGAAATCATCCATCCGCGCCGCCCATCGGCCGAAATAAAAGTAGCGCGAATCGCGATGTCCGATCATCGAGTCGAGCGTATTGATCGCCTTGTATGCCATCGCGGCCGCCGGGCCGCCCACGAACAGATAGAACAGCGGCGCGATCACGCCGTCGGATGAATTCTCCGCTACCGATTCGACCGTGGCGCGGATTATCCCTTCGCGATCCAGGCTGCGCGGATCCCGGCCCACCAGTGCCGGCATCGCGGCACGCGCCGCGCACAGATCCTCCCGCGCCAGCGCCGACTGAACTGAAGTCGCCGCAGCGTCGAGGCCGCGCAATGCAATGGTAGTCCAGGCGGCAATTACCCCCAGCCCTGCCGCAAAGGCAGGTGCCAGCAACGAACCCGCGGCAATTACGATCGATACCGCGGCGACGGCGGCAAGGACAACCGCGGCCGCTACTGCCGCTCCGCCGCACAGGTCACGCCGCGAATTCCCACTCCATAAGCGCTTTTCACCAAACTCGATCATTAGGCCGATGAGCCGTACCGGATGTGGAATCCACGCGGGGTCGCCAATCAGCACATCGGCCACGAGGGTCAGCACTATGAGCGCTGTCGGTAGATGCCAGGCGAAACTCACAAGCCCCGGTGGCGCAACGCGCCGGAGCAGCTGCGAATCGCGGCCTTGCCGATCAATTCGCCGATTACCGTATGCTTGCCGCAATACGTATGCGCGCTGCCGCCCACCGGTGACGCGATTACGATGCAGTCGGTGCCGGTCCCGGTCGCGGGACGGAGTGTGCGCGTGCTGGAAACTCCTGCCTCATGAACCGCCGCCACGCGCGCTTCGGTTACCATCGCGAGCGCCTCCGCCATCGCACAGGCCGAGAGCGGCTGATTGACTACCAGCGCGATATTGATCGTGCCCGGCCGCATCTTCCCATTGGTGGCCGGATCGCCGATGCGCAAAGCGTTGGAGCATCCCGCCGTGCACCAGGCGCCGGCGATCAACTCGCCGCGACGCACCATAGCGTAAGATGCCTTGCGGATATCCGCGCCGGTCATCATCGCAACCGCGGCGCGCGGCTCCAGTTCAAGGCGCCGCAGCAGCGCTTCGAGATATGGCCGCGGACGTTCGGTGGCCGCACGGTCGCCTGGATCAATCTGGTGGTTGACGATCGTGCTGGCACGCCGCGCACCGCCGCCCAGTGGAGCCCAACTGAGCACCTGATGGATCTCCGGCAGCCGTATAATCAGGCTTCGCTCGTCGATCCACCATCGCCAGTGCGCTGAGGGTTTACCGTATTGCGTTCTGACGTGGATACTCCAGGTCAGTATCGCGGCCGTCCCCGCCCGCCATTCGCCTTGCGTTTACCAGCGGTGGTATCGAGCCAGCTGGCCTCTGTTGAACCTCAGGCAGCCTTCTTCGCCGCCGACAACGCCGCCTCGTAGTTGGGATGCTCGCGGATCTCCTTGACGTACTCGCTATAGACCACGTTGTCGCCCTTGTCGACGACGAACACGGCGCGGCACAGCAAACCGTTTTCCTTCATCAGGGTGCCGTACTTGTGGCCGAAGTCGCGATCCTTGAAATCGCTGATAGTGGTGACTTTGTCCACGCCGGCCGCGCCGCACCAGCGCGCCTGCGCAAACGGCAGGTCCATCGACACCGACAGGATCTGAACGTCGCCGGGCAGCTTGGAGGCTTCTTCATTGAAGCGGCGCGTCTCGGCGTCGCATACCGGCGTGTCCAGCGAAGGAACGGTGGTGATGATTTTCACCTTGCCTTTGAACTTGTCGAGGCTGACCGGGGCGAGGCCCTTGCCGACGGCCGAGAAATCGGGCGCTTTTTGCCCGGCTTTGATCTCCGGACCCATCAGCGTGACCGGATTGCCGCCCATCGTGACGGCGCCTTTGCGTTCTTCTGCCATGGCCAATCTCCTTCTGTAAGCAAAAAAGTGGTAACGCGCAGCGCGCGCGGCGCGCCCCGGCGTTTGGAAACTACGGACTGCAACCAGTCTCAAAGAAACAGGGCGGTCATGCAACACCCAAGGTCTGCGCTCGGAGCAGACACGCCGGCCGTCGGGCGGCAATTTTTATTGCGTTAAAGCGCAACCACCAGCCCAATCAGGCTGCCAATCACCAGGATGCCGTTGACTACCCCGGTCAACGCCGCTCCGTAAACACGCTGCTCGGGATCCCTCACGTAGCCAATGGCATGGAGCGGGCGTGCGATCAAAAACAGCAGGCCCAAAATGATTCCCCAGCGCGGGCTGACTCGGCGGCAGAAGATCAGCAGCGCCGGGATAAAAACGATAAGCTGCTCCAGCATGTTTTGCTGTACGCGGAACATCCGCTCGAAAGCCGGATGACCGGTAGTGGCCGGCGCCTTGATCTCGTACTTGTTCCGTGCCTGCCCGACGTAAAAGGTCATCACCAGGTATTCGAGCAGCGCCAGTATTACGACCAATTGCATCCCCACCATCGAGCAGGCCTCCTGTTGGCTCGTCCCTATTTGAGGAACGGAAGCACTTCCGATCCGAACCGCTCCAGCGATCGCATCGCCAGCGCCGGGTCGAGTCCGGGTAATTGGGTATTGATTACGAGGTCGGTCAGCTTGTCTTCCTCGATTATCTGCGCCAGACGCCGGCGAACTTCCGCAGGCGGTCCCAACACGCTGGTGCGGCGCAGGCGCTCGGGGTCGGGCCGAATCGGCGCTTTGGAGATGTCGGTTCCGGCGTGCTGCGAGAGCCACCTTCCGTAATGCTCGGCCCAATACATAGACGGCCCCTCGATATCGCTCCACGCCCGCTCGGCGCTATCCGCCACGTAAACTGTGCGGCTTCCCACCACGCTGAACTTGCCCGGGTCCTTGCCGCCGGCCTGTAGTGCCTCATGGTAGATCCTTATTGCCCCGGCGGCTCCAACCGTGGCGAACCCCATCCCCAACGCCGCCGCCCGCTGGATTCCTTTCGGCGCGCCCACGCCCCACAGCAGTTCCGGATGAGGCTGGCTTGCCGGGCGTGGCAGGACTCGAACGTCGCTCAGATCGAAGTACTTGCCCTTGAAGCTGAAGCGCTCTCCGGTCCACGCCAACTTCAGGATTTCCACGATTTCCAGGGTGCGGCCCAGGCGATGCTTTTTGTTGATGCCGAAGGCGGCGAATTCTTCGGCGCGATACGCCTGGCCGACGCCAATGCGCAGCCGGCCGCCCGAAATCAAATCGACAACCGCGATATCCTCGGCCAGCTTGATCGGATGATAGAAGGGGAACAGCAGCACGTAGGTCCCGATCTGCACGCGCTTGGTGCGCGCGGCAATCGCCGCCGCCATCGGCATTAGCGAGGGCAGATAGCCGTCGTCGGTGAGGTGATGCTCGGTCAGCCAGATCGAATCGAAGCCGATTTCCTCAGCCCGTTCGACCTGCCGGAACATCTCCGCGTATAGGTCGCTGAAGCTCCTTCCCGATGCGGGCGGATTGCGAAAATCAACCTGGTAGCCGAATCTGACTTGGGCCATCGTTCATGCCTTTCCTGAGTCGCTGAGTTCTGTCGGTCTCTCCGATTAGCCGATTCGCTCAGCCGATGCCAACGCTCGCACCGTTGGCCGCCAGCGCCGTGTTTTGCCATAACAGTCCGAAGTGGGGCGGGCGTCTCTTCCCGCCATTGATCAAGCCACGGGGAAGGAGGGCAGCGAATGGCCACAGAGGTCCTGCTCAAGAACGCCAGATTAATCGACGGCCTGCGTGACGCGCCGCTTGAAAAGGCCTCGGTGCTGATTCGCGGCGACCGGATTGCGGCGGTCGAAGCCGGCGACATCCCCGCGCCGCAAGCCGCGCAGGTGATCGATTTGACTGGAAAAACCCTGACGCCGGGCCTGATAGACACTCATGTCCACACCGTGATGATTGGCGATGAGGGACTGAGCCTGTTCATGGCCAACGGTATCACCTCGGTGCGCGACTGCGGCGCGAAACTCGAACTGGTCGTCGCGGTCAAGCGGGCTTTGGAATCAGGTGCGAAATTCGGGCCCCGGCTGTACTTCTGCGGACCGCTGCTCGATGGCGCCCAATCAAGCCTGCCCGGAGCGGGCGGCACTATAATGACGCAAAACGTCGCGTCGCGCGAGTCGATCCCGGGTGTCGTCAAACCGATTCTCGACGCCGGCGCCGACTGCCTGAAGCTTTACTTCGGGCTGACTGCAGATATGGGCGAAGCGATCATCCGCTTTGCCGACGGCCAGGTTCCGATCACCGGTCATATCGGATACATGCGCGCCAGCGAGGCGGTCAAGGCGGGAATCAACGGCCTGGAGCACATCAGTCCGTCGGTGTTCAACGACGTCTGCCCCGCGCATCTGCGCTTCGGTCCCGGCACTTCGATGGCGGGGCGGCAGTTCGTGGAGCGGCTGCGCGCCGGCTGGCTGGCAGCCGATTTCTCTGCGCCCGACGCGCGCGCACTGATCGACGCGATGGCCCGGCGGCAGGTTGCGATGGGCACGACGATGAACATCTACTGGCTCTTCAAAGCCGGCTATGACGCCGCCGCGCGCGATCCTGACCGCAGGTACATCGTGCCGAAGATCCTCGCCGGACGGCGCGAAACGGCGGCGGCTCAAGGCAAGCTGTCCGACCCGGATTGGGATCTGTACTTCAGCCGCCTGGCGCCCGAAGTTATCGACCAGGAGCGTAAGGCGCTGGAGAAGCAACAGGAGTTTTGCCGCCGCCTGTTCGAGGCCGGCGGTCTAATCGTGGGCGGCACCGACGCCGCGATCAATTATCCGCCGGCGGGCTTTTCCCTGATGCGCGAGTTGGAGCTGCTGGCCGATTCGATCGGGACAATGAATGCCCTGCGCGCGGTTACGTCAAAGGCCGCAATCGCCCTGCGCAAACAGGATGATATCGGCGCGGTCGCACCGGGACGCTTCGCGGACATGGTGGTAGTCGAAGGCGATCCGCTGGAAGACATAACCCGGATGCGCAACGTCGCGGCGGTGTTCAAGGGCGGGATGTCCTACGATCCGAAGGCAATTTTGAAAGATCTGCCGGTCAACCCGAATTATCCCGCCGCCTGACTTTGCATCCAAGGCGCGCGGCAATCCCGGATCATGGCTCGCGGCAGGGAGGAAGCGTGAGGAAGACAGATCAGGTCAACAGCTACGCAATCGTCCTCGCTGCGGCGCTAGCCGTAGCGGCGTTGGGCGGTCAAACAAGCGTCGCCTTCGGACAAGTCAGATTCGATGCAAAGAGTTATGAAGCATTGGCGCCGGCCAGTTCAGCGGCGACGATTGCCCCCGGAACCAAAATCACGCTTCAGAACTGGACGAAATATCGCCAATTCATGCCGATCGGAATGCAAGCGCTGTTCAGCGGCAATTACACCTGGAAGATCGGCGCCGGACCGGAATATACAATCGAGGTCGGCCCCACCACTCACATCCCGCTCTCCAGAAGGTACGTGGCCGACACAGAGAAGTACAGCGGCCAGGTCCGCCTCAAGAAGGTATCGACCGGCGGCTACACAGTTGAGAATTACGTTGCAGGAGTACCCTTTCCCAGGCCCACTGAGCCCGAACTGGGTATCAAGTTGATGTACGATGTGTGGTATCCATACTCCCCCTTTGTGTTCGAAATGCTGTTTCTTTCCACTACCGTTGATAGATTTAGCAATACATCCGACTCAAAATCGGACACCGTTGTGTGGAGACTGAATCACATAAGCGATGAGGGCAAGCCGCTTTCGATGTATTCTTCCGGCTATTTGGAGGGAGATCGCTTTGAAACCCTGGAACCCCAACAATTGAAATATACGACGCAGCTCAGCCTGCAGCCAGACGATCCGGCCAAGGTGCAGGAGATGTACATATTCGCTCCCAGCATGCGCCGGCCTCTGCGGTTGTCGACTTCCGGGCGATGCGCGGCGATGACCGGCAGCGATTTTGTCCAGGATGATAACGGTTCAGGGTTTTTCTTCCAGGCTATAAATTTCACCGCGAAATTCCTGGGGCTCAGGCGGCAACTCGCGATAGTGCATCTGAATCCCATCGGCCTGACGCCGCAAGGATACGTGATTAAAGGCTCATTGCCCGGATGGCCCAAGCCGGAGTCGGGAACCTGGGAATTGCGCGACGTTTACGTGATCGATGTCACGCCGCTGCCCGCGGCTGGCGACTACTGCTACTCGCACAAAGTAGGTTACATCGACAAGGAAACCTATGCGCTGACCTGGATCGAGATGTATGGCCCCGATTCACAGCTGCAGAAGGTTTGGCCGATATACCAGACGCCGCGGCGGATTGGCACCGGCGAGGAAGTACTCATTCCCGAAGCGAACTCGACCACGATGCTGAATTTCAAGGACAACCACGCGACCGCCGCGATGCAAGCCAGTCCCGTGCGCGTGGATGAGGAGGCGCCTGGCGATCTGCAAAACGCCGCCGTCGCCGCCTCCGCCAGCGGCCTGGGTCAGATCATGAAATGAGCTTGTTTCAGGGCACGTGATGCGGTTGACTCGAAGTTAGGGGACGCAGAGCGCGGCTGCAGGATTGGTCGGATGCAGAATCACGAAATCGCCAAAATCCTCGACGAAGTCGCCGACATGCTCGAAGTCAGCGAGGACAGCTTTTACCGCGTACGCGCCTACCGCAACGCCGCCCGGACCGTTCGGGACCATCCGGCTGCGCTGGCCCAAATGGACGCTGGGCGCATGCGGGAGTTGCCCGGAATCGGCGCCGACATGGCGGGCAAGCTCAAAAGTATCGTTGAAACCGGCGACTTCGAGGTCCATCGGGAGCTGATGCAAAAAATTCCGCCCGGCCTGATTGAACTGCTGCGGCTGCCGGGACTTGGCCCCAAGCGGGTGCGGTTACTCGCGGACCGGCTTCGCATCAGGGATATCGCCGACCTCAAGGGCGCGATCGAAGCGGGCGCGCTGCGCACGGTGCGTGGTTTCGGCCCCAAGATGGAGCAGCAACTCACGCGCGCGCTCGGCGAAGAAAGGCATGCCGTCAAGGCGCGGCTGATGTTTGTCCAGGCGGCCCAGTCGGCGGAGGCTTTGCTTGAATTTCTGCGTCAGTCGCCGGCGGTTGAGCATGTGGAGATAGCGGGCAGCTTCCGGCGCCGCAAGGAGACGGTGGGCGACCTCGACGTGCTGGTCCTGTCCGCCGCGCCAGTAGCCGTGATGGACCATCTGGTGCGCTTCGCCGAAGTGAAACAGGTGCTGGGCAAGGGCGAAACCAAATCCAGCCTGTTGGTGGGCGGCGATTTGCAGGTGGACCTGCGCGTAGTACCGCGCGAAAGCTATGGCGCCGCGATGATTTATTTCACCGGATCGCAGGCTCATTGCATCCATCTGCGGCGCGTCGCGCAAAGCGCCGGGATGCTGCTTAACGAGTACGGCCTGTTCAGCGGCGACGAACGGATCGCGGGAGCTACGGAAGAGGAAGTTTACCACGCGCTCGGCCTGCCCCTGATTGCGCCCGAACTGCGCGAGGATCGGGGCGAGATCGAAGCCGCGGCGGAGGGACGCCTGCCCAACCTGCTCGTGCGTGAGCACTTACGCGGCGATCTGCACAGTCATTCCTCCTACACCGACGGGCGCGCCTCCATCGAGCAGATGGCGGTCCGGGCGCGCGCCGCCGGGCTGGAGTACCTGGCGATCACCGACCACTCGCGCCGCGTTGCGATGGCGTTCGGCCTGGACCCCGTCCGTCTGCGCGATCAGTGGCGCGAGATCGAAGAGGTGGGCAAGCGGCTGGAAGGAATTGAGCTGCTGCGCGGCATCGAAGTGGATATCCTGGACGACGGCAGCTTGGATCTGCCCGATGATGTGCTGTCGGAATTGGACTGGGTGGTCGCTTCGGTGCATTACAAGCTCGGTCAAGGCGCGAAGGAGATGACGCGGCGGATGATCGGGGCGATTTGCAATCCGAATGTTGACGTGATCGGCCATCCCAGCGGCAGATTGTTGACCGGCCGCGAGCCCAGCGAATTCGACCTCGACGAAGTTCTGCACGTGGCGGCCGAGGAAGGATGCGCGTTGGAGGTGAACTCGCAGGCGGAGCGGCTGGACCTGAACGACAGCGCGTGCCTCAGAGCCAAGCATGCTGGCGTCAAGCTGGTTGTTTCAAGCGACGCGCATCATCCGCGCGATTTTGCGATGCTGCAATACGGCGTCAACCAGGCCAGGCGCGGGTGGATTGAGCAGGACGACGTGCTCAACACGAGGCCGCGGGAGAAGCTGCGCCAGCGCTGAACCCGCGTGGGCGTCGCACAAAGAGGGCCGATGGAAACCGAAACGATGCAGACTCCGAAGCAGGTTACGACCGCGATGAATTATCTGGCGGATCCCGAGGTCAAGCCCGTCAGCTATATGTACAAGCCGCCCGAGGGCACGCCGGTGCGCTCATGGCATATCAGCAAGCATCCGACCACGATTCACAACGGCCGGCTCATCGTCGATCGAATGTCGTTGGATCGGCAGGGATTCGTCCTGATCCACAATCACAGCAGCGTCGGGAACTTCTATGACGACGATCAGGTGAGGTCGGTTTATTACCCGGAAGTCGAGAGCCTCGTGAAAAAGGCCACCGGCGCGGTGCGACTGCTAGCGTTCGATCATAACGTGCGTTGCGGCCCGATGGCGAAGCGGGGCGACACAGGAGTGCGCGAGCCGGTGAAGTATGCGCACAACGACTACACGCTAAAGTCCGGCCCGCAGCGGGTGCGCGACCTGCTGCCGGGTGAAGCCGAGGCGCTGTTGAAGAACCGCTTTGCGGTGATCAACGTGTGGCGGCCGATTCGGGGACCGGTGGAAGATATGCCGCTGGCAGTGTGCGATGCCGGCAGCATCGCACCGCAGGACCTGGTGGCGACCGACCTGGTGTACCCGGATCGCACCGGCGAGGTGCATTCGCTGGCGTTCAACGCGGCTCATCGATGGTATTATTTTCCACACATGCAAGCCGACGAGCTGATTTTGCTCAAGTGTTACGATTCCGCGGAAGACGGCCGCGCGCGTTTCACCGCCCACGGCGCATTCGAAGATCCAACCACGCCGGCCGGCGCACCCGCGCGCGAGAGTATCGAGGTCCGCACCCTGGTGTTTTTCGCGCCGCAGACGTGAGGGACTGTAAGTCAAGGACTCACAGGTTTGCGCGTATAGAGCGGCTCCTATCCTCTTGACCCCCGCGGCGGCACAGCTAGGCTTGGACGTACGATGCAAAATCCGCTGATCAGCGAAGTTCTCCCCGACTTTCTCGAAGAAATCGTGTTCCTGCTGGGCCAGACCGGCGAGGCCGCTTTGGGGCCGCAAATGCGTGAGCTCCGGATCGAGTCGTTATGCGATTGCGGTCACGAAGAATGCGCCAGTTTCGCCACTGCCGCCGAGGTCAAAGTGGACCGCACGGTGGAGCTGCAGTCGATGGAGGGAATTCTGCTGCTCGATTTGAACGCGGACAACCAGGTCTGCTTCATTGAGATTCTCGGCCGAGCGGACGTCAAGTACCTGCTCGACGATTACAAAGAACGCCGCTGAAGCGGCGCGCGCATGCGACGCCGCCTTTGCCGCAGCACAATCATCAGCGACTGAATTGCGGGGCCAGAGATGCCTTCCCAACAAAGCCGGGCGTAAGAAATCTCGGTTCTCCCTACCACATTTATTTCGCGGGAGAAGGTGGCTGATAGCTTGAGCCAACTAGATCCTGGAAATCGCCGCGAGGATGGCCAGCGTGATCGTTTCGCAGACGGCGGCACCCGCGGACAGCCCATCGCCTCCGACCCCTCCCAGGCGCCTGCTTAGCAGCAGCCGCAGTCCGAGAATTGTGAGCGCCACCGCGACGATCGCCGCCAGACCGACCACGTCATACAGGCCCATCGCCAGACTCAACGCGATAACGCTGGAGATGCCGAATTCGGCAAATGTGATGCCGCCGAAATAGGCTATGCCGAGGCCCCCTTCCTCCAACGCCTTCAACCCGTAGCCGATCGGTACGATTGCCCATCGCGACAGCAGCATCGCCAACACCAGCGCGCGCGCTCGCGCAGGGGGGGCGTTGATCATGTTCAATGCGAAAATCTCTGCGCCCAGAATCAGCGATGGAGCGGCCGCGCCGGACCATCCGATATCAACATGGCGGGGCGATTTGCCCGCGATCAATTGCGCGACGGTGCGAGCCACTCCGATTGGCAACAGACCGCCCGTCAGTAGAACCGCCGCAACTATCGTGATTGCCGAGGTCGGCAGCAGCGGAAAAATCGCGGACAGCGCACGATCGCACAGCGCCATGGCGACACCGATGATCATGCCGACCACCGGAACGAACACCAGCGCGCGAGCATGCTCCTCGGCAGGCGCCGCGGCGCGCGGACAGGGTGGCGGAATCCAGCGGGTGCAGGCGCCCGCGGCCAGCCATGCCTGACGCAAGAAGTCGTGGCGCGGTTCGACCTCGAGCAGCGGATCGGCTTTACTGGGATCGGGCACGTTGGAACGCGGCGGCCGCTGTGCGGCAGCTACGCGTTCATTATGAATCAGGCGCGAGCGCGTTTCGAGGCCGTATGGACGGAGCTACAGAGCAATGAAAATCCTGGTTATGGGTGCTGGGGCAGTCGGCGCGTACTTCGGCGCGCGCCTGCAGCAGGCTGGTGAAGACGTGGTGTATTGCGCCCGCGGTGAGAACCTCCGCGCGATGCGCGAGCACGGGATCGACATCACCAGCCCGCGCGGTGACCTCAAACTCAAGGTGACGGCGACCGATGATCCGCGCCAGTTCGCACCCTACGACTTGATTCTATTCTGCGTGAAGGTTTACGACACCGAGGCCGCGGCTGCCGCAATCAAAGGATGCCTTGCGCAGGGTGGAGCGATCATCACGCTGCAAAATGGCGTCGAGAACGAAGCGCGGCTGGCCGAACTCTTCGGCGCCGGCGCCGTGATGGGCGGCAATGCCCGTATCGGAGTGGAGCTGACGGCGCCCGGGAAAATCGTTCATCGGACCACCGGCACGATCGAGTTCGGCGAACTGGACGGCCGTGTCACACCGCGCGCTGACGTGATCGCCGAGGCGATGCGGCGGGCGGGCATTTTCGGCGATCTCAGCACCAACATCCGCGCGGCGCGATGGGACAAGCTGATGTGGAACGCGGCCTTCAACACCGTCACCACCCTGACCAATCGCACCGTCGGCGAGGTGCTCGACGATCCTGAGTGCTACGCCCTGATTCGAAACCTGATGGAAGAGGTGCGCGCCGCGGCCGCGGCCGATGGCGTCGAATTGTCCGGAGAACGGGTTGCCCAAATCATGGCCCATAGCAACAAGAACCTGAGGCCGGTGCGCACCTCGACGCTTCAGGACGCCCAACGCGGCAAGCCCCTGGAAGTGGATGCGCTGATTGGAGTGGTGGTGAGAGTCGCGCGCCACCACGGAATCAAAGCTCCGATCAGCGAAACGATTTACGCGCTGATGAGGGTCGCGGATCGAAACAGCGCCCCCAGGTGATCATTCGGACTGAATCAAAGCTACTTCGGCCGAATCGTCAGCACCGGGCAGATCGATTCGCGCACCACGTGTTCCGCCACACTGCCCAGCACCAGGTGGCTTAAGCCGGTGCGGCCGTGCGTAGCCATCACGACCAGCTCGACGCCGTAATCGTGCTCCGCCTTGACGATTTCCTCGGCGGGATTGCCGATCAGCAAAATGGTTTCGTGCTCGATGTCGGCCAGTTCGCTTTTCAGCCGTGCAAGCTCCTGCTCCGCGACCTTTTCATCGTGGGCCGCCATCGCCGCGCCGGCCACCCTGGTAGGATCGGCGTGCGGAGTGACCGCGGCGAGCACGAACAGCTTGCCGCCGTTTTGCTTGGCGATTTCCTTGGCCAGCGCCAGAGCAGCCTCGGAGTTTTTGTCAAATTGGACCGGACACAGCACCCGCTTGAACTTGGTCAGCATTTGCACTCCTCCTTTTGGTTATCACCAATCAATGAGCGGGTTGAGTCCGCGCCGCGCGTCGGCCCGCGCACAACTGCAAACCTGCTATGCCGGCCGGGGTCTTCCCGGCGAAGTCCAATTCACCCCGAGCCGTATATTCGCCATCGAAAAGGCCGCGCGCGCTGCTCCGGGCGCACGAAGTGCAGCGTGGCGCCGGTCCATCGAGTCCACGCGCCGAAGCCCTGCTGGTTGAATTGGGTCTCGACTTCGAACGGCTCCTTGGTGTCGTAATCCTCGCAGGAAAGCCGCTGGGGCTTGTCCTTCAGGGCGAGGTTAAAGGTCACCTGAACGATTTCCTGTGCGGGCAGTCCCGGAGGCCACCACAGTCTTCCCTGGTCAATTTCCTTTTCCGGCACGACAGACTCTTTCCTCCTCGATCTCGATCAGCGGGCCGCAGCCTGCGGTTTCAGTTCATAGTGCCAGTCGCTGCGTCCCTTGAAGTACGGAATTATGTGCTTGCCGAACATCTTAATCGACTCCATGGTCCTGGCGTGCGGCACGCGCCCCATCTCCATGAAGCACAAAATCAAATCGACTCCAAGGTTGGCAAAGCGCTCCAGCACCTTGATGCAGCTATCGGGGTTGCCGGCGCAGAGCAGACCGCTGTCCACCAGCGACTGGGGCGTCAGTTGATCCTTGGCCTTTTTCTCATCGGCCTGCTTTTTCCCGAAGAAGAACGCTTCCGGGGCGCGCTGAGCTGCGTAGCGGTAACTTTCTACCTGGGCGAAAACTTCGGAGCGGTTCTGCTCGTGCAGATGCATCCAGAAGGGAGCCTGCCCCTTAAGCAACGACATGTACCACTGCATTCCTTCGCCCGCCATTTCGATGGTCTCGTCGTTGTTCTCGCCGCACAGCGCCATCAGAAAGGCCGCTATCTGGTTGTTGACCCGCGCGGTGACCTGATTTTTAGGCGCTTTGATCGCCTCGCGATATTTGTGCACCCGGTCTTCCAGAGTGTCGGCCCGCGCAATGTTGAAACACAGCACCCCCAATCCGTAATTGGCTGCAAGATTGAAGCTGTCGGGCGACGAGCAGGCCATCCACATCGGTGGATGCGGTTTCTGGATGGGCTTGGGGATAACGTTGCGATTGGGGCCGACGGTGAAATATTTGCCCTGGTAGCCGGGGAAGCGGTCGGTGGACATCAGTTGCGGAATGATCTGCAGCGCTTCGTCCATCATTGGACGCGTGTCGGCAGGATCGATCCCAAAGCCGGCCATCTCGTTGAGCGTCGTCGAACGAGCGAAGCCCACATCAAGACGGCCATTGCTCAGGATATCCAGCGCGCCAACCCGTTCCGCCACGCGAATCGGATGGTTGTAGGGCTGGGGCAGCAGCACCGCGCCGTGACCGAAGCGGATGCGGTTGGTGCGCTGGCTTGCCGCGGCGAACAGGATCTCGGGTGCGCTGCAATGCGACAGTTCTTCGAAGAAATGATGCTCGACTGCCCACACGTAGTCGAATCCGACTTCGTCGGCGAGTTGGATCTGCGACATCACCTGCCAGTACTTGTCGTATTCATAGTTCGGATACCACGGCTTGGGCATCTCGATTTCATACATCAGGCCGAATTTCATCGACGCCTCCTAATGCTTGCTGCCCGATTACCGGCAGCGACAACGGCGCAACCCCGGTGAGAGTGATGAGACAGGCCAGACCGGGCTGAATCCGGGCCTCCCGGAGTGCGGCTCTTATATACCCTATTTTCGGGCGGACGATAACGCCTAGCGCCGTTCGTACTGCTTGGCGCCGAACAGGATTTCCCTGGCCTTCGCGTCCATGCCGGCGCCGCGCTCTATGGTATCCATCAGCACGGCCATCCCGCGCTTGACCGCCGGGCGCTGGCCGATCGCGTCAACCCAGCGCGTGAGGTTGGCGAACTCCTCAAATTCTCCCCCCTTTTTGCGCGTGACCACCCAGGGCCACGAGGCCATGTCGGCGATGGAATACGCGCCCGCCAGGTATTCGCGTTGCGACAGCTGCTTGTCCATGACGTTGAAGATGCGCTTGGACTCGTTGGTGTACCGATCGATAGCATACTGGAGTTTTTCCGGCGCGTAATTGAGGAAGTGATTCGCCTGCCCAAGCATCGGGCCGACCGTGCCCATCTGGAACATCACCCACTCGGCCACTTGCCAGCGTCCGCGCGGATCGGCCGGTATGAACTTGCCGGTCTTGTCCGCCAGGTACATCAGAATCGCCCCTGATTCGAACACCGAGATCGGCTTGCCGCCGGGGCCCTGATGGTCAACGATTGCCGGAATCTTGTTGTTGGGACTGATTTCCAGGAATTTCGATTCGAACTGCTCTCCCTTGCCGATATTGATCGGCACCACCTTGTAGGGTAATTCCGCTTCTTCAAGAAAGATGCTGACCTTCTGTCCGTTGGGGGTGGGCCAGAAATAAAAGGTCGATCATAGCGCTCTCCATTGGATAATTGGGGCGGAAACGGCGGGTTTCCCCGGTTTGGATCCGAGTCTTATCCGTTGCCGTCCGCCACGCAACAAAGGTGCGTAGGCGGTATTACTCGGGACTGGTCTCCGCGCCGGATTTGCGCACGCCGAGCAGATAGGCCTCGATGAACTGATCGATATCGCCGTCCAGTACCGCGTCGGTGTTTCCCGCCTCCACGCCCGTGCGATGATCTTTCACCATGCGGTACGGCTGCAGCACGTAGGAGCGGATCTGGCTTCCCCAGGTGATGTCTTTCTTCTCCTTGGTGAACTGCTCCAGTTGCTCGCGCTTTTTGCGCATCTCCAGCTCGAACAGGCGTGCGCGCAGGATCTTCATCGCCATCGCCCGATTCTTGTGCTGCGAGCGCTCGTTCTGGCAGGTGACCACGATTCCGCTTGGAATATGGGTGAAACGCACCGCGGAGTCCGTTTTGTTTACGTGCTGGCCGCCGGCGCCGCTGGCGCGGAAAGTGTCGATTCGCAGGTCGGCAGGGTTGATCACCACTTCGACTTTGTCGTCGATCGCCGGATAGACGAAGACCGACGCGAATGAAGTGTGGCGGCGGGCGTTGGCGTCGAAGGGGGAGATGCGCACCAGCCGATGGATGCCCGCCTCGGCCTTCAGATAGCCGTAGCCGTATTCGCCTTCCACGGTAAAGGTGGCGCTTTTGAGTCCGGCGCCTTCACCCGGTTGCTCGTCGGCCACTTCGACCTTGAATCGATGACGCTCCGCCCATCGCAGGTACAGCCGCAGCAGCATCTCGGCCCAGTCCTGCGCTTCGGTGCCCCCCGCCCCCGGATGAATCGACACAATCGCGCCCAGGCGGTCGAACTCTCCGCCCAGCATCACTTTTAGTTCCTGCTCCTCGATCTCGCCGCGGGCGGCGTTGAGCGTTTTTTCCGTCTCGCGCGCAGCCTCGCTATCGTCGGCGCCCTCCTCCTCGGCCATCGAGAAGAACAGCCGCGCCTCTTCCAGACGGCCGCGCAGCCGTTCGACGGAGTCAAGCTTGGCTCTTATTTCGTCCTGTTCCCGGGCGACGGCCTGGGCCGTTTCGGGTTTGCTCCAGAAGTCGGGCTGGGCGGACTGTTCGAGCAGTTCAGCCTGGCGGGCGCCTAGCTGAGCGAGGTCAAAGACGCCTCCCGAGCTTGCCGAAGCGTTCCTCAAGGTCGGTCAATTGTTCGCGCAACTCGCTCAGTATCAAGTCCATATACCTCTCATTGCCCTAAAGGCATCAACTCATCTCCATTATGACAGATCGCGCGGTCCGAATTAACGCGCCGCGTCGATAGGCGCCGCGTTTCAAGACTTGATGCGTCCCGGCGGCCGCTTCAAACCCGGGGCTCGACCAGGTTGCACGAGTAGGTCTTGATGATAAGCCATACCTCCCGGCCTGAAACCAGGCCCAATTCCTCGGCGGCGGCAGGCGTGATGTGGACCTCGAACTCAACACCCGCTTCGATGCCGACAATTACCCTCACGTCCTCACGGCGAATCGATCGGACGCGCCCGGGCAGCGTGTTTCGGGCGCTCAGCCGGTGCGGAAGATCAGCCGCAATCATGATGTCTCCGGCGCGGATCGCGATCCGGACCGGCGCGCCCACCTCGGTCTGGATGAGGGGAACCTCCAGTTCGCGCTCGCTTCCCGCAAGCTTGCACAGCATCGTTCCCTGGCGCTCGTTAAGCGCGCTGACAGCGGCATCGAAGACGTTTTCAAAACCGACGATTTGGGCGACCGTTTCATGACGGGGCGACGTGAGCACTTCCTGAGGCACCCCCTGCGCCACGACCTGACCCGCTTCGAGCACGATCACTCTTTCGCCCAGGGCGAACGCTTCTTCCGGCGAATGGGTGACGTACAGAATGGGAATCAGGTGCGCGGCATTCCAGACGCGCAAATCGTCGAGGATTTTCGACTTGGTGCCCCGGTCGAGCGCCGTCACCGGCTCATCAAGCAGCAGTAAATCGGGGTCGGTGACGAGTGATCGCGCCAATGCCGCGCGTTGGCGCTCCCCGCCCGAAATCTCGCCGGGCTTGCGCTCCGCCAAATGTTCGATACGAAAGGATTGCAGCAGCGCCATCATCCGGCCCTGGCGCTCCGCGGCGGGCAACTTTGCGATTCCATAACACACGTTTTGCGCCACGGTCATGTGCGGAAACAGGGCGGGGCTCTGAAACAGATACCCAAGCCGGCGGTGGGCGGCGGACAGATCGATGCCTGCGGCCGACGCGAACAGTATCTTTGCTCCGACCGCAATCCGTCCCGCGTCAGGACGCATCAGGCCCGCGACGCAGTTAAGCAGCGTGGTCTTGCCGCCGCCCGAGGGTCCCAGCAGCATCGTGAATCCCGGCGGCGCCTGGAATTGCGCGCGCAGCGTGAAGCTGTTGAGCCGCTTGACGACGTCAACCGACAGCAGCGAATCGGCAGCCGGCCGCCCCTTGCCATCCTCACCCATCCAACGATTTGTACAGGGTTAGCGATGCAGCGGCCACACCGCCCACACGCGCCGGTTGACCGCGTAGGTCAGCGACAGCGCGATGAAGGAAAACGCCATCAGGAGCAGCGCCATTTGATTCGCGCTGGCGTAATCGAGTGCCTCCACGTGGTCGTAGATCGCGATCGAAACCGTTCGCGTGACGCCGGGGATGTTGCCGCCGACCATCAGGACCACGCCGAATTCTCCCAGCGTATGCGCGAAGCTGAGCACGGCGCCCGTGATGATTCCGCTTTTGGACAGGGGCATCACGATACGCGCAAAGGTGCGCAGCGGCGAGGCGCCCAGGATCGCCGACGCGCTCAGCAGCTCACGGTCCACCCCGGAGAACGCCGCCACCATCGGCTGCACCGCGAAGGGCAGGCTGTAGATCACCGAAGCGATTGCCAGGCTGGTGAATGTGAATGGCAATCGATGGCCGAAGACTCGATGATACAGGCTCCCCACCGGGCTGTTCGCGCCGATCGCGACCAGAATATAGAAGCCCAGCACCGTGGGCGGCAGCACCAGCGGCAGCGCCACGACCGCTTCAAGCAGGAACTTCCAGCGCCAGCGTGTGAAGGCGAGCCACGCGGCAATCGGCGTTCCCACCACCAGCAGCACCGCGCAGACGACCATCGCCAGCCTGAGGGTCAGCCATATGGCGCTCCATTCCATGGCCGGCCTAATTCGGAGGGTTCCCGCTCCCCGCCACCTCCTTGGGCAGCGAGAATCCGTAGCTCTCCATCAGGGCGACTCCGGACGGGTCTTTGAGAAAGTTAAGAAATCGCCTGGCCCCGTCCTGGTTGTGAGCCGATTTCAGAATCACGGCGGCCTGTATTATCGGCGGGTAATCGCCGGACGGGATTTCGAAATAACGCCCTTTGGCTTTCATCGCCGGCGCCACGGCCAGCGACAGCGCGACGATGCCGACGTCGGCATTGCCCGACGATACGAACTGCGCCGTCTGCGAGATATTTTCGCCAAGCACCAGCTTGTTTTTGACCTGGTCGTAGACTCCCGCGTGTCGCATCGCCGCGACCGCCGCGCGTCCATAGGGGGCATGCTGCGGATTGGCGATCGCGATTTTATGTATGTCCGGATCCAGCAGCACCTGCAAACCACGATCGATCACCAGCCTGGAGGTCGACGGGACCCAAATGACAATTCTGCCTGCCGCGTACTCATAAATGCTGCCCGGCTCCGTCAGGCCCGCTGCTTCGAGCTTCCTGGGATAATCGACATCGGCCGAAAAGAAGATATCGTAGGGGGCGCCGTTTTTTATCTGGGAAAAGAAGTTTCCGGACGAGCCGTAGGAAACGCGCACCGGGTTGCCGGTCTTCTGCTGGAATTTCGCCGCCGCATCCTTGAAGGCAAAGGTCAGGTCGGCAGCCGCCGCCACCGTAAGCTCTCCGGCTCGCGCGGGCCCCGCGGTCCAGGCGCAGATGCAGACGGCGATGATGATCGCAAAAAACAGGAATTTCGTCTTCATGCCTGTGAGGTATGCCATCATAAAGGTAAATTGACAACAATGATGGCGAAACCTTCTTCAGCCTCGCGCTCCAATCGCCCGCGCACGGCGAGAACTTTTCCGTTGCCTTTCGGCACAAAGAATTGGCATTGTCTTTAGGACTACGAAATCCATGATGGCGCACGGAGGTCCTTCATGAGAAACACAACCTGGACGACGGCTGCGGTGGCGGCGCTTGCGCTTTTCGCCATAGCCGCGATGCCGGCGCAGGCGGCCGGAAATCAGATGACGGTGAAGACGGGCTATCTGACCTGTCATGTAGCTTCCGGGTGGGGATTCATCATCGGTTCGTCGCGCACGATTCGCTGCTCCTATTCGTCGAAGCATCATCCGCACGAACACTATACCGGCACGATCTCCAAGTTCGGCGCTGATATCGGTTACCTCCAATCGGCGGTAATTCTGTGGGCTGTAGCCGCTCCGACCACCGAGCTGGGGCCGGGAGCCCTGGCGGGACATTACGCAGGCGCGCAGGCCAGTGTGGCGCTGGGCGTAGGCGGCGGCGCGAACGTCCTAATCGGCGGGTTTAAGAAATCCATCGCCTTGCAACCGGTGTCGGTCGAGGGGCAGAACGGGCTGAACGTGGCGGCCGGAATCGGCGCGATGAGCCTCCACTACGACGGAGAAAGTTAAATTCATTTGTCGGTTCCCTCTCTCACCATCAGCAGTGGGAGAGGGAGCAGAGGGTGGCTAACGCTTCAAGCATTCGGAGGGCGCAGGGTTTTTGCCCTGGAGGCTCACGGGTTTGTGCAGGCTGCGTCGATTGGGGGCGCCGCGGCTTACCCCACTGTTAGAGTTTAAGGTTTCTCGACATCGAATAATTTGGTTAAGTCAGCGCGCCGCCGCAGCTTGAACCTGCGCCGGCGGTGCATCCGAAGCAGTGTGGGCCGGTTGCAATCGATGCGCTTTCGAGCTCGCCGAGGTCGCCGACGTCCCAAATGGTCAGCCGCCTGCCATCAAGCGTCAGCGGCATTTCGAGCATCTGGTTAAAGTCGCAATCGTACAGCGTGCCGTCGTAGCCGGCGCTTACCAGCGATCGGCACATCAGCTCGCCGGCCGCGCCCGGATTGAAGTGGTTCACCAGCAGGCTCATGTATTCCGCCTCCTTGCCCCAACTGCGCAGTTGATGCGCGAAGCGTTTGATCGGCATGTTAGTGATTGTGAAGAGAGAGTCGAATTCCACCCCCAGCGCGCCCAATTCCACGCGGTAGCGAGCTTCCAGTTCGGCCTGCGCGGGCGGCAGAAAGGCTCCCAGCGGGTTGTACACCAGGTTCAGGCCCAACGGGGGGCGGCCGTATCCGCGTTTGTTGAGTAACCGCAAGGCCGCGACGCTTTGTCCGAAGACACCCTTCCCGCGCTGCTGCTCGACGTTTTCCTCCGTATAGCAGGGCAGGGAGCAAACCAACTCCACTTGAGCGTCGCGGTAGAATTCAGGCAGCCATTCCATCCCGGGAACAAAGATCACGGTCAGATTGCAGCGGACCATGACGTGGCGGCCCATTGCACGGGCGCTCTCCACCAGGTAGCGAAAGTTGTCATTTAGTTCAGGGGCGCCGCCGGTGAGATCGACGGCCGTTACCGCAGGACTGGCAGCCAGGATCTCCATCAGGCGTTGCGCGGCCGCGGGGGCCATGCGCTCCTTGCGCCCGGGCCCGGCGTCAACGTGGCAGTGATGGCAGGCCTGGTTGCATAGCTTGCCGACATTGATTTGAAGGGTACGCGGCGCGCTGCGGCGCAACGGTTCCAGCCCATGTTTGCGGAGTGTGGCGTCGAAGTCGGGTGCGGAAACCATGCCGCTATGATTCGCGCAACTCAACAGGCGTTACAAGCGATCGCGCCTTTGACGATCAGTCTTTCGTTGCGCGGTCCTTCATCAGGAACCGGTTGGTCAGATCGGAAATCAGGTTCTCCGGACCGGATTGATCCAGTGAATCCAGGTCCCAGCCGCCGGGACGCGTCAGACAACGGACCAGTTGCGGTTCGGACCACAGGCCGACTTCGTCCCCCGCCACGTAAAACCCCTGGCCGTTTACCTCGCGGGCCGCGTCGGTGCATAGCCACACGACCAGCGCGGCGACGCGTTCGGGTTTCATCTCGCCGCTGCGCACGTGTCCCCGCTCTCCCAGCCAGTAGGGACCCAGCGCCTGCGCCATTGGCATCCACTTCTGGTACATCTCCATGAATTCCGGGCCGCCCGGCGTGGCGGCGCGAGGGCGGATCATGTTGCAGCGAATCCCGAATCGTCCCAACTCGCGCGCTAGGCTGCGCGTCAGACCTGCGATTCCCTCCTTGGCCGCGGCGTAAGCGGAATTGAACGGATGCCCCAGGCCCGATTCCGAACCGGTATTGATGATCACGCCGGAGCGCTGGCGCTTGAAGATCGGCACCGCGTACTTGATCAGCGCGTAGGTGCCCTTGAGATGCGAGTCCAGCACCAGGTTCCATTGCTCTTCGGTGATTTCATCGATTGGGTAGGCTGCGCGCAGTCCGGCATTATTGACCAGGATGTCCAGACCGCCGAAGCTTTTGACCGCCAGTTCGACGGTGCGATTGGCGCCCTCCAGCGTCGAGATGCTGTCGGTGGAGGGCTGCGCCTCGCCGCCCGCGTCGCGGATCTCCTTCGCCACCTTGTCGGCTCTGCGCTTGCGATCGGGGTCCTTGCCGATGTCGCTGACTACTACCTTGGCGCCTTGCTCCGCCAGCAGCATCGCCTCGCACCTTCCGATTCCGCGTCCCCCGCCGCTCACGATCGCGACCTTGCCAACCAAACGCCTTTTGTCCGCGCGTGCCATCGCTGTATTCCTCCTGGCGAAGTCAGGACTTGCCGGCATAATACGCGTTCAGCCCGAAAGCGAAAATGGAAAAAGCAGACTCGGCGAGCAGCCGCGAGTTATCAGCGCGCGAGCGGGATGACCGGCTTAGGCGGCGCCGAGGCGGCGCGGGAAGTCGAAGCGGCTTCGCCGGGTGCCGCCTTCTGCTCGAGGCTCCGGATGTAAAGCACGATTCGCCATCGCTCGGCCGGCGATACGGCGTCGCCGTAGGAAGGCATTATCTGCGTGCCGTTCCTGATGGTGCCGTAGATGGAGCCATCTTTCATCAGGAAAACGCGCCGCGAAATCAGGTCGGCGGGTGGCGTTCTGAGCATGAAACTGACCGGTCCGTTGCCGCGCCCGCCCGGGCCGTGACACACCGAACAATAAGTAGAGTATAGCTTGCAGCCTTGCTCGATATTCTTTGGCGTAGGCGCAAGAGGATTTCGCAATCGTCGCGACGCCGCGTTGGAACGCGGCCGCTCGCCATCGATCGGCAAGCTGCCCGAGGGCGTCATGCGCGGCGCCTGGTCCATCGGTTGGACAGCATCACCGCGGAACATGTCGATACTCCACGGAAATGCCGAGGCTGGGCCGGGCGTACGGACTGCGAACATTGATGCCGCAAGCAGTGCCGCGAGGCGCCGTGACAGCTGTCGGATCATCTTCCTTTCAGTTTGCCCTGATGACGTACAGGCAGTGGCGCGCAATCCGGGTTCATTTGTTCATCGCGCGCGGTGAACTACAGAATTGGCGGACGTATGAGACCAGCGCTTTGATCTCATCGTCTTCGAAAGCCTCCCTCCAAGGCGGCATATCCTTACTCAAGCCCACCGACGCGCCGCCCCCCTTGATGGTGTCGAACAGGCGCTGGTCGGACTCCTTGGCCATTCGCGTGCAATCGGAAAAGTTGCGCGGCTTGATGGCGAGCGCGGCTCCCGCGGGTCCATCGCCATGCCCCGATTCGCCATGGCACTTGGCGCATTGGGCAACAAAGTTATCGTGCGCGCCACTCACATCCGCCGCGTCTGAATGGCTGCAGATGCTGAGAGCGGCGGCCAAGCACAGGGCCGGCGCGATCCAGTAAATACTCCATCTTCGCATTGCTTTTCCCCCGTATGGTGGTTTCGATGCGGCAGCGCCGCACGATTTACTCGCTGCGCGAGGCCCGCAATGTGGGCGCAGAAACCCCGATCGGTTGCTTGCAGGCAAACTCCATGAACAAACGCGCTGCGATATTTGGATTAGAATCTGCTAAGACATCGCGGCGATGTCCCGGCGGCGCGCGTGGATCAAACCGCGCCGCCGAGCCCGCAAACTATCTGCCGTCAATCGCCCTTATGCTTCTTGCTCAGTACTTCGAGCTTGCCGAACAGTCCGTCGTTTTCATCGTTGGGGCCGGCCGAAAAGAACAGGGAGGTGGACGGAGTATCAAAGGTATTCGACCCATTACCGAAGACCAGCGCCCACAGGCGGTCAATGATAATCGGACCCCGCTGGCCATGAAGCTCTCCAAGACGTTTGCCGCTGGTGAAGTCAAACGCGTTGATGTGCCCATTTTTGAAGTTGCCGACCAGCACTGCGTTGCTGAAGCGGCCGAAATCACCGGGCGCGAGCGTCATCCCCCACGGCGAGTCCAGCGCACCGCGTGACGCGAACCGGCGCATCATTACCCCGTCGGTGGTGAACTCATCGATAAAGCCGTGGTGCGGCCCCCCGACGTCGTCGTGCATGGCGGCGTCCTGAAGCGCATAGCTGATGAATAGATTTCCTCCAATGTTGACTATTCCAAAAGGAGCGTAGTGAGGAGGAAGATTAGGGTCGCTGAATTTGTCGGGTGTCAACGTTACGGGATTATAGCCGCCGTCAAAAACGTCTATGCGGGCGGCGCGGAAATTAGTCGCATAGATCATCGATGCCCCGGCGGCGGTAACGCCGAAGGCCAGACCCTTGTAAACCGCGCCGAAGCTGGAATTATCCTTATGCAGAACCGCGGTAGTTCCGTCGGCAAACTGCCATCCGGATATGGTTCCGTCCTCGGTGTCGAAGATAAAAAGATCACCGCCGAAATTGTCGGTCGTATTCATAGAATTCGGGTTGAAAACAATTCCGCTGGGCGCCGACGGGCCCGTGGCGCCCATCGGAGGCGGGATCGTGACCCGCGGCAGCAGCGCAAGGGGCGTGCCGGTGCCGTCAAACAGCTCGGAGAAGCCTGTACCATTTGTGTTGATCCAGAAGGGACCGCCCGGCGGTTGCACGATTCCCCAGGAATTGACCAAGTTTTTGTCGTTGAATGTACCTGGAACGCCGTTATCCGAAACCAGGTTGGTCTGCACGTAGAAAGGTTGGTCGGCCAGCGCTGGTGCCGGGCGCCAACCGAGTACCACCAGAGCCGCGACCGTTGTTGAAAGTATGCATGCTGTCAGCGATTTTCGGTTTACCATTAGGACACTCCATTAGCTGACGAAACGTTGAATCAACCGCGGCTGGACACAAGCCGCCATCGAACCAGAGCGATCCCGGCAATCTGAATCTGAAAACTTTCAGGGCCCCGGAAAAGTTCCCGAGATTCGGTAAAGGCCAAAAATTTACTTTTCCGTAATAAGTCTACACTCTGTAGAATTTAGCCATGTGTGGAAATATTTGACCTACGTGCGCGAGCGTGACCGGCCAAGCGAACTGAGCTAAGAAATAATCGACGCGCGGAATGGAGCGGGTGAATTCGCTCCGTCGCAAGCAAGAACCGAGGAGCTACCGATTATGCCGTTGGACCTGCTAATCAGGAACGGAACTATCGTGGACGGGACCGGCCGGGAACGTTTCACCGCCGACATCGGCGTGGCGGGCGGCCGCATCGTGGAGATCGGGAAGGTCAAGGACGCCGCCCCGAAGGTTATCGACGCCTCGGACCTGATCGTCGCGCCCGGCTTCTTCGATCCGCATACCCATTACGACGCGCAGATCTGCTGGGATCCTCTGGTCACCTGCTCCTCATGGCATGGCGTGACCAGCGTGGTGATGGGCAACTGCGGAGTGGGAATCGCGCCGTGCAAGCCTGAGGCCCGTGAAATTGCGACCTGGGATCTGGTCAACGTGGAAGGAATCCCGTTTGAGGTTCTTTCCAGGGGCACGACCTGGGATTGGCAGAGCTTTCCGGAATATATCGACGCGGCTGAGCGGCGCGGCAGTGCGCTCAACCTGGCATTCCTGGCGCCACTTACGCCCTTTCGCCACTTTGTGATGGGCGAGGATTCGATGGAACGGGCCGCGCGGCCCGGCGAAATCGCGCAAATCAAGGCGCTGATCAAGCAGGCGGTCGCGGCCGGCGCGGTGGGCTTTTCGCATACGCGGCTGCGCCAGCATATCGGCTATCAGGGGCGGCCGCTGGCTTGCCGCCAGGCCAATCTGGACGAACTCAAAAGCTACGCAAACGCGCTGAAGGAGCTGGGCCGCGGCACGATCGAGATCTCGCTCAGCCAGGAACTCGACACGCTGACCGAGGAGGAGGCGCGCCTGCTCGACACGTTGCTGACCGAAAGCGGACGTCCGGTTACGTGGCTGTCGCTGGTGCCGCTGCACGGACAGGTGCAGACCTGCCTCGATACTCTGGATCGGATCGAACCGCTGATCGCGCGTGGCGGTATTCCCCAGGTGACCGCACATACTTCGCGCCTGCAGCTCAACTTGCGCAATCCGTTTCTGATGGCGAGCCTTACTTCCTGGAAGTCACTGTTCAATCAGACCGGCGAAGAACAAAAGCGCATCTATCGCGACCCCGCCTTTCGCAACGCGTTTCGCGAGGAGATGCGCCATCCGCAAATTTTCACCAGCGATTGGAACCGTGTCGACATCGACTTGGCCGCCAATCCCGCTCTCAAAGCACTGGAAAAAAAGACCATCGCGGAAATCAGCCGCGAGCGCGGCAGCGATCCATTCGACACTTTCCTGGATGTGGCGCTGCAAGACGATCTCGCGACCTGGTTTTCGGTCAGTATGATGGACGAGAACATACTCGCTCCGCTGCTCGGGGATCGCCGCACCTTGATCGGACTGGCCGATGGCGGCGCTCATGTCGACCTGCTGTGCGACGCGGGCTACACCACCTATCTGATCGGAACCTGGGTGCGCGACAAGGGCGTGATGAGCCTGGAGGACGGCGTCCGCCGCATCACGTCCGAACCCGCGGCCCTCTTCGGATTTCCGGAGCGCGGCCGGTTGGCGGCAGGGCTGCCCGCCGATATCGCGATTTTCGACTACAACACGATCGGCTCGACCGGGCGTTCACAATGGCTGGGCGATTTGCCCGGAGGCGGGCGCCGATTGGTTATTCCGGCGCAGGGCGTGGAGTACACAATCGTCAACGGCGAAGTGCTGTACGATCACGGCAAGCATACCGGTGCGATGCCGGGTCGTGTGCTGCGGCTGGGAGCGTGAGTTCGTTCGCCGCGCGTTCGGCCCACAGCATCATGAGCCCGTGGGGCGGACGAGCGTGGTGCTGATGCCGGTGCGGGTGGTGTACCTCAGAATGCGGCCGGCGTCGTCTATAGCGATCGTTTCGCGCTCGCCGATTGCCGGCTCGAACAGCCACGTGCCTGGTTCGGCCTCGACCTGATACAGCGATTGTTTGATCGACTTGGCGACCAGCGTGGCCGGATCGATCGCTGCCACACGCGCGGTCCATCGGCTTTGACCGCGGGCGCGGATGTGCGCGATCAGCAGCGCTTTGAAAATGATCAGCCCGCCGTCGATCTCGCGGAAGCGGCCGAGTTTGACTTCCAGGGTGTTGCGCCCGCCCAGCGCCGTGACCACGCCGCGCAAGCTCTCGCCGCTGACTTCGTAACTGGCGCCGCGTGAGAACGGACCTCGGACATAACGCAACCGTATGCTTTGGACCAAGCCTTCGCTGTCCAGCGTGGCGTCAACCTCATGGCGGTTGTCAGAGGCGTCCGCGGTCCGCCTCACCCCGGTTAACCGGCCTTCGTGGAACTGAATGGATTCGGTCGCGACCAGGCGGCCCTGCTCGCGAATTTCATAGAGGTAATCGCCTTCGGCGATGATCACCGTGGCGCCGTTCCCAACCGTTGATCCAGCAGGCGGCGCAGCGTGTCGGCCAGGCCCGGCGCCGCCACCTCATGCTTCAAATAGACGTAAACATCTCGCCCCTGCGCGTCCATGTCTGAAATCCTGTCGGCCCATTGGGCCAGACCGGCCTCATCGTAGGTCTCCTTGCGCAAGCGCACGTATGCCTGCGGCGCGGTAAGAACAACCGGCGTGGAAAGCTTGTCGCTTTCCGCGATACACAAGGCGCTCGCTGCCTCGCCCAGCGCGTCGAACACCGCATCGTCAAACCACGACGGGTTGCGAAACTCAAAGGCCGCCGCCATGCGCCCGTCAAGCTGGGCCAGAAATTCGCGCAGCAGCGGCAGGTCTTTCTTGAACCCGGGCGGAAGCTGGAACAGGGTGGGGCCCAACCGCTCGCCCAAAGCGCCGGCGACCGAGATGAAGTAGTCGAGGTCGCTCTGCGCGTTGCGCAGGCGCGCCAGATGCGTGATGCGCTGCGAGGCCTTGAGCGCAAAGCGAAATTCGCCCGGGGTCTCGCGCACCCATCCCTCCAGCATCTGCGGACGCGGCATCGCCCTGAAGGTGTAATTGATCTCAACCGTCGGCATGCGGGCGGCATAATAGCCCAACATCTTGTTGCCGGGCGTGCGCGGCGGATAGAAACTCCCGACCCATTCCTTGTAGCTGAATCCAGACGTGCCGATCCTGACCATTGAGCACCCAATGCCGAGGCTAGCCTTTCGGGCGCGGCTCCAACAAGTACTCGTGTGCGGAAGTGCGAGCAGGTCGACAACATAAAAGTCGCGCGGCTCCCAATGGTTGGTTTCCGCCACCGGCCAGCCCGCAAAGGCGTCCCTTTCGCGGCGTCTGAGCGGGAGCGTATTTGATCACGCTTATTTGCGGCCCCAGGCGCCGCCACCGGGCGTTTCGATGCGGATGCGATCGGCAGCTTCCAGCCGCGCTCCGGCCTTGCCGGGCAGTTTGCGGCGACGCTGGCCGTTGACGACATAGTTGTCGCCCGGCTTACCGGCGCCACCTCCGCTCAGGCCATAAGGCGCCAGCACGCGCCGCTCGCTAAGCACACTGACGTTGGATTCGACCAGGCATTCCACCTCGCGCACCAGGCCGTCGCCGCCGCTGAATTTGCCCTTGCCGCCTGAACCGCGCCGTATTCGATACTCGGTCACGCGCATCGGATAGTAAGCCTCCAGCGCTTCGATCGGCGTGTTGAGCGTGTTGGTCATGTGAGTATGAATTCCCGAAGCGCCGGGAAAGCCCGCGGCCGCACCGGCGCCGCCGGCAATGGTTTCGTAGTAGGAAAACGCACGCCCGCGCGATGAATCGTATCCGCCCACGGTGAGGTTTGACATCGAACCGCAACTGGCGGCGGGGATCCGCTCCGGAGCCGCCTGTGCCAACGCTTTGAACAGCACGTCGACCAGACGCTGCGAGGTCTCGACGTTGCCGCCGGCCACGGCCGCCGGCTCGTTCGCGTTGACCACGGTTGCAGGGGGAGCTACCACCTCCACCGCGCGCATCAGTCCTTCGTTGGGCGGCACTGCCGCCGCGCCAAGGCATTTCATCACATAGAACACCGCCGACAACGTGATCGCGTAGTTGGCGTTGACCGGACCGCGAACCTGCGGCGCAGAGCCACTGAAGTCGACGTGCGCGCGCCCCTGCTTTATCCGGATTGCCACATGCAACCTTACCGGGCCGCTGCCGAAGCCGTCGTCGTCGAGAAAATCCTCGGCCGCATATGTGCCGTCCTTGAGTTTCGCCAACGCCGCCTTCATCAGGCGCGCGGAATAGCCCTTGAGTTCCTCCATCGCGGCGCTGACCAATTTGGCGCCGAGCGACTGGACCAGCTCCAGCATCCGCCGACGTCCCACCGTCAGCGCGCCGATTTGCGCGCGCAGGTCGCCCACTCGCTCCTCGCGCACGCGAGTATTGGCGAAGAACAGTTCGAAGACGTCCCGCACCGGCTTTCCGCCCGCAACCAGCTTGACCGGCGGCAGGCGAAACCCTTCCTGGTAAATCTCACTGGACAGCGCCATCGAGCCGGGCGCCATCCCGCCGATATCGGCGTGATGGGCGCGGTTGGCGACGAACGCGAACGGAGCGCGGCGGCCGGGGATGAACACCGGCTCGACCATCGTCAGGTCTGGCAGATGGGTTCCGCCGGCGAACGGATCGTTGAGAACCGCAACGTCGCCGGGCGCCAACTGCAGCCGCTCAATTGCGGCGCGCACCGAGAGGGGAGTGGAGCCCAGGTGGACCGGCAGATGCGCGGCCTGCGCGGCCATCTCGCCGCCGCCGTCGAACAACGCGCAGGAGAAATCGCGCCGCTCCTTTATGTTGGGGGAGTAGCCGGTTTGTCCCAGCACCACGCCCATCTCCTCGGCAATCGCCGCCAGGCGGTTGTTCATCACCTCCAGCGTTACCGGATCGAGCTTCACTCGCGCGCCTCCAGATGGATGTTGCCGTAATCGTCCACGCGCATCGTAAATCCCGGCGCGACGTAGGCCGTGGCGCTCATTTCGACCATCAGCAGCGGCCCGCGCAAGCGTATGCCCGCGCCAAGGTCCTCGCGCCGATAGACGGGAGCCTTCCGTCGCCGCCCCTCGGCCAGCACGCCGATATGGTCAATCGGCGCCGGCGTACGCGCCGCGCGTGGGATACGCCGCGTGCGATGTGTGTACTCGCGCGCCCGCGCAACCAGGCGCAGGTTGACCAATTCGACCATCGCGCCGCGCGCCGCGTAGCCGAAGCTGCGCTCGTGTGCGCGATGGAAGTCTTCAAGGAACCGCGGCGTCATCGGCACCTTGAGCTCGAACGATTGTCCACGATACCGCAGGTCGGCCCATGATTCGATCTCAAGCTTTGAGCGGCTTACGCCCTGCGCCGCCATTTCAGCGTGTGCCCGCACGATCAGCGGACGTATCAACTTTCCAATCTCCGCGTGGGACGGAGCGGCGCGCCTGACGGTAAGCGAGTACTCGCGGCCCAGCGCCGCCTTGAGCGCGCCGTACGCGCAAGCCAGGCCCGGATTGCCCGGCAGGATCACGTGGCGGATACCCAGTTCGTCGGCGAGGTCGCAGGCGTGCATCGGACCGGCGCCGCCGAAGGCCAGCAGCGCGAAGTCGCGCGGATCAAAGCCGCGCTCCACCGTAATCAGACGGACCGCGCGCGCCATGTTAGCGTTCACGACGCGCAGAATGCCCAGCGCCGCGTCGTTTACCGGACATTTCATCGCACGGCTCAGGCGGCCTACCGCGCGCGCGGCGCGCTCCGGATAAAGGCGCATGCGGCCGCCCAGGAAATTATCCGCTATGATGCGCCCGGCGATCAGGTCGGCGTCGGTAACGGTCGGCTCCTCACCGCGCCCGTAACAAGCCGGGCCGGGGTCGGCGCCTGCGCTTTGCGGTCCGACCTTTAGCGAGCCGCCCTCGTCGACGCGCGCCAGCGAGCCACTACCCGCACCAACGGTGTGAATGTCGATAACCGGCGTGCGCACGGGGTAGCCCGCCGGATAGCTGAGCGAACGCACATTTGCGCGCCCGTCGAACAGCGACACGTCGGTCGAGGTTCCGCCCATGTCGAAGGTGATGAAGCGGCTGACGCCAAAGGCCCGTCCCATAGTGCCCGCGCCCATCACCCCCGCGGCGGGCCCGGAAAGGATCGTTCTGACCGGCTCGAGGCGCGCCAGGTCGGCTCCGATCGCGTTGCCGTCGGACTGCATGATGCGCAAGCGGCGAGTGGGTAGCTCGCGCTCCAGGCGTCCCAGATGCTCGCCCATCAGCGGTGCGACGTACGCGTTGACCACGGTGGTGGAAAGGCGTTCGAACTCGCGGTATTCGGGCAGGATGCGATGAGACACTGAAAGCGGGCGTCCGGCGCGCTTAAGCGCGGTTGCGACCGCTTCTTCGCTGCGCGAGTTGGCGTAACTGTGCAGCAGACACACAGCAAAGGATTGGGCGCGAGTGCGGGCGGCGATGTTGGCGATGCGTTTCAGTTCCGCGGTGCTTGGTTCGAGCGCGATTTGGCCGTCAAACAGCGTACGCTCCGCGATTCCGAAGCGCATCGCGCGCGCAACCAGAGGCTGCGGGCGGGCGGGCGCCAGCGCATAAATGTCGCTGCGGTTTTGGCGGCCGATCTCGATCAGATCTTCGAAGCCGGCGTTGGTGAACAGCGCGACGCGCGCGCCGCGGCGTTCCAGCAACGCGTTGGTGGCGACGGTAGAGCTGTAGGTGAGGGACTCCGCAACGCTGTCGCCGAGCAGCGCGCGCACCCCTTCGAGCACGGCGGCGGCCGGATCATGCGGCGTGGATAGCAGCTTGTGCATGCGCAACTCACCGCCGACCATCGCGGCCACGTCGGTGAAGGTCCCGCCGGTATCAACCCCGATCACGATCGACGTACGGCGTGCGGTTGTACGTCGGGAAGCAGACACGCTCAAGACGCTTTCAGCAGGATCTTGAAGACCGAGGTTTCGCAAGCGCGCGCCAGTGCGGCAGGCGCCTCGTCCAGCGGAAATATTCCCGAGATGAGAGGGGCGGGGTCGATGGCGCCGCTGGCCAGCGCGTCGAGCGCGGTCCTAAAGCGGCCGCACCGCGAACCGATAACTTCGATTTCGTTGATCACGATCGGAGCCAGGTTGATTCCGGCGGAGCCGGCGACCGTGGTCTTGAGCACAAGTTTGCCGCGCGGGCGCACCAGTTCAAGGGCGCGGCTGAGTCCGGCTGCGGAGCCCGTGCAATCCACAACTACGTCGAAACCCGGTTCGAGACGGCTTTCAGGCAGCCCCGCGATGCCCATCTCGCCAAGGCGGCGAAGTTTGTCCTCATGACGCCCGCCCAGGATCGGGCTCAGCCCGCGCGACTTCATCGCAGCGGCGGTTATCGCGCCCAGGCGCCCGTCCTCCAAAATTGCGATCCGGTCGGCGTCTGCGATTCGGATCTGCTCGAAAATTTCAAAGGCCGCGGCGAGCGGCTCCGTGAAAACTGCCGCCTCGTCCTGGAGCCGGTCGTCGATGGGGATCAGGTTGGCGTCGGGCAGACAAAGATATTCCGCGAAGGCGCCGTCGCGTCCGAGGATTCCAAGCACTGTCCGCTTGGGGCAATGGCGTCCCAGATCGGCCGCGCACGAAGCACAAGCGCCGCACGCAGCGTTGATTTCACCCACCACCCGCCTGCCGGCGAGTGCGCGGTTGGCGGTGCTGACCACCTCGCCTACGAACTCGTGGCCGGGAACGCCACTGAACCCCATGTAGCCCTGGAGCATCTCCAGGTCCGTGCCGCATATTCCGGCCATCCGCACGCGCACCAGGCTCTCGGCCGCGGCTGGGACCGGCATTGGATAGTCGTCGCGCATCGTGACGCGCTCCGCTACTTGAGGCGAAACCGATTGATTGAGGAACAGTGCGCGCATCCCCTGCCCATCCAGACAAGCGTCATGGAGCGCCTGCTGAGGGGCATCCTATGCGCAGAGTGTGGGTTTGGAAAGCGTGCCAGCGCACGCGTCAGCGCGCGGCCTTAATCGCTTGCCGAACTCGAGCTGGAACTCTTTTCGCTTGAAGTCGAACTCTTCTCGCTTGACGCGGAACTCTTCTCGCTCGAACTGGAACCCTTGTCGCTCGAAGCGGTGGATGTCGAAGAATCGGAGGATTTGCCGTTTGCCGTGTTCGAATCGTCGCTCGTAGCACTCTTGGAGCGTCCGTAATCGGTCGCGTACCAGCCGCTTCCCTTGAGCATGAACGACGTGTGGGAGATCAGGCGTCGCACTTTGCCCTTGCAGGTGGGGCACTTTTTCAGCGGATCTTCCGTGATCCGCTGGCTATACTCAAAAACTCCGCAGTGATCACACTGGTACTCGTAGGTCGGCATAACTTCCAGCCTCTACTCTAGCCCATGGTCCTGACGCAGTCCACGTGGACGAAAAAGGCTTCCAATGCTCAAAATAATCATCCCTTAAATCCTGTCAACGGCATCTGGCGGCTCATGCTGTGCACTCGCGCTTGCTCTGGACAGTTAGCAAACAATGGCTAGATTCGATTATGGATGCGACAAGAGGGCCGATTGGGAGACTTCAGTCCGGGCGCGTTCACCGCACCTTCTGAAGGTTCATTCAGGCCATGACCAATCTAATACCGCCATCAACAGATAACCAGGGGGCCAGCACGATTTCGCCATGGCTGCGCCAGGGCGCTTACGTACTCGCTTATGTTTGGGGCTTCGCGTTGTTCCTGATGCTCGGAACCAAGGGATGCGACTGGATCAGCGAGCCCAGCAGCGCCAAGGTCGCGCTTGGCCTGGCGTCGGTGGCGGCATCGATTTTTGGCGCCGCGCTCCTGATTACCCAAATCGTGAGGAAGATCCTTGAAACGGGGAGAAAACGACGTGTTGGATAGGATCGGTCGGCAGCTGCTGGTGATTGCAGTTGTGGCGATTGTCATCTTTGTGGTGGCGCGCAACCTGGTGGGCTTCACCTACGTGCAGCCCGGATACGTCGGAATTAAGGTGAAGCTCTACGGCACCGAACGCGGCGTGCAGGACCTGCCGATCGTCACCGGTCGCGTCTGGTACAATCCATGGACGGAGAAGATCTACGACTTCCCGACTTTTTTGCAGTACAAGGTGTGGACCGCCAATCCCAATGAGGGCAGCCGCAACGACGAAAGCATCACCTTCGTAACCAAGGACCGTATCCAGGCCAACGTTGATGTCTCGGTGGCCTATCAGTTTATGCCCAACAAGGTCCCGGAGCTGTTTATCAAGTTCCGTTCTGCTCCTGACGTGATCGCTGACACCTATATCCGCTCGCGCGTGCGTGACGCCTTCGTACGAATGGGCTCCGGACTCAATGCGATGGACGTGCTGGGCGCCGGCGTTTCGACTCTGGATGCGGACGTAAAGAACGCGGTCGATCGGGAGATGGCGGGGTTGGGGATCAGCTTCGACTATGTGTCGGTGATCGGTAAACCACGCTTGCCACAACAAATCCAGGATGCAATCGAGGCGGCGCTGACGGCGACGCAACAGGCGCAGACGGCGCAAAATCAGGTCGCGGTGGCGGAAGCGCAGGCGCGCCAGAAGGTCGCGGTCGCGGAGGGCAACGCCAGGGCCCTGCGCGCCGAAGCCCAGGGACGGGCCGACGCGCTCCTGACCGAGAAGCAAGCGGAGGCCAAGGCCAACCAACTAATCGCCGCGAGCATGACCCCGGAATTGATCCGCTATCTCGCCATTCAACGATGGAGGGGCGAGGTGCCGATGTACAGTTCATCGCAGGCGCCGATTCCCTTCATGTCGCTGCCCGACGCGCAGCAAATGCAATCCGATGGCCGGCAATCGGCCGGGATGAAGCCCTCCAGAACCACCCCGTGAGATCCAGGCGCGAGCGACGGGTAGAAAAACGCCCCACTGACTGAAGCTTCTACCGAACCTGTCGCGCAGTCTGGCAGCTAGAAACGATTACCGTAGGAGCCCGGCCAGTTCTTCTTGCGAAAAGATGCGCAAATCCACATGAGGGGCACCGCGCTCTCAGCCGTTGATCCACAAAACCTTGCCCGATTTGTACGCTTTCACGAACGCCTCGTGGTCCGCCTCGGTCTGATCTGCATAGGCTTCCGCGAAGTCTGCCAGCGCGTCGTCGAATACTTCGGAGTTACCGCAGTAGCCGGCCAGCGTTGCGGCGGCGCCCAATCGGGAATGGGCTCGCGCCAGCAGATATCCGCAGGCGGCCGCATAGGACTGGAGCAGATCTCCGGTGAGCTTGGCGGTCTCCATCGAACCCTTAAGGTTTCTCATCTGGCGAACATAGTAAGGACGCCGGTCGATCGTGGTCCATCCGATCAGAATATCGCTTGACGCCTGGAGAGTCCGTTGTCCGAAAACGACGCGGCGGCCGTCGTGTCGCAGCGACTCCGGGAGCGGCGCAACGTAGGGCCCAAGAGCTGGAGCAACCGCTTCTTTCACCTGCAAAAACAGCGGGTCGTCGTCGCCGTTGCCGAACAGCAGGGCCAGGTATGCACGCGTTGCAACGCTGCCGACACCCACCACGCGATGGGCGATATCGGCCACGCGGTAGCATCGCAGCAGCGCGCGCCGCTCGGGCATGACGGTCTGCGTGTACGCGCTCAGACCTGCGACGATTTTGCCGGCGGTCGCGCTATCGACGCGTGTGAGAACCGGCGGATCGTCGCGAAATTCCCAGCCGCCGTCGGGCCGGCGCTGCGCCATCTGCTCGCGCAAATGCAGGTTGGTCTGTTCGGTTGCCTTGAGAACCGCCTGGCGTGCGGCTGCGACTGATTTGTCGGCCGGATGAATGTGTGGATCGTTCCGCCCGGGGTAGGCGTGCAGATGCCATAGATCGAGCATCCCCATATCCTGCAGCCGCTTCACGTTGGCGCGGTAGCCGCCTCCGCAGCGGCGCACCGCGGCCCGCCGATCCTTGCGGTTCACCCCGTTGTCGCGCGCGGCCACATTGACGCTGGCGGCCAATCGCTTCAAGTCAAATTCCCAGGGCCCATAGGTCGTTTCGTCGAAGTCGTTGAGATCGAAGACGACATCGCGCTGCGCGGTGCCGTAAAAGCCAAAGTTGGATAGATGCGCGTCGCCATCGATCACCACGTCAAGTCCGCTGATCGGCGTGTGCGCGAGATCCCATGCCATCACCGCCGCGGCGCCGCGCAGAAAAGCAAACGGCGACGCCGCCATCCGCTCCATCCGGAGCGGCACCAACTCGGGCTGGCGCCCACGGTTGCTAGCCACGATCAGATCGATCGGATTGGGCCGATCGCTGGGGGTCGTCCATCCCGCATGCTTTTCCCGGGGTGTAGCCTTGCGTAGCGCCTTGCCCGCGGCGCGCCGGCTTTCCCATGGCTGATTTTTGCTGCGGAAATCTACTTCGCCAACGTATCTGTCGAAGCCGGGCGACACTCCCGCGCCGCCGATCTCCATGCCGGCGGCAGCAGCCTTGGTCTTTTCATCCAGGTCCATGACCCAATCGCGCCTTCGCGCGCAGAATAGACTTTCTAACATAACGCGCCGGTATACCGAATCCATTGCGTCAAAACTTGGCTTAAACATCCTCTGGAGATGAAATGCGAGGACCCGATCCGTAGGCTATCATCGTCAGATGGCAACCGTGCAAAAACGTAATCAGATAGTAGCGGTCGATACCGTCAATCCGGAAGATGACGGCGATGGGAACGGCCGCTTCGGCGATCTTTATCACCATTTCCTGATCTCCTCGTGGTCCTTTCTGTTGTTGCAAATAGTGGCAGGCTTTTTCCTGATCAACGCGCTCTTCGCCCTCGGCTACTATCTCGATGGCGGAATCGAGAACGCGCGGCCGGGCTCGTTCAGCGATGTGTTTTTTTTCAGTGTCGAAACGATGGCTACGGTCGGCTACGGCCGGATGGCGCCGGTCACGCTCGTCGCACATATCCTGATGAGCCTGGAAGTGTTGACCGGAATGCTTGGCCTCGCGCTGGTTACTGGGCTCACCTTCGCGAAATTCTCGCGGCCCAGCGCGCGAGTGCGGTTCAGCCGCTATGCGGTGATCTCCAAGCGCGACGGCGTGCCGAGCCTGATGTTTCGCATGGCCAACGTGCGCGCCAACCAAATCGTCGATGCGCAGGTTCACGTGCTGCTGGCGCGCTCCGAAGTCACCTCCGAAGGCGAGGACGTATGGCGCTTTTACGATCTGGAGCTGCGCCGCTACCGCAATGCGACCTTCCGCCACTCCTGGACGGTGATTCATCCCATCGTGCCGGGGAGCCCGCTCCATGGATCATCTACGGACGAGTTGGAGAAAGCGTTCGCCGAAATCATTGTTTCGATGACCGGAATCGACGGCGTGTACATGCAGACCGTTTACGCGCGCCATACGTACGATGCGCGCGATATTGTCTGGGGCGCGCGGCTCTCAGACGTGATGCTCCGCATGCCGCGCGGCGCCTTTGCGATCGATTACGGCAAGTTCGATGACGTGGACCCGACCGAAGCACCGGTATGGCAGGAGATTTGATCCTCAGGCCAACCTCTACATTGTTACGGAGAGCCGCCAAAAAAACTTCAGCGGCGGACGGTGTGGACCGCCCGCCGCTGAAACAGTACCGATAGCGCGTCCTACGTCAGGGGGAACTGGACTTCTGCCGGGCCTTTTGCCATCAGCCGGCCTTCCTGGTTCTTCATCTCGACGTCGACCGTTACGATGCCGTTGCCGCTGGCTTCGTCGGCCTCCTTCTTGATCACCTTGCCGGTCAGATAGGTCACGTCGCCGGTCAGAGCGGGACCGATATAGCGCGAGTTGCAGTGCGTGACGAAGCCCAGTTCGCCAGCCCAGTTATTGAGGTAATCCAGCACCCAGGCGCCCATCGTCCGGCCATAGCCGTACCCGCGCGGCATCCCGATCAGCCGCGCGTAAGGAGCGAACACATGTCCGCGCGAGGGGCCATAGTACAGGCCGTCGCCGTAGGTGGGATCGAGCTCAGCCTTTTCTGCGTCGCGCGACATCTCGGGCAGCCAGCCCGCGGTCAGAGTCGACGACGGCAGCGGGTCATTGTAGGCGGAACCCCATACGTTGGAAGGGTTGGCGCGGTATTCGGTAGTGAAGCTCTGGATGGTATGGGGACCGATGGGGCGCAGCGGCAGGTCCTCGCCGTCGGCCACATCCTTGAAGGTCCTGCGCACGTGCTCGTAAAAGGTGCGGTAGTAGTCGAACTTCTCCCGTTCGACTTTCTCCAGTTCCTCCGGCGCCCATTGCGGCTCCTGCTCCTGGTCGGCGAAGGAATGCAGCGTGCGGGCGTTGGAGGCCAGGTAGCGGATAGAGGTCGAGCGCTGCTTGCCCACCACCTGACCGCGCTGATTTTTATAGGTAGTATCGCCACGCGAAAACATGGTCGGTCCGGCGAACTTGGTATGCGTTACGCGGTAGTCAAACAGCGCGCGCTCGACCGTGAACTTGTCACCGGGATAGATTCGCGGCCCATAAAACCACCATTCGTCGCCGCCGAACAGCATGTGCGAGCCGGGAACGGTGCCCTGGATTGCAGGTTGCGCTCCATGTCCGTCGGCGCACGCCACGCAAAAAGATTGCGGCGCCACCATGGTTCCGTAAGCGCTCTTGGCCGCGAACTCGTCGTCGTAAAACAGCCGATTCGGGTTTTGCATCGCCTGGGCCCAACGGCGGATATCATTGGCCGTAATCGGGTCCTTTAAAACCGGACCTCCTACCGGTACGCCGATCCATCGATCGACATCGGTGGTGTCCATCGGTTCAAGATCAGGCATTTTATCGGCCATTTCAGTTCCTCCTCGGGAAACGTATCTTGATTTTCCTTTAGGCCAGTTAGTCGAATAAAAGCAATCGCTTGACACGGGAGTCCCGACGCGTTGTACCACGCTTGATACCATGGTACCGACCGCGTGCACATCCGGCCGGCTGGCAACATCGATCGGCGCTTGCTAGTTTGCGTCGGAATCGGTCCTTTGACTGAAGCCGGCAGTATCCGGGTGAGCGCAAGTGCAATGCCTGAGCGCCCGGAAGCGATGGATTTGGAGGCCATGATGCTCACCGGGATCAAGGTGGTCGAGTGTGGTCAGGGTGTGGCGGCCGCATTCGCCGCGAAACTCTTCGCCTTGTTGGGTGCGGAAGTAATCAAGGTGGAACCGCCGCAGGGCGATGTCACCCGTTTTCGCGGGCCGTTTCGGGCAGATACTCCCGACCCGGAACTCAGCGGCATGTTCATCTACCTCAACGCCGGCAAACTGGGCGTCACGCTGGATCTGACCACCGCGCAGGGGCGTGAACGGTTCCATCGGCTGCTCGATCGCGCTGACATCCTGATGCACAACGTGCTTCCGCCCGACCGCGCGGAATCGGGTCTGGACGCTAGGGCTTTGTGTCAGGCCCATCCTCAACTGGTCGTTACCACCATCTCTCCCTTTGGCGACTCCGGTCCGCGCGCCGGATGGCGCGGTTATGAACTCAACGCTTTTCATGCCGCCGGGATGGCCTCGCTGATTCCATTGGGATCGCCCTTTCCGGATCTGCCGCCGCTCAAGATTTTCAGCAATCAGGCCGAGTTGATGGGCGGTTTGCACGCCGCGATGGTGGCGGCGGCGGCTTACTGGAACCGCACCCGAGGTGGGGGTGGGCAAGCCGCGGACATCTCGATGCAGGAATGCCTGGCCGCGATGCTTGAATTGAGCCTGCTCTATTACACTTACGGCGGACACGTTACCGCGCGAACCAACACCGCATATTCCAACACAATCGAATGCGCCGACGGCAGCGCGCTGATTACGGTGCTGGACGAGCCGCAATGGCAGCGGCTGGTGAAAGTGATGGGCGACCCCGAATGGGCGCACTCGGAGCCGTTTTCCACCCGCGTCAAGCGCGGTATCAACGCCGACGCGTTGCGCGCCCTGATGAGCGACCTGTGGCACGACCGGACGGTGGCGGACGTATGCCGCGCGGTGCAGGACCAGCGTGTTCCGATCGCACCGCTCAACCGGATTGAGGACGTGCTCAAAGACCCGCATCTGCGCGAGCGTGAAATATTTGTCCGCTTCCCAACCGGCGCGGACGATAATTCCGGTGTCCTCGCGCCCGGCGTACCGCTCAAGTTCAACAGCTACAGGGCGCCGGAGCCGGCCCGCGCGCCCCGACTGGGAGAGCACAATCGGGCGGTTTTCGGCAACGGCGTCGTCGCTGCTGCCAAGCCGGAAGCATCGGCCGCGGCCGCCCCGAGCCATCCGGGCGCCGCGCACCCGCCGCTTGCCGGGGTGCGCGTGCTCGATTTTACCCACGTGTGGGCCGGTCCGTATTGCACACTGCAACTGGCTCATCTGGGCGCCGACGTGATGCGAGTTGAAACTTCCAAGCGGCCCTGCATCAATCGGATCATTCCCCCCTATGCCGACGGCCAGGCGGGAATCAACCGCGCCGGCAGCTTCAACCAATGGAACCAGGGCAAACGCAGCCTGCAACTCGACCTCGCCAACCCCCGCGCGGTGGAGTTGGCCTGCGAGATAGTGCGCCATTGCGACGTGGCGGTGGAAAACTTTGCCCCAGGCGTTATCTCGCGGATGGGGTTGGGCTACGAGACGCTGTGCAAGTTCAAGCCCGACCTGGTGATGCTGTCGATTTCAGGCTACGGGCAGTACGGCCCCTATCGCGATTACGTTAGCCTGGGGCAGCAGACCGCGGCCCGCGCCGGGATGTTCTGGATCACCGGTTATCCCGACGACCTGCCACGCCAGGTTGGAACTTCTTATGCCGACCCGGTCGCCGGTGTATTCGGCGCGTTTTCGATAATCTCGGCCCTGCTGCATCGCGATCGCACCGGACAGGGCCAGCACATCGACCTTTCGATGTGGGAAACGCTGGAAATGATGCTGGCCGAGTCGGTCATTGAGTACGACATGACCGGGCGCCAGCCGCAGCGGATGGGCAATCACGACAACTGGATTGCACCGCACGAAGCCTACAAGGCGGAGGGCGACGCGGAGCAGTGGGTCACGATCTCGGTGCCCAACGAGCGCGAATGGCGTCGCTTGTGCGAAGCTATCGGCCAGCCCGGGCTGGCCGAGGATCCGCGCTTTTGCACGGCCGAGATGCGCAAGCGCAATGAAGCCTCGCTGGATGAGATCATCAGCGCGTGGACACGCACGCGCGAGCGATGGGAAATCACGGAGACCTTGCAGCGTGCCGGAGTTGCCGCGTTTCCGACCCTCAACAACCGCGACGTGGCTTCCGATACGCACATGCGGGCGCGGGGCTTCCTGCTGGAGCGGGACCATCCGGAGATTGGCCGCCGTACCCACGCCGGTATCCCGTGGACGATGTCGGGCACGCCGTGTAGCGTACGGGCCGCGGCGCCGGTGCTGGGCGCCGATACGGATTCGATATTGAGCGCCCTGCTGGGGTACTCGGCAGAGCAAATCGCGCAACTGCGTGCCGAGGGCGTGGTGCACTAAAAGATAGAGCAGAAGCAGAATGCCGTCCTGCTATCACATGGGGAGGTAACACCCGATGCCGCTGCTGCGAATGTACGCGATCACCGCGATCGTGCTCGCGCTGAAAATGTCCGCAATTGCCGTTGTGCAGGGAAGAGCCCGCACGGGCGCTGGCGCTTTCATCAACCCCGAGGACGCCGCGACTTTCGGCGGTAACGCGGTAACGGAAGAACCCGAGTTGGCTCAGCGCGCCGCAAGAGCCTGGCGCAACGACCTGGAGAACATCCCGATGTTCCTGATCCTGGCCTGGATCTACGTGGCGGCCGCGCTGTCCGTTACCGCCTTCGTGATCTATTGCCTGGTCTTCATGGCGGCGCGGATCATTCACACGATTTGCTACATCAATTCGATTCAGCCATGGCGCACGGCGGCTTTCATGGTCGGCGCCATCGCCATGGTCGCCTTGATCATTCATTTGTTCATCGGCGTGGTTATTGCCTGAACGGTCGCACGGTCTGGTCCAACATAGTTCTCTCTGCTGCAGGATGGCGGGGTGCTTTTCCGCCGCCATCGCCGGGTAGTCGAGCAGGGCGGCGCGCGGTCGACATTTTCGCGTCAAAAGACTGGGGCGGTCTCACCGGACGTTTTGTCGATTCGACCTTTGCCGGACGACTAAGTGTGGATGACGGCCGATCAACGTCAATAGGAGAAATCTATGAAGTTTCTTTGCCTGGCCTTCGGCGATGAGAAGAAGTTTGAGGAAATGTCGAGCGGCGAGTTGGAGGAGATTTCCGGCAAATGCCAAGCCTTGGATGAGGTGCTGCGCAAGAGCGGCCACATGGTCGCGATGGGAGCACTGGGGCTTACGCCCGACGCCGCAACTGTGCGCACCAGGAAGGGGAAGTTTCGGTGACCGACGGTCCTTTCGCCGAAACCAAGGAGCAGGTTGGCGGGTTCTTCATTGTCGAGGCGCGCGATCTTAAAGAGGCCATCCGGGTGGTCGAACAAACCGCGCCTGCGCGCCTGGGAGAGCATTTGGGATGGGGCGTGGAGATTCGGCCAATCGAATTTTTCGAAGCGGGGTAGAAACGCCGCGAGGCGGCGGCATTCAAACTGAGCCTAACCACTCCTGCCGGGCTTTGTTTGCCCGGCGGGGGCGATTCTGTTATTTCTGCGCCTTTTTGCCCAATTAGTTGTAGTCCATCACTTTCTTGTCAACAAAATTTCCTGCTAGATTTCATATATCCTTGGTTGGGATGTCCCGGCCGGGACTTATTGTGTCGAAACGCCGGGTTTTCTACTGGTTGGCTGTGGTGCTGATCGCAGTTTTATTGACCGCGCCGGGTACCCTTTGGGCGAGCGCAGGAACCGACAAGCTTTCCAATAACAACGATGAAGTCTGCGATCCGATCGCCGATTATTTTCTGGGGATGGAAGATTATCCCGAGGCCATCCGGCGCCATCGAATGGTGATCAACCGCAACCCCGACAACGCGTTGGCGCATTACCACCTCGGGTTTGCCTATGGGATGGTCGGCCGGCACGACCAGGAACTGGACCAATATCGCGATGCGGTCGACCTGGGCATGAGCGACTGGGCGTTGTTTCTCAATCTCGGACTGCTCTATCTGGAAAGCGAGCGCCTGCCCGAGGCCACCGACGTGCTGCGCCTGGCCACGTTGCTGGGTCCGGATCGGCCCGAAACGCATCTGAACTTGGGGCTGGTTTACGAACGGCGCAGGATGCTGGCTCCGGCCGAGCAGGAAATCCTGCTTTCCTTGCGGTTGGACGGCGACCAGCCGGACGCATTAAATACACTTGGTGTGATATACGCCGAAGAAGGCGAATACTCGCGGGCGCGGGAGGAGTGGACGGATTTGCTGCGGACGCGGCCGGCGTACGAACCCGCTCGGGCCAATCTGACGATTCTGGATCGGGCCGAGCGCGGGCGGGTGAGCACCAGTTTTGCGCATACCCATTAGCGGAACGCCGGGGCGAGCCAAACATGAGATCAGGAGGAGGCAACGTGGGGCGGAGGATGTTGGGGTGGATGATGTTGTTGGGCGGCGCGGCCTTTTTTTGCCTCGCCGGAGCGGACCAGGCGTGGGCCTCGCGGCGGCATTACTATCGTCCGCACAGGCATCACGCGGTGTACGTCGGCGGACCGGCCGCGCCGGCCCTGCGCGGAGGTCTGGTCGAAGATGCCGACACCGGGCGGGTGCTGTACGCCTATAACGCGGACATGCCATGGCCGCCGGCCTCGATGGCAAAGATGATGATGCTGCTGGTGGCCGAGGACCAGATCAGAGCTGGCCGCCTTCATCTGACCGACCAGGTCGTGGTTTCGTACAACGCAGCGCATACCGGCGGCGAGCGTTTGGGCCTACACACCGGCGATGTTTATCCGTTGGGCGAGCTGATGAAGGCCGCGCTGATAAAGTCGGCTAACGATGCCGCAGTGGCAGTGGCGGAAAAGGTTGGCGGCTCAATCCCGGGCTGCGTCGAGCTGATGAACGAAAAGGCTCGCAGTCTGGATCTCAGGAGCACCCGTTACAACACGGTTGACGGCCTGCCTCCCAGCGCCGGCCATGACGTGGATGTGACCAGCGCGTATGACCTGGCCACGGTGGGCCGCACGATTGTCAACCGCACCGACCTGCTGCGCTGGTCCAGCCAGGAAGAGTGTCCGTTCGATAACGGTCCGCGGATGTTGCACAACACCAATCACCTGATCGGCCATTTCGACGGATGCGACGGGATCAAGACCGGCTTTACCTATCACGCAGGGTTTAACCTGACGGCAACCGCCAAACGCGGCGACATGCGCCTGATTGCGGTGGTGTTGGGAGCACCCTCCAATTGGGGCCGCTTCCGTGAGGCGGCGCGGCTGTTGGATTGGGGCTTTGAGAACTTCACCGCGGTGACGCTGGCAAAACGTGGGGAGACGCTGCCGGTCCGCGTCCAGATTACATCGGGCGCGGTGATCCAGCCGGTAGCCGCGGAAGACGTCAAAGTCGTTATCCCCAAGCAGGATGTTTCGGGGGTGAAAATCGAGTACGCTGTTCCCTCGGCATTCAACGGACCGCTGCTGATCGGCAGCCCCATCGGACTGGTGAATGTGCACTCCGGAGGCCGGGTGGTGGCCCGGGTCGGGGCGCTCAGCCCGGTCTCGGTGGGCAACGCCAGTCAATTGATGGGCACCAGCGTCGTGCATGAAGAACCGGGCGGTGTCCAGGGTGTGGCGGTCGATGCCCACAATACTGCTGAATGAGGGAATGAGATGACTGAGGCTTCGCGGCAGCGTAACCGGCGCAACCGGCGCCTGGCCAACAAACGCCGATCCAATCCGATCCAGGTCAAGGCGCGCAAGCGGCGCATGCGCCGCAACCGGTCGCGAGCATGAAAAGGGCCGCGCGGCCGCGCGTCGAACTGTCTATGACGGACAGGCAGCCGGCATCAAGGTGAGGTTTGGCTGCCGGGCCAGTCATCGCAGTGATCCCGGCGCGGTACGCTTCCAGCCGCCTTCCGGGCAAACCGCTGCGGGAGATCGATGGCGTCCCGATGGTGGTACGGGTGTGGCGATGCGTCCACGCCGCGAGCACAATCGCGCGAGTAATAGTAGCCACCGACGACGAGCGAATCGCCGAGGTAGTGCGTGAGGCGGGGGGCGAGGCGATGATCACCTCCGATCAGCATCCAAGCGGCACCGACCGCGTAGCCGAAGTGGCCGGCCGGGTGCGCGGCGCGATCTACATCAACGTGCAGGGCGACCTGCCCTTTATCGCCGCCGCCGACCTCGAGGCCTTGGCGGCCCCGATGCTGGCCGATCGGCGGCTGACGATGGCGACCCTGGCCACGCCGATTGCCGATGAACACGAGTGGCAGAATCCAAACGTGGTAAAAGTGGTGTGCGACGCCAGCGGCAACGCGCTTTATTTCTCGCGCGCCTCGATACCGGTTGCCCGCGCCGGTGGGCGGCCAAGCCAGGCGCTGCGGCATATCGGAGTTTATGCCTACCGGCGCTCGTTCCTGTTGCGGCTGGCGGGCCTGCGTCCCGGCGTGCTGGAAGGAATCGAGATGCTGGAGCAGTTGCGGGTGTTGGAAAATGGCTTTCCGATTCGAGTTGTAACTTCCGTGGCGCCTTCGCTTGAGGTAGATACGACGGAGGATCTGGCCCGGGCCGAACATTTCGCGCGTGAGACGGTGGGGTGACCGGACGTGGATAAGAGCAGCAAGACCAAGTTCATTTTCGTAACCGGCGGTGTGGTCTCTTCGCTCGGCAAAGGCCTGGCGGCGGCGTCGCTGGGCGCTTTGCTCGAAGCGCGCGGATTGAAAGTCACCTTCCTCAAGATGGATCCCTACATCAACGTCGACCCCGGCACGATGAGCCCGTTGCAGCATGGCGAGGTGTTCGTCACCGACGACGGCGCCGAGACCGACCTCGACCTGGGCCATTACGAGCGCTTTGTCGAAACCAAGATGAGCCGGCGCAACAACTGCACCACCGGCCAGATCTACGACACCGTCATCCAGAAGGAGCGCCACGGCGATTACCTGGGCGGCACCGTCCAGGTAATCCCGCACATCACCGACGAGATCAAACGGCGCATCAACGAGGCCGCCAGCGACGCCGACATCATCATCGTTGAGATCGGCGGCACCGTGGGAGATATCGAAAGCCTGCCCTTCCTCGAGGCGATTCGCCAGTTCCGCTGGGACCGCGGGCGCGACAACGTGCTCTATCTGCATCTGACCCTGGTGCCCTACATTCCGGCGGCTGGCGAGCTGAAGACCAAGCCGACGCAGCACAGCGTCAAGGAGTTGACCGGCGTCGGAATTCAGCCCGACGTTCTGCTCTGCCGCAGCGACCGCGCGATCGAAAAAAAGGTCAAGGCCAAGATCGCCCACTTCTGCAACGTCGAGGAAGACTGCGTGATCGCGGCGCGTGACGTAGAGACGATTTACGAAGTACCGCTGGTGTTCCACGACGAGGGGCTGGACCAGCGCGTGGTCGATAAGCTCAACATCTGGACCGGGGCGCCCAACCTGGCCAAGTGGCGCCGCATCGTCAAAACCGCGCAGGATCCAAAACTGGCCGCGAATATCGTGGTAGTAGGCAAATACGTCAATTTGGTCGACTCCTACAAAAGCCTGCATGAAGCGATCGCGCACGGCGCGATCGCGAATGATGCGCGCGTGACGATCGACTATATCGACGCCGAGGAGCTGGAAAAGGGCGACGCCGCGACGCGCCTCAAGGGGGCCGACGGGATCATTATTCCGGGCGGCTTCGGCGACCGCGGGATCGAAGGCAAAATCCGCGCGGTGCGCTCCGCGCGCGAGGGCGGGATCCCGATTCTCGGCATCTGCCTGGGACTCCAGGTGATGGTGATCGAACTGGGGCGCAACGTACTGAATTTAAAGCGCGCCAATTCCCGCGAGTTCGACCCCGATACGCCCGACCCGCTGATCCACATGATGGAGTCGCAGCAGGGCGTTACGCAATTGGGCGGAACGATGCGGCTCGGATCCTATCCGTGCAACCTGCGCACCGGCTCGCTGGCGGCCAGGCTTTACCGCAAGCTCAAGATTGCCGAGCGCCATCGCCATCGTTACGAAGTCAACAACGATTACCGCCAGCGTCTGGATCAGGCGGGATTTATCGCCACCGGCACGTCGCCCGACAACACTCTGGTCGAGATCATGGAGCTGCGCGGGCACCGATGGTTCCTCGGCTGCCAGTTCCATCCGGAACTGCGCTCACGGCCGCTGGACTGTCATCCGCTGTTCCGCGGCCTGCTTCAGGCGGCGCTCGCGCGCCGTGCCGAGACCGCGCCGGCGCGTTCCAAGGTGCGCGAATTGAGGTCGGCTCTGTGAGCGTGGCCACATTTGCGGTTGGAGACGTTCATTTCGGCGGACCGCGAATGGTTCTGATCGCGGGGCCGTGCGTAATCGAAAGCGCGGAGGCATCGATGCGCCACGCGCAGCGCCTGGCCTCGATCGGGCGCAAGGCCCAGATTCCGCTGGTGTTCAAATCCTCCTTCGACAAAGCCAATCGCACCAGCCATAAGTCCTATCGCGGACCGGGGCTGGAGGCGGGTTTGCGCATCCTGGAACGCGTCAAGGAGGAGACGGGTCTGCCGATTCTGACCGACGTGCACGAATCCGCGCAGGTTCGGGCCTGCGCACAGGTGGTCGATGTGCTCCAAGTGCCGGCCCTGTTGTCGCGCCAGACCGACCTGGTTCAGGCGGTGGCGTCCAGCGGACGGGTAGTGAATCTCAAGAAAGGACAGTTTCTGGCGCCGCTGGACATGCAAGCGGTAGTTCGTAAAGTCGAAGCGAGCGGGAACCGCCAGATTCTGGTCACTGAACGCGGCTTCTCCTTCGGTTACAACAACCTGGTCAGCGACCTGCGTTCACTGGTTATAATGCGCGAGTTCGGTTATCCGATAGTGTTCGACGCGACCCATTCCGTGCAACTGCCGGGCGCGGGTGGGGAACGCTCGGAAGGCCAACGCCAATTCGTTGATCCGCTGGCCCGCGCAGCGCTCGCCACTGGAATCGATGCGATTTTCATGGAGGTCCACGAAGACCCTGACCACGCCCTGAGCGATGGTCCGAATTCGTACCCGCTGGACAAGCTTGGGGAATTGCTCGATCGGCTGCGGCGGCTTGACGATCTGATGCGCGAGCAGGGTGTGCCCGCTTGACGATTAGCTCTGGTTTACCGCCGACCACTCCGGCTGATAGCCTTGCATTATGAGTCCGCGTCGGATCGCCAAGACTTTGGCGGGAATGGGCATTGCCGCCCTGGTGGTGATCGTCGTGGCCGCGATTGTGATCATTAAAGGTCGCGAGCGCGAGCGCCAGCTGCTGGCTCATAGCATCAGCGTCGAGCCGGGCTCGCTCCTGCATGCGCGGAATTTCCACTGGACCCAGATGAAGGGCGATAAGGAACAATGGGAATTGGTCGCCAAAGAAGCCAGTTACAGCGACGACCGCACTTCGCTGACACTCAAGGATCCCAGGCTTACGATGGTACTTGATGACGGTAAGCCGGTGTCGGCCCAGGCCCATCGCGTTTACCTCAAGGTGAACGGCAATCACGTCAACCGGGCCGAGTTCAGCGGCGGAATGGTGCTCAATTACGGCGATATCAAGCTCACCACCGACGGAGGAACATTTCTGCCTGACAGCGACGTGCTTGAGGCCACCGGGCCGGTGGCGATTGCCGGGACCGGATTTAAGGTCACGGCCGTGGGACTTGAGGCGCGTCCTCGAGCGCGGACTTTTACGCTCAAGCATCAGGTGGTGACCGACTTTACGGCGGGAGCGGCGCGTGCGGCAGCGGCGAAACACTCCTGATAGCGCGGCGCAAGGCGGCATCTTCGGCGCTGCGCTGTGCGCCGGGCTGGCGGGCCTCATTCTACTTGCCGCCGGGGGCGGCACGGCGTGGTGCGAGCAGCCTTCTCCGGCCCTTGGAGCGCCTCCGGTGGCGTCGCGGCACACCCCGTCCAAAGTCAAGGCTAAAGCCAAGGCCAGCGGCGGTCAGCAGGCAGCCAACGACAGTAAGACCGGTGGTCAGGGGAGTCCCTTTGGGATGCTGAAATTCTCCTCCGACAATGGACCAATCCAGATTAAGGCAGATTCACTGGACCTCGATTACAAAAACAACCAGGTGGAGTTCAAAGGCGACGTGCATGCGACTCAGAGCGGCACCACGCTGACCAGCAAGTCGCTGAAAGTGCTGTTCGGTGCGAAGTTTGGCGATATCAAGCAGGTTATCGCGCTGGGTGACGTGAAAATGATGCAGGGTGGGCGCTGGGCGACCGGCCAGCGCGCGGTGTTGGACGAAGTCAAACATACGGTTGAGATGACCGGCGAACCTGTGATCCATGACGGTCCGGATTCAGTGGCTGGCCGCCGTATTATCGTATATCTTGATACTGAAAAGAGTTACGTTGAGGGTGCCAGTGCAGTGATCTTCCCTCGCAGCAACGGAAAAAGCGATCACGAGGCGACCGACTAGCAGAATCCGCAACTCTCTTCCTTAGAAGTTTTCAAAATGGCTCTCGAGGCAAAACTCGGACAGGAATTGCGTCTTCGCCAGCAGTTGGTGATGACGCCTCAACTCCAGCAGGCGATAAAGATCCTGCAACTTGCGGTGCCCGAACTGGAAACGGTCGTGCAGGCCGAACTCGAGCAAAACCCCATGCTCGAAATGGCCGAGCCGGGCGGCACTGAAGCAACCCCGGACACTCTGACGGTTTCTGCCAATGACGCGTCGGCCGCCAACGGCAACGGCACGGGCGAAGCGCCTGAGGAAAACGGCCTGGCCACCGAGGTCGAAATGCCTCCGGCCCTCCCGGCGGCCGAGTCGCACGATGCGGCGGTCGAAATGCGCGAGATGAACACGCTGGAGAAGATCGACTGGCGCGAGTACCTGGAGAACTATTCCAACAATTGGCAGGACAGCCCGCCGGCCGAACCCGACGACGAGGACCGGCGCCCCGCGGTCGAAAACACTCTTACCCGCAAAACCTCTCTGGAAGACCATCTGATGTGGCAGTTGCGGCTGTCACCACTGTGCGAGGAGGAAAAGCGGGTCGGGGCCACGATCATCTACAACCTGAACGACGACGGCTACCTGGAAACACCGCTGGAGGACCTGGCGGCGCAGCTCGAATGCGACGTTGCGGAGGTGGAGAAGGTTCTCAAGCGCGTGCAGCGCCTGGATCCTCCGGGCGTGGCGGCGCGTGACCTCAAGGAATGTCTCCTGCTCCAGCTTGCCAATCTCGGCATGGAGCACTCGCTCGCCGCGCTGATCATCAGGTCGCACCTGAGCCTGCTGGAAAAGCATCGCTACGCCGAGATCGCCAAGGCGGCCGGGGTTTCGGTGCAGACCGTGTCGCAGGCGGCGAAGGTCATTTCGCTGCTCGAGCCCAAGCCGGCGCGCGATTACGGCGGCCAGGAGGCGGCCTACATCGTGCCCGACGTGATCATTCACAAGATGGGCGATGAGTACGTGGTCGCGCTCAACGAAGAAGCGGTGCCGCGCCTGCGACTGTCAGGTTACTATCAGCGGGTGCTGCATGACGCCGACGCCACGGCAGAGACCAAGGGCTATCTGCAGGAGCGGCTGCGCTCCGCGCAGTGGCTGGTCAAGTCGATTTACCAGCGCCAGCAGACCATCTACAAGGTGGCGACCTCGATCGTCAAATTCCAACGCGAGTTCTTCGATCATGGTATCAGCCATCTGCGCCACCTGGTGCTCAAGGATGTGGCCGACGATATCGGGATGCACGAGTCCACGATCAGCCGCGCCACCGCCAACAAGTACGCGCATACCCCGCAGGGAACCTACGAACTGAAATTCTTTTTCACCTCCAGCGTGAAAGGCGCCGGAGGCGAAGACGTCAGCGCTGAGACGGTCAAGGAGAAAATCCGGCGCATGGTGGCCGGCGAGAATCGCCGCGACCCGCTTTCCGACCAGGCGCTGGCCGAGATCCTGCGCCGCGATCAAATCAATATTGCCCGCCGGACAGTGGCGAAATACCGCCAGGCGTTGGGGATTCTACCTTCGGCCCGCCGCAAGATGATTGATTAGCGGGGTGTTGAGAAGTCGATGTTGACCAAGCTCGCCGCGATGCCTGTGCTCAACGTCCTGCATAAAGCCTTCTTCCGTTCCTTCTTTAATGTGTTGCCCGGTTGGGAGGGGTAAGAGAGGGAACGGTCAGTCGTGTGCGCTGTCAGGAAGCGCCGCGGGGGACTCACGGAGGTGATCGATGCCGGCAAAGAGCAAAGTCCGTCAAGCAGGAGCCAACAAGAGGTCGAAGACGGCGGTTCGGGCGCGCCGCAAGCCGCGGGTGGAGGCCAAGGTGACCGTTACCTTCCGCCACGTCGCGCCCACTCCGGCGCTGGCCCAATACGCGGAACGCAAGCTGGGCAGGGTCGCCAAATTTCTCAAGCGTGAGGCCGAGGCTCATGTGATTCTGAGCGTTGACAAGTACCGTCAATGCGGCGAGGTGACGGTAAAGTCCGGACGCTTCCTGGTAAGTGCACAGGAAGAAGACAAGGACCTTTATTCGGTTATCGACCTGCTGGCCGCGAAGGTCCAGCGCCAGGTCAAGAAGCACCTGGAGAAGATTGAAGCCCGCAAGGTCAGATCTCCCTCGGCGGTGGAGATTCTAAGCGAGCCGTTGGAGGAGGCGGGCGAAGGGGAGGACCTCGAATCCGCCTCCGGCGCGCGCCAACAATAGCCGAACCCATCACAGACCCTCGCTTCAGACTCCGCGCGGGGTAAACTGGATGGACACAATTTGACGCCCGGCGGTTTGGGCGGGCGGAATCGTCGGGCCGCACCCCCAGAGCGCGGCGGAAATGAACGGGAATGAAGATTACCGAAATCCTGAGTCCTGAGATGGTCATCCCGCAACTGCGCGGCGGGAGCAAGGCTGATGTTCTGGGCGAGCTGGCTCAGGCCCTGTGCAAGGGGCATCCGGAAGTGACATTCGATCGGCTGCTCGGGGTTTTGAACGAACGCGAGCGGCTGGGGTCCACCGCAATCGGGGACGGGATTGCCATTCCTCACGGCAAGCTCCGAGGTATCGGTCAAATTCTCGGCGTCTTCGGGCGCAGCTCGGGCGGAATCGACTTTGACTCGCTGGACGGCAATCCGACGCAGTTGTTCTTTCTGCTGGTGGCGCCCGAGGATTCTGCCAGTCTTCATCTGAAGGCGCTGGCGCGGGTCTCGCGCCTGTTCAAGGACGGCGCGTTCCGCCAACGGTTGCTGGCTGCAACGGATGCCGCCGACTTGTACCGCTTGTTGAAGGAAGAAGACAGCAAGTATTAATATCCGCCTCAGCATCATCTAGGCGCCGGTTCCCGGCGGCGCCGGCGGAAAATCGCGATGGCTCAAAACGAGACCTCCCCGCGCCTCCTGATCGTGACCGGAGTGGCCGGTGCGGGAAAAGCAACCGCGATACGGGTGCTCGAGGACCTGGGCCTTTACTGCGTTGACAATCTTCCGGTCGTACTGGCGGCCAGCGTGATGGAAATGGCGCTGGCGCGAGAGCCGGGGCTCAAGGGAATCGCCTTGGGTATCGACGGGCGCGAGCGGCTGTTCTTCCCCGATTGGCCGAGAATCTTCACCGAACTCGAACGCCTGCATTATCGGCCCGAGGTGATTTTTCTCGACGCTTCCGACGAAGTGTTGATGCGGCGCTATTCCGAAACGCGCCGGCCCCATCCGATGGCGGGTGGAGCCCTGACGGTGGCCCAAGCGATCAGGCGCGAGCGCCAGGCGCTGGCCGAGCTGCGCGACCGCGCCGACCGGGTGATCGATACCAGCGCGCTGAGCGTTCATGAGCTGCGCGAGTTGATCACCGCCGCGGTGCTCGGTTCAAACCGCGGCGCCCCGATGATGATCGAGTTGGTCTCCTTCGGTTACAAGTACGGAATGCCGATCGGACTGGACGTGGTGCAGGACGTCCGTTTCATTCCAAATCCGTTCTTCGTCGAGGAACTCAGGCAGCTCACCGGCCTGGATCCGAAGGTGCGCGACTGGGTCTTGGCACAGCCGGCCGCGCAGAGATTCCTGGAGCAGTTCCAGTCCCTGCTCGATACGCTGTTGCCGATGTACGAGCGTGAGGGGCGCAGCTACTTGTCTTTGGGCCTGGGATGCACCGGAGGCCGGCATCGGTCGCCGGTGCTGGCCGAAGAGCTTCGCGCCCGCCTCGCCAAGTCCGGCTACCAGGCCAGCACCCGCCATCAGCACATCGCGATGTGAACTCCATCGGCGAAAGGGTTTCAGCTGGCCTTAATGCCGTGACATGTTGAATGACTGGTTTCGCATCCTGTGGGCGTTGTTCATCCTGGTATGGCTGGCGGGCGCCGGCTCATCCAAGCGCACCGTGCGCCAGGAATCGATGGGCAGCCGGATCGTTTACGGCGGCCTCATGGCGATCGCGGTCGTGCTGATCTTCAAGTTCTGGAGTTTGGGCCCCCTTGACCGCCGCTTTGTTCCCGCCACCGAAGGGATAGCGGTTTGCGGGTTGATACTTACAGCAGCCGGTCTCGCATTTGCAATTTGGGCGCGCGTGACGCTGGGACGCAACTGGAGTGGCGCAGTTACGATCAAGCAGGATCACCGCCTGATCCGCGAAGGCCCCTACCGCCTGGTGCGGCATCCAATTTACTTCGGCGTTCTGCTGGCTATGGCAGGCACCGCAATCGGATTCGGCAGCTTCAGCGGTCTAATCGGTGTTCCGATTGCGTCAATGGCGCTGTGGACCAAGGCGAGCATGGAAGAACAGTTCATGATCGAGCAGTTTGGCGCGGATTACATCCGGTATCAGCACGAGGTCAAAGCAATAATTCCGCGCGTGCTTTGACGATTAGGCGCCCTCTCCCTGACCAAGGAGCAGCTTGGGGGATGGCGCGAACAAACCTTACAAGTGAATCCGGTGATCTCCCGATCGCGCAGAGCGCGGATTTCCACATCGTTGCCATTTGCAAGGGACAAAAGAGCGAGTCTTGCGAGGGCGCCTGTCGCGTCGTGGCGGTTATTCGCTGGGCGGGAGTCATCAAGCAGGGAACGGTGTTCACCGAGATGTTTGCTTACCTTGACTGTCTGCGCACGTTCGTGGAGATTGCCCACTGAGCCAAAAGGAAAGGGCTAAAGAAGCGGATCGAAACCGGGAATATAGGCATTGCACCCCAAGCGCGACGCTCAAATGGTATTCCCGCCGCTCCAAGCGCCCGCGAGCTACAACCTCAATCAGGTTATGGACCAAATCAAAAGTGAGGCCGGGCATCCAAGCGATAAGCCGAAGATCGATGACACAGCGCGCGAGTGTCCCGGCGATGGGCGCTTGGACCCAACTCAGACCATTTCTGCGGTTGGGCATTGGTTGGACAAAGTGTGAGACGTGATAATGCACACCCGGCAAGATTAGTGTTTGAGCCTCGCTTTTGCGTGATTGCCGAAACATCCGAACAGATCGTGCGATGAGGGCTTGTCCGGCAGCTGCGCGCCGTTTGAGTCTAATAACGCTACTCAGCATGGGCGCTTTGCTGTTAGCAGTCACCCATATCCATGCTCAGACCGACCCGCTGCCGTCGTGGAACGAAGGCCCCGCGAAGCGGGAGATTCTTGAATTCGTCCGCGTGACCACCGATAGGGCAAGCCCGGGCGTCGTACCGCCTGACGAACGAGTAGCCGCTTTTGATCAGGATGGAACAACATGGGTTGAGCATCCGCTGTACACGCAATTGATATTTGCCCTGGACCGGGTAGTTGCCATGGCGGCGCAACATCCGGAATGGAAAACGAAGGAGCCTTTCAAATCGGTACTTGCCGGCGATAACGCGGCGATGACGCGTTTGACCACCAAGGATTACGAGGCCATCGTCCTTGCGACCCACACCGGAATGTCCGAGGAGGCGTTCGCGGATATCGTCAAGAGCTGGATCACGAAGGCAAAGGATAAGCACTGGCGCCGACCTTACACTGAACTGGTCTATCAGCCGATGCTGGAGGTGATGGGCTACCTCCGAACCAACGGCTACAAAACCTACATCGTGACCGGCGGCGGCCAGGCATTTGTGCGCAATTACAGCCAGAGGATATACGGTATCCCGGGCAATCAGGTCATCGGCTCGGCGCTCGGAGCTCAATTCATATTCAATAATGATCAAGTGATCCTGATGCGGCCCCCGAAGCTGTTGCTGAACAACAACTTTTCCGGCAAGCCAGAGGATATCTATCTTTTCTTGGGAGGACCTCCCGAGGCAGCGTTCGGCAACTCGACGGGGGATCGTGAGATGCTCGAATATACGCATCATGGCGCCAGGCGAAGCCTGGCGATGCTCGTGTTGCATGACGACGGCAAACGCGAGTACGCCTACGGACCGGCTCAGGGATTGCCTCCAAGCCAGATCGGTACGTTTAGTCAGGCACTTTACGACGAGGCCAAATCCAGGGGGTGGATTGTTATTAGCATGAAGAATGACTGGAAGCGCATCTTCGCGTTCGAGAAATAATCGGCAGCACTTTTGCTCTGGCTCGCAAGCGGCCCATCGCACAGCTGAGGCCGGAACGCCCGTCGTTTCTTGTCACAGACTCAGCGACTGCAGCCGAAGCCGCTGGCTCAGCGGCTGCAACAGCGACAAACGACGCTATCAACTATCTCATTATCCCATCGAGACCTCCCGGAGTAGTATATTGCACTACGTCATTAAAGCCTTCGGGAGACTGATCATTTACATAGAAGGGCCGTCCACCCGCCGGGTCGCTGAAGAAAGTTGCGTGTTTGTTCTGGATATCCCAAAAAGCTTCGACCTGCGAGCCGGTGATGTTGGCCGGTCCGACGTGCGGGATGTTCAAGGTCCTGAGAAAGAGGCCGACAAACTTCCACGGCTTCATGTTGGAATCATAGATATCTTCCCATACCGCTCCGGAAAACGCGCGATCGACATACATCACACGCTTCCCATAGCAGTAACCGGATTCCATTGAGGTAATCTTGCTGACACTGATCACGTCGACGTCGCGGACCTGCCATTTGCCCCAGGCTGCCGTCGGCCATCCAAGTGGCATGTCGTAACCCTCGGGGAACTTCCCTTGCGGCAGGTCAGCATCGACAAGCGCAAGAATTTTCTTGGCGCCGAGATACGCTACCTGCACCTGGGTCAGGTCTGAATCGAAGCCGAACCGTGCGTCGTCGGGAGTCGCGTCACTGCCGGTAGATGGCGCGCATCGGGCAGAGGTGGATACCGTCTCATGCCGGCGCAACGCGGGATTAAAGACGTATTTCTCTTCAGGCTTGCCAATATTGGAGTACGAAATAGTCAGACTCGCATGATACTTTTGCTGTTCAGGCTCGATACTCATTGACCACTGACTGTAGAATTTTCCTTCCGCACCCGGAAATGTCGCCGGTATCCCTAAGTCAGTGTTAAAACTTAGCTGGCGATAAACGATCTCATCTGCAGTGCAACTGATACCGCTGACGCTGTCCACATAACAACCGGTCCCGTAGGTATCTACCACCAGATGGGGTATGTAGCGATACCAGAAGTTGGCGAGAATCTTCCATCCCTTGTGAGGCTCGGCAGGATTTGGAAAGGGTATACCGCCTCGATAGCCCTCCATCGAAAGTCTTCCCTCGGTAAGCTCGACTACTTTGACCTGCGATGCATATTTTGCGGTTGCGTCGCGATATGTCTCCGGCAACGGATGGATTATGAGTGGACCGACCTCGATTTGCACGTCTGGAGGCATCTTCCAGTAAGAGCTTCCATTGAAAAGCTCAATCATTCCGTCAGGCATGAATCGCTTGTATTGCCGCCAGTTACTCAGCGTCACCTTCGTGCCGGGTGGGATCGTGCCGTCAGGTGCCATAGAGTCCTTGAATCCAGGGTTGGCGTGGTCGCCGTTTTCCGCACATGCGAGACCAGCGAAGAGGAGATAAAGGCTTAGGAGGGCAGAAGCGGCGAGTACTAGCTTCTTGCCATGAATGATCATACCTCACCTCTAAGAATGGGAATGCTTGATACGAGTTTTTTTGCGCGACAAGTAGATAGCTGATGGTAATCAACACTCGGGCCGTATCATGTTCGATTCGCGCGCTCACTTGAGGTCGTAGGCGAACACGCCGTCCCAATCCGGGCGAAGTTCGAGGGAAAGCATGCGGTCGCAGCGCTTCATCATCAAGGAAGCGGCCTTGTCGTCCGGACAAACCTCCGCAAGCCAGGCAAAAATTCGCAACGCCTCCGAAAACGATCGCCCAAAGTAGAGCTGCAGCGCTTGCTCGTAAAGTGTGCGGTTGCGCAAGCGATCCTGATCCACTCCGTTGCTCAGGCCCATCAATTCGTAAATATCCAGGCTACCCGAACGTCCTGCGACGGAAACCCGGTCGAGGTGTCTCCACTCAAAGTCGTCTCCCGCGTGCTCCCGGACATCCGCGCTGGCCAGAACCTGCGTGCCGTAAACCTTATTGAGGCTCTCCAGGCGGCTGGTCACGTTTACAACATCGCCCAGCACGGTATAGGCGAAACGTTCCGGCGTACCGATATTGCCGACGAGAACGTCGCCGCGATGCAGTCCCACCCTCGTGCGAAACTTGGCCGTTTGAGGATCTTGTTGTAGGAGCGCAAGCTCCTGAAGAGCCAAGATCGTGCCGCGGCAGGCGAGGTTTTCGTGGTTGCGAACCTCCTCCGGTGCGTTGAAAAAGCAGAGCAAGCCGTCGCCGATGAATTTATCGATAGTTCCGGAATGCTGACGTAGGCGGCGCGAAAGAATCTCGAAGTACCGGGCCAGGTCATGAACGAGGACGTTGGGTGCAACATTTTCGCTGTGGGAGGTAAATCCCTCGATGTCGGAGAAGAAAATCGTGAGCTGGCGGATCTCCCCGCCCAGCACAGCTTCTTTTCCGCTGGAGAGAAGCTGGCGCACGAGATCATCGGGCACAAACTTGATGAATGAGCGCAGCCCCGACTTCATACGATCAGCGGCGTCGCGAAGCTGATTGACCTCGTGTAGAACCGAAGGGCGCGTCTCTTGCGGAGCGAGGTAGAACTGACCGACTCTTGCCAGGTCAGTTTCCAGGACGCGCAGCGGTTCGCCGATGCGATAGGCCATGAACGAGCCGGCCGAAACCGCCAGAACCAATCCTGCCACGCTAAACAGTCCCATCTGCCCTACAGCACGGTTGATTCGACCGAAGATAACCGATCGCGGTACGATCCCTGCTACGATACACACGAGGCCCGACGGTGTATCGACTCGATCAAGTGCAGCGAAATATGAGTTTCTGTGCACAACGATGGAGATCAGCTTGCTGGAGGTTTGGCCGTTTATATTTTTGAACCCGGGATGGGCTCTGACCCAATCGCCCATCGCGGCCGCCGCGGAAGCGGTATCCGGATTATCTGAAGCGCAAAAGACTTTCCCGTCCGGTTCCAGGATGAGCGAAATTCCTTCAAGCTTCTGAGCCGTGCCGTTGAGCAGGCTTTTCAAATCCTTGAGGAAGAAATCGACCGTGAAGACACCTTCCGGAGTTCCCGAATCAGAGGCTCTCCAGGCGCGGCTAGCTGTGATGCCTTGCTGCACGCCATCCACGAAGGTGTAGGGCTCGCTCCAGGCCGTGCTATTGGCGGCAATGGCATTCTTGAACCATGCATGCTTGCGCGGATCGTAATCTTTTGGACGCACACGTTCATAGGGAGTCTCTTTCCCGTCCGGGGCGACAATCCATTCGCGGGGCTCACCATAACCGGGGTCAGACATATTAAGAACGATTGTATTGCCGGCGGTTCTCCAAACACCGACAAAATGACCGGTCTTCAGATCACTATAACTGATCCAGGCGAGTGTCTTGTTGACGCGCAGCCGCTCGCCGAAGTCGAATCCAAGGGCCCGGGAATCTTTGAGGCTGAGCATGCCGCGCCGCGCTCGCAGTAAGAGTTCGTCAAGCAGCCGGTTGGCCGGGTCGTTGAGAAAGTTGTCGATTTCACGCGCTGCAGCGCCGTTAGCAAGAGCAAATTCCTGCTCTGTGAGATGCTCGATCGCAGAGTAGCTGCTCGAATAACCAAGCCACCCGATAAAACCGGCAGTCATTATAAGAAGGCCAGCGAGCATAAGAGAAAGGAGCGTGCGGAGCCGCATGCCAACAATCCTACTTATCCAACTCAGGCCCGTGGGATTTTGAAAAGGTACGTATGAACCGAGGCGGCTGCTTCACTTGTTTACGAACTATGGCGCTTTTCCGATAAAGCGAGGACCTGACTGCAAAAGCCTGTTTCCCGAAAACCATCGCTGCAGGGCGACGTGGCCGGGCGAACGGTTCTTTGAGTTGGAATATGGCGGTCCCAGTTCGGCTAAAAGCCAGGTTACAAGAAGAGCGATTGTAGTTGTTCTCTGGACCAACACCCACGAGTGGCCGCCCAAGGGCGTATTCGAGAAGGATCTTAGGCATTTTTTAAGCCGGCATTGTCGATGCCAGTCCGAACCCGTGTATCGGATGCTCTTACTTCCACCCGCGACCTTCTCTCATGCGCTGGACATAAAAGATATTGGACTTTGGTCTTATAAGACCAAGGTCCAAGTTACAGACATTTGGGAAGTTGGTAGGAATAGTTTCTCTAATTCAAGGTAACACCGAGACTTCGAACGAAAACATTGCAGGAGGAGAGGCAGGCCATGCATTTGGAAGATGTCGCGAGACTTGTCGCAGAGCCGTCAAACCGCCTGGAACTGGACGCGGGTCGCTTCAGCACAGCTGGTAAGAATATCAAACAAATAGTCGCAAACCAACCATCGCTGTTCGAACGACATCGTCAAAATTGTCTTCTAATTCTGCTGGTCTGTGCTGTCCAGTGCCTCATGCCAGATTTCTCGACTGCAGTGGCGTTGGCGGAGGATAGAGCTGTATTTGATTCTGGAGCGCCAGGCAGATCGGTGGTGAGCCCGGAAACCCACCGGCCACAGCCTCAGGCAACCGCATTAATCAGTACGCTCGAGCCCAAGGATTTCGGTGGATCAAGCGCAAATCACCGAATAACGCCGGCAGCCACTGGCAGCCGAGTGCCCGCGCATCCGTCTGTGTCCCGCACCGACAAAGTCACTGCCGATCCGCTGACCGCGAGCAACTCCGAAGCGGCTTCGGATCGCGATGCCCAAGGATACGGCCTTCTTACGTTGCCACAGCATACTTCATTCCGCGACACACAAGCTGATCCGGCCGATGGCAAGTATGTGATCAGTTCCGGAGAATTTACCAACGGCGCTCGACGAAGGCCGTCAAACGGAGCCGGGGAAGATTTCAGGCCGCTGATGAAGATCGATCTTGGTGCCTACCAGCTTCCCGTGTTCCTCTACACACCGGACCCTCAGGCTGACTGGCCGCATTGGTGACAAGAAGCCAATGCTGTTGCAATTGCTGGGGTGACATCCATGAGAACGGCAATCGCGATTTTGGCCATCATTCTCATTACTCTCTCGACTGCTAGTGCGTCTACCTTAGAGGCGGTATGTGACGCGGAAGCGGATTACGCGCTGGGATCGGAAGACTACCCGGAAGCCATCAGGCTTCATCAACAGTTGATAGCCTTACATCCGGGAAACGCCCTTGCGCATTATCACCTGGGTTTCGCATACGGCATGATGGGTCGTAGAGCGGATGAAATTGACGAATATGTGGCAGCGATAGCTCTTGGAGACAATGATTGGGATCTCTATTTGAATCTCGGCCTCGCCTATCTCGAGGACGGCAAGATGGAAAAGAGCATAGAATCGTTCAAAGATGGTGTGGCCATTGACGGATCGCATTACGAGCTTCACTTCGATCTGGCTGTCGCGTACGAGCGAAGCGGCAGGTTCTCTGAAGCGTTACCGGAAATCTCCGCCGCACTGCGTTTGAACCCGGGCGATCTCGAAATTTACAACATGCAGGCCGCGATCTATGCCGAACTTGGCGACTTCGGACGGGCGCGCGCTGAATGGACGACGCTGACCCGCGCAGCGCCCGATTACGTTCCCGCGCGCCACAACCTGGAACTTCTCGATGGGCTGTGTGATGAAGGGTCCGGTTTACCGGGACCGATCGGCACCCGCCGCACCGTTTGGCCCCGCACGCCCGCAGCGGCATCCTGCCTTCTGGGTCGAAGCAGATAGATTTACGTATCGAGCATTTCGCCTGGCACGCTTAAGGCGGTTGGTCCTTCGTACGTACGCCGAGCCGGTCCGCCATTCGGACCAGTTCGGCCACTGAGGTGGCCTGCATCTTGTCCATGACACGGCGGCGGTGAACCTTGATGGTTCGCTCCGCCACTCCTAGGTCGAAGCCGATCTGTTTGTTAAGAAGGCCTCCCGCTACGAGAGCGAAGACCTGGCGTTCGCGAGCGGTTAGATGGGCGAAGCGGTTTAGGAGTTCTTCGAGTTCTGCCCGCTCTACACGTGCGCGTCGGCTTCGTGCGGCGGCGTCCTTTATGGTAGCCATCAGGGCGTCTTCGCCGATGGTTTTTTCGAGGAAATCGACCGCCCCAGCCTTCATAGCTCGAACACTGGAGGAGATGCTGCCCTGTCCGGTAAGGAACACAATCGACACGGCGGGGAGAACCTGGCTGAGCTGCTCCTGGAACTTCAGACCGTCCAGATCCGGCATCCGCAGATCGGTGAGGACGCAGTCCATCGACTCGCGGATAGGGTCCGCAAGGAATTCCGGTGCCGATGCAAACGTCGCAGCCTCAATGCCAGCTGACTTCATGAGACGAGCCAGCGATTTGCGCGCGGATTCCTCATCATCGATGATAGCGACTTTGATCGGTATCGGCATAGATTCGTTCCGGCAACAACCTAATCGCCGGCGCCGCCTGACGCCACCGGGAGTGAAAATTCCAGGGTGACACCGCGATCCGGATTGCGCGTCGCCCATAAGCGCCCGCCGTGGTTCTCGATGATTGAACGTACAATCGAGAGACCCATCCCCATTCCGTTGGGCTTTGTGGTGAAGAAAGCATCAAACAGCAAAGGCATGATCGCGAGGTCCACCCCCGCGCCCGTGTCCCGAACCGCAACATTCAGCCATTCCGGTTCGCGCTGACTGACAATCAGATGCACCTCGCGCGGGCCGTCTTCATTTTGGCAGATGGCGTCGAACCCGTTTAGTATCAGATTGATCAACGCTTGTAGGAGCTGCGTTCTGTTGCCAACGATCGTTGGTACGTAGTCGGGAAGCGCAAGCCGCACCGTGATATTCTTGGCCTCGGCATCGAACCTAACGATGCGTTCCACGTCCTGCATGAGTCGCGCGAAATCGACCGGCGACGTCTCTACTTCACCGCGTTGGAACAACGCACGTACGTTCCTGATAGTTTCAATCGCGCGTGAGTCGTCCTGGACAATGTCGTCGAGACATTCCCTAATCTCATGCAGCTGCGGCTTCTTGGCCGCGAGCAGGCGGCGTGCCGCCTGGGCGTTGTTAAGGATAGCCGCCAGCGGTTGATTCACCTCATGGGCCAGCGAAGCCGTCAGTTCCCCCATCATTATCGCCCGTGATCCCTGGCGCATTTCCTCCTGCAACCGGTTGATTTCCGCGGTGCTCTGTCTGAGCTCTTCCTCCGCTTTTCTTCGATCACGGTTTTCCTGCTGCAGGTCCGCATATAGCAGGGAGTTTTTCAAAGAGATCGCCGCCTGCGACGCGAGCAACTCGAGCACAGCCAACCGGTGCGGCGTGAATACCCGCGGCGCCAGATTGTTCTCCAGGTAAAGCACGCCGATCAGCTCGCGGCTTTGTACGAGCGGCAGGCAAAGAACGGACCGCGGACGCCTTTGGAGCACGTATGGGTCATCCGAAAACGAGTTCGTGCTACACGCATCGTCGAGTATTACGCTCTCTTGCGTCCGCGCTACGTATCGCAGGATGGATTCGGGAAATGGGGGAAGCATGGAGAGCGCTTGGGGAAAGAGCACTTTGACGGTGTTGCCGCAGGTTTTGGCCTCGGCCGCGATCTCTTGCTCCTGCCCGCGCGGAAGGAACAGGAGTCCCGCTTCGGCTCCAGCATGCTGGAGCGCTATCGCCATGATCGTCTCGATCAGTTTTGCGCGGTCGATCTCGCGGGATACTGCCTGAAGCGCCCTGACCACGGTTGTGAGATCCAATTGCTCGATGGCCGCGCCCAACGTGGTAAGTGCGCCCGCTGTTTGCTCGCAAAGTAAGGGGTAAACTTCCTCCAGGTGCTTTGCCTTTGCATGCGCTCCCCATCGCATGTAGCAGGAGCGAGCGTTTCGTAAGTAAGTATAGCCGATGGTCTCAAAGCCATGGTCGAGATAGAACCTGGCTGCAACCTCGTTGGCGATGGCCTCATTCTGGACGAACCCATTGTCGCGCGCGATTTCGATAGCCTGTTGGTAAAGGCGCATAGCATCAAGGTCTCGCCCCTCGATGCGAGCGACCTCGGCTGAGACCAACGCGTACCTATCTTTAAAAGTGACTGAACAATGCTCTGCCCAGTCGCGAAGCTGTGCCACGTGCCTATCAAGCGCCTCTCGCAACTCGCTTCGCTTGTGAGTTGGCGTCGTCTCATAGAGTGCCGCGATCGACAGCGCCGCGTAGTAATGATAGTCAAGCAACTGAATGCAGCCGACGCTCGCCCACAGCAATGCCTTTGCTCTTTCGGCCATCGCGACGGCCTGCTCGTAGTGGCCAGAAAGGAATTCTGCCTGGAGTTTCAGGATCCAATGCCAACAGGTCATGGTCGCCCAGCCAGGCTCTGCCGCAAGATGGCCCTCGTAGGCCACCTCGTCGAAGTGCGAGTCATCGAAGCTGGAGAACTTGATAGTCTGTCCCTGCATGCACCGGATGAACTGTTGCTGGCTTAGCACGGTGTCTGCGCCGTCAAGAGAATTGGAGTTTCGCAGGAGATCCAGACGCTTTTCAACTTCGTGCGCTATTTCGTCGAGGCAATCGCCTCGTATTAAGAGAAATGGGACCAAGTGTGTGTGGCTGTAGCACATGCAAACCAAATCGCCCGTTTCGACCCCAACACGTGACGCAACCTCCAGCATTTCTATTGCGGCAGTTATCGGTTCTATCCAAATCGCGGACAAGGCCGTCATAAAATGATTCTTAGCTTTGTAGGCTATGAATCCATATTTCTCGGTCAGGTCGACGCCGACCTTTCCCAGTAGGTATCCCTCGTGATAGCGGCCGAGGAGCGGCCCCAGGACGCGCCCGAACAGGGCTAGTCCGTACGCGGAAGCGTCGGTTATGCCATACGTCAGGGTGATCTTAGCCATATGGCATGCGCATGAGTGGCAGAGATTTTTGTCGGTTGTAAAAGCAGGGCCATACATCACCGACAGCACCCGCATGGCGGCGTGCATCTCCGGATCATTCATTCGTGGAAGGTCGATCAGGCTCTCGATAGGTCGGTCACCGAGGCTCCGCAGAACGGTCCTGCATTCCGCCTGGACATCCGAAGTGCTTGGTTGATTTGCCATCTCTATGCCGAGCATTCTCAGGCATTCAAAGGCGCTGTTGACCGCTCGAGAGTGCTCCGACTTCATGTACAGGAGATTGATTCTCAAGCAATAGACCGTGGCTTTGTCAGTTTTTGAGTTCGCTTTGTCCAGAAGCTTCGAACTCAGCATGTCCGCGGCATCGTAGTCTCCGCTCAGGAACTCGCATTCCGCATGCTCCAACGACTGGCTGAACGCGAGATCGTACCGGCTGTTCCAGTATTCCGGTCCAAACAGCGTCATTGCGGCGGAGAAATAGCCGCACGCAGCGCGATAGGCAGTGGAAGCCTTGGCTCTTTTGGCAGCACGAAGGTTGAGTTCTGCGACGCGCTGTTTCTCGGTCAAATCGGAAATGAGCGCTGCCCCTCGGTTGAGATGATTGACTACATCGAAGACGTTCTCGACCGTCTCATCGGCAGATAGTCTAGCCATCAGCAGACGGCCAATGCGTAGGTGTTCGAGGATGCGTATCTCTTCGGATATAAGAGAATACGCTGCTTCCCGCACGCGGTCGTGGACGAAATGATAGGAACCAGCCGAGTGGACCACAAAGCCGTCGCGGATAGCCTCCCAGAAATCCAATTCCGTCTCCTGCTCCGACCTGCCGCGGACCAGTGACAGCGTGGCAGCGTCGGCGCTGTTTCCAAGACAGGCCAGCTGCTTGAGGAGTTCCAGTGTATTGGCAGAAAGCCGATTCAACTTTCGCACTACGAGATCGATCACATTGTCGGTACTCGGCGCGGCCCGAATGCGGTCCGTGTCGTAGCGCCATATCGCTGTGCTTCGGTCCAGCTTGAGCAGGTGTTCTTCCGCAAGCGCGGTGAGAAATTGAATCGTGAAAAAGGGATTGCCCGCGGTCTTTGCGTGCACCAGCCGCGCGAGCGGTTCGACGCCTATGAGCTCCTGGTGCAAGCTATCGGCAATAAGGTGTCCAACGTCTCCGAGGGACAAAGGCGCAAGTGCGATAGTTCGCACAAATCCACCGGTCTTTCGGATCGAGTCCAAAGCCAGCATGAGCGGATGCGATGGGCTGACTTCAGACTCGCGGTAGGCGCCGATCAGGAGGACGTACCGGAGATCGGGATGCGTTACGAGTTCCTCGATGAGAATGAGGGTAGCGCGGTCCAGCCACTGCAAGTCATCCAGGAAAAGGACCAACGGATGTTCCTTGCGAGCGAAGACGCCAAGGAAAGCGCGGAACACGGAGCGGAAAAGGTTCTGGGTTTCCGCAGCCGGCAGCTCCGGCACGTCTGCCTGCTTCCCAATTACCAATTCGAGCTCGGGGACGAGGTTTGCCACCAGTCGTGCGTTATGACCCAGACCATCGAGGATATCATTCCTCCAACGCGCCAGCTCAACCGCATTCTTGCTTAGAACCTGGCGCACGAGCGTTTGGAGAGCTTGCACCAGAGTCGCGTAAGGAACATCGCGCTTTTGTTGGTCAAACTTACCCGAAATGAAAATGCCGCGCTGCACGATGATTGCTTTGTGTAACTCGAGGACCAATGAAGATTTACCGACGCCAGCATCCCCGAATACCAGGACTAGTTCGGGCGTCCCGCGGGTCGCGACCCGATTAAAGGCCTCAAGAAGCTCCGAGCTATCCCGGTCGCGCCCGTACAGCTTTTCCGGGATGAGAAGCCGATCCGACGCGTCGTGGGCACCTGGAACAAACGGCTCAATGCGCCCGAAGGAGTTCCAGTCCGCCAGGCATTTCCTGAGATCAGCTTCCAGACCCCCGGCGGTTTGGTAGCGTTCCTCCGCGGCCTTGGACAGGAGCTTCATGACGATAGCCGATAATGTCTCCGGAACCTCGTTCCTGAGCTTGGCGGGTGGCACCGGCTGTCGCGCAATGTGGCAGTGGAACCATTCGACTGGATCCGAGGCGCTGAAAGGAAGCGTTCCGGTGAGCATTTCGTAAAGCGTGACACCAACGCTGTAGAGGTCGCTGCGCGTGTCGATCGACCGGTTCATGCGGCCCGTCTGTTCGGGCGCCATGTAGGGAAGAGTTCCCGCTATGCTTTCCGGGGGCTCGGGCGGTTGCCGTTCTCGCGGCAGGTGAGAGGCAATCCCGAAGCCGGTAAGCCACACCTGGCCTGATACCCGGTCCGCCAAAATGTTCGCAGGTCGTATGTCCTTGTGGACCATGTCCTGCTCATGCAACCTGCCCACCGCAGACGAAAGACCGATGGCGACGCGTAAAAACAGCGTCAGATCCAGCGGCCGCCCGAGATGCCGTGCGAGCAGCTCGCCGCCCGGATCCTCGAGCACCAGCACCGTGCGCGCCCTTTCGCGGACCAGGGCCAGCGGTCGCGCCACCCGCAGGGTTTCAATCCTGCTCCTGAGGTCGTATTCGTGCTCGATCCGTCTCAGGATGCTTGCCGCAGGCTGCTCGGACGCCGGCGCGCAAACGAGAATGTGACTGGGCTCGCGATCTCTACTGCCGCGATAAACGACGAATTCGGCATCCTCGCGCAAGGGCTGCAGCGCATATGTTGAAATGTCGATCAACAAACCTTCAGGTCCGCCTATGTCAGATCGAGACGGCTCCACACAACTTCGATAGCCTCAACATGGTGATTGAGTGCCAGAAAACGGCTGGCGAGAGAACCGGTAGGCTGTTCCCCCTTTCGCAACTATCTTCCGCTCAAACTAGCTACCCAGAGCAAATCCTGACTGTTTCCGGTGTTGAATCGCACTGTTTTCAAGCGTAGTCAACCCCCGGTGGTTGAACAGAGCGCACGTTCAATAGCCTGCAGCAAAAGGTCCCCATCAAATGGCTTAAGCAAGATATCTACGGCATTTATCTCCTCGAGCAGTTTTTTGGTCCTAGAGTCGCCCTGGCCGGTGATCATGATGACCGGCAGGGCGCGGCCCGAGAGCACCAGCGCTTCGAAAAGTTCGACCCCGTTCATTTCAGGCATGTTTACATCCAGCACCAGGCAGGCGTTGGTCTTCGGCACCTCGGCGGCAAGGAGAAGACCTGGCCGCTCAAAGGTACGCGCCTCGAAGCCGGCGGCGCGTATCAATCTGGAAATTGCGCGCAGCAGCGACGGGTCGTCGTCGACAACCAGGACGATAGGACGTTTTGGGTTCGCGGATTTTGGCAACAGTCTGACCCCCAGAAATCGGGTAATGTAAAGAAATTATAACCTTCCTTCCACCAGCGCGATATTGAACTTTGGTCTTAGTCGAGGGCTTCCGCTTCGTAAACCACGTAACACCAAGAAACCTCACATTGTGAGCGTAATCGCTCACGAAGTCGCGCCTCATCGAACGTGACACGAAACGACGCTCACGGATTGGACCAAAGTCGTATTAGACCAAAGTACAATTTACATTGGGCCCCTGAATCGGCATACATGAGCCGTAAGTGCGTGGAGCGTGGAATCGGTCCTTCATTGACATCCGATGGTTGAGCGACCGTACGCGGATACGACGTGTCTTCGGCTCGGTGCCGAGGGCGCAGTGATGGTCCTCATTGGTATGTTGAGCTCGTTGACGGCGAGCGCATTTGGTCTGCGTTCCCCGCCGAAAGCTAAAACGAACTACTCGTTGCAATCATGACGGCTGGGTTGCTTGACCATTTTCAAAAGCGTCGCAAAAAACGGAAGGAGCAGAGCGAATGAAATCAAAGATCCGTAACATCATAATAGCAGCCTTTTTGTCGCTAGCTGTGCTTGCGCCGGCGGCGCACGCAGACGAGCAGAAGGCTACAGTACGGGCTGGCTATCTGACGTGTCATGTGTCCAGCGGATGGGGTTTCGTTTTCGGATCTTCGCGTTCGATGAAGTGTTCCTATGCGATGCAGCCCGGATACACCGAGTACTACACCGGCAGCGTCAACAAGTTCGGCGCCGATATCGGTTACCTTTCTTCGGCGGTAATGGTTTGGGCTGTTCTCGCACCGACTAACAATCTTGGCCAGGGAGCGCTCGCCGGCCATTACGCGGGAGCAACCGCGAGCGCAGCGGTTGGCGTCGGTGCTGGCGCCAACGTTCTGGTTGGCGGGTTTAAGAACTCGATCGCTCTGCAGCCGATCACGATTGAAGGACAGAACGGTTTGAACGTCGCAGCCGGCGTCGCGGAATTAAGTCTGCATTTCAACACGAACAAGCCCGCAAAGGTCAGCTAGCCGCACTCCGCCCCTTCGGGACGATTTCGGTGGGCGTACGGGCGCCCACCGATCGTTCCGAGGCAACTGTGACAGAAAAAACAACGGGCGTAGCACTGCGGAAATCGAGGAAAAGCCTCTGTCCAGACTCGCGCTTCGACATCGTACTCGAACGGATACTTATACTCGTCTCTTGTGCAAGGCCGAGAACAGGATCGTAATCAGCAACGAAAAACGCTTGGAGGCGTATCTTTCGCTTTTAGAACAGAGGCACCGAAGAAATGGCAGCCCGTTATCAACGCCGCTTAATTTGCAAGCACGATACGCTGCGGTCGACGAAGCTATTACGGGACAATTCTATTTGGCGGTCCTGGTCGCTCGGCTGGGGGGAATGCAAATGAGCCGATCTACGGCTTAGCACACACCCTAAATGCGTAAGGCTGGCAGACTGAACCGCTTCGCAGCGTTTGGCCGCAGATGCCTGCGCGTCGCAGGAATGCAAACAATGCAAGCTGGGAATGGACCGGAAAAACTGTGAGCGCTTGTCTGAGACTTTGAAGAGCGGACCTGTCGGAGATCACTAAAGAATGTTACGAGGATAACGACCGAAAATGAGAATCGCATCTGAGGCCGTAAGTATAGATCCCGATCAATCCGGTGTGGCATTGACTCCGCAGTCCCTGGCGAAAGAGACGTTCTGCGCCAGTCCGCCTTCGGCCGCCGAGCCTGGATGACTTATGAAGCGGCGCAGCGAATCGTCAGCAGCAGCAAAATCCTGCGCCGGCTGACCCTCGGCGTTTACTCGCGGCTTGAGCTACTGATCTTGAAAGGCCATAAAAGCCACATCGCATTAAACAGTCTTCGAAGATGCCGCCGTGGAGCGGAGTCCTTACTGTCCGCCAACGAGTCCTTCCTGTTGTATTCGGTGGTCTGTGCCCAGAGTGGTCTTGGCGGTGCGATGGCCGAGGTCGGCGTCTATCAGGGCACATCGGCACAAATCATATGCGAAGCGAAGCGGCACTGTCCCTTGTACCTGTTTGACACTTTTTCCGGTTTACCCCAGCCAGGCGGAGATGAAACGCGCATGTTGAAGCCGGGACAATATGCCGCCCAGCTTTCGGCGGTTCGCACGCGGCTGGCCGGTTACAGCGGCGTTCATTTTTGCCCCGGCATTTTTCCTCAGTCCGCGGTGGGCATTGATGGAGCGCGTTTTAGTCTGGTGCATCTGGATGCGGACCTCTACACCAGCACGTTGGCCGGTCTGGAGTACTTCTATCCTCGTATGATACCGGGCGGCATCATCATCGCGCATGACTATTCGACTTTGCCTGGCGTGATGCGAGCATTCGCTGAATTTCTGAAGGAAAGCGACGAGGCAGTCATCGAACTACCTAGCACGCAGGCGATGATAGTAGTAGGAGATCCCGCACGGCTGCGGAGAAACTAACGGTTTGGCCGTTTGCGATACCGGCTCATCATGGATCTGTTTAAACTTTGGCTCACTACTCAAGAGGTTGGAGCAAAGCAAGTTCCGCTCTTTGCAATGAAACGTGTACTGGCAGCGCGTGCTTCGATTCTCAGCCTCGGCTTCCTGGCGGCTTTTTGTTTGCGGGCTGGCGCTCAGACAGCGCGTCCCGTGGAATCGTTGGAGAACCTGACCACGGACGCGAACGACCCCACGGCTATCCTGGCACAGTTGAAGATCGAAGAAGACTATACGCCGTACGAATTTGGTACCCAGGCGGAGCCTAATACGATACAGATCCAGCCGGTCATTCCTATTAAACCATTTTCAGTGATGCCTTTGCAGCAAGTTGTAAGACCGACGTTCAAGGTCATCACGATTCCCAATGGCGGCGGGCCATCGACCAACACACAATTCGACGATACTGAGTTCTTCGACCTGTTCGTCTCCAGGTGGCCGGAGCCGAGGGCAACCGGTCTTAGGTGGGGAATCGGACCCTATTTCGTGTTTCCCACCGCAACCACCAAGTCCGCGGGAAAGGGAGCCTGGCAGATTGGCCCGGCCGGCGCTGTAACTTACCGGGGCATCCCAGGCCTGCTGCTGGGTGGATTGCTTCAACAAGGAACCTCTTTTGCGTACACCGCTCCGGATCGTAAGCCGGTCACCCAGCTGACGTTCCAGCCCTTCTTCGTCTATCAACTGGGGCAAGGATGGTACTTCAGATCCAGGGACGCCACCTGGACCTTTAACCTGCGCCACAACACCTCCACTGAAATTCCGCTGAGCGCCGGCATCGGCAAGGTGTGGAAATTTAACGAAGACTACGCGGTGAACGCATCCTTGGCCGGCGAGTGGATGCTGTATCGGCAATTCGACTCGCAGACCGAGCAATTTACCTTGAAATTCCAGGTGACTCTGTTGTTGCCTAATTTGGAGGTATGAGGAAAGTGGGAATGCCGGCCCACGGTGGAGGGTGAAATGAGGAATAGGAATCGGTTGGGATTTGTGCGCAGGCGAAATCTGCTTTTGTGCGGGGCGCTCGCGCTATCGCTGGCAGCCCTTGCGCGGCCTCGTGCTGCTTCAGCCGGAGGCTTCTTCTTATACGAGATCGGTACTCCGGACGTGGGCCTGGCCAGCGCCGGATACGCGGCTCGGGCCCAGGACGCCTCGACGGTGTTTACCAACCCAGCCGGCATGACGATGCTGGACCATTCACAGCTTTTGGCCGGTATCCAACCGATCTACACGCATCTTGCTTTCGCCCCGGACGCAAGTACCACTACACGGGGAACCGACGGGGGCAATGCCCTGGTTCCGCTGCCCGGGGGCAGTTTTTTCTACGTTTACAGCTTCAGCAGCAGATTGAAATTTGGCTTCGGGTCGTGCGCCTATTTTGGGGGAGCTCTGGAGTACAACCTTAACTGGGTCGGTCGTTACTTTCTTCAGGGGGGACGATCCTTGGCATGTCATTTATTCCCGCGGTGGCGTACCGCGTGAACGACTGGCTGTCGGTGGGAGGCGGCGTCAATGTGATGGTCGGTTTCATGCGCCAGAAAACCGGGATAAGGAACCTGGCGCCAGGCAGCGACGGACAGGTCAAATACCAGGATTACACTGCGGGGGTAGGCGGAGATATCGGACTGATGCTTCAGCCCGACGAGAAAACCCGGATCGGCGTCACCTACCTGACGCCGGTGAATCTCAATTTCACCTCCGTACCTCACTTCAGAGGGACTGGGCCCCTTGTTACGGCCCTCCTGAAACGGCGGGGGTTATTAGGAAGCAGCGTTGATCTTGGAATAACGGTGCCGCAGGAAGTGATGGTCAGCATCTATCGCGAGGTGACCGAACGGATGGCGCTGCTGGGCAACGTGAACTGGCAGAACTGGAGCCAGTTCGGCCTTGTGGGGATCGGCATTAATTCGGCAAATCCGCAGAGCCTGACCCAAAACCTCAATTATGACGACACCTGGGGGATCGCGGGAGGTGTGCAATTCAAAGTTTCACCCGAGTTCTTGTTCTCGGCAGGTTTTGCCTACGACAGCTCGATGGTCAGCGACGGCAATCGCACAGTGAGCGCACCGATTGCAGCTCAATTCCGCTACGCGGCTGGCGCGCAATATCAATGGAACGAGCATCTCAGAAGCGGGGTTGCGTACGAATTAAGCTGGGAGGGCAAGATGCCTGTGGAGCAGTCCAGACAGACCGGCACCACACTGTCCGGACAGTTTACCAACGCGCAGATCAACTTCTTCTCGGCCAATCTGGCGTATTTGTTCTAGAGAGTGACCTCGGAATAGATATAGCGCTATAAAATGATGCGCGTGACCGGGGTCAGCCAAGGGGAGAAACGCGCGGCGAAAAGCCAAAGAAAGCAATCCGATGTTTGGGTACAATCAGCCGGCCACCGACGCCGGTCTCATCGGCTGTCCGCACTGCGACATGCTGCAGCACCTCCCGGACCTGGAGGCTGGCGCGTCGGCCCGCTGCCCACGGTGCGACAAGGAACTGTGGCGCAGCCGCCCTGATTCGATCAACCGCACGCTCGCGCTGACGTTCGCCGCCGCGCTGCTTTATGTAGTGGCGAACTCCGTTCCCATGCTCGGCCTCACGGTGGTCGGACGCGCGGCCGCCACGACAGTGCTCGGAGGCGCTCTGCACCTGTGGAGCAACGGACAACAGATTGTCGGGGTCCTGGTGCTCTTTACCGCAATCATCGCGCCGGCGCTCCAAATCGGCTTCATGCTGGCGGTGTGCCTTGGAGCCTTGCGCGAACGCCCGCCGCGATGGGTCGGGATGCTGATGCGCTACCACCCGACCACGCGCACCTGGAGCATGATCGAGGTCATGATGCTGGGCGTGCTGGTCGCGCTCATCAAGATTTCTGATTACGCGACCGTAATCCCGGGAATGGCGTTGTTCGTCCTGTTGGTGCTGGTCTTCCTGCTCGCCGGTATCCAGGCGAGCTTCGACCCGCGCGAGGTGTGGAGCAGGATCGAGTGGGCGGAGGGCGAGGCCCGGCGCACCGCCCCTGACGACCGATTGGTTGGAATAAATGTCTTAAGTGCGGCCGGCCCCAGCGCGATGCAGCACGGCCTGCAGAGCTGCGAAACCTGCACCTTGCTTTCGCGTCCCGTGCCGGGGGGGGAGGAAGGGCGCTGCCCGCGCTGCGACGAAGAACTCGAGTTCCGCAAAGCCGCCAGCATCCAGCGCACCTGGGCATATGTGATCGCGGCGGCGATCTGCTACATCCCCGCCAACGTCCTGCCGGTGTTGACGACGACCACCGCGACCGGCGCCGACTCCGACACCATCCTGCAAGGCGTCATCCTCCTGTGGTCGCCGACCGGGTGGCCGCTGTCGCTCATCGTGCTCTTCGCCAGCATCATGATTCCCAGCGCGAAGATCGTGGCGCTGGCCTACCTGCTCATCACCACGCAGCGAGGCTCGATCAAGAACAACAGGCAGCGCATCCGGCTCTATCGAACGGTCGAATTCATCGGACGATGGTCGATGGTCGACGTATTCGTCGACACTTTCACCGCCGCCCTCATCCAACTTCAGCCGCTCATGTCGGTCGAGCCGGCGCCTGGCCTGCTCTTCTTTGCAGCGGTGGTGGTGCTGACGATGCTCGCGGTTGAATCCTTTGACCCGCGGCTAATTTGGGATGCCACCAGCGCAAGAGAGGTATCGACATGAGTGACGAAAGCAGATCCGCTCCTTCGGTTCCCGAGTCCAGGGCTGTCGCCAAGCGGCATACCCGGCTCTCGCTCGTTTGGGTGATTCCTATCGTTGCGGCGGCAGTCGGGGTGTGGGTCGCCGTGACCAGAGTGCTGAGCGAGGGACCCACGATCACAATCGTTTTCCGCTCGGCCGAGGGCCTTGAGGCGGGCAAGACCAAGATCCGCTACAACGGCGTGGACGTTGGCACCATCACGGCGATCCGGCTTTCCGAAGACCATGAGCGTGTGATCACCACGGCGGAGATGGCCCCCAAGACCGACGGATTTCTGGTTGACGATACGCAGTTCTGGGTGGTCCGGGCGCGAATCTCGGGCGCCAGCATCACGGGACTGGGCACCCTCATCTCCGGCGACTATATCGGCATGGAAATCGGGTCATCCAAGACGAGCAAGCGCGACTTTGAGGCACTTGAAACGCCGCCGGTAGTCACCTACGACATCCCGGGCCGCTTCTTTTGGCTGAAGACCACCAACCTCGGTTCGCTGGATATCGGGACGCCGATTTACTTTCGCAGACTGCAGGTCGGCGAGATTGCTTCGTACGCGCTCGATAACGATGGCAAGCAACTCTCGGTCAAGATATTCGTGCGTGCGCCGTATGACCAGTACGTGTACCAGGACACGCGCTTCTGGCAGGCGAGCGGCATCGACCTGTCCCTTACCGCGAGCGGCCTCAACGTTCAAACCCAATCGCTCCTGTCCATTCTGATTGGCGGCGTCGCTTTCGAAACGCCCCCAAAAGCCCTGGTCATGCCGGCGGCCGATCAGAACACGGTCTTTACCTTGTATGCCAATCGAGCCCAGGCGTTCGAGCCGCCGCCGCGCAATCCACAAACCTATGAACTCGTCTTCAAAGAATCGGTTCGCGGGCTCTTGCCCGGCGCACCGGTTGACTTCCGCGGCATCAAGATCGGCCAGGTGGTGGATATTCGCTCGCAAATCGACGCGAGGACGCTGAGCTTTTCGGCCCCGGTGACAATCCAATTGGATCCCTTGAGACTGGGAGTCGACCTTCTCGATCTGGGAGGTACAGGAAATCTCGCGAGCATCCGCAGGAAGCTGATCGACAGCCTCGTGGCCCACGGTGTCCGTGCCCAGTTGCGTACCGGGAACCTGCTTACCGGCGCCGCCTTCGTGGCGTTCGACTTTTTCCCCAACGCGCCCCCGGCGGCGGTTGACTGGGCGCAGACCCCGGTGCAGCTACCGACCACTCCGGGAGAACTGCAGGCGGTGGAGGAGAGCGTCACTAGCATCCTGAAGAAGGTCAACAAGATGCCGCTGGACGCGATCGGCAACGACCTGCGCAAAGATCTGGTCAGCCTGGATTCAACCCTCGAGGCCGCGCGCGGCACCTTGACCAACGCCGACGGCGCGCTGATCAGCGCGCGCACCACTATCAATAATGCCGATCATTACGTCGAACCGAATTCGGCGCAAAGCCAGGAACTGGATGCCATGCTGCTGGAGATAACTCGTGCCGCGCGTTCGGTGCGGGTGCTGGCCGATTACCTCGAACGCCATCCCGAATCGCTCATTCGAGGCAAGAAAGGAGAGCCGAAATGACGACGAGCCGTTTGGTTCATGTAGCCGCAACTGCCTTAGTGGCGGCGTTGGCGGCCGGTTGCGCCTCGGCACAGTCGCGGTTCTACACGCTGGACTCGACGGCGAGTCCGACCGCCGCATCGGCGACGCACGTCGCTGTCGCGGTCTGGCCCGTCTCGGTACCAGCTTCGGTGGACCAGCCGCAGTTCGTGGTGCAGGTGGCGTCCAACCGTGTTGACGTGGATGAATTCAACCGTTGGGCCTCGCCGCTTAACGAAAGCATCGCGCGCGCACTAGCCGGCGATCTGTCCTCGGAACTGGGAACACCGGATGTCACCTCTGCGCCGCTGGCGAACTTTAAGCCGGATTACCGCGTTGCGGTCGATGTGCAACGTTTTGAGTCCGTCCGCGGGCAGGCGGCGACGATCGAGGCTGTGTGGGTTGTGCACAAAATCGCGAGCGGCCAGACGCGTTCCGGGCGAACTATCGCGCGCGAACCGGTGCAGGGCGACGGCTTTGACGAACTGGCGGCTGCGCACAGCCACGCGCTGGAGAAAATCAGCGGTGATATCGCAGCCGCGATTCGGGCGCAAGCTGAGGACCAGGCGCCGCCGGAGCGGGGCGTGCGTGGGCCGACCGAATGAGAGTGGCGGAACCGAAGCGCCGCTGACGGCTGGGACCGGACTGATGAGAAGAACTAGGTGGCTCTCTAAATTTTGGCCTATAAATGCAAGGGCAGCCGCTCCATGGTGCGGCTCAAAAGAACTATTTCTTACTAGAGCCACGACCGGCCGATCATACCCGGTAGCGGCTCCAGGTCCATCAGGCGCAGCGCCGTTGGTGCGACGTCGTAGAGCGGGCGGCCATCGATCCGGCCCCGTATCCCGTTCGGCCGTGAACCGCGCTCATCGAGGATGAAGATGCCGTTGTAGTCGTGATTGGCGTCATCCGGGCCTGTGTCGTTCTCGTAAGTGAGGATGGTGCGCAGGCCGACGCTGCCCACCGAGCGCCAATTCAGATCGCCGAAATAGACGATCAAATCGGGCGCGACGCCCCCCACCTCACGGTAGATGTCCTGCGGCCGCAGCGCACGGGTGCCGAGCACGCGGCCACCGGCGTCGCGGATTGATTCCAGTTCGTGCGCCAGCTGCGCGCGCATTGCCTCGTAATCGCCCGGTGCGATCGTGCCCTGCGGCTCGCGTCCGCGGACGTTCATGAAGATCCGCGCGTAGTAGCCGCCGTCGCCCCAGGCGCGCGTCTTGTTCCAATCGATGGCCGCGCTGCCGATCGGAGTCGGCTTGCCCGGATATTCCTTCAGGGTCAGGTAGCCGTGCTCGATAAGCCACTCGTTGACGCAGACGCCGCCCTCCATCGACTTGGCGCCGTGGTCCGACACCACCATCACCGCGCAGTCCGACGGCAGCATCGCGAGCAAGTCGCCGACTTCGCGATCGACCGCGCGGTAATACTCGCGAATTGAATCCTCCAGCGGATTGCCGGGCTGGTAGTTGCGGTTGGCCGGGTCCATAAAACGCCAGAATCCGTGATGGACGCGATCGACCCCCATCTCGACCATCATGAAGAACTGCCACGGCTGGTTCGCCAGCAGATGGCGAGCGACCTTGAAATGCTTGGCGGTCTTGTCGTGAATCCGCCCGAGCAGTGCGCGTTTGTCGTCGGTACGAAAGTCTTCGACGTCAAGCACGTAGCCGCCTGACACCTGCTCGACAATCGGCTTGAGGTCGCCTGGATAGGTGTATTCGCTCTTGGTCGATGGAGTCAGAAAGCAACTAACCATCGCACCCCTGACCGGGGTGACCGGATAGGTTTGGGGCACGCCATGGACGATCACGTCATAGCCCGCTTGCGACAGAATCTCCCACAGGCGTGGAACTCGAACCGCATGTGAATCAGCGATTTGATACGCCTCGTAGCTGTAATCGCGGCGGTTGCGGAAGCCATAAAAGCCCAATTGACCAGCGTCCCGGCTCGCGGTCATGCATGACCAGGCAGGAACCGTGATCGGCGGGTCGCAGCTGGCCAGCGGCCCCCACGATCCCGCGTCCATCAGCCGGCGCAGATTGGGTAAATCGCCAGCAAAGCGGTCAAACACCAGGGCGGGCGCAGCACAGTCCAGTCCGATAATCGCCAAGCGCTTCATCGCAAAATGTTTTGTCAGGGGAGAGGCGGTCGCGCAATAGCGCTCGTCGACGGCCAACCGTAGCAGTTCAACGGTGCGAAGGTTTCTCCTTACGGATGCCCACCGGCTTTAACGATGAGTCTAATTTACGGTACAGCAGGGCATGTTCCGTTCTCGATCCAAACCTCTGCCTCAAAAATCAGACAGTGGTGGTCCTAAACTTAGGCAACAGTGCTACTTTTCACGGTGCCGCGACGGCTGGCCTTCGCCAAAACCTCGCGATTTTTCAAGACGCGTCCATTGGGGCATAACTAACGATTCGCTATTTGATGAAATCGTGACTCTTGGGTTTTGGCATCAATCGTGCGAGACTTGCCGGTCAGCCAGACGCCGCTAGCATGGGTAGTCTGACCACGGAGAGGCTCGCTTTCATGCCTGAGGACATTTTAATTCCGACCTCAAGAGACACGACCCCAGACAATGGTCTGGACACTTTCGACAACCTCGCATGGCAACTTGCTCGTGTGCTGTGCCGGCGTTGTTGGCATCCCTGGTGGATGCATGGCCATGGTCCGTTCCGGGCCTTGGTTGACCGACCGACCACCCATCTCTTCGACGCGCTCTAATGCCGGGGTAGATCCCCGGCTCCATACCTGGCGGCATGGCAGTTTTTGCGCTGAACCGACCACCCACTGCTGCGACATAACAGGCCCCGGTCAAACCGCTGCTAAGCGCGGCTCCGGTGGCAATGCGTCGAGGGGTTGCTACGCAGCCGTGTGGATAGCCCGTTGCTGCTGCAGGGCGATGGGACCGGCGCGTCTTGACCCGCGTCCCGAGTCGGAACACAGTTTTTAGCAACTTGCAGTCGCGATCGAGCCGAAGCAACCTTTGGCCGGTGCAACTGCGCGCAAAATCCGCATGCATAGATTAATCGTATTCGGTGTGGATGGGGGGACGTTGGAGATCGTGCGGCCGCTGGCGGCCAAGGGGTTGCTGCCTAATTTCGCGCGGATAATGGAACAGGGCGTGGTAGGCGAGCTGAATTCGACCTTCCCGCCGATGACGTTTCCCGCCTTCACGACCTTCATGACCGGCAAGAACCCGGGTGGCCACGGCGTGTTTGATTTCTTCGAACGGGTGCCGGGACGTTATGGCGTACGTTTTGTAAACGCCAATTCGCGCCGCAGCCGCACCGTTTGGCGGATGCTAAGCGAGGCCAAGCGGCGGGTGACGGTAATTGGATTTCCTGTCACCTATCCACCCGAGCCAATCAACGGCGTGATGATCAGCGGTTTTGACGCGCCGGGAATCGGCGCCAAGGCTGATCGCAGCTGCTTTTATCCGGCCTCCTTTTATGACGAGCTGCGGCGCGAGGTCGGCGACTACATCATCACGCCCACGGTTGACATGCTCCGCGCGCACGAGAACCCCGCCGAGGGGATCGGCGCGATCCTGGAGACGATCGAGCGCAAGGTGCAAACCGCGCTCTACGCGCAGTCGCGCGAGCGATGGGACTGCTTCGCGTTCATGCTGATCGAAAGCGACTTCGCCGGCCATCGCTACTGGAAGTATTACGACCCGAGCTCGCCGCAATACCAAGCCGGCGCGTCCGAGGAATTGCGCCATGGACTACCCAAGGTTTACGGCGCAATCGACCACGCGTTGGGCCGCGTGATGGCGTCCGACCCGGAAGCCGGGGTGCTGATTTTCTCCGATCATGGTTTTGGCGGCGCCAGCACCAAAGCGGTCTTTCTGAATCGTTTCCTCGAGCAGCAGGGGATGTTGAAGTTTACCGCCGACACGTCGGGTCAGCGCTCGCTTGGCGCACGGATGAGGCTGGGCGGGCGCCTGGCGATGGCGCGGCTTAAAGATGTCGGGTTGCATTACCTTCCCGAAGCGTTGCGCACGCCGCTGCTGCGCTCAATGAAAATCGGCAACCAGATTGAGTCGCGGATCCGATTCGGTGGTATCGAATGGCGCAAGACCAGCGTTTATTCGGACGAGTCGCCCTATTTTCCCGCGCTATGGGTGAACCTGGCCGGGCGCGAAAGCGGCGGTATCGTGCCGCCCGACCGCTACGCGGAAACCTGCGCGCGCGCTGCGCAGACGCTGCGTGACTGGCGCGATCCGGAAACCGGCAAACCGCTGGTGCGGCGCGTCTACCGGCGCGAGGAGATCTATCGCGGTGAACAGGTTGAGCGCGCGCCCGACCTGCTGATCGATTGGAACCTCGACGCCGGCTACAGCTACCTGAGTGGCCGTTCGCTGGAGGATCACAGCGGCCAAAGCCTGCGCCGCCTGGCGCCGCATGAGTTTCACAGCCACGAAATGGCGACCCGCGGCGGCAGCCATCGGCCCAACGGAATGCTAATGGCGATGGGCGGACCGTTTGCCGGGCGCGCCACAATTGAAGGCGCCGCGTTGAGCGACCTGGCGCCGACCATCCTGTTCTGTCAGGGACTTGGCATTCCGCAGGAGATGGAAGGGCGGGTGCTCGCCGAGCTTTTCAGCCCCGTGTTCCTCAGCGCTCACGCTCCGCAGCGCGTCGCCGCCTCCGACCTGCCGCTGGCGGCCCCTGCCGGCGAGGCTCCAGCGGACAACTACACCGACGAGGAACGGGAGATAATCGAGCGCCGGCTCCGCGACCTCGGCTACCTGTAGTCCGGGAGTTGGTTCCCTAGATGTACGCACGGGCCCTGAGCCTGGTGGTGGCGGGCTTTCTTGCCCTGCTCTTGCTGAGCCAGGGTCTGACCGCGCCGTTCGAAAAAGATGAGGAGACTCGCCCCGCTGGAATCATCGTCGATATCGTCCATCGCGGAAATTGGATGCTTCCGGCCGATGTTTATGGCGAGGTTACGCGCAAGCCGCCCCTGTACTACTGGCTGTCGGCCGTGCTGGCCGAAGCTCGCGGCGGGACTTTGGACGAAGCCGGAGCGCGCGCAGTCTCACTGATTGCCGCGGCTTTGCTCTCGGTCGTGGTGATGGCTTATGCGGGCGCCTGGATCGGAGGCGGCGCCGGATGGCTTGCCTGGCTGATCCTGATCGGCTGCTACGGCTTTTGCTCCCACGCAGGTTACGCGCGCACCGATATGCTCTTCACCCTGTTGATCTTTGGCGCGTATTGCCTGTTGTATCCTGCCGTCGAAGGCAAAGCGCGGGGCCGGAATTGGCTGGGCGCGGGAGTGATGCTTGGTCTGGCGATCCTCACCAAGGGTCCCCTTGCGCTCGCTCTTTGCGCGCTTGGAATCGCGGTTTACATGCTGCTGGTGCGCCGCAATCCCTTGAAGTTGGCGATGCGTCCGTGGCCCTGGCTGACTGTCGCGGTGGCCGTGGCGATTGCCGCGCTCTGGTACGTGCCGGCGTTGATTGAAACCCACGGCGGGATTGCAAGCGTCCAACTGATGCAAGAAAACGTGGGCCACCTCGTACCCGCGCGGATGGGTGGTACGGGCGAGGCGAGCCGCCCCTTCTATTACATGGTAGTGCGTTTCATCGGAACCTCGCTGCCATGGAGCCTGTACCTGCCTGCGCTGATCTTCTCGTTTTGGCCGCTGCGCGAGGTGCCTGGTCGGCAACTCTACCAATTGAGCCTGCTGATTGCTGTGCTGGGACTCTTCTCGATCGCCAGCGCCAAGCGTGACGACTACATCCTGCCTGCTTTTCCGCCTTTTGCGATCGTTCTGGCCGCGATGATCGCGCAGGCCGAGTGGCCTTCGGCGGCGGCGCGCCTGCGCGATTTGGCGGGTCTGGCCGCGGGTATTGCGATGCTGGTGCTATCTGCCGGAGCGCTGATTTTGAGCGGTCGGGGCGCTGTTCTTGATCGTTTGACCGTACATATGCAGTCCAGTGATGCTTCCTATCTGCGTCTTTTCGCCGCCGGATTCGGCCACTGGCGTCAATCCATCGTGATGCTCGTGGTCGCGGTCGCTTCCGTGCTGGCGCTCGCCGCGTGGCGGCGTGGCAATCCGCGCGCCGTCGTGGCGGCGGTGGCGATTGCCAGTATCGCCGGCGTCAGCCTGTGGATAGGAACTGTCCGTCCGGGTCTGGCGGCTAGGCGGACCTTCAAAACCTTTGCAATCGAAATGCGGGCGGCCACCGGCGGACAGCCGGTTTATAGTCCTGGGGGTCCGGATTACGAACTGTCCTATTACTATGGTGCGCCAATCCTGGAACTCGGCTTGAAGCGTAAAGGGGGTGCGGACTCAGCCCCGCGCTACGTGCTAGTTTGGGACAGCTGGCTGCGGGACAGGCACTGGTCTGGCTTGCGTCAGGCGATGGCGCCGTCTCACCCAGCCGGCGACGGACGCCGACTGATTCTGTTGAAAGTCGAACCAAATCGGTTTGAACTATCCCCGGGGATTCACTAAAAGGTATCCATCAGAATTCCAAGATCGTTGTGGCTGGCCGCGGGCCAGCGGTTTTCCACGCAGTTTTGTTCAAGTGTTGAGGCGCTAGATGAGTGGCGAGAAGCTGCAGGTTTTGGTCGATTTCATGCTGAGGATGGCGATCTCGCTCGCTTTGCCGGTGTGGGGTGCGGTGATGGTTGGGTTGGGCGCCGGCTGGCGCTCGCCATGGTGGACCGGTTGCGGAGCGGTGGTCTTTGCAATCGGCCTGCTGCTGGCGGTGGGCAACCCTCTGGCTGATCGCTCTTTGCGCGAGCTTTGAGACACTTTGATCGACTCGCGGCGGTCGTAAAAACTGCGGAAACCTTCCCAATCCAGGCGCATGATCCTTGCGTGCGCGCTCAAAACGATTCACAGGACAGCAGTCTAGAGCACCGTCCGTTGCCCGCTTGCGTGCGGCGGATTATTCTCTAAGTAGCATCATGCCTATCTATGAATATGAGTGTGGCCGCTGCGGTGCGACGGGATCTCAGATCGTGATGGGGTCGGAGCGTGCGGCGCTGCCGGCTTGTGCTCAATGTGGTTCGCGCAAGACTCGCCGCGTGATGTCGACCTTTGCGACGGTCGAGAGTGAGGCTTCGCGGCTTGACCGCTTCGATCCTGCACAGGCGCATGGTGAGAGTTTTTACAAGGATCCGCGCAACGTCGGTTTGGCGGCCAAAAAGCGCGCCCGACAGATGGGGGTAGATTTGGGTCCAAAGTTCGATGCGACGGTGGAAAAGGCCCGCAGCGGCAAGCTGATCAAGGATATGCTATGAATCGATCTGCTGTGGATCGCCTGCCGAACCCACCAAAAGTTCAGGAGCGTCAGTTCCGTGCCGGATGAAAAGGACAGATTTGGCGAGAAAATTCGCGATATCGAGAAAGCTCGCGAGGATCAATGGGCCGCGCAGCGAGATCGCGAACTGCTGGAGAATTTGCGCCGCAAACAGGCCGAGCTGAAAACGGCCATGAGCGCCGCAACTGAAAGCATGGGCGCACTGTGCCCCCGCTGCCATCATCAATTGGTCAAAGCCGAACACGCTGGCCTATCGGTCCTGACCTGTCCTCAAGACGGCGGAACCTGGCTCGATAAATCCGACTTCAACCAGCTTTTGAGCCGGCTCAAATAAACCCGTGGCCCCAGGCGGCGTGCGTTGAGCTCAGCCAAATCGGACGCTCAAGGGGTACTTGATCCGGGGGGTGGCCGGGGACCACATTAATAATTAGGCTCCGTCCGCCGTCCTTGAAGTTCGCCACATCACCTGATTTTTCCTCCCCAGCGCGGTGATGGAACGCGGCCGGAGGCCGGAGGCGATGAAGAAAAACTTAAACTGGACGGAGACGGTTGAAAGAAAGGCTTCTTGACACTTGCGTTTCACGCAAGCTACATGAGGGTTGGAAACAACGGCCATGTATTTTGAGTTTGGGGTTCCCCTCGCCCTTACCCTAATCGGTATCGGGTTCATGGCGCTGATGTTCGGCATGCAAAAGCTGCTGGCGCCGAACAACCCGTATCAGCGCAAACTAACGCCCTATGAATGCGGCGAACCGCCGACGGGCAAGGCATGGATTAATTTCAACGTTCGTTTCTACCTTATCGCGCTTATTTTCGTAGTGTTTGAGGTGGAAGTCGCCTTTCTCTACCCCGTCGCGACCGTCTATCTGGACTGGATCCGGCGCGGGCAGCGCCTGTATGTGCTCGGGGAAATCCTGATTTTTCTCGGCATCCTGGCGGTCGGCCTGGTCTACGTCTGGATCAATCACGATCTCGAATGGCTTAAGAAGGTCCCTGAATAGGTCGCCTTTGGGGTGATATTGCGATGCCTTTGCTCAACACGTTGCCCGACTACGTTTTGACCACTAAGACCGACGAACTCATTAACTGGATGCGCAAGTCGAGCATCTGGTACATGCTTTTCGGCCTGGCCTGCTGCGCGATCGAACTGATGCATACCGGCGGTCCACGCGCCGATATCGAACGGTTCGGCGCCACGCCGCGGGCGTCGGCGCGTCAATCCGACCTGATGATCGTCGCCCGCACGCTGACGCTCAAAATGGCGCTGCGCACGCGCCTGCTTTATGATCAGATGCCCGATCCGAAGTACGTTATCTCGATGGGCAGTTGCTCCAACTGCGGCGGGCTTTTCCAGCTCGCCTACTCCGTGTGCGACGGCGTGGACAAGATTCTGCCGGTCGATGTTTATGTCCCCGGATGTCCACCGCGTCCCGAAGCGCTGACCGAGGGCCTGCTGAAGCTGCAGGAAAAGATTATGAACGAGCGCTGGCTGACCAGGGCCAACGGCAAGCCCGCCGCCACGGTCGAGGCGTAAGCCGGATGGATGTACTGGCGACATACCAGCGCGTCAAGGGTCAATTCGGCGACAAGGTTCTCGAGATCAACGAAAAGGCGCACGATCCCTTCGCGGTCGTCGAGCCTTCCGCGATTGTCGAGATCTGCCGTTTCTTGCGCGACGATCCCGAGACCGCAATGAATTGCCTGAGCAGTGAAATCGGGGTCGATTACAAGGATCGCATCGAGGTCGTTTACGAGCTTTACTCCTATCCGAAGCGCTTCGGTGTGACGCTGAAGGTTAAGCTGCCGCGCGACAATCCGGTGGTCGCAACGATGGAGACCGTGTGGAGTTCGGCCAACTGGATGGAGCGGGAGATTTTCGATCTGATCGGCGTTACCTTCGAGGGTCATAGCGACTTGCGGCGCATCCTGATGCCGGAGGACTGGCCCGGCCATCCGCAGCGCAAGGATTTCGTCGAGCCGATGGAGTACCACGGGATTTCGACGGTCCGTGAAAGCCCGATAATCAGACTGGAAGCAAAGAAATGAGCCTCCGAACCGAGGAAATGACGCTCAACATGGGGCCGCAGCATCCCTCCACGCACGGCGTGCTGCGCTTCGTGATCAAGGCCGACGGCGAGGTGATGCGCGAGGCGATTCCCGACGTCGGCTACCTGCATCGTTCGATCGAAAAGATCGCGGAGAAGGTCGGCTACCACGGTTTCATGCCCTATACCGACCGTGTGGACTACGTGTGCGCGATGTTCACCAACCAGGGCTGGGGCATGGCCTCCGAGCGGCTGGGCGGAATCGAAGTTCCCAAGCGGGGCGAATACTGCCGGGTGATCTCGGCCGAGTTCAACCGGATTGCGTCTCATCTGCTCTCGGTTGGCACGATGGGGATGGATATCGGCGCGATGACGCCGTTTACCCACGCGATTCGCGAACGCGAGATGATCAACGATCTGATCGAGGAGTTGTGCGGCGCGCGGCTGACCTTCAACTATATGCGCATCGGAGGCGTGGCGTGGGATCTGCCGCCCGGGTGGCGTGAAAAGGCGCTCGCGTACCTGGACCATTTCGATCCGATCCTCGAAGAATACAACTCGCTGATTTCCTACAACAAAATCTATATCGAGCGGCTGGCCAATGTCGGCGTGATCAGCACCGCCGAGGCTATCGATTACAACCTGGTGGGACCCAACCTGCGCGGCTCGGGCTTCAAGTGGGACATCCGCAAGGACATTCCCTACTCGGTCTATCCGGAATTTGACTTCGACATTCCGATCGGCAAGGGCGAATTCGGCACGCTGGGCGACGCGATGGATCGCTACATGGTCCGGATCCGCGAGATGCACGAGTCCTCGAAGATCCTGCGCCAGGCGCTCAGTCAGATCCCGGACGGTCCAGTGCTGGCCAAGGTGCCGCGCAACTTCAAGCCCAAGGCCGGCGAATGCCAGATCCGGGTCGAGAGCGCACGCGGCGACATGGGCTGGTACGCGGTCAGCGACGGCAGCGCGTATCCATGGCGCGTGCACGTCCGCACAGGGTCGTTCGCCGCGATGGGAATCATCAACAAGCTGAGCCGCGGTTTGATGATCGCAGACCTGGTGACGCTGATTGCCAGCCTTGACGTGATCGCGCCCGAAATCGACCGCTGAATTCCATGCAGAAACTAGTCGATAGCCTGATTGCTTCCGGTGCGTTCGGCGCCCACCCGCCCTACGACATCGTGTACGCGATTGCGATCTTCGTCTTCAGCGCCATTGTCTTCCTCGGGGTTGCATTTCCGTTCGCCGGTATCGTCAGTTGGGTGGAGCGCCGGGTGTGGGCGCGGATGCAGTCACGATGCGGCCCCAACCGGGTCGGGCCCAACGGCTTTCTGCAATGGCTGGCCGATGGGCTGAAGCACGTTTGCAAGGAAGACCTGATTCCCGCGGAGTCCGACGAGACGTTGTTCAAGATGGCGCCCTACCTGGTCATCCTGGCGTTCACCCTGCCGTGGGCGGTGATGCCGTTTTCGTCCTCGCTGATCCTCGCCGACCTAAACGTGGGCATCCTTTATATGACTGCTGTCACGGCGCTGACCGTGGTTGGCGTTCTGATGGCCGGATGGGCGTCCAACGATAAATGGTCGTTGATTGGCGGAATCCGCTCGGCGGCGCAAATCGTGAGCTACGAAATCCCCGCCGGCCTGTCGATCTTCCCGGTGGTGCTGATGACCGGGACGCTTTCGATGCAGGGGATCATCAAGGCGCAGGGTTGGGCGCCGTGGACCTGGTTCGCGTTCAGCAATCCGTTTACTTTTATCGCGGCCAACATCCTGTACATCTCGGCGCTGGCCGAGGGCAACCGCACTCCGTTCGACCTGCCCGAAGCGGAGTCCGAACTGGTGGCGGGCTTCGCCACTGAATACAGCGGGATGCGCTACCTGTTCTTCTTCGCGGCCGAGTGGGGCAACCTGTTCATCATCGGCGCGATCATCACCACGCTGTTCATGGGCGGATGGCAGGTGCCGCACGTCAGCAACAGCCCGGTCGTGATGAACGTCCTGGAACTGGTGATGTTCAACGTCAAGGTGCTGTTCCTGGTCTTTGTTTCGATGTGGGTGCGGGGCACGCTGCCGCGGGTGCGTATCGACCAGCTCATGTCGCTTTGCTGGAAGTACCTGGTTCCGATCTCGTTCGTGAATATGATCGGCACGGCGGTTTGGGTGGCGATTTGGCCCGAAGGCAATTCAATCGCGCCCTGGATCATGATGGCGCTGTTTGCGGCCGTCATCGTGGTATTCCTGGGCCGCGTGCTGCATTACTTCAGACGCTCCAAGATGGAGCTTTACCTAAGCCCGACCGTCTGACGGCGCGCATGCTATAAAGCGTATGGCCAACAGCTATTTCGGCAATATCAAGGACGCGGTCACCAGCATTTTTGAGGGACTGGCCGTCACCGCGTCTCATCTAATCCGCAAGCCCTATACGGTTCAGTACCCCGACCGCGTGCCCGTGCGGATCCAGGATACGCTGCCCTTTCGCTATCGCGGCATCCTGGAAGTCGACCTCGATATCTGCACCGGATGCCTGGCATGCGAGCGCGCCTGCCCGATCGATTGCATCGTGATCGTGGTGGAAAAGGACAAGCAGACGCGCCAGATGCTGATCTCGCAGTTCGATATCGATATCGCCAAATGCATGTACTGCGGGCTGTGCAGCGAACCGTGTCCAACCGGCTCGATTCATCATACGACCGAATTCGAAGGTGCGGACTTCTCGCTGGAGAGCATGATCCGCCGCTTCGTTCCTGAACCAATCTACGCGTACAAACCCTCCAAGGGTCCGGAAACCGACCAGCGCATCATTCCCATCCTGAACCGGGGTCTGCGCTACGTGAACGAGTTCGCCCAACCCGGCGGTGAAAAGCCGGCGGAGGAGGCGTAAGGCCGCCGTCCCTCCAGGCCGCGAACCATATCAATGGTTGCACAGGCGATCTTCTACCTTCTGGCGATTCTGATCGTCGGCTCGTCGGCGATCGTCGCCTTTTCGCGCAACATTGTGCATTCGACCTTCGCCCTGCTGGGCGCCTTCATGGGCGTGGTCGGGATTTACGTGCTGCTGGCCGCGGATTTCGTGGCGATGGTGCAGTTGCTGGTTTATGTGGGCGGCATCCTGGTGCTGACCATCTTCGCTGTGATGCTGACCCAGGGAATCGCCGATGTCAGCATCTCCAATCGCGCCGTGGGCCGCGCGCCGGCGCTGGTTATCAGCGCGGTGGCGGCGGCCGTGATGATTTTCGCGGTGTTCAAGACACCGTGGCATCAGGGCGCAAGGGTCATCGTTAACCCCACCACTTATGGAATAGGCAACGCCTTCCTCGACACTTATGCGCTGCCTTTCGAGCTGGCTTCGATCGTGCTTCTCGCGGCGCTGATCGGGGCGGTGGTAATCTCGCGGCCGGTTGACCGCCGTACGCAAAGCCAATGAACAGTGAGGAGCAGGGATGCCCGCCGGCCTGACCTTGAATCATTTCCTGGTGCTGAGCCTGATCGTGTTCGCGATGGGGCTCTTTTGCGTCATGTCGCGACGCAACGCAATCGGCATCCTGATGGGTGTGGAGCTGATTCTGAACTCGGCCAATATCAACTATCTCGCATTCGCCCTTTACGGCGGCGGCAAATACGACGGCCAGGTTTTCGCCATCTTCGTGATCATGCTGGCGGCGGCGGAGGCCGTTGTGGGGCTGGCGATCGTGCTCGCCATCTACCAGGACCTGCGGACCATCGACGTGGACGCCACCGAAACGCTCAGTGGTTAAGGCTTCCACCCAGATCAACTTTTGGATATAAAATCGCGGACCTTTGAGGACATGGACCTGAGGCGGATGGTGAGGAACGGCCCTATTGTTAACCGGCGCCGTGCCGCCTTGCTTCAACCGCCGCCTCGGAGCACCTTCTTCGAACCCGCTTACAGGAGCGCTGCAGCCCGTTAGGTCATGCTGTACTGGCTAAACGTAAGTTTCGTCCACTGGATTGTCCTGCTGCCGCTGATCGGCGCCGCGATCAATTTTCTTCTGGGTTCGTGGATCCAGCGCAGCTTCGGCAAGCGCGCTATCGGAGTGGTGGGATGCGGCGTCGTCCTGGCCGCGTTCTTGATCGCCGTGTCGGGCTTTTTCCGGATGATCGCGCTGGAGCCCGAGCATCGCTTCATGCTCGACAGACTCTGGACATGGATGAACATCGGCGGGATGAAGCTGGATATCGCGTTCTGGCTCGATCCGCTGTCGATGGTGATGACTCTGATCGTGACGGGCGTCGGCGGCGTGATCCATATCTATTCCACCGGCTACATGCACGACGAGGAATCGTTTTGGCGCTTCTTCGGCTGGCTCAATCTTTTCACCTTCAGCATGCTCGTCCTGGTGCTGGGCGATAACCTGTGGCTGATGTTCGTTGGCTGGGAAGGCGTGGGTCTGTGCTCCTTTGCGCTGATCGGCTTCTGGCACAAGGTCTTAGCCAACACCACGGCGGGCAATAAAGCCTTTATCGTCAACCGGGTCGGTGACTGGGCGTTCGTAATTGCGCTTTACACGTTGTTCTGGGGATTGTCCTCGGTTGGGCATCCGACCCTGGTAACGCGCGAAGTCGCTCACTGGGCGCCTCTGCTGGCCGGCAAGTCCGGTTACCTGGGCCTCTCGATGGTGTCCTTCGTTACGCTCATGATGTTTATCGGGGCCACCGGCAAATCGGCGCAGATTCCACTGTATGTCTGGCTGCCCGACGCGATGGCGGGACCGACTCCCGTCAGCGCCCTGATTCACGCGGCCACGATGGTCACGGCCGGCATCTACATGGCGTGCCGGCTCAACTTCCTGTTTTCGATGGCGCCTGACACGATGCTGGTGGTGGCGACCGTAGGATCTCTCACCGCGTTCTTTGCCGCCACGATTGGCGTGGCGCAAAACGACATCAAGAAGGTGCTGGCCTACTCCACCGTCAGCCAGCTTGGTTACATGTTCACCGCGGTGGGAGTTGGCGCGTACGCCGCCGGCGTGTTCCACCTGATGACTCACGCCTTTTTCAAGGCTTGCCTGTTTCTCGGCTCCGGCTCGGTGATTCACGCGATGGGCGGCGAGCAGGACATGCGCAAGATGGGCGGGCTGCGCAAGCACATGCCGATCACGTTCTGGACCTTTCTGGTTGCCACACTCGCGATTTGCGGCTTCCCGCCGTTTGCCGGCTTCATGTCCAAGGACGAAATCCTGCTGCAGGCGTTCGCCCACGGCCACCAGTTCATCTGGGCGCTGACCTACAGCGCCGCCGGTCTGACCGCGTTTTACATGTTCCGCCAGGTTTACATGACGTTCTTCGGCGAGTTCCGCGGCACTCATGAGCAGGAACATCATCTGCACGAATCGCCCCCTTCGATGTCCGGGGTGCTGATCATCCTGGGTGTGCTCTCGGTTATCGGCGGTGTGGTGATGCTGCCCGGCTTCGTGGCCGACTTCAAACCCTTCGAGCGTTTCCTCGAGCCGGTGTTCAGCTCGGAGTTCACCCGGCGCGTCGGCCAGGTGCCGATAACGCATACGACCGAACTTACCTTCAGCACGCTGGCGATTGCGATGGCGGTTGCGGGGTGGTTTGTGGCCGACCTGATGTACCGGCGCGAGGTGCTGAACCCGGAGCGCTTCAGCTCCCTGTTTAACGGCGACTTCTACCGGGTCATCTACAACAAGTACTACATCGATGAAATCTACCAGGCCGCGATCGTCAATCCGTACCTGATGCTGTGCCGCGCGGCGGCGTGGTTTGACGCGAACATTATCGACGGAATAGTCAACCTGGCTGCGGCCATCACGGTGTTCCTCTCATGGCTGTCGGGTCTGTTCGACGCCTGGGTGGTGGACGGCCTGGTCAATTTGACTTCCAACGTGACGCTGGATTTCGGCAGCCGCGTGCGCCGACTGCAAACCGGATCGATCAACGGCTACCTGTACGCAATCCTGGCAGGGGTGATGTTAATCCTGCTGGTGCGAGCCATGTTGCGGGTTTGAACGGTGTTTTCGGCGCAACCTCTGAATGGAGCATTTTTAATTCAACTCACCAACCGGTGACATAGCGAAAACCATGGACCATTTGCTGACTGTAATCACTTTCGTGCCGATCGCGGGGATGGTCGCGATCATGTTCTGCCCCAAGGAGCAGCACAACCTGATCCGCTGGCTCGCCGTGGCTGCGACGGCTCCTCAGATCCTGATTGCCATCGTTCTCTACGCCAATTTCGACACCACCACGACCGCGGTCCAGTTCGCGGAAAAATACGCCTGGGTGCCGTCGTACAACATCAATTACTTCATCGGCGCGGACGGGATCAGCATCTCGATGGTGCTGCTGACGGCGTTGATCTGCTTCGTATCGGTCTTCGCGAGCTTCGGAATAGAGAAAGGCGTCAAGGGCTATTTCGCGCTGCTGATGCTGCTCGACACCGGCATGATGGGCGTGTTCGTGTCCCTGGATTTCTTCCTGTTCTACATCTTCTGGGAAGTGATGCTGCTGCCGATGTATTTTTTGATCGGCATCTGGGGCGGTCCGCGGCGCGAATACGCCGCGATCAAGTTCTTTCTCTATACGTTGCTCGGTTCGGTGCTGATACTGCTGGCGATGCTCGGGTTGTACTACTACAACCCGACCAAGACCTTCGACATGACCCAGCTTGCCGCCAATGCCGGCAGCTACAGCCTGAACTTCCAGCGCATCGCCTGGATCGCGCTTTTCATCGGCTTTGCGATCAAAATCCCGGCCTTTCCGTTCCACACCTGGTTGCCCGACGCGCACGTTGAAGCGCCGACCGCAATTAGCGTGATCCTGGCCGGCGTGCTGCTCAAGATGGGGACTTACGGGATCCTGCGGGTCAACTTCGGGATCCTGCCGGCGGCAAGTCATCAACTGGCGTGGATCTTCCTGGGCGTGGTCGGCACCATCAATATCGTTTACGGCGCGCTGTGCGCGATGGCGCAGACCGATTACAAGAAGTTGATAGCCTATTCCTCAGTCAGCCATATGGGTTACGTGATGCTGGGGCTGGCCGGATTCACCGCCGCCGGAATCAACGGCGCCGTGCTCCAGATGTTCAACCACGGCACCATCACGGCAATGCTCTTCATCCTGGTCGGCGTCATCTACGATCGCGCCCATCATCGCGACATCAACGGGTTCGGAGGGCTGGCCAGCCACATGCCGCTTTACGCGGGAATAACTGGCCTGGCGTTCTTCGCTGCGATGGGCTTGCCCGGCATGTCGGCCTTCATCTCCGAGGTGCTGGTGTTGATCGGCGCCTGGCAAAGGCATCCGCTGATGACGGTCTTCGGCGCATCCGCCGCGATTCTGACCGCCGGATACATGCTGTGGACTTTTCAGCGTATCTACCTGGGGCCGGTTAACGACAAGTACGTCGGCTTCCCCGACCTGAGCGCCCGTGAACTGTTCACGTTGGTTCCGCTGGCGGTGATCGTGCTGATTCTGGGCGTATATCCGCACGCGGTGTTGGATCTGCTCAATACTTCGCTGGTCCATCTCAACCAGGTGGTGCTGTCCGCGCCCGGCGCGGCGGCCGTGGCGTTGGCCCACTAAAGGAGCGCCGTCAGCGATGCAACTGGGCAACGTCGCGAGTCTGGCTCATTTTATTCCGGAGCTCCTGCTGAGCGGATCGGTCGTCGTGTTGATCCTTCTGGAGATGGTCACTGACAACCGTGCGGCGGCGGGAATCGTAGCGATGGCTGCTTCGATCGTGACCTTCCTGCTCGTGCTTGCCGGCGGCACCGGCAGCACATTCCTGTTCAATGGGATGATCGTTTTCGATTCCTTCGCGTTCTTCTTCCGCCTGCTGATCATACTCGCCACCATGGTCGCGGTGTGGATGTCGATCGGATCCGAAGAGGTCAAACGCTGCGATCAGGGCGAGTATTACGCCGTGTTGCTTGCAGCCTCGCTCGGGATGTTCCTGATGGCCGAGGCGGATAACCTGCTGATGGCCTACCTGTCGTTGGAGTTGGTCAGCCTCACTTCCTATATCCTGACGGGATTCCTCAAGCACAACCGGCGATCGCAGGAAGCCGCGCTCAAGTACCTCATCTACGGTGGTGTTGCTTCGGGCACCATGATCTACGGGATGAGCTGGATCTTCGGTATTGCCGGCTCGCTTGACTTCGGCATTATCAACGGCGCGCTGACCCAGAGCGGCACCGGGGCATCGCTGGGTGTTTTTATCGCGCTGGTGCTGATCCTCGCCGGGATGGGCTACAAAGTGGCGTCGGTTCCGTTTCACATGTGGGCGCCTGACGTTTATACCGGTGCGCCGATTCCGATTACAACGTTCCTGGCGGTGGGATCCAAGGCCGCGGGCTTTGCGCTGCTGACCCGCTTCTTCTATCCCGCCATCTCGCGCCTGGCCGCCAACGGCAACTGGCAGACGCTGGCCGGCGTGGATTGGCCCCAACTGCTGCTGTTCATATGCATGATCACGATGACGCTGGGCAACCTGGCGGCGTTGCAGCAGACCAACATGAAGCGGCTGCTGGCTTATTCAAGTATAGCGCAGGCGGGCTATGCCCTGATGGGGTTCGTGGTGCTGTCCAACGACGGAATTCGCGCCATGATGTTCTACCTGATCGCCTACTATGTGATGGATGCCGGCGCCTTTTTGGTGGTGATGATCGTCGCCAACGCCACCGGCAGCGAGGAGATAGACGCCTACCGCGGTCTGGCCTGGCGCGGCGGATTGGTGCCGGCAATCGCGCTCGCGATCTTTCTGTTTTCTCTTACTGGCATCCCGCTGACCGTCGGCTTTATCGGCAAGTTCTACCTGTTCGCCGCGGTTATCCGCGGTCAATTCTACATTTTGGCGCTGGTCGGGATTATCAACTCGGTCATCTCGCTCTACTACTACCTGCGCCCAATCCGCACGATGTTCCTGGATCAGCCCACCGGTGAGGAAGGCGTGGTCGCAGCGGAGGCCTGGAATTACGGCCTGATGGGCGTGCTGGCCGCCGCCACCATAGTGCTGGGCCTTTACTGGGCTCCTGTAATCGCATTCGCCGACCGCTCGCTGAAGTTCTTCACCGGCCCCGCCTGATTCGCCCTCCGGCCCCTCAGAGCGAGCAAGACGCGATCTCACGAGTTTACTCGTCAAGATTCGTAGGATGTAGCGTTCGGGCTTCCGTTTTGTTTGCAGAGCTCGGGGGCGCGTTTGTTACTCGAAAACGATGGTGCGGTTGCGATGGCTCAGCACGCGTTTTTGAAGATGCGCGCGCACGGCAGTGGCCAGCACCACCACTTCGAGGTCTTTGCCCCTGCGGGTGAGGTCGGCCACCGTGTCGCGATGGGTGGCGGTCGTGGTGGCTTGCGCGATTATCGGTCCGGCGTCTAGTTCCTCGGTCACATAGTGCGCCGTCGCGCCAATCAGTTTAACGCCGCGGTCATGCGCCTGCTTATAGGGCCGCGCGCCGACGAACGCAGGCAGGAAGCTGTGATGAATGTTGATCACCGGCTTGCTCCACGCGCGCAGGAAGTCCCCAGACAGAATCTGCATGTAGCGGGCCAGCACCAGCGTGTCGCACCGCACTTCTTCCAGCCGTTGCGTCAGTTCGCGCTCGGCCTGCGCCTTGTTCTCCCTGGTCACCGGGATGACAAAGAACGGAATTCCGAAGGGCCGCACTAATTGCTCGAGGTCCGCATGGTTGCTGATAACGGCGGCCACATCGGCGTCAAGTTCGCCCGAGTGATGACGGCTCAGCAGGTCCATCATGCAGTGATGAAGCTTCGACACCATGATCACGATGCGCTCGCGGTAAGCGGCGTCGAAAAGCTCCCAATGCAGTTCAATTTCGCTGAACAACGTGGGAAGCGCGGCTCCGAGCTCGGCGATAACTGTGGGAACGGAGCGGCTGCGGGACTCAAAGAGAATACGCCAGACAAAATGGCCGTCGGCGTCATCGGTGTGCTGGTCGGAGTCGATGATATTGCAATCCAGCGAATAGAGCAGGTTGGAGATGCGGGCGATGATTCCCGGCCGGTCCGGGCATGAAATCAGCAAAATCGCTCTGGCGGACATCATCGCGCAAAATCCTCGAGGGCTCCGCCGGAAAGACGCCAGATGGTCCACTGCTCCATCGGCTGCGCACCCAGCGCGCGATAAAACTCCTGCGCGGGCGTATTCCAGTCGAGCACCGACCATTCCATCCTGCCATATCCGCGTGCAGCGGAAATTTCCGCCAGACGGTAAAACAGGCTGCGGCCTATGCCCTTGCGCCGATAGGACGGCGTAACGAACAGATCCTCCAGAAAAAGACCGGGGCGCCCGCGCCAGGTGGAGTAATTGCGAAAGAACAGGGCGAAGCCGGCCGGTGTGCCGTCCTGCTCGGCGATCAGGCACTCAAACGGCGGGTCTGAAGATTCCATCTGTGCGCGCAGGACCTCCGGCGTTACCTCAACCGCCTCCGGCTCACGTTCATACTCCGCCAGGCCGCGAACAAAGCGCACGATCAATTCCGCGTCCTGCGATGTGGCAAAACGTATAGTCAATCCCATTGCGGCCTCCGAACCTCGTCCGGCATCCATCAGGCTAGCGGACTTGACGCGCTTGAAACAAAGGAGGCTCAATGAAACCGCGCGCGGGATGGTGCTTGCGCGCGACACGATCGCGGATCCAGTCGGAGCCATGGCCTTGAAATCGTTATCAGCCAGCGCAGCAGCGGGCGGAATTCTTTATGTGGTGGCGACTCCGCTGGGCAACCTGCGCGACATTTCGGCGCGAGCGTTGGAGGTGCTGCGGCAGGTCGATTTGATCGCATGCGAAGACACCCGCCATACGGCGCATCTGCTGGCGGTGCATAGCATCAGCCGTCCGCTGGTCAGTTACTTCGAGCACAACGAGGAAGTCCGGGCCGGGGAACTGACGGACAAACTCCGGCAGGGAAGCTCAATTGCCCTGGTCACTGACGCCGGCACGCCCGCAATCTCCGATCCTGGTTATCGATTGGTGCGCGCCGCTCTGGAAGCGGGATGTACCGTCCGGTCGGTTCCCGGACCCAGCGCCGTCGCGGCCGCCCTTTCGATCGCCGGCCTGCCGACCGACCGCTTCACCTTCGAAGGCTTCCTCCCCGCGCGCGAAGCTGCGCGCAGGGCACGGATCGGCGATCTGAAGCGCGAAGGCCGCACCATGGTATTTTATGAAGCCGCGCGCCGGCTGCCCGACACGTTGGCGGAAATGGCCGTGGCGTTCGGCCCGGAGCGCGACGCGGCGGTGGTGCGGGAAGCGACCAAGATGTTTGAAGAAGTGGTGCGCGGCACGCTGAGCGACTTGGCCCTGCGTTGGAAAGACTCACCTCCTAAAGGGGAGATAACATTGGTTGTGGCAGGCGCCCCGGAAGTCGGCAAGGCCAGTACCGCGGACGCGTCGGGGTTGACCCTTGACGACCTCGCCGCAGCCGGGTTGGAGCCGCGCCAGGCGGCCAAAGTGCTGGCCCGCCTGCAGGGGCGTAGCAGCCGCGAGGTTTACCAGGAAGCCGTGAAAACCAGGCGGAGTTCAGGCTCGGAATCATAACCAGCGTGCGCGCTATCAAAGCTCACGTATGGTAGGATTGAGCCGTGTCTGAGGGGCAAGACAGTGGCCGCTACCAGAAGCAATGCGCATAGCCGGCGGGTTTTGGTCCTGCACGGCCCGAATCTTAATATGCTCGGCGAACGCGAGCCCGAGATTTATGGCCGTGTCACGCTGCGTCAGATCGACGCCGAATTGCATCGACTGGGCGATGAGCTGGGCCTGGCGGTGGACACTTTCCAGTCCAACAGCGAGGGTGCGCTGGTTGACCGGATTCAGGCGGCGCGCGGGAATTATCACGCCCTGCTAGTCAATCCCGCCGCCTACACTCATACCAGTGTTGCGATTCGTGACGCGATCCAGATGCTGGGGATACCCGTGGTGGAGGTGCACCTGTCAAATGTTTACCGGCGCGAGCCGTTTCGCCATCATTCGACCATCGCGGACGTCGTGGACGGCCGGATCATGGGTTTCGGCCCCGAAAGCTACTACCTTGCGTTGCGCGCCGCAGCCGCACTGGCAACATTGCGCCGCGAGGAAAAATAAGAACTTTTCGGGCTTGATGACGATAATAACCGGATCCGCGCGGAACTAACCTGGATGGCTACCGGAGGCAGGGGTTCGGTTATGGAGTTGAGGGATATCAAGGCTCTGATCGCGCTGATGCGGGAAAACGGCCTGATCGAGCTGGAGTTAGAGGATAAAAAAGGCAAGATCCGCCTGGTCAGGACCCTGGATTTGGGCTCCCAGCCAGCTTCGCGACCCGCTCCGATGCCTGCCCGGCAAGGCGCGGCCAAAGTCTCGGCGCGGGCGGCTGCAGCCAGCCAGGTTCCGGAGCTTGCCGACAATCAGACGATGATCCGAAGCCCGATGGTGGGTACGTTTTATCGCGCTTCCGCTCCCGACGCGCCACCATTCGTCCAGGAAGCGGACATGGTCCAGAAAGGCCAGACCTTGTGTATCGTGGAAGCGATGAAAATGATGAATGAGATCGAATCCGAGGTGGCCGGGCGCATAATTAGAATACTGGTTGAAAACGGCCAGCCGGTCGAATACGACCAGCCGCTCATGGTGATAGAGACTGCGGTATAGCTTTTTTACAAAACGCCCCGCTGGTTCAGAATGTGGCCAAAAGGGCCACATCGAATAAAACCTGCGGCTATAATGTCTCCTAACCTGAGTATCAAAGTGTTCAAAAAACTCCTCGTTGCAAATCGTGGCACAATCGCGGTGCGGGTAATCCGGGCTTGCCGCGAACTCGGAATCTCCACGGTCGCGGTCTATTCGACCGCCGACAAGGCGGCGATGCATGTGCGGATGGCCGACGAGTCGGTGTGCATCGGTCCGCCGGCCGCCCAGGATAGCTACCTCAACATGCAGTCGGTGGTCAGCGCCGCGGTTGCGTACGGCGCGGACGCGGTCCATCCGGGCTACGGGTTTCTCTCGGAGAACGGCGATTTTGCCGAGGCCTGCCATCGTTCCGGCCTGAATTTCGTGGGACCGCGCGCACGGCATATCCGCTTGATGGGCGACAAGCCGCGCGCGCTCAGAATCATGAAGCGGGCCGGAGTGCCGGTGTTGCCCGGCAGCGAGGGGACCGGCGCAATGGAGCTGCGCGAAGCGCAGGTCCAGGCCAAGGCCCTCGGTTACCCGGTGCTGATCAAGGCAGCGGCCGGCGGGGGCGGCAAAGGCATGCGCATCGTACGCAACGCCGAGGAGCTGACCCGGTTGTTTCCGCTGGCGCGCTCCGAAAGCGAGGCCGCTTTCGGTTCGAGCAAGATGTACCTCGAGAAATACCTGGAGCGGGCGCGCCACGTCGAGTTTCAAATCCTCGCTGACAATCGCAAAAACGTGATTCACCTGGGCGAGCGCGACTGTTCGATCCAGCGGCGCCATCAGAAGGTGCTCGAGGAGTCGCCATGCCCGGTTTTGACGCCGCGGCTGCGCGACAAGATGGGCAAAGCCGCCGTCCGCGCCGCCGAGGTGGTGGGCTATTCCAACGTCGGCACCGTGGAGTTCCTGCTAACTCCGGACGGCGAGTTCTACTTCATCGAAATGAACACCCGCATTCAGGTCGAACACGGCGTGACCGAGATGGTGACCCGGGTGGACCTGGTCAAGGAGAGCCTGCTGCTCGCGATGGGCGAGCCGCTGCGGATCAAGCAGCGTGGAGTGCAACTGACCGGCTCCGCTATCGAATGCCGTATCTACGCCGAGGACCCGGACCTGCACCTCCCATCTCCCGGCGTGGTATCCAACCACCATTCGCCCGGTGGACTGGGCGTGCGGGTCGAGACCGCGCTGTATGACGGGTACCGGGTTCCGGTCCATTATGATCCGCTGGTGGCCAAGCTGATCGTGCACGCCGAAAATCGTGCGCTCGCGATCGCGCGCTCCAAGGCGGCCTTGCGCGAGTATCTGATCGACGGCATCAAGACCAATATTCCGTTGCATCTGAAAATTCTGGATGACCCTGACTTCCGCGCCGGCAATGTGGCGACGGATTTTCTGGCCCGATATGAAACGCGTGAAGAGCAGGGGGCGGCTGCGCGCGCGCCCCGCCGCCAGCAAGCCCGCGCGTCCTGATTACCCTTGACTGTGTCTGTTTGACTGCCATGAAATTTGCGATCTTGAAACTTACCGGCTGGCTGCTTGCCGTCGCCTCAATCTCAATCCTTTGTCTGCCTGCGTTTGCCGAGGGTCCCGCCTCGCCACCTGCCATAGCCGGTCCGCAACCGCACATCCAGGTGGCCGCGCCGAACTATGACTTCGGCACTGTGATGGAAGGAGATCCGGTCAAGCACGACTTTACCGTCAAGAACGTTGGCAAGGCCGACCTGGTGATCGGGCATGTGCAGACCTCATGCGGATGCACGGTTGCACAGTCGGAGAAAAAGCGGCTTGCTCCCGGCGAGGAAACGCAATTGCCCGTGACGTTTGACACCCGTCATGAGCGGGGCCACGCAAGCCGCAGGATCGACGTTTACACCAACGATCCGCAGACACCCGACTTGGCCCTCGAGATCCAAGGCATCGTCCGGCGCGAAGCTGAGGCCACTCCCGCCGAGGTCTTTTTTGACGCGGTGCGAAAGGGCACCGAGCAGAGCCGCGACGTGGTCATCAGCTACAATGGCAAGGCGAAGGACTTCAAGATAACCAAGGTGTCCAATTCCAATTCCAACATCGCCGTCACCCAAGCGCCGGGTTTGAAGCTGAAAGTGGCGCTGCTTAAGACCATGCCTGCGGGACCCTTCCAGGACACGGTTGAAGTCGCCACCACCGGGCGGCCGATCGAAATTTCAGTTTACGGCAGGGTGGTGGGCAACCTGGTAACCGAACCGGCCCAGGTATCATTCGGAATTTTACCCCACGGCTCAGGCGCGATGCGCATTGTTCGCTTGACCAACAACGGCGCGCGCCCGGTGACAATCAAGGAAGTGTCGAGCACCAGTCCCGTGGTGATGGCCAAGGCCGAGCCGATAACCGCCGGCAAGCAGTATAAAATCACGCTTGAACTGCTCAAAGGGAGTCCCGACGGACAACTGCGCGGCCAACTCGTCATCAAGACGGACGACCCGGGACAGGCCAGCTTGACGGTACCGTTTTACGGAATCGTGGGGTCGTTCAAGGGCTAGCAAGATTTTGCGAGTCTAATGGCCAACAAGGGTAGCCGTGTTTGACCCAAGAACGCGGCGGAAATGCTCACGGCCTATTACTCTAAAGCTTCGGAAACGCAGCATCCCAAATCGAGCGCGTTCAGTAGCCAAAAAATGTACATGCCCGCCTTGAGTCTCTGATTCTGGGCGTCTTGCTATTCGGCGTGCGACTGCCATTTGCTCCCCAGGAACGCAAACAGCATCAACAGGGCAAGCGTTTTGCTCTTGGAACGGCCCCGGCCCGTTCCGACGTAAATCCCAAAATAATCGGGTCTGTTTTAAAGTCGCTACGGTTTCAAGCAGGGGAAGGCTGCCGTAGTCATTCGCCGGCAAGGAGGCCCGGGCCACCAAACCCTAAAAAAGGTTCCGAGTGCTCCGCTTGAACGGAAAAAAACGCACATCCGCTCTATTTTCGAAGCTCTGGCATGATCTAAGGTATAGGATGAGGCGCCGTTAGTGGCGCATAGCTATGGCAGTGCGAATGAAATGGCTCGATAACATCCGCCGTCGCGTGATCCGGCTTGCCCTGCACCTGCTGACCAAGCCGATTCCGCAGGACACGCGCCAGATACCTAATGATATGGTTCGGCTCAAGCGCTACATCCGCAAGGGCGATGTGGTGTTGGTGGAGGGCAACGAGCGGATCAGCGAGTGTATCAAGTACTTGACCCAAAGCTCGTGGTCGCATTCGGCGATCTATGTGGGCGACGAAGCGCTGCGCCGCGATCCGCAGATGCGCCGGCGGCTGCTGGACGAATTCGGCGATGACGCCCATTATCTGCTGGTTGAAGCGTTGGCCCAGGAAGGGGTGGTGCTGACGCCGCTGCAAAAATATCGCGACTTCAACATCCGCGTGTGCCGACCATTCAACCTGTCGCGCTCCGACTGCGCCGCCGTGCTCGATGAAGTGCTGAGCAATGTGGGCTTTACCTACGACTTTCAGAACATCCTGGATTTGGCGCGCTACTTTCTGCCCGTGCACCTGATTCCGGGGCGCTTTCGGCGCACCGCGCTGGAGTTTGGCAGCGGTGAGCCAACCCACGTGATCTGCTCCAGCATGATCGCCAACGCGTTTCGCAAAGTGAAGTTTCCGATCGTGCCGCAGTTCAAGGAGCCGCCCCTGGCCGATCAAGATGGAAAAGGACTGGTTCGTTTGATACGGCGCCCCGACGCGCGCCGCTTTGGCGTGCTGCAGCCGGTGCCGACCACGTTTGTCACGCCGCGCGATTTCGACCTCTCGCCCTACTTCGAGGTTATCAAGTTCAACCTGATCGAGGACATCAAGTTCGATTACCGCAAGATCATCTGGGCCGACGGCGGGGAAGAGGGTGACGACAAGCTGGAAAAGCGGGCGTCGCCACGCTAAGTTAGCTGCGATCACAGGAAATAGAAGGCATCAGGAGCACCCAGCGTCATGAGCGAAGCCGATCGCAGCGCCAATCGCGCGCTGCTGGAGAAGTCGATAGCGAAAATCCTGCAGCGTCATTGCAACTTTGGCTGGGCGCATTACTACATCCCCAGCGAACGGTTCCCCAGCCTGATCCAGGAACTGGTTGACGTGGTGGGACCCACGGGACAGGTCGGGCATGAGGAACTGGTGCAGTTCTTCCTGCGCACCCAGCGCCTTTCCTCCGCGCAGGAGCGCGCCGAGCGGATGGCCGAGGAGTTCGCGATTTATCGGCGGAGCTGAACCTCAGTCCCCGTTTTTCGCCCCTCAACCATAGGCCATCGAGGGCACTTCCTGACCGGCGAAAATGTCAGGGACTGGCGCGTTTGCGTTGCGAGCCGCCGCCTGCGCCAGACGGACGAAATCGTCTTTGGTGAACCCGACGCACTGGTCGATAACGGTGTGGGTGGAGTCGATCAGGAACAGCGAGGGCACATTGGTCAGTCCATAGGCTTCCGACACTGGGTAGGGTTCCGCGTCGATATGTATGGGCATTTCCAGGCCCTTGATCCCGGCAAACTTGATCGTTTCCTTCCTCGCGTCCTGGCTCACGCCCCAAATCTTCATTCGCTCCGAACGCACCGCCCGCGCCAGGTTGCCGATGAAGGGCATCGACAGCCCGCAGGTGGGGCATTCGCTATGATAGAAGACCAGCAGGAGTAGGTCGCCTTGCCTGAGTTCCTCCAGCGAATGGACCTTTCCTTCGAGATCCTCGAGCCGGAACGGCGGCGCGATCGTTCCCGGTTCCAGTGCTGCCATGATCCTTATCTATCAGCCAAAATGAGCGGGCTTCAAGCGTCGGCCCCCGCCAAGGTGGTCACGGTAGCCGCTGAAGGGTTGCGCCGGCCGGCGAATCGGTGACGATCTGTAGTCATGGACGCTTTAGACGCGATACTAACCCGGAAAGTCGTACGGAAGTTTGGGCCGCGGCCGGTTGAACTCGATCGGCTCAGGCGCATTGTTGACGCGGGCCGTCATGCGATGAGCGCGCGCAACCTGCAGCCGTGGCAGTTTGTCGTGGTGCGCAACGCCGGCACACTGCGGGAGTTGGGAGCACTGTGTTCCACCGGACGCTTTGTTGCCGATGCGCCTGCAGCGATCGTGATTCTGAAAGATACCGGCAATCAGCGTTGGGCCGACACCGACTGCGCGCAGGCGGTTTGCAACATGGCCGATGCGGCGTGGGCGATGGGTCTAGGTACGTGCTGGGTGGGCAACTTTGACGCCGCTGCGATTGCGCAGCGGCTCGGCGTTCCAGCGAACTGGGCCGTATTTACCGTGCTGCCGTTTGGGTATCCGGACCCGGCCGGTGCGGCGCAGGCCAAGCAAATAAAGCCGCGCCGCGAGGTGGTCCATTTCGAGCGTTTTGGAAACCCGGATCCGGAGCGTTAGCATTCAAAGACAATCAAAGGCCGAAAGGTTGCGCGCTGCGGTTTTTGACATGCCCTTCGTCTTCATAGCGCGACTTGCGACGGTCCACCTGCCGCCGAGGCTCGCGACTATGCAGTTGAAACATAGGCGCCACAAGGGTTAGCGTTCTCTTTGGCGAGGCTTCAACCACGACCGACAGGAGTAGCATCGATGGCCATCAAGCAGACTACACCGCCGCAGGCGCATGAGATTCTTCAGAAGAATCCCGACGCGATTTATCTCGACGTCAGGACCGAAGCCGAGTTCGCCCAGGGACATCCACAGGGCGCTATCAACATCCCGGTGGTCTTCATCAAAGGGCCCGGCCAGATGGAGCCGAACAACGACTTTCTAGGCGTCGCCGAAAAGGCCTTGCCCAAGGGCAAGAAGCTGGTAGTCGGTTGTATGGCGGGAGGCCGTTCGCAGCGTGCCTGCGAAATCCTGGAAGGCGCCGGCTTCACCGATCTGACCAATGTCCGCGGCGGCTTTGGCGGCGCCCGCGATCAGCAAGGGAACGTGCAGGTGCCGGGATGGCGCGACGCGGGTCTTCCGGTCTCCAACGAGGTAGGCGAAAATTCCTACCAAAGCCTGCGCGGCAAGGGCGGCCTGTAAACACCATGGCCGCATCGGCGTCATAAAAAAACAGGCGGGGAGAACAACCAAATGGCGATACGGCTGACCCGGATCTATACGCGCGGCGGTGACAAGGGGTTGACTTCGCTGGTGGGCGGCACGCGAGTGCCGAAAGAAAGCGGACGCCTGGAAGCGTATGGCACTATCGACGAGTTGAATTCGGTAATCGGAATCGTGCGCACCTTCCTCCCCGATTTCCGCGCAGGTTTGGGTGAAGACTACACCTGGTACGCTGAGATGCTGCGACGTATCCAAAACGAACTGTTCGACGTCGGCAGCGAGCTGGCCACGCCTCCAGATGTGGAATATGCCGGGATGCATCGGATGGGGGATGGCGAGGTTGAACAGCTCGAGCAAGAAATCGACCGGATGAACGCGGAACTGGAGGACCTCAAGTCCTTTACCCTGCCGGGCGGGGGCAAACTCAACGCGTTCTTGCATCTGGCCCGCACGGTTTGCCGGCGGGCGGAACGGGTCTGCTGGGCGGCAAAACGCGATGAGCAAATCGGCGATCAAGTGATTATCTATATAAACAGGCTCAGCGATCATCTGTTCGTGCAGTCCAGATGGATTTCAAAGCGGCTGGGCGAAGAGGAGTTCCTGTGGGATCGCGGCCTGCGCATTGACTCCAGGGCGCGGCGCAAGGGCTCGAAATAATTGATTCTAGGGGATCAGATGCCAAAGCAACCGCAGATTCATTTGCAACAGGTGGAAGCGGGCCCGATGGCCAACTACGTTTACATCATCGGCGACCCGTCCACGCACAAGGCGGCGGTGGTTGATCCCGCCTGGAATATCGACGGTATCATCGACCTGGTCCGCCGCGACGGCTACGAGATCGACAAGATACTCATCACCCACTATCACGCCGACCATCTTGGCGGCGACATCATGGGCACCCATATCGAAGGCGCGGCAGAGATGCTGGAGAAGGTCAAGGCGAAGCTTTATTTGCAAAAAGCCGAGGCAGACCTGACCAAGCGCCAGGCCGGGCTTTCATCAACCGACATGGTCGTGGTCGAAGGCGGGGACACCACCCAGGTGGGCAACCTGACCATCAAGTTCCTGCATACGCCTGGGCATACGCCGGGCTCGCAATGTTTTCTGGTCGAGAACAACCTGATCTCCGGCGATACACTTTTCATCGGTTCGTGCGGACGCGTCGATCTTCCTGGCGCCGACCCCGCGCAGATGTATCACAGCCTCAACCACACGCTGCGCAACCTCGACGACGACACCGTTGTCTATCCGGGGCACGCCTATTCCTCCGAGGCGACCTCGACGATCGGCAACGAGAAGCGCCACAACATGTTCATGCGCTTCCGCTCGCTGGATGAGTTTCTGTCCGCGATGGGCTACAGCAGGTAGGCGCCCGGCGAGGGCCAAATTCGCCTGTGCCGCGGCGCGATCCTGCCGCTGCACCAGGTCAGGAAACGGCCCAATCCACAGCCATGGCCGAGGACAAATCGCTCGAAGAACTGGCCGCCGAAGCCGAGCATCTGCGCGAGCAGATCCGTCATCACAACTACCGCTACTACGTGCTCGACTCGCCCGAAGTCAGCGACGCGGAATACGACGTGCTGATGCGCAAGCTGGAGGCGCTCGAGGGCAAGCATCCCGAGATCGCCACACCGGATTCCCCAACGCGCCGGGTAGGCGCCGCGCCCTCGGAAAAGTTTGGCGTGGTGCAGCATCGCCGACCGATGCTGTCGTTGTCCAACGCGCTGAATGCCCAAGAGATGGTCGAGTTCGACAAGCGCATCAAGCGCCTGCTGCGCTCCGAGGCCGATATCGAGTACGTGGCGGAGGTCAAGCTCGATGGCCTCGCGGTCGAGCTGGTGTACGAGGACAGTGCGTTGAAGGTGGGCTCGACTCGCGGCGACGGCTACAACGGCGAGGATGTGACGTCGAATTTGCGCACCATCAGAAGTATCCCGCTGAAGCTGCACGCTGCCGGATCTCATCGTGTGCCCGAGGTGCTGGAAGTTCGGGGCGAAGTTATCTTTCCGCGCAAGGCATTTCAGAAACTCAACGAGGAGCGCGCGGCCGCCGGCGAGCCGCTGTTTGCCAATCCGCGCAACGCGGCGGCCGGTTCGCTGCGCCAGCTCGACCCGAAAACTACAGCCAGGCGTCCGCTAGATATTTTCTGCCATTCCAGCGGAGTCATCACGGGTGGACCCGGGTTCGAAACCCAGTGGGATTTTCTCCAGGGCATCAAGGCGTTTGGGCTGAAGATCAATCCCGAATCCAAGTTGTGCCGCAGCGTCGAAGAGGTGCTCGAGTACTGGAAGAAGATCACCGAAGAGCGCGACCGCCTGCCCTATGAGGCCGACGGCGTGGTCGCCAAGGTCAATTCATTCGCGCTCCAGGAACAACTGGGCGAGGTCTCGCGGTCGCCGCGATGGGCTATCGCGTACAAGTTCAAGGCGCAGCAGGCGGAAACGCGGGTCAACAAGATCGCGGTGTACGTAGGCCGGATTGGCTCGCTCACTCCGGTGGCAAACCTGGAGCCCGTGCAGCTTGCGGGTGTTACGATCTCCAATGCTTCGCTGCACAACCTGGACGAGATTCACCGCAAGGACGTGCGCGAAGGTGATACCGTGGTGCTCGAGCGCGCCGGCGACGTGATTCCGTACGTCGTGCGCGTGACCAGGGAAGGCCATCCGCGCCAAGCCCTGTTCCGGATGCCCAAGGAATGCCCCGTGTGCGGCAGCGAAGTCGTGCACGAAGAGGGCGAGGTGGCATACTTTTGCGTCAACGTCAACTGTCCCGCCCGCATGCGCGAATCGATTCGGCATTTCGCGTCCAAGAACTGCGTTGACATAGACGGATTGGGCGACAAGCTGGTTGCGCAACTGGTGGAAAAAGAGATGGTCCGCGAATTAGGGGACATCTACACGCTGCGTGCCGAGCAGCTCGCGGAGTTGGAGCGGATGGGCGAAAAAAGCGCCCGCAATGTCATCGATCGTATCAACCGCTCGCGCCGCACCACACTCGATCGCTTTATCAATGGGCTGGGCATCCGCCATGTGGGCGAGCATACCGCGCATCAATTGGCGCAGCATTTTCGCGACATCAGGAAATTGGAGAAGGCCGCGCAGGACGAGTTGCTCGGCGTGCGCGATATCGGGCCCGAGGTGGCCAGCAGTATCGGCGAGTATTTTGCTGAGTCGCACAACGCACAGGCGCTGGACAAGCTTCTTCGCAACGGCAAATTCGAGTTCGAGCCAATGCCCGAGCCCAGCGGGCGCGGCCCGCTGCGCGACAAGAGCCTCGTTTTGACCGGATCTCTGACGCAATGGAGCCGCTCCGAAGCGGAGCAGAAAATTCTGGCGGCGGGCGGACGCGTTTCCTCGTCGGTCAGCCGCAAGACCGACTACGTCGTCGCGGGCGAAGAGGCCGGCTCCAAATTGCGCAAGGCGCAGGAGCTGGGAGTCAAGGTTATCGATGAGGATGAGCTGGCGCGGCTGCTTTCCGGAGCTTGACGATGGCGGTCAACAAGGCGCAAGTTCGAATGGTCGTCAGGGGCCGGGTCCAGGGCGTCTTCTTCCGCGCCGCGACGGCCCAGGAGGCGCGGGCACTGGGGCTTGATGGATGGGTGCGCAACTTGCCCGATGGAGCGGTGGAAATTCGGGCCGAGGGGACGCGCCGCAACCTTGAGATGCTGCTGGCGTGGGCCCATCAGGGTCCGCCGGCGGCGCGTGTCACGGTGGTGGAGGACGAGTGGTTGGCGTATGGGGGTAGTTGGCATGGCTTCGAGGTACGCTAATGAGCGTTCGGGATACGGAACAGGCCCCTTTGATCGGGGCCTGCCATTAGTTATATTTCTATTAAGTGATCCACCTTATTCGCTGCGCTTGTGCAAGTCCGGTGGACCTTCCGATGGCCCGCCATCAAGCGACCAACAATCTAGGCGTTCTGTCTAAGAGGAGAGCAGATCCAAATGGCTGTACCACCTGAGACGGCCCAACAACTTGCGGGTTCCGGTGCCGCCGGCTCCCACAAGCCGGTCGTGTCCAAACCTCAGTTCGTAATCCGCTTCGCTGGTGACTCGGGCGACGGTATGCAACTGGCGGGTATGCAATTTACAACCGAGTCTGCGCTGGCTGGCAACGACATCGCGACGCTGCCCGATTTTCCGGCGGAGATTCGCGCCCCTGCGGGAACCTTGGCAGGTGTCAGCGGCTTCCAGTTGAACTTCTCCAGCCAGGAGGTCTTCACGCCTGGCGATGAGCCCTCAGTGCTGGTGGCAATGAACCCCGCCGCGTTGATGGTGAACCTGGAGGATCTTCCGCCCAACGGTGTTTTGATCATCGATAAAGAAGGCTTCACAGACGCCAACCTCAAGAAGGCGGGCTACACTTCCAATCCCTTGACCGACCACTCGCTGGATAAGTACCAGGTTTTCCAAATCGAGGTCAGCAAGCTTACCACCTCGGCAGTGCGGGAGTTGGGACTCAATACGCGAGCGGTCAACCGCTGCCGCAACTTCTTCGTGCTGGGGCTGCTCTCGTGGCTGTTCCAGCGCCCGACCAAATCGGTTGAGGACTACATCGGGAGCCGGTTCAAGAAGACCCCCGACGTCATGGAGGCCAACCTGCGGGCGTTCAAGGCCGGGTACAATTACGGCGAAACCACCGAGGCCTTTGCCAGCTCCTTCGAGGTGAAACCGGCGGAGATCGCGCCGGGCTTCTACCGCAACATCACCGGCAACACTGCCACGGCGCTGGGCTTCGTGGCCGCGTCGGCCAAGAGCGGGCGGCCGCTGTTCCTGGGCTCCTATCCGATTACCCCGGCCAGCGATGTACTGCACGAGCTGTCGGCATTCAAGAATTTCCCCATCTATACTTTCCAGGCCGAGGACGAGATCGCGGGCGTGACGTCCGCGATTGGGGCAGCCTTTGGCGGAGCGATCGGGATAACCACCACTTCCGGTCCCGGCATGAACCTCAAGGCGGAGGCGATCGGACTTGCCGTGAAGGTCGAACTGCCGCTGATAATCACTGATATCCAGCGCGCCGGACCTTCCACCGGAATGCCCACCAAGCCGGAACAGGCAGACCTGCTGATGGCGATGTACGGGCGGCACGGCGAATCGCCGATACCGATTCTTTCCGCGTCGACGCCGGCTGATTGCTTCAACTGCGCGTTCGAGGCGGTGCGGATCGCGGTCAAGTACATGACGCCGGTGATCCTGCTGACCGACGGCCATCTGGCTAACGGCGCCGAACCATGGCTGGTGCCGGATCCCGACACATTGCCGGAGATCAAGGTTGAATTCCGGACCGATCCCGAGGGTTTCATGCCCTACTTGCGCGACGAAGAAACACTGTCGCGCCCGTGGGCGATTCCGGGCACGCCGGGACTCGAACATCGAATCGGCGGTCTGTCCAGCGAGCACCTGACCGGCAACGTAAGCTATTCGCCGTCGAACAACGAAATGATGGTGCGGCTGCGGGCGCGCAAGATCGCGGGAATCGCACGCGAGATTCCCGAAACCGAGATTTTCGGCGACGCTCAGGGCGGCGATTTGCTGCTGGTCGGATGGGGTTCAACTTACGGCACGTTGCGGGAGGCGGTGACGAATCTGCGCGCCAAGGGCAAGAGCGTTTCGCACGTCCACCTGCGCTGGCTCAACCCGCTGCCCACCGATTTCGGCGCCATCCTGCGCCGGTTCAAGAAGGTGATGGTCGCGGAAATGAACATGGGACAACTGCTCAAGATGATCAGGGCCGACTACCTTATCGACGCCGTCGGCTGTAACAAGATTCAGGGGCGCCCCTTCAAGGTTAGTGAGGTCGAGTCCCGGATCCTTCGCGCGCTGGAGGCGTGACGAGATGGCTACCGCGCTTACCCGTAAAGACTTTGTCTCCGACCAGGAAGTTCGCTGGTGTCCTGGATGCGGCGACTACGCGATTCTGGCCCAAGTGCAGAAGGTGATGCCCGAGTTGGGCGTGCCGCGCGAAAACGTAGTGTTCATTTCCGGAATCGGCTGCTCCAGCCGCTTTCCCTACTACATGAACACCTACGGATTTCACACCATTCATGGCCGCGCGCCGGCTATCGCCACCGGGCTCAAGCTGACCCGTCCGGAACTCGACGTGTGGGTGGTGACCGGTGACGGCGACGGGCTGTCGATCGGCGGGAATCACCTGATTCACGTCCTGCGCCGCAACGTTGACCTGAAGATCCTGCTGTTCAATAACAAGATCTACGGCCTGACCAAGGGGCAGTACTCGCCGACCTCGGAAGTCGGCAAGGTTACCAAGTCCACGCCAGCCGGATCGGTGGACTTCCCCTTCAATCCGATCACGGTGGCGCTTGGCACTCACGCCAGCTTTGTCGCCCGTTCCGTGGACGTCGAGCAGAAGCATCTGCAAGACATCATCAAGCGCGCCCACGCGCATCGTGGCGCTTCGTTCCTGGAAATTCTCCAGAACTGCAATATCTTCAATGACGGCGCCTTCAACGACGTCAGCGACAAGGCGATCAAGGCCGAGCATCAACTGGTGCTCGAGCACGGCAAGCCGCTGACCTTCGGCAAGAACCGCGACAAAGGCATCCGGATGAACGGGATGCGCCCGGAGGTGGTCAAGCTCGGTGAAGGCATCACAGAAAAGGATCTTGTGGTGCACGACGAGACCAACCTGTCGCTGGCCTTTATGCTCGGTCATTTCGAGCCGCCGATGCCCACTCCGGTCGGCGTCTTCTACGCGACGTCGCGTCCGACCTACGACGCCGCCATCAACGCGCAGTTGGAGCAGGCCAAGAAGACCCAAGGTCCCGGCGAGCTGCGCTCGCTGCTGCGCCGCGGCGATACCTGGAGCGTCAAGTAGCCGGCGCTCGACCTGAATCTAGTTAAAAGCAAAAGAGGATCGGGAGCATTCCCGATCCTCTTTTTTTAGTCGAGAGATGCCTTTAGCGCTTGGATTCCGGGCCGTCATGTGGCGTTTTCTGACGGTACATATCCTTGACGTAGTATTCCGACTGGTAGGTCGCCGCGCGGCCGCCCCATCCGTATTCGAACGCCCATCCCGAGGGATTGCGGAAGTAGAACGAATACATCTGGTCGTTGGAATGCTTGCCGGGACCGATGATGATCGGGATCTTGCGCTCGGAGACGATTTCGTAAGTCAAGCCGATATCGTCGAAGTTCTCGACCTCGATCATGATGTGGTTAAGGCGCGGCCCCGCGGCGCCGATTCCAAAGGCCACCGTGTGGTCCCGATCGTTGCAATGCATGAACACGGGTTCGACGATGTTCTTGCCCATCCTCATCTTGTATTCGACCCCGCCGCGCATCCCGAGCACGGTATAGAATCGGTACGCGGCGTTGATCTCCTCCTGGCGGATGATGCAGTGGCCCAGGCCGCCGGTCCCGGTCTTGAAACGCCCATGCATCGGGCGGCCCGGATGAAAGGGCTTGTTGAACTGGACTTCGGGGCCGTGAAAGATCTCGACCGGATTGCCGCCCGGGTCGGTCATCTTCATCACTTCCAACACGTTGCGCTCGGCGGCTTCTTCGTCCGACCCGACGCGGAACTCCACTCCGGCGTCGGCCAACTGACGCTGCATCTCACGGAATTCGTTGCCGCCAGCCACGCGGAACCCCAGGTAAAGCAGGTCGTCGCTGGGTCCGGCGTGCATGGCGATGCGATGGTGCCAGTAGTCCATGCGCAGATAGCAGCGGTCGCGCTCGCCATCGTCCGCCAGTTCCAGGCCTGTGATTTGCGTGGCGAACTCCTTCCATTCTTCCACGTTCTTTACTTCGATTCCGATATAGCCCAGCTCGGTTACCTGAACCATTTTCCCCTCCGGGTCCTGCCTGGCAGCCCGATCCTTCCACACCAATCAGACGGAGCGGATTGATCCTCCGTCCAGACGGAGCATCGAGCCTGTAATATACCCCGCCAGCGGGCTGGCCAAAAACGCGGCGGCCGCGCCAAACTCGGAAGGCTTGCCGAGCCGGCCAACCGGGATACTGCGGGCCGAGCGCCGCATGAACTCATCGGGCGAGATGCCCTCACGCTCCGAGGCGATACGCTGGAATTGCAGCACGCGGTCGGTTTCGAACGCTCCCGGCAGCATCGTGTTCACGGTGATTCCGTCGGCGGCGACTTCGCTGGCCAGCGTCTTGGCCCATCCGACCACCGCTCCGCGCAGCGTGTTGGAAATCGCGATGTTAGCGATGGGCTGGATCACGCTTTCCGAGGCGACGTTGATGATTCGCCCCCACTTGCGCTGGCGCATGTCAGGCAGCAGCAAATCCGTCAGCCGGATAAACGCCAGCACCATCGCGTGGAACTGCTCTTCCCAGGTCTGCGGTGCGATGCCGACAACGCGCGCGGGCGGCGGCCCGCCGCAATTGTTGACCAGAATGTCGATCGGCCCCAGTTGATCGCGCGCCGCCTTCGCGGCGCTCTCGACGGTCGGCCATTGCGCGAGATTGGCGGACAGCCCAATTGCGCGGCCACCGCGCGCCTTGATCTCTGCAGCCGCCTTGTCCAGCGCTTCTTTGCCGCGCGACAGCATCGCAACGGCTACGCCCTCCGCCGAGAGCGCGTCGGCGATTCCGCGGCCCAACCCCTTGCTGCCGCCCAGCACAAGCGCGGTCTTGCCCTGTAAACCCAAATCCATATGTGATCTCTCCGGTTGGCGGGATTCGCCGCCGGCTATCCGGCAAGTAAAGGATGCTCTCGCAGCGGACGTTTTGTCCACCGGCGGCCCTGCTTGCCGCCGGAGCATGACCGGGCCATAGTTGTTCGGCCGCCGTCGCAGCCGGCCGATCCGCTGCGGCGCGGTTGGCGATGTCAAGCGAAGCGAAATATACGGTCGCCGTTGAGAAGAACCTGCCGATGCGCGCGCGCGACGGCGCAGTGCTCCATGCTGACGTTCACCGGCCGCAAGCGCCGGGCCGCTTTCCGGTGCTGGTGATTCGCACGCCTTACGACAAGAATTCCGACAATGCGCTAACCGAAAAGGCGTACTTTCCGCCGCGCGGATATGTGGTGGTGGTGCAGGATACGCGCGGGCGCTTCGCCTCAGAGGGCGAATTCTATCCCTTCCTGCGCGAAGCGGAGGACGGCTACGACGCGATCGAATGGGCTGCCCAACTCCCCTGGTCCGACGGGCGCGTGGGAATGGTCGGGCAGTCGTACATGGCGGTGGTGCAGTATGGGATGGCGGCGACCCGGCCGCCGCATCTCATGGCGCTCTGCCCGGTTTCCGGATCCACCAGCTACTTCGAAAATTCGATCTGGCGGCGCGGCGTGTTCGAACTGGCATACCGGCTCAAATATTTCATCATGATGGCGCGGGAGACGCTGATGCGGCAGGGGCGGTTCGAGGAGCGATGGCCCGCAATCGCGCGGTATCTGACCGATCCTGCCGATATCCGTTCGCCGCTGACGCGTGACGCGATCGACCAGCTGCCGCTGCGCGACTGGGGCGAGCGCTTGCGGGAGTGCGCGCCCTTTTGCGCTGAGATGCTCGCGAATTCGCGCTACGGCCCCTACTGGCAGGCCGCCGATCTGGCCCGCCATGCTCATGGCGTAACTGTGCCAATCCTGCACGTCGGTTCGTGGTACGACATGTTCGCCTACGACACGGTCAAGATGTTCACCGTGCTGCGCAAAAGCGCGGCGAGTGAACCCGCGCGGGAGGGGCAGCGCTTGCTGATGGGTCCATGGGCGCACCTGGTGCCGTACTCGGCGCCGACTTCGCGCGGCACCGGCCAGATCGACTTCGGCCCCGCTGCGCTGATAGACCTGCACGCGGTCCAGTTGCGCTGGTTCGATTATCATTTGAAGGAAATCCGCAATGGCGTGGACGAAGAGGCGCCGGTGCGGATTTTCGTCATGGGCGACAATGTGTGGCGAGACGAAAAACAGTGGCCGCCGGACCGGGTACGCTTTACGTTGGTGTACTTGTCAAGCAGCGGCAAGGCGAACACGCTGCGCGGCGACGGCCGGCTACTGAAGACCGCACCGCAAGACGAGACTGCGGACAAGTACGTTTACGATCCGTTGAACCCGGCGCCGACCTGCGGCGGCAACTTTATCGGCCCTGGCAACGGTGTGCGCAATCAAGTCGCGGTGGAAGAACGCGACGACGTGCTGGTCTATAGCGGTGAGGTCCTGGATAGCGATCTGGAAGTCACCGGACCGGTCGTCCTCAAGCTGTTCGCTTCCAGTTCCGCGCCCGATACCGACTTCACGGCCAAACTCGTGGATGTGCGCCCGGACGGATTCGCTCAGAACCTTCTGGAGGGGATAGTACGTGCGCGTTTCCGCGATTCCCTGGAATCGCCCACGCTGATCAAACCCGGCGAGGTCTACGAATACTCCGTGGACCTGTGGTCAACCAGTCATGTCTTCAAAGCGGGCCATCGCTTACGACTGGAAATCTCATCCAGTAACTTTCCGCGCTACGACCGCAACCAGAACACCGGCGCCGACCTGGTCTCTGGTGTTGAGACAAGACCCGCAAGCCAGACCGTGTTCCATGACAGACGCTATCCTTCGCGTCTGATCTTGCCGGTGATTCCGCGCTAGCTGCGCAACCAGCACGGAGGTTGCCTCCGAGAAGAACGAGGGTGTTAACCGCGCTTACTGCTTGCGGAACGCGCGGTCGCGTTCGGCCAGAGCGCCCTTTAAGCCCATCTTGCGCTGGTTCTTGACCCACGCCTTGACTGCTTCGGTGTTGTGAAAGATGACGTCGATATCGCCGCCTGACTGCTGCGCGGCGCGGAAGCCGGTTGCTTCCAGATAGCGGTTGACGGCCGCCTTGTGCAGCACCAACAGCTCCGGCGACACCAGGGCCACGCGCCGCGCGTAGGCCATCGTCTCTTCTTCCAGCTTCTCCCGCGGAAAGATGCGGTTGACCAGGTGCCAGTCCAGCGCCTCTTGGGCGGTCATCGAATCGCCGGTGAAAAAATACTCCTTGGCCTTACGCGGACCCATCAGCGCGGGCCACAGCGCCATCGTGGGCAGCACGCCCAGTTGGCGCCCCGCGGGATGGCCGAACGTGGCGTCCTCGCTAGCGAAGACGATGTCGCAATGGCCGACCATTTCGTTGGCGCCTGCCAGGCAATAGCCGTGCACCTGAGCGATGATCGGCTTGGTGATCGACCACAGCCGCTGCCATCGCTGCGTCACGCGCAGGCAGTCGATGAAGTCTTGGCTCACGCTGTAGCGGCGGCCCGATCCGGCGTTGCCGTAATCCGACGCCAGGTCGTAGCCGGCGCAAAACCCGCGCCCCGCGCCGCGAATTATCAGCACGCTCGCTTCGGGATCGTTATCGTAGGCTTGAGTCGCCTGATCGAACTCCGCCAGGAGCTGCGGTGACAGAGCGTTGATTTTCTCGGGCCGGTTGAGCGTGATGCGAAAGATCTTATCTTCGGCCTTTTCGTAGATGATGGTCTGATAATCCGCCATGGCGTGTAGCTCCCTTTCCAGTCGTGGTTCAAACCATCGCACCGGGCGCGCACGCAGACAAGGCGTGCCTGGGGAAGCCGGTAAAATCCGCAGTCAACCGCCAAACTCAGGCATGACCTGTCTGGCGAACAGATCCAGCGAGTCGTCGGACATGAACGAGAGGATAAAATATGTGATGTTGAAATCCTCAATACGCGAACGAAGCTCGCGCCGGACTTCCTGCGGAGTGCCCACCAACAGCATCGGGAAGTTGCGCGCGCCATCGGCGTTGGGCAACCCCATGTTCTCCGCAGCCCGGCGCGCCATCGCGTCGCCCTGGCTTTGGTCGGCCGCCACAAAGGTGGTGGAAAGCGACGAAATCTCGATCGATTCCGGGTCGCGTCCGCATTCGCGCGCGTATTTGTGCAGCAGGCCGAGCCGCCGCCTGAGGTCGGGTTTGTCGAAGCGCGCCGACTCCTTGTAATCAACGAAGCCGCGCGTAACGGGCGCGATCAGGTTGAGAATGTCGGCATAGCGCGCGGCGACCTTGAGCACCGCGCTGCCGGCGCCGCCCACCAGGATTGGCGGATGCGGGTTTTGCATCGGCTTGGGAAAATTGTAGGCCTTGTCGATCGAAAAATAACGCCCCTGGAAGGCCGGCTCCTCCTGGGTCCACATCGCCTTGAGGATTTCGATCCCTTCGGCGAGCTGAGCGATGCGATCGGCGTTGGACGGATACGGGTACCCGTACGCGTCGTATTCACGCCTGAGCCATCCGGAGCCCAGGCCGGCGATCAGCCTGCCCCCGCTGATGTTGTCCACTGAAGAGGTGATTTTCCCCAGCAGCGCCGGATTGCGATAGGACATCGCGGTCACCAGCGGCAACAGCCGCACTCGGCGGGTGACCAGCGCCAGCCCGGTCAGCGCCGCGTAGCATTCCAACTCCGGCAGCCGCTTGCCGTGCGTGTTGATCAGGTGATCGGGAACGGAGACCGAATAGAAGCCCAACGCTTCGGCTTTCTCGGCCAGAGTCTTGGCTTTGGTGAAATCCGCAACCGGTGTGAGGGCGCCGAATTTTATCTTACGCATGGCGATAGCACTGCGCGGCTTAGGCCGCCTTTCGGATGATGAACTGGGCTGACACGCTATTACAGGGCGCGCTCGGCGGTAAAGCGCCCTTCGCGTGGTTTATGTGCCAGCGCCCGGGATGACGGAAAGGAAGGGCGGAACCTGCGACAAGTGGAAGCTTTATTCAACCACTTGCGGTCGCTGCGCTGAATTGTGCCGGCGACGCGGAGGAGGACGGCGCGATTTTGAACCTGGAGAGATAGCTTCTTAGCTTTTCCACGTCCTGTTTCAGTTCGGCGATGGCCACGTGGCCGTCGGGTCTTACCAGGTACATGGAATCGCGCTCGAAACCCGCGTGCTGCGCCGCTTCGCTCCATGGGAACTCGTGCAGGGCGATCCCGCGATCCTCCGCGGCCTGGCGCAAAGTCTGGCCCGCCTTTCCGTAGACATGAATCTGCCAGTCGAGCGATTTCAGCGGCGCGAAATTACCGGCGTCCGGTCCTTCCACCCACGGCAATCGATCTCCGCCGTCCACGTCGCCTGTGGTTCCTTCGCTCAGCGGGCTGTGACGGTAGTTAATTCGCGTTTGCGACACGAGACGGAACTGGGCCCTGCGGATCGCGGAGAATCCCAACAGGAACGGAATTACATGCGGGAACAGCATGGTCCGGACGATCTCGCCCGCGATATTCTCCCGCACCATTGCCTGAAACAATTTGTCGGTAGTGGCAACCAGCGAGCGCGCAAAGGCCATCCGCTCGATCTCATAGGTATCCAGAATCGACGCGTCGGCTCTTGCGGAGACCACCGCCGCCAGCTTCCACGCCAGGTTAATCGCGTCGCCGATCCCGGTGTTCATCCCCTGTCCACCCGCCGGGCTGTGCACATGACCGGCGTCACCGGCGACGAAGGCGCGCCCCACTCTGAAGTGGTCGGCCACCCGATGGTGCACGTGGTAAGTGGAAAACCAATTTACCTTCTCTATGCGCAAATCGAACATTTGCTGCAGATGATCGCGGATATCCTCGAAGGTGAGTTCTTTGCGGTCCTCCACTGCGCGCGGCACGATTCCGATCAACCGGACCATCCCGCTGCTTCGGATTGGAAATGAAAGACAGAATTCATTTGGCAGGATTGAGAAATCGGCGTCCCCGTTCGTGGCCCCTTGCGCCGCAACGTCGGCGACAAAGAACAACTGCCGGTAAACTCCGCCTGGGAATGTCAGCTTCATAGCTTCGCGGACGACGCTGTGTACGCCGTCACAGCCGCACAGAACGCTTGCTCGGCAGGTTTCCTCCCTGCCGTCATTGCGCAGCGTCGCTTCAACTTGATCGCCGGTGTCTTTGAATCCCGTCAGCTCGGTGTTCCATTCGATCTTCCCGCCCAACGCGCGGATCTTTTCGCCCAGCAGCCGCTCGTGCTCGTCCTGCGGATAGGTCAGCGCGAAAGGATACGGACTGAGTCCCGCGCCGAAGTCGCCGAAGCGCAACTCCGCCATCTCGCGGCCGCTCTGGCGTATCCGCAATTTATTTACCCGGAAGCCGCTGCGTATGATCTCATCGGCGAAGCCGAGTTGGTGGTAGAACTCGAGCGTGCGCGCCTGAACAGCCATCGCGCGCGAGGTCTGCCCCGGTCCGCTGTTCTTTTCGATTATTCGAAATGGCACCTGCAGTCTTGCCAGCCACACAGCCATCGCCAGTCCGGTTGGGCCGGCTCCAACGATCAAAATTTTCGGGTCCATCATGTTTCCTCCATTCGAGGCTCATGATTAGGGTATAAACGATATCGTGTTGTTGAGATTTTCGCCGCGCTTGCGCAGCCCGGCTCTTATTCTAGCGCGCCGGCGAACGTCCGGCGGATATTTATTTTGAAAACTATATTGGCAATTGCAGGATTGCCTACGACGGACGCGAGGAGCGGACCGGCTCGGACGCGATCGAGGGTGGCGGCGGGTTTGCCGCTACAGCAGAGTCCGGCGTGGCGGCGCCGTCTTGCGGAACGGGAACCGGGCCCTTGCTGGGCTGGACAGTCTTGTTGCGGCATTGCACCAGCACTTGGCGCAATTTCCCCGGATTAATCGGCTTCTTGAACAGCGCGCCTTCAAGACCGCGCAACCGGCTGCGCTTGATGATGTGATCCTTGTCGTAATAGTAGGCGGTCATCAGGATGACCGGCAGGTTGGGCCATTCTTCCTTGACCTGGAGATAGAACTCGTAGCCGTCCATCTCCGGCATCACGACGTCTGAAATCACCGCCTCGACCTTCATGTTGCGCAGCAGCGCCAGCGCCTTGCTGGGGCGCATCGCGGTGTGCACGATGCATCGCTCGGCGCGCAGCAAATCGGCCAGCGAGTTCACCACACCAGGATCGTCGTCGAGCACCAGCACCGACATCCCGGTCAGCGGCCAGTCCCGTACCGGTGCTGACTCATGCTCATGAGGAGTGTCGGCGGCGCGCGGCGCCAGGTCGGCCATCCGCTTGCCCTGCAAATAGGCGCGTGTTTCGTAGGTGCCACGGCGCGCCATTTCGTCCAGCCGGCGTACAATCGCCTGCACACGCTCCACGCCGCTGCGAATCGCATCCAGGCGCTCGCTTTCGACCACCAATTCAGCGTCGGTCAGCTTGGCCTCCACGTCGCGGGCCAGCAGTTCGAGGTTGTTGACGATTACTTCGAGCGGATTGTTGATCTCATGCGCCAGGCTGATCGCGATTTCGCCGGCGGTGGCCAGTTGCTCGCGCCGGCGCATCCCGCGGATATCGCGCGCGAAACCGATCGAACCGATCTCCTTGTTATCGTCGTCGTAAATGATCGACGCCGAGATGGCGACCGGAATATTCTCGTTATCCTTGTTGCGAAATATCGACTCGAAGCTCGAAATACGGCCGGTATCTTTCGACTCGCGCATTGCCGTCATTACCCGGCGTGCTTCTTCAATCGAGGGATAAAGGCGAGTTACGTTCTGACCGATGATTTCCGGGGCAGTGTACTGCAGTCCGCGACGGGCACCGTCATTGTAATAGACGATAGTACCCTTGATATCGACAGCTACGATAATGTCCGGCGAGCTCTCGACCAGGCGGTTGAGATATTTCGGATCCAGGAAAAGCATTTTGCCACGCGCCTCCGGGCGCCCTCGGTAAAACGTCCCCAAGTGCGCGGGTAACTTCCAGCATCACTCAGGGTTTCGGACAATGCAAGTACCCTCTTAACCAAACGGTCAAGCTGAGCTGACAGGCCGGAACATCGGCAAAGTCACCTCATCATTGAGTTTTTCGAACGACACTTTGACTGGCATTCCGCATTTGATCTGGTGCGGATCGATTCCGATCACATTGGAAAGCATCTTGGCGCCTTCCTTGAGCTTGATTGTCGCCACCGCGTACGGAACCTGGGTGGCGAAGGCGGGATGGTAGACGCGATGCATGATTATGAAGCTGTAAACCTCGCCCTCGCCGCTAACTGCCGTCCACGAGGATTCGCGCGACAGGCATTCGGAGCACATGCGGCGGGGCGGAAAGCGCAGGACGCCGCAACTGTCGCATTTTTGCACCATCAATTGCCCGTTTTTGCTGGCGTCGAAAAAGGGCCGCAACTCGGCCGTTACTTCGGGGATTGGTCTTACGATTTCTGCCATCTCTGTTCTCCCGAGCGCCTGAATCTTCAGGCCGACGCTCCCAGCACCAGGGTCGAATGGGTGGACAGGATGCCGCCATTGCCTGAGACCAGACACACGTCGTGTTTGGGCGACTGGCGTTTACCGCCCTCACCGCGCACCTGGATGACCCCTTCGGACAAGGGTGTCATACCCCACATGTAGTAGGCGCTGAGCTGGCCGCCCCCGGTGTTCACCGGCAACGCGCCGCCGGGTCCGATACGCCCGTCGGCGACAAATGGGCCGCCCTCACCCTTCGCGCAGAAGCCGTAATCTTCGAGCGTTATCAGGACGGTGATCGTGTAGCAGTCGTAAAACTCCGCTACGTCGATATCCTTGAGTTCAACCCCTGCCATCTTAAACGCGATCTGCTTGGCCATCGGTGCGCCCGACGCCAGGGTATCGACCGGGTCATCGCCCGGATGACCCTGGCCCATACCCAGCACGTAAACCGGTGGCTTTTTCAAATCGCGGGCGCGCTCCGCAGAGGTGACTATCACGCAGACCGCGCCATTACTCACCAGGCAGCAGTCGTAAAGATGCAGAGGCTCGGCGACCCATCGGGAATTGTGATAGTCCTCGATCGTCAGCGGCTCTTTGTAGAATTCCGCCATCGGATTGAGGTTGGCCCACTTGCGCTCGGCCAGCGCGATGGCTCCGAGCTGATCGCTGGTCGTACCGTACACGTGCATGTGGCGTTGCGCGACCATCGCATAGCCCGAGTTAGCGCCGTACAGGCCGTAGGCAGCGTTCAGCCCACGCGCAAAGCCGTAAGCCGCGCCGCCCCCGCCGCCTTTTGCGCCGGGCTTCGGCGGCTTCAGGGGGGCGTCGGCGAAGACGCACGCCACCGTGGACGCCATCCCGGCGTCGATCGCCATCGCCGCGTGCATCACCAGCGAGGCCGCGCTCGCGCCGCCCAGGTTGGTGGTAGCAGTGAGGCGTATATCCTTGATTCCCATCACCTGCTGGACCGTGTATGAAGCCATCAGGTCGGCGCCCCAGGTCAGACCGGGATTGACCAGGATGCCGTCTAAATCAGTGCGGCGCAGGCCGGAATCCGCCAGCGCCAACTCGATCGCCTCAACGGCGAACCCGATGGCGTTCGGATGAGCGTAGTTTTTGCCCATTTTGGTGATGCCCAGGCCGGCGATTGCGGTCTTTGCGCGCAGACTCATTGGATTCCTCCCGTGAAGCGCTCCTGAGCCCAGTCATAGTCGAGGCTGGAGGCGTAGTCCAACCGGTCAGCGGCCGATAACTAACAGCAATACTCGGCCCGTCGGCCTGCGGCGGCTGCGCAGCCGCGTCGGACCGTACCGGTAACCCCCCTTCCGTATGCAATTCCATTCCGACAAAATAGTCCGTAATATATTGCTCCGTTTGCGGATGGATAGCCTGGAAACCACACAATGTCCTGAGTGCCGCCGGACCGGTACAATGATGCGATGGAGTCAGGCGCGGGCGCACCGGTGGTCAGGTAGCCAGGGCCGCTCAATTCTGCCGAAAGGAGTTTTTAAATGGCCCAAGCGCTGACATTCGAGGCATTGCCGAGCCGCGAGCACGTGTTATCCAGCGCCGAGAACTTCGTGCTGTACGTGTTGCTCGAAGCCATTGCGCAGGGAGGCGCGGGCGCTCGCCTGCCGCTTAACCTCGGGGTGGTGCTCGACCGCTCCGGGTCGATGTACGACGAGCGGCGGCTGGAATTCGTGGTCGAGGCCGTCAAGTTTTTGGTTGATAACCTAACTCCGGAAGACAAAGTGACGGTGGTCGCGTTTGCCGACAAGGCGCACGTGCTGTCCTCGGGCGCCGCCACGGACAAGGCGGGCACCAAGCGCGCGATTGACGATATCGACCTGCTCGAAATCGGCGGCGGCACCCAGATGGCTCTGGGTATGCGCGCGGCGATCGAAGAGGTACGCCGCAATCTCACGCCGCAGCGGCTTAACCGCGTGCTGGTGCTGACCGACGGGCAGACCTACGAAGAGATGGCCTGTGTGGACTTGGTGCGGCAGAACCCTGACATCCAGTTCTCCGCGATGGGCGTGGGGGTCGAGTTCAACGAAAAGCTGCTGACCCGGATCTCGCAGGACTCCGGCGGCAAGTATCATTTCATCGGCGACTCCACCGAGATTCCCGGAATCTTCGAAGATGAATTGACCGGACTGCGCGCCGTATCGGTCCGCAATGGGCGCATCGATCTGATGCTCTCGCAGGGCGTGCAAATCCGCGAAGCCTTCCGCGCCAGTCCCGAAATCTATCCACTGGGCGAGCCGCTGGTAGGAGCGGACCGCAAGATCAGCTACCAGGTCGGCGACCTTGAAGCGGGCATCCCGGCTTCGGTCCTGATTACCTTGGTGCTGCCGCCGCGAAAACCCGGCGCGGTGCGAATCGCGCAGACCAGCTTTCACTACCAAGTGCCGGGCTCGGATGAACAATCTGTAGCAACCGACGTGACCATCGATTACACGCTGGATCGCGCGCTGACCAGCAAGGTCAATGGCCGCGTGATGAACCTGGTCGATCAGGTCTCGATTGCCAAGCTCCAGAGCAAGGCCGAGGAAGAACTCAAGGCGGGCAACGTCGATCGCGCCACGCGCCTGCTGACCAACGCGATCCACGGCACGCAGCGGCTGGGTAACGTCAAGGCGACCCAGGCTCTGACCGGCCTGATGGATCAGATCCAGTCCACGCAAAACCTGCAGGGCAAGGCGGCCAAGACGGCGCAACTCAACGCCCACGCGGTACTGCGCAAGACGCAATTGCTCGATCCGAAGGTGCTCGAAGAGTTCAAACAGGAATGACGAGGGGATTTGACTACATCGCTTTGCAAGCCGGCGCAGCGGGCCGGCCACCAGCGGACAAGAGGTTTAGACCAAGATGATTAAGTGTAACGAATGCGGCTACGAAAACATGGACGGGCTGGACTATTGCGATAGCTGCGGGGCCAAGCTTAATCACGCGGCGGATGCATCCGCAGCCACCGAAGCAGCTCCACCGCCGGCGGCGCCGGCGCCGTCCGAAGCGCCCACTGCCGCGATTTCTCCCGCTGCGGCGCCGGCAGAGCAACCGCCCGCGACGGCGGATGCGTCTTTGGCAACCGCGCTGGAACCTGCGCCAGCTCCTGAACCCGAAGCTCCAGCGCCTGCCGCCGCAGCTCCGGAGCCTGCCGCAACGGCACCGCCAACTTTCAAAGCGAGGCTCAAGCTGGTTCGCGGCGGCCGCGTTGGCCATGAATTCTCGCTCGAATCCGGCAACAACCTGGTCGGCCGATGGGACCCTGAGACCGGCGCATTTCCTGAAGTCGATCTGGAAGCAGACGACCCCGAAGCTAAAATCTCCCGCAAGCATGCTTTGATCAGGCTTGACGGCGCCAAGATAACGATCGAAGACATCGGCAGTCTCAACGGCACCTATGTCAACCGCCAGGCGCGGCTGACCGTCGGTGCCCCGCAGGATCTCAAGGACGGCGACGAGATCATCATCGGTAAAACGTTCTTTAAGGTGCTTGTCGAGCCCGTCTCCTAGTAGCGCGCGGCGGCCGGTGGTGTTCGCGAGTCGGCCGCGCTTTTTTGGCAGGATATTGAAAGAATGAAAGCCGGCGAGCCCCTTCCGACCGGTCATCTGCTCGATGGCCGCTACCGAATCGGTAAGGTCATCGGGGTCGGCGGCATGGGACGCGTGTACCTGGCCAATGACACGCGATTGGCCAACCGCCCGGTCGCGGTGAAAGAGATGATGGTAGGCGAGGGGCTGCAGGAGCAGAAAGCGGTGGAGGATTTCTCCCGCGAAGCGCGTGTGCTTGCCCCGCTGTCCCATCCCGGCATCCCCAATCTAATCGATTACTTTGCCGAACGCGGGCGCCATTATCTGGTGATGGAATACATCTCCGGCGGCGATTTGCAGGGGTTGCTCGACCAGCGCGGCGCCGGGGCGCGGGTGCCTGAAGCGCAGGTGCTGCGTTGGGCACGCGAGATTCTGGACGTGCTGGCCTTCCTGCACAGCCAGGATCCGCCGATTGTTTACCGCGACTTAAAGCCCGGCAACATCATGATCGACCAGCATGGCCGCGCGATGATCATCGACTTTGGCATCGCGCGTTTCCTCCCACCCGGTGGACGCGGCACCCAGATCGGATCGGTGGGCTATGCGCCTCCCGAGCAGTACCTGGGTAAGTTGGAGCCGCGCTCGGACCTGTATTCGCTGGGCGCGACGATGCACCATTTGCTGACCGGCCGCGACCCGCAGCTCGAGCCGCCCTTCAGCTTTCCTCCAGTCAGAGAGCTTGCTTCCGGCATCTCGCCGCACACTGAGCGTCTGGTGATGTGGACTTTGGAGCGCGAAGCGCACAAGCGGCCCGCCTCGGCGGCGGCGATGCTCGAATCGATTCCGGCGGTTGAAGGCAGCGATGACGCGGCGTCAATACTTCCGCTGGCGGTGGGAACCGATCCCTCGCTGAACACGATGCGCACCCAGGTATTGAGCAAAGCGGCGCCGGCGCCCGCCCCGGTGAAGAAAAGCCCGCCGCCGGCGGTCCGGCCAGCCAGCGCACCCGCGCCGGTGGCGGCGCCCGCCGTTTCTCCAACGGCCAAAACCGCGGATCTGAAAGGCAAGCTAAAGTCTGCGCCATCAAGCGCAAAGTCACAGCCCACGCCTGCTGCCCGTCAACCGGCCTCGCCTCCGCCCGTGCGGCGGGCTGCGTCAAAGCCAGCGGCCTCGAGCGCGCCGGTTTCGCGTCCGGTTTCGTCGGCTGCTTCCTTTGCGGGTGCGGGTCAGGGCAACGGACTAGCAGCAGCGCCCGCGGTAAAGGTTCCCGCCGCTACCCTGATCTGCAAGAACGAACCGATTCGATTTACCGTACCGGGGGTCAAGGCCGTTATCGGCCGCCATACGGGTCCGGCCGACGTGATCGACATCGATCTGGGAGTACTAAAGACCGGTGGCGATCGGATCTCGCGCCGCCACGCCGAGATCATCAAGCGGGGCAACGACTATTACATCCGTGACCTCGGTAGTCTTAACGGCACCTTCATCCTGGGACAGGGCCGCCTCGGGCGCGATCAACTTTACAAGCTGGAGGATCGCTCCCAAGTGGTGATCGGGAGCGCAACGCTGGAGTTCCGAAGAGGCTGAAGCAAGCATGATCACATGTCCGGATTGCGGCCAAACGGCGCCTGATGATGCACGGTTTTGTGAGCAGTGCGGCCGTGGTCTGCAGGACCTGCCGCCTGCGGTTGTTGCCTTGTCGCCGCTGGCCGCCGGCAAGGAATTGCAGGGCCGCTACAGGATCGTTGAGGTAATCACTCAGAGCTCCCAGGAAAACCGCTATTTGGCAGTGGCGCTTGACGACCCCGCGCGCCGATTCGTGTTGCGGGAGCGCGTCGCGCCGCCGGATACGAGGAGCGCTCCCCAACCCGAACCAAAGCCCGAAACGCCGCCGGTCACCCCGACTCCCGAGGAAGATCCGGCCGGTCCGCAGGCCAAGACTCGGGATCTTACCCCGCTTGCAGGCGCCGCCGCGTCCGGCAAACCTGCCGCGACCGATTCGTCCGCCGGCGGCAAAGAATCTGTCGGCAGCGAGTTGCAGGAAGTGAAGCCTGACCCGCAGCAACCCGAAGCAGCCAGCGATCGCCTCGAAGCACAAATGTCGGAGGCCGCCGGGAATGGCGCCCGTTCCAGCATTGCCGAAGATACGCCGCCCCAAAGCGCGGAGCCGGAGCCCGCGCCAGACGCCGAGGCGTCGTCAAATGGTCAGGCTGACGATAGGACTCCGCCGCCACCCGAGCGCGCGGATTTGGGCGAAGTATACGAGCGGGTGATGGCGTTGTCGCAGTCTATCACTCATCCGGCTTATTATCGCGCCCTGGAAGGGTTCGCGCAGGAGGGGCGAGTTTACCTGGCTTACGCCGATGAGAAGCTGCGGCCGTTCGCACCGCGCAAGGCCGGTTCGATGCCCGAAGGTGAGGCGCTGAGTGCCGCCATCCAGATCTGTCAGGCGGTCTCCTACCTGCACAATCGCGGGATGCGGGTTAACGACATCTGCCCCGCCTCGTTGGCGTACGGCGCCAACGGGCGGGTCAAGCTGACCAGCCTGGATTACGTCAGCAACGACAACGAGTTGCAGGCGGACCCGATTCTCAACGACGGCTACACCGCGCCCGAAATCTATCGCGCCAGGCAGGTCGACAAGCGCGCCGATATCTTTTCCATCGGCTGTGTGCTCTATACGTGCCTGACCGGCGAACGTATCGAATGCGAAACCTGGCGGGGGGAGGCGGGGCCGATCCGCTTTTATCCGCCCCACGTGGTTTCACCCGACCTGGAAAAAGTCGTACGCCAGGCGCTCGCCTTCAAGCCGGCGGACCGATGGGCGGGCAGCGATCAGCTCAAGGCAGAGTTGCTGAAACTCAACTCGCAGCTGCGGATTCGCGCGGCATGTCTGACCGATGTCGGAGTGGTGCGCGAACACAACGAAGACTCGGTGATGGCGCTGGAGTTCGCGCAGGACTCGCAGGTGTCGCCGGCGCGACATTATCTGTACGTGGTGTCCGACGGGATGGGCGGCGCCGAGGCGGGAGAAACCGCCAGCGCGATTGCCGTGGAAACGATCCGGTACTATGTTGAGAAAGGAGTGTCTCCAGTTCGTGTCAGCGTTAGCCCTCAGAATCAGACGGGCGCCGAAAACACGGCCGCTGCTGCGCCAGCTCCGGCACCCGCCGGTCCGTTTGAAGAGGTGCTCAAGGAGGCGCTGGAGCAGGCCAATCGCGACATCGTTGGATACCAGACCATCCATCCGGAGGCCCGTGGGATGGGGGCGACGGCGGTGAGCGCGCTGGTTTCGCCGCCGGACGCCGTAATCGCCTGGGTGGGCGATAGCCGCGCCTACCTGTTGGAAGAAGGCAAGCTAAAGCAACTTACCAAGGACCATTCGTTGGTCCAGCGCCTGGTTGATATCGGACAGATCTCCGCCGAAGAGGCGCGGCATCATGAGCACAAGAACGTGATTACCCGCTCGCTGGGGGCACGCGCCAACGGCCCCGCCGGGGCCGAGGCGCTCAAGCTTCGGCTCAAGCGCGGCGACCGTTTGATGCTTTGCAGCGACGGATTGATGGCTCACGTGGAGGACTCCGCGATTGCGGAAATCCTGGCTCGCCGGGAGGATCCCGTGGAGGCGACCCGGGAACTGGTGGTGGCGGCTAATGCCGGAGGTGGCACGGATAACATTTCCGTAATTATCATAGATGCCGAATGACCCATGGCTGATTCCGCACACAGCGCGCCCGGCACCGGCCCTCTGACCGGCGGCGCACTGCTTCAAAATCGATATCTGATCAAAAAGCTCATCGGCGGCGGCGGCATGGGTATGGTCTACCTGGCGCAGGACCAGCGCCTGGCCAATCGCTCCTGCGCGATCAAGGAGATGGTCGATCACTTTATCGATCCCGAGCAGCGCCGCGAAGCCAACGAATATTTCTTCCGCGAAGCCGACACGCTGGCGCAGTTGCGCCATCCGTCCATCCCGGCGATAAGCGACCGCTTCGACCAAGCCAATCGCCATTACCTGGTGATGGAATACGTCGAGGGCCGCAACCTCGAAGAGGAATTGGCCGCGCAGGGGCATCCGCTGGAAGAGGGCGTCGTGGTGGACATCGCGCGCCAGCTTTGCGAGGTGCTCGCCTATCTGCACGGCCTCGTGCCGCAGGTCGTGTATCGCGACATGAAGCCCTCCAACGTAATGCTCACACCCAGGGGCAAGGCGATGCTGATTGATTTTGGCATCGCGCGTCTGTTCAAGGTGGCGAGCAAGGGCACCATGATCGGCACGCTGGGTTTCGCGCCGCCCGAGCAATATCAGGGTTTGGTCGATCCGCGCAGCGACATCTATTCGCTCGGCGCCACCCTGCACTACGTCTTGACCGGGCGCGACCCGGAGAAGTTCCCTCCCTTCAGCTTTCCGCCCGTGCAGTCGCTGCGCCCGGCGATTTCCGCCAATTTGGCCGGCGCTATCGATCGCGCGCTCAGCTACAAGGTGGAGGGCCGGCCGCAGAGCGTGCCGGAGTTCCGCGACATGATGCTGTACGGCACTGGACTGGACAGCGCGCCGATCGCGGTAAGCCCGCGCACCGGCACGGCGGACTTGACGCGCATCACGATGATACCGCCGCAACCGGTGCGGCGGCGGCGCAGCGGATTGCGCCGCGCTGTGGCATTTGTGCTGTTTACCGCGATAGTCGGGTCCATGGCCTTCGGGGCGACATACATCTATTCCAATCCCGACGTGCAAAAGCAGCTCGGCGTCAAACCCTTCATCGATACGCTGCCGTGGAAGCACGAAGAGCTGGTCGCCAAGGCGCGCGAACATTCGCTGGAGTTCCAGCGGATGACGCTGCAGCTTTCCACGCGCGAGGGCACTCCGCTGTCGCCGCCCAAGGCCCGCTTCCTGGATACCGAGCTTTCCACCAACCAGTACCTGTCATGGGTCGCGAGCTTCAAGAACGGGTTGGCCGGCCTGGAAGGACGCAGCCAGAAAGTCCAGGCGAAATTTTTCGATCCGAACGGTTTGCAAATCGCCTCGAGCGACAGCACGCGCTTTGTCGGACCCAGCGAAACCAAGATCGACTTCAGCGGCGTGGCGCTGATTCCCAATCTGAGCGATCGGCCGCATGGCAACTACAAGGTCGGAGTTTTTTTGGATAACCAGTTGTTGGCCGAGCAGCAGTTCTCGGTTGATGAAGATACGCGGGCGAAATTAAAGGCCAAGGCCGAAGAGGCTGCCGCGGCTGCCCGCAGCAAGGCGCTGGAGGACGAGCACAAGGCGGCGGAAGCGCGGATGGCGCGGATCGAAGAGTTCAGGCGCCGTCCGCTGGAGTTGCTTTCGATCCTGTTTCACAACACGACCAAGAGCGGGGCGCTGATCTCCGGCGCGACGCAAACCTTCGACTCAGCCAAGGTGCTGTTCGTGGGATGGGAGGTTACCTTCAGGAACCGGTTGTTCGGTCTGGACATGAACCAGTACCGGGTTGACGCCGCCTACGTGGCGCCCGACGGTCATACACTGGGCAGCGTCGACGACGTGCGCATGATCTCGGAGCGCAGCAAGACGGCAACCTTCAGCGGCCGGATCGGTAACTCCTCGGGCAACGCGTTCTTGCCCGGCGTCTATAGCGTGAACTTCTACCTTAACGGTCAATATCTGGCCCAGCGCCGCTTCCGGGTCGTGTCGACCACAGCCAGCCTCGCTCCCGGTATCGGGTTGCCGCCTCCACCCAGCAGTTCCAGCTCGGGTTCGGGTTCATATGGTTCCGCACCGACCAGCCTTGACTCCCCGACCGTGGCCAACGGCAAGATCGACGGTCTGGCAGGGCGGGACGACGTGCCGATCGAGTTGCGCCTGCGCCCGCAGCCCAACGGCTTTCTGCACGGCGAACTTGTGATCCACGCCGCCGGTTATGGCCTCACTCCGATTGACGGCTTCATCCGCGGCAATCATATCGAGTTCCAGGTTCCGTACGGCGGCAGGGTCCTCTACTTCGAAGGGCAGCGCCGCAGCGAGAGCATGAGCGGGAGCTTTCAGTCCGAGCCCGCCGGTGATCGGGGCAATTGGAGCGCGCGGGTGGATTGAGCCCTTGCCGTTTGTGGGACGGTTGGTCATCCTGTCAAAACGGAAATCGATAGCGTAGTCGGTGCGCTGACCGGCTGTTCGGGTCTGCTCGAAGATGGCGATTAACGTATCACGTGAGAAGCTGCTGTTTTACGCCGTGGCCGGCGGGCTTGGCGGACTGGCCGCATGGGGTGCGGCCGAGGCCTTTCTGGGAATACGCTCTGTTTACGCGCGCGACGTAATACTTGGCGCGCTGATCGGACTGTTCATCGGCGCGTTTCTGGCCGCGATTGAAGCGATGAGCGTCGGCCAATGGCGCCAGGCCCTGCGCGGCATTCAAAGCGGCGGCATCATCGGAGCGATCGGCGGCGCGGTCGGCCTGCTGGTGGGAGAGTTTAGCTTCGATGTCCTGGGCGGCCTTTACGGACGTATAGTCGGGTGGGCGGTGCTGGGTATCGCGGTCGGATTAGGCGTAGGCACCGCGTCGCGCTCCGCCGCCCGCCAGCGCAACGGCGCACTGGGCGGACTGCTGGGCGGCGCGCTGGGCGGGCTTTGTTACCAGGTCTTGACGCTGACCTTTCCCCAGATGTTTGGGCGCGCCATCGCAATCATAATCCTCGGCGCGCTGATCGGATTCTTTATCGGGCTCGTAACCGAGTTGCTCAAGCGGGGCTCCCTGATGGTGGTGCGCAGCGGCAGCCGCAACGCCCGCGAAGGCCGCGAATACGCCCTGGCCAAGCCCGTCACCGTAATAGGAAGGGCGGAGGAAAGCGACGTCGGCCTGTTCGGAGACCAGTCGGTCCTGCCCCAGCACGCAATCATCCGGCGGGAGGGGAAGAACTTCTACGTCAGTCCCACGGCAGGCGGCGCAGTTGCCGTCAACCGTGTCCCGGTCAACGGCCGTCAGCCGCTCAAGAGCGGCGACCGTATCGAAGTGGGCGCGACTTTGTTCCTGTTCCGCGAACGGGCTCACGTGCCCGGCAGCTAGGTGAGGCTGTGAGGCAGCGCGCGGGGAGCTTGTGCCGTTGCTTGCTGATAGGCATCACGATTGGCGCCATGGCGGGCTGCTCCACCGTAAGCTCGACCTCCAACATGGAGGCGGCTTCCAATCAGAATCTGGTCTTCTACGCGGGCCTGGTAAAAGGGTTCGAACACACTTATCCGCCCAGGCATATACTGGTGCTGGCCGTGACAGACGCGTGCGGAACCAGCGGCACGGCGACCGGAGACAGTTCGGCGCAGGCCCAGGAGATCGGGGTCACTCTTGACTCGCGCGGCGAGCGGATCCAGCGCCTGTTCACCGCCGACCTGGCGTCGGTGGTGCAGAAGGCAATTGAACAGGCGGCGCAGGAAGCGGGGATGATCCCGTCGGCCTCGACCGAGACTCAATACACCGCGCGGCCTACCAACGCCGATTACGTGCTGCAAAGCCGGGTTGTGAAATGCTGGGTGAAGAAGCAGCGCGTGGTGGACAGCGACAAGAACGGAAGCTGGCAGACGGTGGCCCAGTTCGAACTGGATGCGAGCATTTTCAAGCCGCCGTTCCAGGTGCCGTTCTGGCAAGGAGCCAGTGCCGAGACCTATAGCGACCCGCCTGACAATCCGGGAATGATGCCCGAGGATCAGGCCAGCATCTACGACGAACCGGGCGAGGTGCTGTCCGTGGCCTTCACGCGCAGTGTCGAAGGGCTGTTCAAGCGCGGCGAACTCCATTCCCTTATCGCCCAAGACCGCGCGTTACATCATCAGTAGCGCCGCGCCGTTGTTGCGAGGATTTCATCTTCTTCAAGGCGCGAGCTTGTTGCCCCGAACGCGGCCAGACGTGATGATCTTTCCATGTTGATCCTTCTCCGGCGGGGGGCGAAAAAGTGGTCTATCTGCGCTGCGCTCCATACTTCATTGATCACGCTGACCTTGGCACTGATTGTTACGGCCGCGGTTTCCGCAGCGGCCGTTGCCGTGCCGGCTCGCCCACGGCTGGTGATTCTGATGATCTGGGACGGCTTGCGTCCGGACTCCGTAACCCAAGCCGTGACACCCAATCTTTATGCACTTAAAAACCAGGGCGTTTACTTCGCCAATCATCATTCGATTTACCCGTCGCTGACGATGGTCAACGCGGCCGGCCTGGCCACGGCGGCGGCGCCCGGGGTCAGTGGAATTATTGGCAATTCGATGTACTTCGCGAATCTGCTCGGCTCCGCCTCGCCACCCTCCGACGATGAGCTGACGCGCCTTCGGACGCTCCCGGTTTCTTTAGAGACACCAAGCACCCTGGCGGCGCTCAGGGGTCCCGGCGGTCTTGACAGCAAACTGGTGGCGGTCGAAAGCATCGCGCAGCAACTACTAGGTAAGGGCGGCTTCGTCGGCATAGTCGGCAAAACCGGGCCGACTTTCATGTTCGATGATAAGGTCGCGGCGCAATTCCACGACGGGACTTCGAATGAGATTTTCGTCAGCGACGACCGGGTTATGCCGCAATCCCTTGCGGATCAGTTAAAGCTGGCCACGAGCCCGGCGGCTGTCACTGCGGCGTTTCGGCGCAATCCGCCGATGGGGGATCAAGACGCGCAGTTGGCGCAGGTCGTGATCAACAAGGCTCTGCCCGCCGCGGCCGGCTCATTGGCGGCAAACCGGCCTGCGCTGCTGGTTTTCTGGCAGCACAACCCCGACATTTCCGAACACGGGGCGGGTCTGGGCAATGCGGTTGTGGACCGGGCGTTGGCCATTTGCGACGCGAACCTAGGCGGATTGCGCGCTGCGATAGAAAAGCTGGGACTGGCGGACCGCATGGATCTTCTGGTTGTGTCCGATCATGGTTTCGCCACGATCAAAGCGCGCGTGAACTTTACCGATCTGCTCATTGCGCAAGGACTCAAGAAGTCCAGGAACAGTGACGACGTGGTGGTGGCTCGCAACTATGGCTCGGACGAGATCTACCTTTCACCCCGCCTTGACCGTCCGGCGCGCGCCGCCCTGGCGCGCAAGATCGTCGAGTATACCGCCGCCCAGCCATGGTCCGGTCCCATCTTCAGCCGCGCCGCCGCTCCACAAGCCGCGCGCGGCTATGCGGGCGAGATACCAGGAACATTCGACGAAGCATGGTTCGGCCTGCTTAACCCAGCACGATCGGCTGACCTAATCGTTTCGTTCCGTGAGAATCCGGACGAGGACAATTCCAAGCTCTCAGGCCCGCAAGCTCCAGCGACGGCGCTTGACGGTAAAGGCATGCGCAATGAGCCCAACCACTCGCAGCCTCTGCTCCGTCCGGTAATGGGAGTCGCTTACGCGGATACCGGCGCCGCCACGTCCGGGCAAGGCACGCATGGCTCACTGGGCGTATACGAGATGCATAACTTCGGCGCCGCGACCGGTCCCGACTTCCTCCGCGGCTATATTGACAAGGCGCCAAGTTCCAATTTGGATATCGGCCGCACAGTCGCCGCACTGCTCGGTATCCCGAACCCCACCGTGGCACAGCAGCCGTCCGACATTGGCCGGGTGCTGACAGAGGCGCTCAAGAACGGCGCGCCGGCGCCGGGTCCCTATCACCGCGTTCCGTTGAGGGTCACGCTCGATTTGCCCGGCCAACGCCTGGTAACGACTATCCAAATGGACGGGATCAACGGCGAGCGCTATCCGATCGGAGCGTCGTTCGAAGTGGTACCAGCGAATCAGAAAGCATCGGTCCCCGCGAATTCGGGCTAGATGCTTGGTCCGCGTTGAAGCGCGCTAGTCACCTCATCCTCTTCGTTGTCAGGGAGACGGGATCAAGGTGTTCGGCGGCCTTTTCTGACCTGGATGGTTTCAGGATTCAACGATCGTATGCGGGTACGCAGTGCTCAGGCCTGGCATCTCCATGCCGAGTTGTTTGAGGCGCCGTTCCAGCAGCGAGAGGAACAGCCCCGCCAACTCGTCGTTGTCCTTTTGCTTGAGCCCGTAGCGCAGACAGTCGAAGGTAAAGCCGGTCCCCGGCGGACCGAAAAAGTTGACCGCCCACGGCAGCCATTGACGCAGAGCCGCGCTCACCTGGGCTGTGCCCTCGCGCTCGACCGCCATTCGCAGCGCCCCGGCGCCGAACTCGTCGTGGTCGGCCTCCTCATCAAGGATCTCTTCGGCGGCGCGTGCGTGTGGTGCGTAGCTGGAATCACGATAGTTGACACCAATCATGACCAGGCCCGTCATGTCGAGGCTGAGGTTGCCCATCAGCAGGCCCAGTTCGCCCTGGGCCTGCTCGGCGAAATTGCGCGGCGCTTCGAACGAAGGCGCGCGACGCAGCACAATCGAAGCGCGGTCGGCGCTTTGTTCACTGATACCCAGCTCCGCCAACAGATCGTAAATCAGAGCGGCGTGCTTGAGTTCTTCGGCGAGGTTCTTTTCGGCGACGCACCGGATTTCGGGATCGGTCACGGTCGCCACCGCCCTGCGGTAGCCCTCCGCGGTAAGTTTCTCCGCCAGGGCGTGAGCGCCGAGCAGCCGGGTCAAAACCTTGGTGTAATACGGCTCGACGCGGCCCCGGATGAGGTCGTCCGCCTCGATCTGGCGGGGCCCAAACTTGGCGGCCGCCATCTTCGTGCGCTCCTACTTCGCGCTTCTCGAGGGCAGGATTACGATCGCGCTGCCGGGCGTGGTCTTTTCACCCTTGTCGTTCTCCAGCCATATATCGCATTCGACGATATGATCCCCGCCTTCCACGCGCTTCGCCGTAACCTTGCCTTTGCAGGCGATTTTGTGCCCCGGAACGTCCATCCCGCGGTACTGCACCGTCAGTTTGCGCAGCCAGCCTTCATTGCCGGCAAAGTCCGTCATCAGCTGGCCCAGAAAGGCGTTCTTCAGCGCCCCGTGCAGGATCACGCCGGGCAATTTGTTGGCCAGCGCAAAATCCTTATCGTAATGAATCTGGTAATAGTCGCCCGAAGCGCCGGCGTATCTGACCAACTGCTGGGTAGTCGGATTCTTTTCCACTGGGGCTAATTCGTAGCCCACCTCGACATCCTCGAAATAGATCTGCTTGCCCATCGCGAACTCCTAATAGTTGAGCAGGGTCATGCGCTGAATCGTGCACAATTCGTCAAACTGGTTGCTATATTTGACCTCCGTCACCCGCACCACCATGGTACCCATTCTCCCTTCGGTCTCGCGCAGGTCAGCCAGGCTGGCGATCACCGTGATACGGTCGCCGGGGCGGATTGGCTGGAAAAACTCCCACTCCGAACCTCCGTCCAGCAGGCGCTTGGGCAGATTGGGGAGATCCATGCTGGGCAGCTGCTGCGGCATCAACAGGCGCACATAGGTGGGCGGCGCGATCATTCCCCCAAATCGGGTCTTGCGCGCCTGTTTTTCGTCGTTGAACAGGGGGTTGGGATCGCCGATCGCCTGCGCAAAGAGCCGGAGGTCTCCCCGCTCCACGTCATGGGTTATCGGCTTTGATTCGATTCCGATCAGCTTCTTGTCCTCGTCGCTGATATACTTTCCCATCAGGACTCCTCGCCAGTCGCACGGTTTGGTGTTGAGACCCATACCATAATGCGGTTGCGGGTGGGATAGTTCCAAGCATCGCCGCCCGCCGATGAGAAAAAGCACGGAGGATCACCGCCATGGCCAAGCTTAGCCAGGACCGGATCAACCAGGAGCTCAAATCCCTGCAGGGTTGGGAATTCAAGGACAACGCGATCAGCAAACTGTTTCGCTTCAAGGAGTTCCTGGAGGGGATCGACTTCGTCAACCGGGTGGCGCCGATCGCCGAAGCCGCCGACCATCATCCGGACATTCACATCAATTACACCCGGGTTACGTTTGTTTGCAGCACGCACACCGACGGCGGTGTGACGGAGAAGGACGTCAAGCTCGCGCACGATATCGAACAGGCCTTCGCCGGGCGCCCATCCTCTTAGGCCGGCAACGCCCTTACTCTTTGGCGGTGGGATCGGGCTTGCGGCCCGTGAACCATCGTCGCGCGGTGGAAAGCGGCGTGCTGTCGCGCACTTTGGGCACGTAGTGCTGCACGCCGGGACCGGCGCGTTCGATTTCCGCGATCAGCGCGGCCAGATCGGAAGGGTCGCTCAGGAAGTCGCTCTCCGAAGTGTCGACGACCAGCAGCGGGGAGTCCTCATAGTAGAAGAAAAAATCGCGGTAGGCGGCGGCGACCCGATCCAGGTACTCCAGGCTGATGTGGCGTTCGAAATCCCAGTTGCGGCGCCGCAGCCGCTCCACCAGCACCTCCAGCCGGGCGTTCAGATAGATGACCAGGTCAGGCCGCGCCATCGAAGCGTCGACCAGTTTGTACACCTGCTCGTAAAGCGCCATCTCGTCGGAGGTCAGGTTAAGCGAGGCGAAGATTCGGTCCTTGGCGAAGACGTAATCGGCCACTGTCTTTTGCGCGAACAGCTCCTGTTGCCCCAGGTCGCGCTGCTGACTGAAGCGGGTGAGCAGGAAATAGAGCTGAGCCGGGAAGGCGTGGCTGTCGGGATCCTTGTAGAAGCGGGGCAAAAAAGGATTGCCACTGATATCCTCCAGCACCAGCCGCGCGCCCAACTCACGCGCCAGAGAGCGCGCCAGGGTGGTCTTGCCCACCCCGATCGGACCTTCGATCGCGATATACCTTGCGCTTATGCGCGCAGGCTGTAATGGACTGGCCATCTCTCGATTTTCCGACGCTGCAATTGTAGGCGGCCCGCCAGCAAAATCTACCCATGAGCCGGCGCGGGCGTGGGACCGGCTTGGCTGGAAGGCTCGGCGGGGCGATCCAACTGACGGCGGTAAAAGCGCGCCTTGTTGCGCAGCCTGGGATCGGCCGGGTCCAGCCTGGCGGCGGCCTCATATTCCAAAGCCGCATCCTGCTGGTCTCCGAGGTACTCGTCAACCCGCGCCATCAACTTGTGTGCCTCCAGCATGTCCGGGTCGGCCTTGATCGCCTGGTTCAGCTCCACCTTGGCGCCTCTGAGGTCGCGGCGCTCGAACAGGATACGAGCGCGATCGAGATGCCGCTTGGATTCGGACAGGCATCCGGTCAAGGCGGCGCCCAGCATCGCTGCGGCTATAAGCGCGGGTGCAAGGCGTCGGGCGATGGCGGCTTGGCGGATCACGACGATTGCGTGCGGGGAGCGGGGCTCCCTTGCTGCTGCGCGTCGGCTTCAGCGTGATTTGCGTCAGCGTCCTCGGCCGGGGTACCCGCGATTTGCTGGATATTGGGCGTGCCGGTGGGCACGAAACGCAGACGGGGGTCGCGCTCGATATAGTCGAGCAGGCGGCGCGAGATTTCATCTACCACCTGGGCCTCGGAGCGCACGTCCACCGGAAAACGCAGTGTGATTTGCAGCCCTTCGGCGGCAAGGCGAACGCGGCTTTGCGGGCGGCCCGAGTCGATCCTGGTATTGAGGTTGCGTTCGATCTCCTGCAGCTGGCTGCGGGCGGTGTCGCGGTAGCGCGCAAAGACCGCCTCGACCACTTCGAGCAATTGCTTCTCTACCACCCGAAAATCGCACTCCGGGGAAAGCGTGAACCGCAACTCACGCCAAATTATAAGGCTGTGCCCCGGATGGTTGAGAAACTTGTCGCGGAACACGCTGGAGTTCGGAATCGTCACCAGCCGTCCGGTGGGGCCCGATTGAAAGCCGTCGCCGCTCATCTCCAGCAGCGTCAGCTTGGTCAAACCCACCTCCACTACCTCGCCGCGCACCCCCTGTAGCTCGACCCGGTCGCCATGCTTGATGCCGAAGCGGCCGCTTAGCCGGAAGTACCCGGCAAGCGACAGGATCACATCCTGCAATGCCACCGCGATACCAGCCGCCGCGAAGCCCAGCACCGTTGCCAAGGCTCCTAGCTCGCCGGTGAAGTTAAACAGCAGCACAATCACAACCAGGATGACGACCGTGACATCCCTCAACTTGAGGATCTGGCGCCGGCGGTTGACGTCCGCCACATAGCGCACCGCCAGGTAGCGCCAGATGACAGCCAAGGCGCCGATGAGCGCTGCCACCAACAGCAGGCCACCCAGATGCACCAACAGCGCCTGCAAGACATCGTTGCTATGACGCAGCACCTGCTTGCGCCATTGATTGAGATTGTCTCGGTATCGCGTAAGCAGCATGTTCTGCTCGGCCAACGCTAGCAGCACCGGACCGAGAAGTTTGCGCCGCTTGATGAGCTGCTCGAAATCCTTCTTACGCTGTTCGATGTTGGTGCGGTCGTTGCCGAGCGCCAGCTGGGACAGTTGTTGCACACTGTTGTCGATTGACGTGAGCTGTTGCTCGAGCGGTTGGCGGGTACGCGCCACCAGCTTGGCAAAACTTTCGGTGCCGTTCTGACGCTGTTCGAGAGTTGCGACTTTGTTACGCAGTTCGAGCAGATGCTCCGCTAGTCCTACCGGTCCATTCGGCTCCAGGCGCTCCTGCGCGGGAGAGACCTGGGCCACTTTGGGCTTGGCGTCGGTCTGGATCGAGCGGCGCAGTTCGTCAATTTGCGCCTGCAAGGTGCCGGTCTGCGACGAGGAAGATGCGGTGCCGCTTTCGAACTGCGCGATCGTGGTGAGGAAATCGACCCGCGCGCGGGACAACTCCAGCTCCGCCTGTGCGGCCATGAGCTGTCGAGTCAACGGATCCTGTTGACGGCGAGGCGTGGCGCGCAGCCGCGCGTCCAGCGCTTTTATTCGTGTCTGATTTTCTTCCAGGTTGGCGCGCGCCTTGGCCAGGCGGCTTTCCGTGAGCGCAGCCGCATTTGTCGCATTCGCCGGCCCGCCTGGCGGCTGCTGCGGGGAAGCGCCCAGCTTTGAAATCATTGCCGCCTCGGCGTCGGCATAGTCGAAAGCGAGTTTTATGATCTGCTCGGCCGTTCCCTTGTCGGCGGCGAGATAGAGCGCTTCTGAGGGTTCCTCTAACAATCCGGCTTCCAGATTGAACTGGCGGTACCAGGCGATTGCGGCGCCCAAAAAGGAAATCACGTTTTCCTGCTCGCTCAGGGGCACTGGCGTCGGCGCAACAGCAGGCGCGGAAGATTTAGCGGCGACGGATCCCGCCGCGGAGGGTTTGGCGGCGGGCGATTGCGCCAGTGATGCTCTTGCGCCGATGGATTGCGCGGAGAGGAGTTTGGCGGCAGGCGTTTCAGCCATCGAGGGCTTGGCCGCCGGAGATTGAGGCGACGCCATCTGTGGCATGGGAGAGGCCGCCGTCGATTCGCCCCAGGACGCCGGCGCGAGCACGCCCACGATCAGCGTCGCCAGCAGCAGCCATATCATCGGACCGGTCCGATTCCACTCAAAAGGCCGCAATCGCAATCTCCCGGAGCATATCGCCAAATTATGATACTTGCCTGCAACGCCCCGCCCAAGGCGGTTGATTGCGCCGGGTTTATCCGCGCGGCCGGGCGGGGTTTGTGACGAATGATTAAGCGGCCGGGCGGCGCAGCATCACCGGATCGATCCGGCGCGGTACCAGGCGGCCGTAACCGGCGCTTTCGGTCAGGCGCCCGTTCTCGACGATTACCTTGCCGCGCAGAACGGTCATCACCGGCCATCCGTGGATCTCCCATCCTTCCCACGGGCTGTAATCGCTGACGTGAAAGTCTTCGCGCCCAAGCCGTTTGTGGATTTGGGGATCGATAACGCACAAGTCGGCGTCGCTGCCCGGCGCAATCACACCCTTGCGCGGGTATAGCCCCATGATACGGGCGGCGTTGGTCGACGTGACTTCGGCAAACCGTTGAAGCGGCATCGCGCGCTTGACCACACCTTCGGTGTAAACGATACCCATCCGCGTCTCAGCCCCGACGTTGCCGCCGGTCACATCATCGATACGCTTGCCGCGCAGCTTTACTTCCAGCGAAGTCGGGAATTCGTCGGTGGCCGCCGTCGAAATGCCGCCCCGCACCAGTCCGTCCCACAGCGCGGTTTGATCCTCGGGAAATTTCAGCGAGGGATAGGTGTGATAGCAGAAACCGCGGGGCGCCTTGTAATGCTCCGCGTTAAAGCATGCGTACTGATGCAGTGTCTCGCCGTAAACCGGCAGGCCGCGGGAGCGGGCCGCCTGCACCGCTTCAACCCCTTCATGGGCTGAAACATGGACGAAGTAAACGCCGGCGCCGGACGCCGCGCCTAGCTCTATTATGCGGTTGAAGGAAACCTGCTCGGAAAGGTTGGTATGCACCTGGGCCAGATGGGCGCCCTCGACCCGTTGCTCGTGGATGAACCGTTCGTAGTTGAACTGAACCAGGTCGTCGTCCTCGGCGTGAACCGTCATCAGACCGCCATGCCGGGCCAGCCTTTGCATCGCCCAATGAATCCGCCCATGGTCCAGGCGCATCGAACCGCGGCGGTCCGGATGAGGCGGCAGGATATCGGTGGTGAAGACCTTGAAAGTGGGAAATCCGTCGGTGATCGCGTCGCCAAGTTGATCGAAGGTGGCAAGCGGCAAGGCGCCGGTCAGAGCGATATGAAATGAATAATCGACCAGCGAACGGCCCCGCCATTGCTCGAGGCGGCGCGCCAGCGCACTGGGGATATCGATCCTGGGATTGACGAAGCAGAAATCGAGATGGGTCGTGGTGCCGCCAAATGCCATCCCGACCGTATCTTCCTCCGGCCCCAGCGTCATCAGCCGTTGGCCGGGCTGCATCACGATCGGAGTATTCAGGTGGGTGTGTGGTTCGATACCACCGGGCACGACTATCTTACCGGCAACGTCGATGAGGCGGACCGCTCGGGCATCCGGACCCGCGTCGCCGATTAGCGCAATCCGCTCGCCCGCGATAGCGACATCCCAATTGCCGACGCCGCCAGGAGTTACCACCTGACCGCGGCGAAGTATCAAATCGTACATCGCGTCCCTCCAATCGGAAATAGAACGGAAACGCGAACACGCGATGAAACTATCCACGCTGTCTATATCACAAGCGGCGCTATCCGCCTTGAGCCGCCGCCAGGACGGGACTAGACAGTAGTCAGGGACACGACGAGGAGTTCGGCAATTGAGTGAGCAAGTCATCGGCAAAATCGAAGAGTTGTGGCGCTATCCGGTCAAATCGATGCTGGGAGAGCGGTTGCATCGCGTCATGGCCACGACCGGCGGACTCGTTGGCGACCGCGCGTGGGCGCTGCGCGACCTGCGCACCGGCAATGTCGTCAGCGCCAAGAAATGGGCGCGGATGCTGGCGTTCAGCGCTTGCTATGAGGTAGCGCCGGGTTCCGACGGACCCGGCCGGGTGCGGATTGATCTTCCCGATCAAGGCTCCTTGTATGCGGACGATCCGTTGGCGTCGCGGGCGCTCTCGGAGGCGCTGGGCTTCGAGGTGCGGCTTCAGCAGGCCGCCGCGTTGGAGAACCAGCGCGTGGAGGCGGACATCGACACCGATAGAATCTTCGGCGACATCCCGCTAAGCGAGATCTACACGGGGTTGAAACCGGGACAGAACATTCCCAGCAGTTTCGGTCTGCCGCGCGGCACTTTTTTTGACTCCGCCGTAATCCACATCGTTCCCAGCGCATCCCTGGAGCAATTGGGGCGATTGCAAGGCGCCAGCACGGAGATGTGTTCGCGGCGCTTTCGTCCCAACGTTTTAATCCGGACCCAGGAGGGGATGGAGGGATTCGTCGAGGACCAATGGCTGGGCGGTCCTACGCTGGCGATCGGCGATTTGCGAGTGGACAAGATTAAACCGACGATCCGATGCGTGATGACCACGCTTGCGCAGTCGGAACTGCCCCGCGACATGAGCGTGCTGCGCACTGCCGCGAAGTATCACACCGCCCATCTCGGCGTCACCGGCAGGATTACGAATGAAGCAATGCTCGAAGTGGGCCAGCCGGTTGTGCTGCTGACGTAGGTATCGGGGCAAGGCGACGCAGACAATGGCGGGTAGCGCGGCCCGCCCCATTCCGGAACAATCGCGGGCATGCGCGGCAACCGGCCGATGCTGGTCGAGTCAAGTGACCTCTCCCGCCCGGTTCCTGCTTGGCGCCGGTCTCGGCGCGGGTTCTTTTTCTTTGATTCCTACCTATTTCGTCGAAACGCCCGCGGCCTCCGCGACCAGTTCCGACAGGTCGCGCACCTCCATGCTATCCTCCAGCGATCTGGCCTTCATCGCGTCGGTCATCATGGTCATGCAGAACGGGCATCCGGTGGCGACGGTTTCCGGCTTGGCGGCGGTCAGCTGCTCGAAGCGGAACGCGTTGATGCGATGCGGTCCCACCTCCTCCTTCCACATGCATCCGCCGCCCGCACCGCAGCAATAGGTGCGGTTCTTCGATTGCTCGACGTCGCTCACCTCGGTGCCGGGAATGGCGCCCAGCGCCCGGCGCGCGCTGTTCCATTTGCGGTCGTGCCGCGCCATGAAGCAGGGATCGTGATAGGTGACGCGCCGGGCGATCTCTTTGTGCGGCCTGAGCCGACCCGCGCCGATCAACTCGTCGATAAATTCCGCCTCATGCACGACTTCGTAATCGACTGCGCCGAAGTCGGGATACTCCTTCTTGAGGTTGTGATAGCAATGCGGGCATTGGGTGACGATCCGCTTGGGCTTGTAGCGGTTGATGGTCTCCAAATTCTGGGCGGCGACGGTGGCGTATAGATACTCATTACCCAGCCGCCGCGCCGGATCGCCCGTGCACATCTCCTCCTTGCCCAGCATCGCGAACCGCACACCCGCCTGCTTCATCAGGCCGGCAAAGGCGCGGCTGACGCGCTGGTTGCGTTCGTCGTAGGAACCGGCGCATCCAACCCAATACATCACGTCGATATCGGCGGGATCCTCGAGTTCCGCCATCAGGGGAACATCGAGTCCCTGCGCCCACTCCTCGCGCTTCTCCTGCGCGATTCCCCAGGGATTGCCCTGCACCTCGATACCCTTGAAGGCCGAGGTCGCCTCCTGCGGGAAGCGGCTTTCCATCAGCACCAGGTGGCGGCGCATGTCATCGATACGCTGGATGTGCTCGATTCCGACCGGGCATCCTTCCTCGCACCACCCGCAGTTGGTGCAGTCCCACACCGCTTGCTCGGTGGCGACCTGCGTGATCATGTCGGGACCTTCCCACGCCGGCGCCTCGGCGCCATCTCCGCCGTTGGCGCGCGCAGCGAGCAGGAACGGCGCCTTGGCCAGCAGATGCTCGCGCTGCGTGATCACCAGGTTCTTGGGGTTGAGCGCCTTTTCGGTGGTCGCGGTGGGACAGTTGATCGTGCAGCGCCCGCACTCAAGGCAGGTGGACATGTCGAGCAATTGCTTCCAGGTGTACTGCTCGACCTGGGACACCCCGAAGGTCTCCGCGTTCTCAAAGTCCTTGATGGGCGCCAGGCGGCCGCGCGGACGCAAGTTGCGGAAGAACAAATTGACGGGAGCCAGCAGGAAGTGACGCACCTTTGAGAAGGGGAAGGCAAACAACAGTCCGTAAACCAGCAGTACGTGCACCAGCCAGAGCCCGCGATGAAACCCCGCGCCGGCGCCGAGCGCGCCTTCGATCCGCCCGACCCGCCGGCCCACGTAGGCCCATTCCGTGAAATCGGGATGAGTCGCGTTGATGCGCGCCCCTTCCAGCATCAGGCCGGTGATCCCGACCAGCACGAGCATCAGCAGCGGATGCCAGTAGCCCAGGTAGTTCTCCAGGTTGTCCAGCATCTTGTCGGCGGGCGGGGCGGCGAGCAGCCGGGGCCGCGTCATGAACCGCCGCGCTGCGGCCGCGAGCACGCCGCCGATCAACATCAGGAAGAACGTGTCCATGAAGGCTTTGAAGAACAGGTAGAAGTCGCCGTAGTAGAAGTAGAGATTGACGCCGAGGAGCGCGAACAGGTCGCGCAGGTCGCTGTTGATGAGCACGATAGTGGTGCCGATGAACAGCCCGATGAACGCGGTGTAGAAGCTGTAATGCATCCAGCCCCAGTGCTCGCGCACCACGAACCCCTGGCCTAGCGCGTCGCGCGCGGCCAGCGCGGTCCGGCGCACCAACTGGTCGAAGCGATCCTCGCTGGCGCCCAACGCGATCCGCCGGTACCAGTACATCCCGGCGTAAACGAAAGCGGCAAGGAGCAACGCCAGCAGCGCGTACATGATAACGATGAAAGCGACGGGTACGTTCCAAAGGATCCGGCGGGTGAGCTGCTGATTCATCTCATTCTCTTGATTCCATGATCACACCGCCTTGGCGGCGGCGTGCGGTTCGCGTTGCATTGCGGCAACGCCTTAGGTGACCTCAGCACTTAAATCAGATTATGGCCGGGAAATTCAATCAAGGATGTTGGTCGAGGGTCCGGCTGAGCTACCCGACACCCTCACCACGTTCTCCCTGGTCGGCGCCAAGCATGAATAATGTAGAAACTGGAATAAGGGGCAGGGATGCCCGCGCCACTTCGGAGCAATTCCCTCATAAGAAATCCTGACAGTTCCTCCGCCTTCCTTGGCCAAGAGAGGGTCTGGTGTGGGGGCGGATGCTCTTTCGGCCTCGTCAGGAATGCTTCAGCTTGCGGACCTCTTCGGCCATCTCGGGAACTGCTTTAAACAGGTCGGCCACCAGGCCATAGTCAGCGACACTGAAGATCGGCGCTTCCTCGTCCTTGTTGATCGCGACGATCACCTTGGAGTCTTTCATGCCCGCCAAATGTTGGATTGCGCCTGAGATGCCGACCGCGACGTAAAGGTCGGGCGCCACGACTTTGCCTGTCTGTCCCACCTGCAGGTCGTTGGGCACGAAGCCGGCGTCCACCGCGGCGCGGCTGGCGCCCATCGCCGCGCCGACCACGTCCACCAACGGCTCCAGCACGGTCTTGAAATTCTCGCCCGACTTGAGTCCGCGGCCACCGGAGATGACGATCTTCGCCTCGGTGAGCTGCGGGCGATCGCTCTTGATTTCGTTGAAAGTCACGAACTCCATCTTGAGCGAGCCCTGATCGATCGTCGCCGGCACCTTTTCAACCGGCGAGGGGCTGGAGCTCTCCGCCGCAGCGTCAAACGCCGTCGCGCGGACGGTGATCACCTTGACCGGACCGTCCATTTCCACCAGCGCCATACCGTTGCCAGCGTACATCGGCCGGATGACGCTGCCGTCGTCATTGATCGTGATGATATCGGAGGCCATCGGCGCGTCCATGCGCGCCGCCAGCCGCGGCATCAGATCCTTGCCACGCGCCGTTGCGGTGGCCATCACGTACTCGGCGCCGGTGCTTTTGACCAGGTTGGCGAGCGCCTGCGCGTGAGCGTCGGCCAGGTAGTTCTTGAGCGTGGCATGCTCCAGCGCGATCACCTTGGCAGCACCGTATTTGGCCGCCGTCTGGGCCAGCGCGTCGACATTTTCGCCCATCACGACCACGGTGCATTGCGCGCCGCGCTTGCGCGCCATCTCCAACCCCGCATTAATCGCGACCAGCGTCGATTTGGGGAAATGCTCGTGCTGATATTCGGCAAAGACTAAAACGTCACCCATATCGTGTCTTCCAGGATAAAATCGCCTTTATTCGCGCGCGGCCAACAACTCCGTGGCGCGCTTCGGCATATCGGTTCAGATCAACTTTGCCTCGTCGTGAAGGAGCTTGACCAACTCCTCCACCGAACCTACCTTGCGGCCTGCCTGCCGTTTGGGCGGCGCTTTGAGTTCCTTGACCTTCAATTTCGGCGTCAGGTCCACGCCCAGGCTGTCGATGGGGATTTCCTTCAACTCTTTCTTGCGCGCTTTCATGATTCCAGGCAGCGAAGCATAACGTGGCTCGTTGAGGCGCAAATCGGTGGTGACCACGGCCGGCAGCGGAAAGGCGACCGTCTCCAGGCCGCCGTCCACCTCCCTGACCACGGTGCAGCGCTCGCCATCGATGTCGATTTTGGAAGCAAAGGTCGCCTGCGGCCATCCGAGCATCTCGGCCAGCATCTGTCCGACCTGGTTGGAATCGTCATCGATCGCTTGCTTGCCGAGGATCACCATTTTGGGCTGCTCTTCGGCGACGATCTTGGCGATTACGCGGGCAATAGCCAGCGTATCCAGCGGTTTGTCGTTCACCACCAGCTTGGCCCGGTCGGCGCCCATCGCCAGCCCGGTGCGCAGTTGTTCCTGCCAATTGCTCTGACCGATGGTCAGTAGCACCACCTCTCCGGTCTTCAGACGTTCCTTGATCCGCAGGGCTTCTTCGATTGCGATCTCATCGAATGGATTGATCACCCATTTGACGTTATCGGTCGCGATACCCGTTGCGTCCGCAAGGATCCTGATGGTCGTGGCAGGATCGGGAACGCGCTTCAGCGGTACCAGAATTTTCACCAATTTGCTCCTAGGAATGGCCGCTATGCGAGGCACAGCGCCCGGCGGCTCCCCACTCAAGCGAAAGGAGCGAGCCAAGCCGAAGGGAAACTAACAACCGTGGCAGTTTCAGTCAAATCAGGTCCGGCGAAAGCACACGCTGATTCCGGCGTTCTATTCGTTGTAGCCCAGGCGTCGCGAGAGGTCCTGGCCGGCCTCCAGAATTACCGGTGCGATTTCGTTGGCGACTCGCTCGGCGGGAATTCGGTAAACCGGTCCCGCTACTGCCAGCGATCCGACCACTGTGCGGGTGTAATCCCGAATCGGCACGGCGACGGAGCACACATCCTCCATGTATTCGCCGTGATCGACGGCATAGCCGGCACTGCTGACCGTAGCGAGCTGCTCCAGCAGCTTGGCGCGGTCCGCGATCGTTTGGGTGGTATGCGTGCGCATCTGTTCGGGAAGGGTTGACTTCAACTCCTCATCGGCTTCGAAGGCCAGGTAAACCTTACCCGACGCGGTACAATGCAGCGGCAGCGAATCGCCAATCGGCGGAGTGATTTTGACCACCCGGTCTTCGGGCTCCGCTGCTTCCAACGGCACCACGCTGTCACGCCGCACGATCCCGACAAAGGTGCTCTCGCGGCATTTGCGCGCCAATTCGGACAGTATCGGACGCGCCTGCCGGACCAGGCCCATGTGGTTGATATAGCTGCGGCCGAGATTGAGGCAGCGGATGCCGAGCCGGTAGTTTTCCGTCGAACGGTTTTGCTCGATATACCCGCGTGCTTCCAGCGTTGCGAGCAGACGGAAAACGTTGTTCTTATGCAGCTTCAGCCGCTTGGATAATTCCGTGACCCCCAACTCGTCCACATCACGCGAGAATTGCTCCAGCACATCAAGCGAATGCGCCACCGACTGGATGACGTAATTTGTTTTGTCGCGGCGAACCATTACGTTGTTGTCCTCTGATCGTTGGCCTCCTCCGGAGCCCTTTGCCATTTTGGGATAGCGTTTTAATTTAGTGCCGGCCTAATGCCCCTGTCAACGTCGGGGGAAGACCCTCAAACCCTGGTTTCTGATGCCCGTCAGAGCGTCCAATCGTGTAAAGTGTCACGGCTAAGGCTAGCAAGACGGACCCGCCGGACGGGTTCTGGAGAAGCAGGTGATTGAAACCCTTGGAATGCGCCACGTGGCGCTGCGAGTCTCCGACGTGGAGCGATCAAAGAACTTCTACATGGAGGTCTTTGGCATGAGGGTGGTTTGGCAGCCCGACCCTGACAATGCGTACCTGAGCTCCGGATCCGACAATCTTGCGCTCCATCGCGAACCCGTCGTCGATCCGAGCCGTGCTGGACTGCTGGACCATATCGGCTTCTTCGTGGCCGGAATCCCGCTGCTGGAGCAGAGCTTTTCCTGGGCCCGACAACACGGGCTCGACATCGTCCAGCCCCTGCGCAAACATCGCGACGGTACCTCCTCCTTTTATATCAGGGACCCCGACGGAGTTGTGATTCAGCTCATCTATGATCCCTCGCTGCGCGCGAACTAGCGCCGCTCAATTGCCTGGGATTTCCGTAACCGACCACAAGGAACCAAATGATGCTAAAAGGCAAAGCGACTCGAGGTGGCACGGCTTCATATGCGGCCAGGTTCACGAGTTTGCCCGGCAATTTCCGTCCGATGTTTGAATTGGCGGCGTCATCGCTTGGAATCGGGACCTATCTGGGCGAAATGGACGCCGAGACCGACGAGTTATATCGCGAAGCCGCGAAGATTGCGGTCGCCGGCGGCGTCAATGTGATCGACAGCGCCGTCAATTACCGTTTTCAGCGCAGTGAGCGATCGATCGGCGCCGCAATCAAGCAACTGATTGACACGGGCAGCGCCGGGCGCGAGGAGTTGGTTGTCGCCAGCAAGGGCGGCTACATCACTTTCGACGGCGACATGCCGGACAACCCGCGCGAGTATTTTGAGGCCGCCTTTGTTAAGACCGGACTTATCGGACCAGGTGACCTGGTCGATAATTCCCACTGCATGACGCCGCGCTATATCGAGGCGATGCTCGACAAGAGCCGCGCCAACCTTGGACTCGAAACAATCGACGTCTATTTCCTGCACAACCCTGAGGCGCAGGTTGCCGCCGTGGGACGAGCGGAATTCATGCGGCGCGTGCGCCTGGTCTTCGAGCTTCTGGAGCGTAAAGTTGCCGACGGCGCGATCGGCGTTTATGGCACCGCCACATGGAACGGCTACCGGGTGAAGCCGGACAGCGCCGATTACCTGTCGCTGCAGGAATTAGTCGACCTCGCGGCGGCCGTCGCTGGACCAAACCATCATTTTAAAGTTGTACAGCTGCCCTACAGCCTTGCGATGCCCGAGGCGTTCACGACCCACAATCAAAAGATCAAAGGCGAAGACCAGATGCTATCGATGCTTGAAGCCGCCCGCGCTCTTGGTGTCGCGGTTTGGGCAAGCGCGTCACTGCTGCAAGGTCGGCTGACGAACCGCCTGCCGGAGGTGGTGGCCGAGGCCATGGAAGGTCTGCGCACTGATGCGCAGCGTTCGATCCAATTCGTGCGCTCAACGCCGGGAGTAAACGTGGCGCTGGTCGGAATGAAGACTGCTTCTCACCTCGCGGAAAACCTGGAGACGCTGCGTCGGCCCACGGCTCCGTTCGAGTCGTTCATGAAGCTGTTCACGAAGGCGTGAGCCGTCACCGCGGTGAGTGAGGCGTCACCGCCCGACAAGTTTCAGATCAGACTCAGCCAATCACAGTCGTTCCAGGCGCAGACTACAGCACCTCATCCGCGATCTGCTGCAGCGCCGCCGAGGTGTCGCCCAAGAGCAGCTCGTTGCTCTTGATGCGCTTGAAATACAAATGGAGATCGTATTCCCAAGTGAATCCGATTCCACCGTGCACGTGGATTGCCTGCGTGCCGACAAACGCACCCGGCCCGGAAGCCGCCGCCTTGGCCATCGCGATCGCCACCTTGCGCTCGGGCACGTTGCTGTCAATCGCCCATGCCGCGTAATAGACCGCTGAGCGCAGCCGATCGATAACCGCGCCCATCTCCGCGATTCTAACCTTGACCGCCTGATTGGACCCCACCGGTTTGCCGAACTGGACGCGCTCCTTAACGTAGGCCACCGACAACTCGATCATCTTTTCGGCTACGCCCAGACTTTCCGCCGCCAGTGCGGCGCGCCATTCATCGACCAGGATCTGAATTGCTGCGGACGCATCGGCGGTGCCGAAAATCGACGCAGCGGCGGCTACGCTGGCGTTCGACAGCGTCATCTCGTGCTGGCGCACGGTGCGGTCCATGACGTCCAGGTCCAACCATTTGACGCCGGTCGCGTCGGTGGGCAGCGCAAATAGACCACGCTTTCCGTCCAGCAGCGCCGCTTCCACCAACACCGTCGCCGCCAGCGGACCGTAAGGAACAAATTCCAGTTTGCCGTCCAGCCGCCAATTACCGCCCGTAGCTTCCGCCTTGACGCCCTCACCCAAAGCCAGCGTGAAGCTGGCCGTGCCGGCGGCAATCTGCCGGAGCGTATCGCTACGCGCGGGTCCTGCCGGTGCGTTTGCGATCAGCCGTCCGGCCAGCAACGTAGTACTCAGTGGCACGGGAGCCACAGCCCGACCGGACTCTTCGAGTAGCACGATGAAGTCTTCGAAACGCAGTCCCGAGCCGCCCTCCGCCTCCGGCACCATCAGCGCGGTCCAGCCACCCTCACTCAAGGCCTTCCACAGGGCCGGGTCGCGTCCGTCGCCGTCGTAGGCGACCTGGCGGACGTGGCGGATGTCGCAAGCGCCTTCGAAGAGGCTGCGCAGCGCCGAGCGCAGCTCTTGTTGATTTTCGTTCAGATCAAAATCCATAGTTCACCTGGCGGTGAGGGCGGTCCAAACTTTCAGGAAAGTAAGACAACCGGATTTGCGAAGCAACACATGTTAGGCCCGGCACAATCCTCTTTGCTGCGAGCGTCTTTCACGCGTCAACGCAGGTGGCGGCGGGCAAAATCAAGCCGCTGGATCGCGGTGCAAATTTCCAGCGCCGCATACGCATAACAGACCCAGACTCCCGCTCCTCCGGCGAAGACCAGCACGGTGAAAAACGCCATCGCCTCGGTCCGCTCCAGCAGGCCGGGCGGATACCGAATGAGCTTTTCATCCCCGCCCATCGCGGAGCCCGTAGCAAGGAAAACCGTGATGTTGACATACCAGCTCGCCAGCACCGCCAGCGCGGCGAAACCCAGCATCGGACGATACCAGGCCACTCCCAGCAGCGCCGCCGCCTCCACGAGACGGTCGGAGGTCAAATCGAGCACGCCTCCGAAGGCGGTGGACCGTTCGTAGTCGCGCGCGATCGTTCCATCAAGTGCGTCCAACGTCGCGCTGACGTACAACGCCGCAAGCCCGGCAACGCTCAATCCATACGCAAAGGCGATTCCCGACAGCGCTCCCGTGAACGCCGCGAAAGCGGTCACCTGGTTGGCTCCGATGCCTGCGCCGTGCAGAATCGCCGCAACGCGGGATTGCACGCTGCGCAACCATCGCCTTTTCGCCATCCAACTATCGAGCATGCAGTAGAGCTTCGCCATCGAGCGCGGCGCAGGCAAGCTCTGCCGTGACGGGGCGGCGGGTCCAATATTGGCGGTTCCCCAATTGCCTTATCGATGCCATTATGAACATTCATGGAGGCTCAATTTTCGACCGTTTTCATGTAGCAATTGAATTGCTGGCCAAAGTTCGACCTTGTATGACCAAAGCTATCCTCATTGTAATTGCGGCCTTGATGCTCTTGCTGCTGCTCCGGGCGGACCCCTCCAACGCCGAGCCCGCCGTCAATCTGAGAACACTCCTGGCATCGCCTGTCGATCTCACGCTTTACAGCCCCGATCGCAAACTGGTCATTGGCCACGCCCGATACACGATCAAAGAAGATGGCAAGACGGTGGAAATCATTGGCGAGACTCACTACGCCAGCGGGGAGCGCGATTGGGAGCGGGTCATGATGGAACATCAGGCGGGAAATCCGCTGCCGGTGGTGACCTCCTTTCAAGGCAATTTCATGAACCGCAACGATTCCCCGCAGTTGCGGGAGAAGGCCGAATTCAAGTCGGGTCAGGCGTCGTGCACCTGGAGCAACGAGATTGACGACAGCCATTATGAGGACGCACTGGATTTTCCACCCGACACCTACGTCGGCGCGGCTTCGGTTGTTCCGCTCGAGTATGCGCTCAAAAAGGGCGAATCAAGCGTTCGCTTTCATGTCTTCGACTGTACCCCCAAACCGAGCATTTTTACCGTTGACGCCAAGCTCGAGAACGGTATCGCACGGTGGAGCTACTATCCGGGCGAGTTGGCGCAGATGGGTCTGACGCCGGACCTTGGATGGCTCAACATAGTGGCGCGCCCTTTCATCCCTAACATCACGGTGTGGTTCGATCCGGGCGAAGGCTACCAGTACGTCGGTTCGGCCAAGAATCGTTACTATCGGGGCTTGGCGATTGTCCTGGTGCGTGACAACAGGCGCGGGCGTACGGTTCGCGAGGAGCCCGCGCGGCGACCGCCACCTCCGGGCGTGTCGGTCGATCCCGCCAAAACTGCCAACTAAAGGGCGCAAGTCCGCGTCGCTGCGCGGCCGGAAGACACTTCGCCCCGTCCCCCAATGCGGCCGTCAAATTGTCAGGTAACGGTTGATGCCGCCAGACGGCGGCTTCCGTCTATGCGTGCGTCGCGCCCCGGCCCGGTCGATGCGGCTGGGGCTTGCGGTATTGAAAGAGAACTTGACACTGCGGGCAAACCCCCTCGGGTTGCTCAGCGCGCGCCCGCCTGATCAACTTCGTGTAGTGGACCCTTCCGTCATTGCAGATGTGTGCGGCGACGGGGAAATCATATACGGTGCGAATCGCGGAGGTGTCTTGCGTCATCTAACTCGGAGGCTCCCTCATGCAAAATTTTCCTTCGTTTTGCGCAAGTTTCAGCTGAAGAAGCCTGCGCACGTTACGGAGACTCGATCAAACATATTCTAATCACCCAACGGGTCAATCGTTTTGACCATACGAAACAAAAAATTTTCGTACCCTTTGCAAACCGCAAACCCGGCGCGCTCTGCGATGCGTTCAAGCTGCGATCGGCATCGGCAGGCGCTTTGAAGCGTGCTAGGCTTGGCGCGGATTGGAACGAGCCGCAACTCTCGCCAAGGATCGGTCTCTCAAGAAAATGTCCGCGCGCAAGATCAAAAAGCTGCTGGTGGCCAATCGAGGTGAGATTGCGCTCAGAATCATCCGCACCGCCCGTGTGATGGGTCTTCAAACCGTAGCGGTATTCTCGGCCGCTGACGCGGCGATGCCGCATGTGACGGCGGCCGACGAAGCGCGACCGATCGGTCCGCCCGAGGCGCTGCTCAGCTACTTGAATGCTGCGGCGATCATCGAAGCGGCGTTGGCGTCGGGAGCCGACGCGATTCATCCGGGGTATGGATTCTTGTCCGAAAGCCCGGCGTTCGCAGCCGCCGTTGAAGAGGCCGGCCTGACTTTCGTCGGCCCGAGCGCTGCGGCGTTGAGCGCAGCGGGCGATAAGGTCGGCGCACGGCAACTCGCCCGGCGTGTTGGCGTGCCGATCGTGGCGGGCATAGAGACCGCGGATATTGCCAGCGCGCGCAGCTTCGCTGCCGCTAACGGCTACCCAATCATGATCAAAGCCGCGGCCGGCGGCGGGGGACGCGGAATTCGCGTCGTCGTTGCGGAGGGCGCGCTGGCTTCCGCGCTGGAAGCGGCCGCACGCGAAGCGCAGGCCGCGTTCAACGATGGGCGGCTGTTCATCGAAAAATACTTGGCGCGGCCGCGTCACGTGGAAGTCCAGGTGCTCGGCGATGCGCACGGCCGCGTAATTGCCATGGGCGAGCGCGAATGCTCGATCCAGCGCCGTCACCAAAAAATTATCGAAGAATCGCCATCGCCCGGCGTCACACCCGCGTTGCGTGCGCGAATGATCGAGGCTGCCGTCGGCCTGGCCGCCGCCGTCGGCTATCAAAACGCCGGTACCGTCGAATTCCTGGTCGAGGGCGAAGGCTTCTACTTTCTGGAAATCAACGCCCGGCTCCAGGTGGAGCATCCGATAACCGAGCTGCGCTTCGATTGCGATCTGGTCGCACTTCAACTTCGCCTCGCGCAGGGCGAACCGCTGACCGCACCGTCTTCGCCGCGCGGACACGCGATCGAATGCCGTATCTACGCCGAGGATGCCGGCAATGATTTTCGTCCCGCGGCGGGGCCCGTCGCATATCTGCAATTGCCCGCCGGCCCCGGGATCAGGGTCGATACGTTTTTGACTCCCGGTATCGAGATTTCAAGCTATTACGACGGCCTGCTCGCCAAGCTGATCGCCTACGGATACGACCGCGAGGAGGCGCGGCGCAGGACAGTATCCGCGCTAGGCGAATTCATGCTCACCGGGGTGCTGCACACGGCATCATTCCTGCGCGATGTTGTGGCCAGCGAACGCTTCGCGCGCGGCGACCTCTCAACCGGCTTCGTGAGCGATTTTTTGCCCGCCTGGAGTCCGCCGGAAGAATCGATAAAGGCAGCAGCGGTTCTGGCTGCGGTGGCTGCACAAGCCGGTCCGGCAGGCACCGCCCCACGCGCGCGACCCGCCGCCGAGGACAGCCGCGGGCGCTCGCCGTGGGAAAGGCTGGGCCCGTTGAACTTCGGGAGCCGGCGATGAAGCTGCGCGAATCCGGTACCAGGCGCCAATTCGAGGTCGAGGTGGACCGCGGAGGTTCCGTGATCGAGGCGCGCCTGGACGGTACGCCGAGCGAACTGGTCAATCAGACGCTGGGTGACGGCGCGATGCTGATTGAATGCGGCGGCAGCCGTGTGCGTGCCTTCGCAGCCGTCCTGCGCGATTCGATCGTGGTCAGCATCGGCCCGCAATCCTTCAGGTTCACCCCCTTGCTCGAAAGCCGCGCCGGCGCGCGCCGCAGCCTGACGACGCCCATCCTGACCGCGCCGATGCCGGGCAAGGTACTCAGGGTGATGGTTGTCGAAGGCGGCCTGGTGGAGATTGGGCAGCCATTGATCACGATGGAAGCGATGAAGATGGAAACCACGCTCAGCGCGGAAGGACCGGCGCGCGTCAAACGGATCGCGGTCAGCGAAGGTCAGATGGTTGACGCCGGCGCGGTGCTGATCGAACTCAGCCCGCTTGATTCATCAAAGCCGCAATCCGATCACTAAGTCCGGCCATCCATTGATCGAGATCATCGTCGCGCTCGACGACTATTTCCAGCTTGCCGTTGGGCAGAATACGCACGCGGCCCGGATGTTCGGGTCGCAGCGGAATCACCACCGCCTCGCGCGAGATTCCCAGCGGCTCGATAATTTCGAAGATGCGCTCGATTTCCTTCAGCGTCACTGCTTTGAGCAAGGGCGCCTCCTTTGCCAGTTCAATCGAAAATCGCCGGCCGCATGCTTTACATTGGGCCGCGTCGAGGTAAGCTCGCTGATCGTAGCATCGAGCAGTCGGTTGCGAATAGCGTTTGCCGATTCCAAAATGAGGCGGTTGTGTACGGCACTATAAAGAAGATCATCAAGGACAAGGGGTTCGGGTTTATCGTTCCCGACGACGGCATGGACGAGGTTTTTTTCCATCGCTCCAAGCTGGCAGCCAAGGTCCGCTTCGAAGACCTTCGCGAAGGCGACGAGGTTCAATTCGACCCCCGCCCGGGCGACAAGGGCCGGCAGGCGTTCAACCTGCGCATGCGTTGACGGCCCGTGTGGCCCTGCCAGGGCGCCGAGTGATACCTCGCGCGCGGGCGCTCGTTTGCGCGCTCGCGCGTGTTATAATCCGTGGCGATGTCTGTCCATGAGCACAAGCATCGGCCAGGCCGACCGCTTGCAATTGGCGTGATCACTGTTAGCGACAGCCGCACAGAGGCTACCGACGCCAGCGGCAAGCTCATCCGTGAGCTTCTCGCGGGCGCCGGGCACCGGGTGAGCTATTATGAAATTATGCCCGACGAGCCTTCGCGAATCGCTGCGGCGGTGAGCGCACATCGCTCCGCGCTGGATGCGATCGTCATCAACGGCGGCACCGGCATCAGCCCGCGCGATCAAACTTACGAAGCCGTCAAAGGCTTGCTCGATAAGGAATTAGACGGCTTCGGCGAGCTGTTCCGGATGCTCTCTTACCAGGAAATCGGATCCGCCGCGTTCCTCAGCCGCGCCATCGCCGGAGTCAGCGCCGGGAAAATCGTGGTATCGCTGCCGGGATCGCCGGCAGCCTGTCGCCTGGGACTGGAAAAGCTGCTGCTGCCGGAGCTGGGACATATGGCCAACCAGTTGGGGCTGGTATGACGCTGCGGCTTAAATTGTTCGCGACCCTGCGCGAGCGCGCCGGGGCCTCAGAACTGAACCGCGAATTTTCTCACGGCGTGTCGGTTGGTGAAGTCTGGCGCGCGTTGACGCGCGAGTTTCCCGCGCTGACAGGCCAGGACGAAGCGTTGTCCTTTGCCGTGAACCAGGAATATGTCAAACCGGATTTCCTGCCACAGGACGGTGATGAAGTGGCGTTTATTCCACCCGTGAGCGGAGGCGTCGGCGAAGCCATCCAGGGACCGATCGAGATTGTGCGCTCTCGTATCGACGTAGCGGCGCTGGAAGCGGCGGTCGCCGATCCGGGGGCGGGCGCGATCGCGACCTTTGTCGGCACCACGCGCAATGAAAACTCCGGACGCCAGGTACTGCGGCTTGAGTACGAAGCGTACGAACCGATGGCGCTGAGCGAGATGCGCAAGCTGGCCGAAGAGGCCGTTCGCCGATGGGGAATCACTCGCGCCGCGATCACTCATCGTATCGGTGTGGTCGAGATCGGCGAGGCGTCGGTGGCGATTGCCGTTTCGGCGCCGCATCGGGCCGAGGCGTTTTCCGCCTGCCGCTTCCTGATCGACCGGATCAAGGAGATCGTGCCGATCTGGAAGAAAGAGCATTTTGAAGGCGGTGAGATTTGGGTCGGCTGCCAGACCTCGCATCCGCCGCACGCCCATCCCGATCACTAGCTGGACCCAGGGCTGCAAAATTACGATCTGGAAACGGTGAGGAGATGCAATCAGACGACAGCAACGTTGAAAAGGTGGTGTTGGCCGAACCGCGCGGGTTTTGCGCCGGAGTGGAGCGTGCCGTGGAAGCGGTGCGCAACGCGCTCAAGGCTTATGGCCGGCCGCTTTACGTCCGCCACCAGATCGTTCACAACCGCTTCGTGCTCGAGGCGCTGGAAGCCGAAGGCGCCATCTTCGTGGAAAGCCTGGACCAAATTCCGAACGGCCAACGCGTTATTTTCAGTGCCCACGGAGTTGCGCCGAGTGAATGGGACCGCGCACGCGAGCGCAGCCTGCGCGTGATTGACGCGACCTGCCCGCTGGTCACCAAGGTTCATCTTGAAGTCCGCCGCTACGCCGATGAGGGACGCACGGTCATCCTGGTCGGCCACGCGGGTCATGAAGAAGTAAACGGCACGGTGGGCGTGGCGCCCGGCCAGGTGATGCTGGTCGGGACCGTCGAGGAAGCGCGCACGGTGCAGATCCCCGATTCGTCGCGCGCCGCCGCGGTCACGCAAACCACGCTCAGCGTCGACGACACCCGCGAGATCATGGATACGCTCAAGAGCCGCTTCCCGCAGATGGTCACCCCCAAAACCGACGACATCTGCTATGCGACCCAGAATCGGCAGAACGCGGTCAAAGAGCTGGTCGAGTCCACCGACGCTATCCTGGTGGTCGGGTCCAAGCAGAGCTCCAACGCCAACCGTCTGGTCGAAGTGGCAAGGATGCGTGGCGCGCGCGCCTATCTGGTCGACTCGCTCAAGGACGTGACGCCGCCGATGCTCGACGGAGTCCGCTCGCTGGGGCTGACCGCCAGCGCATCGTCACCGGAATGGCTGGTCGAAGAGATCATCGGCGCATTCGCCGAGCGCGGAGCCAAGGTGGAATTGGTCAGCGTGGCCACCGAACGCGTCCACTTCGCCCTGCCGATGGCGGACTGACGGAGAGTATCTCACCTCAAGCCAATTTCCATGCCGCCGGCGCGTGAACTTTCCCGCCCGCGCACTCGGCGCCGGCGATCTTTCGATTGAACTGCGAGATATTCACCGGGTGCACAAATCCAGATGGAGGCCAAGAGTGAAACGGCTCGCAATGGCGATCATCATGGGGACGCTGCTGGCGACGGCGGCGTTTGCGCGGATGCCCGGCGTCAACACCGCTAACATCATCGACCTGACTCACACCCTCGACCACAGCACTATCTATTGGCCCACGGAGAGCGGGTTCAAATACCACTACGAGCATTTCGGCCCGACGCCAGGCGGCTATTTCTATTCCTCAGGCTATTTCGACTCCCCCGAACATGGCGGTACGCATATGGACGCGCCACTGCACTTCAATCGCCACGGCGATCCGGTCAACAAGGTTCCGTTGCGCGAGATGATTGGCCCCGCCGCCGTGATCGATTTCTCCGCGCGCGCCGCCAAGGATCGAAACGCCACCCTGTCCGTGGGTGACATCCACAAGTACGAAGCGGCATACGGGCCGATCGCCGATGGAGCCATCGTGGTCGCGCGTTCCGGATGGAGTCAGTTCTGGCCCGACCGCAAGCGCTACATGGGCACCGACAAGCCGGGTGACGTTGCCGGATTGCGGTTCCCGGGTTTTTCGCCGCAGGCGGTCGACTTCCTGCTCAAGCATCGCACCGTCGTTGCGATTGCGATCGATACCGCGAGTATCGACCCCGGAATCAGCAAGGACTTCCCGGTGCATCGCCTGTGGTTGGGCGCCAACCGTCCCGCCTTTGAGAATCTGGCCAACGCCGGCCAACTGCCGCCGGCGGGCGCGATCATCTTTTGTGCTCCTATCAAAATTGGCGGCGGCACGGGCGCCCCGGCGCGGATCTTCGCCCTCCTTCCGTGATATTTTCGCCCACCACCTAGGGATTTACGCGCAAGTCACCAGCCGAGATGTGGCGTGTGTCGCGCAACATAGCGGTCTGCTAGGCTAGAAACAGAGCAGCGAGCGCAGTTGGATGCCACAGCAGTCCATGGCGACATATCCAGCCGACGCGAGGTAGCCTTTAGAGACGCAGGCTTCAGGCTGCAGACCGGGAGGGAGAAAACTCTATGCCGCGCTTAATTGGGGCAACGATTTGTACACTTGTGCTGGCCGTGATGCTGTCAGCTTGCAGCGGCAGTCAGCCGCTGAGCACTCGGGAAGAGGGAACGCTGGGCGGCGGCGTGCTGGGCGCCGGAACTGGTGCGATAATCGGCGCCGCCGTTGGACATCCGGGCGCCGGCGCCGCGATCGGCGGTGCGATGGGCGCAGTGGGCGGTTATGCGGTCGGCAACTCGATGCAAAATCAGGAGAACCAGCAGCAGCAGACGCAGAGCCAGATTGAACAACAGCAGCAGGAGATCGAACGCCAACGCCGCGAACTGGAGGAAATGAAACAGCAGCAGCAGACCGAATAAATTCCGCGCTCCGTCTCAGCCAGCAGGGGGGCTTTACGTTCAGTTCCCGCCGTGCTCAAGAGAACGTCCTCTCAATTGCACGGCCAGGCAACGCGGGCAAATTACGTTTTCTGGAGACGCAGCAGCGCGCTGATTGGATCTCGCGGCCGCGTTTTTGTTTGTGGCCGCGTTTTTTTTTGCCGGCGCCCGTGTGTTCCGTTAGGCTGGTGCTTTGGCGGCGTTCAACGCGGCCTGGAGCTTGGCCTCGTCCTCATTGGACAGCGACGTCTGGATGATCTTGCCGCCGGCGCCTTGGAGCTGGGGCAGCACCTTGTCCGGCGTCATCTTTCGCACCAGCACGAACAGCGCCGAAGTGCCGGGCGCAAGCGTGCCGGCCAGCTCTTTCATGAAGTTGTCGTCGATTCCAATGTCGCTCAATGTGCCGCCTACGGCGCCTGCGCCGGCGCCAATCGCGGCGCCCAGAATCGGGCTCAGGAACAAAAGCCCGATCAGCGCGCCCCAAAAACCGCCCGAAATCGCTCCCGCCGCGGTTAGATTGTGGATCTGATGCAGCTTGACCTTGCCTTCCTTGTCGCGCACCGCCACGACCGCGTCTTCGAGATCCACCAGGTATTCGTGCTGCATCTTGAGCAGTTTGAGCCGCACTTCTTCGGCCTGGTGTTCGTCGTTATAGCCCACCACTATAAGGTCGCTCATGGATCCACCTCCGGTTTCGATCGCGAATGGTCGGACAAGTTTCGCACAATGCTGCCCGAAGGTTTAGAGGCAACAGATGCGCGCAGTTCCGGAGCTGTTTCCTGGAAGACTCCGCCCACTTTCCTGATTACGATCGCGCTGGCGCGCGGACCCGCGTCGGCGATCAGCCGGCGCAGCGGCTGATCCATCGGCTCCTTGGAGAGCTTAAACGTACCCCAATGGATTGGTACCAGGTAGCGGGCGCCGCTTTCCCGGAACATTTGCCAGACCTGTTCGGGATTGGCGTGATTGCGGATCCACGGATCGTATGCGCCGATCGAAAACGCTGCAATCAGAGGCGGATTGTCCTGCAATTGCGAGAAGATGGGCGTGAATGCCGAGTCGCACGCAATCAGCATCCTGACCCCGTTTTTTTCGATCACATAGCTGTTGTAGCCGCGGTCCGCCTCCCAGGGCCATCGGCGGCCCCAATGACGCGCGCCCATTGCGGTTATTTTCAGCCCCCGCACGTAGGTGCTTTCACCCCACGACAAGGGCCTGACATCGGTATAGCCCAGCGGCTCGATCAGGTCGCGGCATCCGGAGCAGCTCACCACCGTTGCGGTTTTGGGCAGCGCCGCAAGCGAAGGCAGATCGAGATGATCCATGTGTGCATGTGTGATGAGTATCAGGTTCAGCGGAGGGATTGCGTTGGGTTTGAGCGGAACGGGTGCGCGGCGCACGGGACCGACGGTGAACAAATCGGCGACATTCAATCCCACGCGATGATAGAAAGTCGGATCGGTAATCAATCGCACGCCCAGGTATTCGATCAGCAAGGTCGCATGGCCGAGGTATCCGACCGTGATCGCGTTGGAAGGCCATGAGGCGGGTTGCAGTTGGCCGGAAGCGGGCGCCGGACCGGAAGCTGTCACGCCAGGACATCCCATCAGGGCCAACATAGCGCCGGCAGCCACCGCGCCCACAAGCCAGCGGCCGCGCCAGCACAATCGAGTACGGTCATTGTCGCCAGGTGTCACTGCGCGGGTTGAAAGCATGGCAATTTTTCCACCCACGCGTAGCGATAATTGCGCCCGTCGATACTCAACACACCGGGACCGGACTCGAAGGAAGCAAGAAAGGCGATAAGTTGATTGTTCTCACGATCATTTTGCGGCTGCGCTGCGGCGTAGGCGAGAAAGTTGCGCTTTTTGGGGTCGCCCGACGAGGCCGAAATCGGCGGCGTAAACTGCAAGGAAGCGAGGTTGGTCACCGTGGTGGAAAGGAACCATTTCGGTTTGCCGCCCTCCTCGCCAAGGATCAGGCCCCGTACCGACTCGGTACCATTCTCACCGTGAATCAATTCGCCCATATACGGCGGTGTGTTGGCCAGCGCGTCGCATCGTTCTGCCGTGTCCTCGGTGTCCTCGGTCGGGTCGCGCCCGGTGACGGCGCTGCCCACGCTGACGCCGGCGAAAGTGGCCGCCTGAAACGCCAGCGGCACGAGTTGAGTTGCCGCTGCCGCGGCGCATCCGCCGCAGTACAGCGTCATCAGCAGAAGACTCCCGAATTTCGCGGCGCGCCACCGCCACATATTTTTCGAATCGCAGCTCAACTCACGCCTTGCGTGCCGTCACAATCGACGAGCTGAACGGAGGCGAGGGCAGCGCGCGGCAATCGACACTGGAGAAGCCGGCATCGCGCAGCCACCCCGTAACTTCATCGAGGCTGTAGTCCCGTCCCGGCGTGGTAAGCAGAAGATACAGCGAGAAGACCGCACCCCCGGCAGGCTCGGTTAGGTCGGCATTCATTACGTGATCCTTGACTATCACAATACCGCCCGGCCGCAGCCCCCGATAGCACCTCCCCAGCAGCGCGCGATTGGTCTCGGCGTCTTCGCTGTGGATGATGTTGGAGAGGAAAATCGCGTCGAAACCGGCCGCCATCTCCTGGCGCCGATAGTCGTACTCGGTCAGCTCGATGCGGGCGGCGAGCCCGGGGTCGCGTTCATTCAGAACCTCTCGGGCGACCGCCAGAGTTGCGGGCAGATCCAAAATCGCACCTTTGAGGCTTGGATGGCGGCGCATGAATTCGATCAGGTAGGTGCCCGGACCGCCGCCAACATCGGCAATCGCACCGGTTTCGGGCAGGTCGAGATGCTCCGCCGTCCATACCGCGTCGCCACGTGCCCGGACCAGGCTGTCCATCGCACGGATGAAACGCGCGGTCTCATCGGGGCGATGCTGAAACATGTCGGGGGTGCGCGCCGGCCTGCCTGAACGGATCGAGTCCTCCAGGCGTGCCCACAAGGGGAACATCGCTTCGTCGAACAGGATCATCCCGCCGAGGAATTCGGACGAACCGGCAAGCAGGAAGCGGCGCGCCGCGCCGGTCAGGCTCAGCTCATGCGCTTGCTTTTCAAGCAGCCCCAATGCGGCCAGCGCATTGGCGAGCAATCCGGTTGCGCGCGCGTCGCATTGAATCGCTGCGGCCAGTTCGTTTGCGCCAAGCGGGCGTCCGGCTAACGCCTGGAACATCCCGAGCTTGAGCGCGACCTGGATCGCCCGCGCCCCGGCGTGGGCGCCGGCAAGATCGGCCAGCCTTGAAAAGTCCATCACGCCTCACTTCCGGACGAAGTCCTGCGTGACGTATGCGGAACCATCCGCCGCACGCGCCATGCCAACGCCGGTTTCATCGAAGCGCGGCGAGAGCATGTTCTTGCGATGCCCGGGGCTGTTCATCCATCCCGCGACAGCGCGTTGCGGCAGCAGCGCCGGGTTGGGCAGGTCTTCGGTGTAAATGTTTTCGCCCATTTCCGTGTACTCGATCCCCGAGCCGCGCAGCCGCTGCTCGGGACTGACCCCGTCGGCGCTATCGTGCGAGAAATAACGGCGCAGCGCCATGTCGTAGCTGTGGCCGCGCGCCGCCACCGCCAGGCGCCCGGAAAGCTTCAGCGCGGCCACGCCGGCCTTGGCGCGTTCGCGGTTAACCAGCTCAACAATCCGCGATTCTTCTTCGCTGACGCCCGCGATTTGCTCCGCGGTTTGCGGCAGCCTGGTGGTCAAATACACGCGTCCAACGATCGCGGTGACGAGAACCACCCCCAAAAGCGCCATCCCCAGGCGGATGTAGCGGCGGCGGCGCACGACGATCGGGGTGGGCATCGAAATCACCTTGCCACGCTGTCGCTGCGGTGGTTGGCCGCGTTCCGGGGAAGGAGATTCGCGCATCAGCAGTTCACCGGGGAAATTGACGCGCGCGGCCGCCCGTAATCCAACCATGCGCCGGGTTCCGAAATTCGATTCGCCATTGCAAGTCGCCGCATTCGAGCATATTTCACTGTCCGTCATGCATCAAAGACGCTGTGCGGCCGCCGCAGAAGATTTCAAGAAAATTTGCGGGCTTCGTTGTCGCCACCTCTGCTAAGATGCTGACGATCAGATGCACAGAGTTTTCATTAATCTTGCCCTGGTCACCTTGCTGAGCTTTGCCACGGCGTTTTCCGGCGCCGCCGCTACCCGCGGTGCGAGTGCCGCCGCGCCTGCCGCCAAGGCGCCCGAAGTACTTCCGGCCGGCGGCCTGCAGGACGCCTCCAGCGTCTATCTGCGTCAGGCGGCTTCGCAGCAGGTGCGATGGCAGCCCTATCGCGCCGAGACCTTCGCAATGGCGAAGCGGATGAATCGGCCTATCCTGATCGATATCGGCGCGATGTGGTGTCATTGGTGCCACGTCATGGACGAGCAGACTTACGCCGATCCGCAGGTGGCGGCGCTAATCAATCAGTCCTTCGTGCCAATCAAAGTCGATCGCGATCAGCGCCCCGATATCGACCAATACTACCAGGCCGCTGCTGCCGAGCTTTCGGGCAACGGCGGATGGCCCCTGACGTGCTTCACGATGCCCGACGGCGCGCTGTTTGCCGCCTTCGGTTTCCTGCCGCCTACCGCGGCCGCGCCCAACCATGACTCGGGCATGGAAGCGGTGCTCAAGCAGGTCGTCGAGGATTACAAGACCCGGCACAAGGAAGTCGCCGCGCAGGCCGCCGCGCTCAACGACAAGCTCAAGAAGTCACCCGTGTCGAAGGTCGTTACCGAAGACAAGCCGGCGATCATTGAGCTGCTGGCCGGGATGGGCAACGCCTACGATCACACCAACGGCGGATTCAGTTTCGGCGAAGGACCCAAGTTCTACGAATTTCCCGGTCTGGAGTTCGCGATGACGGCCGGCTTTTACGGTCATCGGGAGTTCGCCGCCATGGCGCTCGAGAGCCTGCGCAAGATGGCGCACGGCGGAGTGTACGATCAGTTGGGCGGCGGCTTTCATCGCTACTCCACCGATCAGGCGTGGCAGGTGCCGCACTTCGAAAAAATGAGCTACGACCAGGCACTGGCGCTGTCGGCGTATGCGCACGCCTTTCAAATCAGCGGCGATCCGCAATTCAAGCAGGTTGCGCTGAGCGTGGCGGGCTACGTCGAAAACACGTTGCTCAATCCGACCAACGCGGCCTTCTACGCAAGCCAGGATGCGGACGCGTTCCCCGGGGACGACGGCGCGTTCTACACGTGGAGCAAAGCGCAGATCGCCGACGCGCTCAAAGGCAACGAGTACAAGGCCGCGGTTTTGTATTTTGGCCTGGACGATCATCCCCCAACCGCTCCCGACGGGCGCCTGTTGCTGCGCCCCGCGATCGGTGCCGAACAGGTTGGCGCGCAGTTGAAGATGCCCGTGGACCGCGCGCAAAAGCTTATCGATCAAGCCCTCGCCAAATTGCGCGCAGCGCGCAGCCGCCGCCGCGTACCGGCCGTGGATCCCGCAGTGCTGATTGATCGCAACGCACTGATGGACAGCGGATTGATCGATGCCGGACAGGCCTTTGGCGATCCGCGTTTTGAGCGCATGGCGCTGGACAACCTGGATTATCTCTATGCGCAGGCGCGCATGCCCGACGGCAGCTATTGCCACGTCGCGGGCAAAGCGGGTTCATGCGTGCATGGATTGGCGGCCGACCAGGTTTACATGCTCAATGCTCTTTTGGCCGCCTACCAGGTCTCCGGTCAAAGCCGCGAGCTCAAGCGCGCCGAAGAAATCGCTCAGATCATCCTCAAGGACTTTTGCGACAGCCAAAGCGGCGCGATTAGAAATGCCGGTAGGGCCGACGAGCAGGAGACGGCCGCCGGCCGGTGGCTTGACGGCGTGGAATCGTATTTCGACGGCGAGGTGCCTTCGGTTCAGGGCGTGGCGGCCCGCGACTTCGCGATTTTGGACGCGCTTGCCCCTGACCACGGCTACGATCAGAAATCGACCGCGTTGCTGGCCCATGCGCCGGTGAGCGTGGGCGCGGCGCTGATGTTGGCCACGGTCGGCCGCGCGATTGCGGAGCGGATGCATGGCTACGCGCTACTCGTGGTGGACGGGTCGCCCGGGGACGCGGCAACACTGCCGCTGCTGAACGCGGCGCAAAGCGCCTACCGGCCGGGCAAGGTGCTGGCCTGGATTGACCCGCAATCCAACCCGGGAATAGGGCCGTTGGCGGCCGCGCAACTCCTGGCCCCCGACCCCGATTTGCATGACGCGTTTGCGTTCGTGTGTGCGGGCAACGTGTGCACCGCGCGAGTCACCACGCCCAAAGAACTCACCGCCTTGATCGACAGCTTCGGTCTGCCCAAGGCTGAAAACGAGCCGCTGCCCTAGCGTTCCCGCGGCATCTTGAGCCCGCGCTGCGCGATGATGTTCTTCTGGATGTGCGAGGTACCCCCGGCGATCTGAAAAGCGATAGACGTCATCAGGTGGCGGGCCCATTCACCGCGCTGAAGCGAATCGGACTCGCCGCGATCGAGCATTGCGTAGTCGCCGAACATCTCCATCGCGGCCGCCGCCAGGTCATGTCCCAGTTCGCTGCCAGCCAGCTTGGTCACCATCGCGTCAACTCCGCCGCCGCGGCCGCGAATCGAATTGGTGAGCTGGCGGTATGAATGCAGCCGCAGAGCTTCGAGTTGGATCTGCAAATCCGCAATGCGCTGGCGAAAGTACGGGATGTCAACCAGCGCACGGCCGCCACGCCTGACGCGCCTTGCGATTTCAAGAAAGTGCGGGAACGCCATCAGGGGACCCGAGGCCAAACCCATGTTGCCGCGCTCATTGGCCAGCGTGCTGTTGGCTACCCGCCAGCCGTTGTTCAATTCGCCGACCAGGTCTTTCTGCGCCACGCGCACGTCGCGGAAAGTCACTTCGCTGAAATCGCGTTTACCGTCGATTTGCACCAGCGGCCGCACCTCCACGCCCGGCGCGCGCATGTCAATCAGCAGATAGGAGATCCCCTGATGGCGGGGGCGGGTCGCGTCGGTGCGGACCAGCGCGAACATTCGATCGGCAACATGTGCGTAGGAGGACCAAAGCTTCCGGCCGTTGACCACGAAATGATCGCCCACGGACTCAGCGCGGGTGGTGAGCGAGGCCAGGTCGGAACCGGCCTCCGGCTCGGAATATCCCTGGGTCCAGATCTCCTCGGCGGTGATGATCGATGAGATGTAGCGGCGCTTTTGCTCCTCGCTGCCCCACGTCAGCAGCGTTGGACCCAGCGTCATCAGACCTTCCTCTCCGACCAGCCGCGGAGCGCCGCCGCGCGCCATCTCCTCGTTGGCGATCACCTGGTAGATCGGTGCGAGCCCCTGCCCGCCGTACTCCTTGGGCCATGACAGCGCCAGGTATCCGGCGGCCAGCACTTTGCGCTGCCAGTCCCTGGCCGGCTCGACCCAATCGGGCCGGCTGGTGTCCTGTTCGTCCGGATGCTCGGGCAGATTGGCCGCGAGCCAATCTCTGAGTCCGCGGCGGAACTTTTCTTCGTCGGGGGTCAGATTGGGGTCCATCGGCGTTCCTGGACGCAAAGATTCACCGCGAGCGCGGCAGTCCCAGCACACGCTCGGCCAGCGTGTTGCGCTGAATCTCCGACGTGCCGCCCTGGATCGTGTTGGCGCGCGAGTACAGGAACTCGAACTGCCATCGGCCGTGATCGATCGTGTGCGCCGAACCTTCCATCAGTTGGCTGGCAGGGCCTTGCACCGCCATCACCAGATCCTGCATGCGTTGATTGGTCTCCGACCACATCAACTTCAGTATCGACCCTTCTGGCCCCGGCGCGTCTCCCTTCAGAATCGTGGAGAAGGCGCGATAGGACGTAAGCCTCATCCCCTGCAATTCCAGATAGAGTTGGGCTATCTGCTGGCGCAGCAGCGGATCGCCCAGCGCGGGGGCCCCGCGCAATCGGCTGCGCCGGCACAGATCGACGATCTCCGTGAACAGGACGTAATACTGCGTGCCGACGGAAATTACCGGCGCACCGCGCTCGTTCATCAATGTTGTCATCGCCACCTGCCATCCGTTGTTCAAACCGCCCAGCAGGTTGGCGCGCGGCACGCGCACGTCTTCGAAAAACACCTCGTTGAATTCGGCGTCGCCGGTCATTTGACGCAGCGGCTTGACGCGGATTCCCGGCGTCTTCATGTCAACCAGCAGGTAGCTGACGCCGCGATGCTTGGGCGCGGCGGGATCGGTGCGCACCAGCAGCATGCACCAGTCCGCGATATGCGCCAGCGAGGTCCATACCTTCTGGCCGTTGACGACGAAGTGATCGCCGTCAAGCTCGGCTCGCGTCCGCAGGGACGCGAGATCCGATCCGGAACCTGGTTCGGAAAATCCCTGGCACCAGATTTCTTCGCAGGAGAGGATTTTGCGCAGATGACGCCGCTTCTGCTCCTCGGTTCCGTGCGCGAGTATGGTGGGGCCGGTCAGGAACAGCCCGACGACGTTGAGCGGATGAGGCGCGTGCGCGCGCGCCTGCTCTTCGCCAAAGATTGCGCTCTGCACCAGGCTCGCGTCCTGACCGCCGAACTCGCGGGGCCATTCCAGCCCGAGCAAACCGTGGTCGTACAGGCGGCGCTGCCAGCCGCGCAGGAAATCCACGTAGGCGTCGCCCTTGGACGCGATATAGCCGGGCGAACCCCATCCCTGCGGCAGACTGGCCTTCAGGAAGTCGCGTACCCGCTGTCTGAACGCCTCTTCCTGCGCGCTGTAATTCAGGTCCAACGGGAGAAGCCGATCGCTGGTTCGAGGCGGAAGTTTGCCCTGGTCATTGCATGCGTTGGTCGAACTGGATCAGAGTGCCGTCCGGATCCTCGAAGATGCAAGTCATGACCTTGTCGCTCTTGCCGCCGCCGTAGGTCGGCCCGGCGACCTCGCTGGGGCGCAGTTGAAACTTTACTCCGGATTGCTCCAGCTTCGCGGCGCGATCTTTGAGATCATCCACCCAGAACGCAAAATGGTTGACGCCCACGTGGTTCAGCTTTGGCGGTGGTCCGGATTCGACACCGCGAAATTCCGAAAGCACCACGAAGGGCGCCCAGTCTTCGTCCTGCCAGACCAGATGCACCACCCGGCGCGAGGGCCTGGCGGCCGCTCCTTCTCTCATCGCCGCGATTCCACCGATGTCCTGCACCTCGTCGAGCACGACGCGCAGCCCCAGCAGATCGCGATAAAAGCGCAGCGACTTGTCCATGTCCCGGACACCAACCGCGACGTGTGATACTCCGCGCATGGGGGTCCTCCTTGGTAAATTAGTTCGTCCAACCCTGGGCGGCAGGTCACCGCAATGGAATTATTAGCCCGCCGGACAGCCGCAGGCAAAGCAAAGATTGCCGGCTGTGTAGCGCATGGAAAACCGCGGCCGCCTGGAATATGGTGGCCGTCAACGCCGCCAGTTGGTCTGATATAGCGAACAGGTTTGAACCGATGGAGAAGCACATGAAGGTTATCGACGGCGACGGGCACGTGGTCGAGCCCTGCAATGCGTTTGTTGACTACATCGATCCCGAGTTTCGCGAGCGCGCGCCGCAGGTCATTACCGATGAGTCGGGCAGGGACGTAGTGCGGATCGACGGCCAGGTGCTGTTCGGCCGCAAAGGACCAACCGCGCTCGGCGCTTCCTTTGTGATTGGGGGCTACGCCGACCCGGTGAAGCGCAAGAGTCATCCTTACGATCAGGCCCAGCCCGGCGGTGGCAATCCGCATGCACGCATCGCGGACATGGACACCGAAGGAATTGATACCGCCGTGCTCTACCCTTCGCTCGGCCTCTTTCTGGGCGGAATCTCCAACCTGCCGCTCGCGGCAGCCTCATGCCGCGCATACAACGATTGGCTGGCCGATTTTTGCAAACCTTATCCCGATCGTCTGATCGGTATCGGCGCGGTTCCTTTGCAAGACCCCGATGAGGCCGCAAGGGAAATGCGCCGCGCTGTGAACAAACTGGGGATGCCCGGAGTTTTTGTGCGGCCCAATCCATATAACGGGCGGCGCCTGGATAATCCGGCCTACGATTCCTTCTGGGCGCATGCGCAGGATCTTGACTGCTGCGTAAGCGTGCACGAGGGAACGATTCTAACCATGCCCACAGTCGGGTCCGAGCGTTACCGGGGCGATTCATGCCGCCTGCACGTAATCTCGCACGCGCTTGAGATGCAACTGGCCTGCATGGATATCGTGCTGGGTGGTGTGCTCGAGAAGTTTCCGCGCCTGAAGGTTGCTTTCCTGGAGTCCGGCGGCGGATGGATCTGCCATTGGCTTGATCGGCTCGACAGCCATTACGACAAGCTGCGTTTTCTGGTGCCGTGGCTCCGGATGAAACCCAGCGAGTACTTCAAACGCCAATGTTGGATCTCATTTGATCCCGACGAGACTACGCTTAAGGCAACCGTCGATGTGCTGGGGGCCGACAATCTGATGTGGGCCTCCGACTATCCGCATTTCGACTGCACGTTTCCGGGCGCGGTGACGGAGTTGAGAGAGCACATGGAAGGACTTTCCGACGAAGCTAAACGCAAAGTGCTGGGCGAGAGCGCGGCCCGGCTCTACCGCCTGGCCTGAGGCTCGGCGCAAACTTCCTCGTGCTTGAGCCCGCTGGCCTGCATGATGCTCAAGGCGCCATTTTCCACCGCTTCCCTGGCGCTTTCCGTGCAATGCGCGATCGTAAAAACGCCCGCCTGGTCATTGACTAACACCCCCGCCCGCTGGCGTCGGGCAAGCTCGTTGCGATAGTGCGCCATGCGCTCCTGCAACACTTCCCGGTTTGGAGGAATTACTTCGAAGGCAGCTCCCGTACGGCGCTTTCCACTGGAGTGCCCTTGAAGAAGTTCGGGTTGAGCGCGGTCCACAGGCGGGCAGGGTTGGTGAACACGAAGTCGCGGAAATCATCCGCGGAGATTAATCCGTGATCAACCATCTCGTAGGCCTCGAGTGCGACCTCGCTCATGTCGGGCACGTCGAAGTGGCTAATGTCAGAGCCGAAGACGGCATTGAGCCGCGCTCCGAACGGATTGCCTTTGAGGTCGAAAGCGGCGGCCGTGACGGGATCGTCCGCCTCGCATCCGAAATAGAAATTCGGCACAAAGCGATCGCGCACGTCGTTTTTGTTTTCAATAGCGCAGGCGGCGAATTCATCCACGTCCGCAGGGTCTTCGACATTGGTGCCGAACTGCGCTGCCTCGCGGCCGGCCACCGCTTCGCGGAACAGCTTTCCACCGTAGCGATGGTACAGCTCGGTCAGCCGCTCGCGATCGATGACGCGCGGGTCGTATTTGGTCACCTCGCTCAGTTTGCGTTTTTCCCAGTGGCCCAGCAGGTCGCATAGCAGCGAACGCGCCCAGCCTACGCCGCCCTCCAAAAACAGGAATCTTAGTTTCGGAAAGCGGCGCGTCACGCCGCCCATGAACAGCGACTTGGCGGTCGCTTCTCCCGCCGCGCCGAAATGGCCGATATGGTTGTATACGAAATTGGAGATTGACGTGCGGCTGCCCCATCCCTCTCCCGGACTGTGAAAAGTGGCGGCCACCCCGAGTTCCTGGCATCTGGCCCACACCGGGTCGTAGTCGTGCTCGCTGTCGATACCGAAGGTGTCGAGCCTAAACGTGTAGCGCGCGGTCTCGGGATACGCCGCGGCGGCCGCGATCGGACGCTTGACGTAGTTGGGCAGCATTACCACCTTGAGCCCGCGCTTGCCGACGGCGTAATCCAGTTCTTCGATCGCCTCGCGCGGGGCATGCATTGGGATAACCGCGGCCGGCGTCAGCCGATCGCCATACTCGACAAACAGGTCGGCGTAGTAATCGTTAAGCGCCCGGCAGCCGAGGCGACGGATGTCCTCGTTCGCGAACATCGGCGCGTGCAGTCCCATGGTCGGATACAATACCGCGTAAGCGAAGCCTAGTTCGTCTATCCGTTCGTGGAGCAGCTTGGGAAACAAGCCGGTGGCCAGGTCCAGGGTTTTGCGCGCCGGGACCATATAAAAGGGAGGGCGGCGCGACCATTGCTCGCGGCGCTCCTGCGGAGTCTGCCGGTACCAGCCAAAGTTGAGGTAAGTAGTGCTGAAGGCCGCGCGAAATTCTTTGACGGCCTGTGAGCCGCCGGCTTTGTGCAGGTATTCAGTCAGGACCGGAAGAAACTCCAGCAAATGCCCGTCCGAGTCCAGTATCGGATGGCGAAGACGGGCGCGAAGTGCGGCTGATTTGGATTTGGCTGCTGCCATGACGGCGTTCCCCAACTGTTCTATTTTCTTAGTCCGTCCGAATTTGCGAAGTCTATCAAAACCTTTGCGAGTTGGGGTAAAGGCCAACTCCAGGGCCCGCGCCCACCGCAAGTATCATGCACTCAACACGAAACGATCGTCAGCCATCGTATCGCGCACCATTTGCAGTGTAGCCGCCGCGTTTTGAGTTGATGTGTCGATTACGTGCCGCTCCAACGGACCAAGATCGCAAAACTGACCGTGCAGCGACTCGATAGGACCGGTCTCCGTGAGGGCCTGGCCGCCCCTGGTCTGTGCGCGTCGCAATGCCGTCGCCAGATTTGGCCTCAGAATCATATAGCAAAGACGCAAATTCGACTCGTGCGCGTAAGTTCGGAACGGACCGAGAAACCATGGCCCGATGATACCGTCCACCATCACCAGGTATCCCCCGCGCGCATAGCTGCACGCCGCCTGTGCCACCGCTTCGATCACGGTTGCGTTCTGCGCATGAGATTCGGGCAGATACGGCGCAATCCATCCGCTCTTTATGAAATGCCAGAAGTCATCGGCGTGAAGGTGAACGGCGGGACTCTTCGAACCCTCCGCGGCCATGCGTGCAATGGTGGTTTTGCCGGCTCCCGGCGGCCCGGTCAGGATTGCCACTTCGCCTGTCGATTTGGGCACCATTGGAATGCCGGCTCAGCTCAGCCATTCAGGATGCTGCTCAGTGCCGTCGAAGCGACCGGTCGTTTTATAGAGTTCGTACTGCCCATTGGCGCCGAATTCGGCGGTGGCGGCAAGGATTGACGCCACCTGCTCGGCGCTCATGGGACGAAAGCCGCGCGCGGCGCCCAGTGCCTGGTTGAGCACGTCCATCGAATCGCATCCGGTGATAACCACGCTGGTCGGCAGGTTCATCGCATAGTGCAGACATTGTACGGGTGTCACCACGCCGCTGTTCAGGATTACTCCGCCGCCCATAGTCTTCATCGCCAGCACCCCGATCTTATGCTTGAGCAGCACGGGCAGAACCTGCCGCTCGAAACTGTCGTAATGGGCGTCCATCGCGTTCAGCGGCATCTGCACCGCGTCGAACATGAAGTGATGCTGCACCGCCGTCTTCATCATGTGCAGATGAATTGCGGGACTCTTGTGTCCGGTGAAGCCGATAAAGCGGACCTTGCCGGCTCGCTTGGCGGCCAGCGCCGCTTCCATCCCGCCGCCCGGCGCGAAGATGCGCTCCGGGTCGGACATGCGGATGATCTCGTGGAACTGGATCAGGTCGATTCGATCGGTCTGCAGGCGCGCCAGGCATTGATCGATTTGGCGGGCGGCGGTTTTGCTGTCGCGCCCGTCGATCTTGGTCATCAGGAAGGCTTTCTGCCGGTAGCCGTCGCGCAGCGCCCTGCCCATCCGCTCCTCGCACAGGCCACCGCCGTAATCCCAGCAGTTGTCCATGAAGTTGACGCCGTTATCGATCGCGCTGCGCACAATGCGGATAGCCTCCGATTCGCCTGCGCCGCCCAGATGGGCGCCGCCGATACCCACGATTGAAACCTTGTCTCCCGTGCTGCCCAATTTGCGGTATTGCATTTGGCCTTGCGAGTTTGTGGCGCCCTCGGCCAGGATTGGAATCGACGTTCCTGCCATCGATGCTCCCGCGATGGTTAAGGCCAGAAATCGGCGGCGGGTTAGAGCGCGGCGATGCCGCGAGTCTGAGTTGGGCATGGGCAGCTATGGGCGGGCGCTTGCAATGAAATCGTGCAACGTCGATGCTCGCCCAATCTCCTTTCCGGACGTCTCTTCACAAAACAGTAACAGATTCGCGCCGCACATGCCGTGTGTTGTTCTCGGCTTCGCCTCGACTCAAATGGCAACACGAGCCGGTCAAGAGCGGCGAGCCGGCGCGGTCCCTTGCCTCCCTCCTGCTCATGGAAGATAAGAAGTGATTGACCTTTTTAAGCGAAGTCATGATCGCGCCGCGGCAATTCTTGAGTTTGCGGGTTCGCTGGCATAACAGCGAGGCCTGCCGATGAGCGCCAGTCCCAAGGCTCAATCGCTGCCATCCCAGCCGGCTGCGGCGGCGCCGGACATTGCGGCCTTCCAACGGCACAAGTGGATCGTCGCGATCGCCGTTATGCTCGGCACGATCCTGGAAACTCTCGACACCACGATCATAAACGTGGCGCTGCCGCACATGCAGGGTAGCTTCTCGGCCAGCATCGACGAGATCACGTGGGTTGTAACGAGCTACCTGGTGGCGAACGGGATCATGATTCCGATGACCGGATGGATCTCGGCGCGCTTTGGGCGCAAGCGCTATTTTCTGCTCTCGGTGGCCGGCTTTGTGCTCGCTTCGGCCGCCTGCGGCGCCGCGCGAAGCCTCAATCAGATAGTTTTCTTCCGCCTGGTGCAGGGGCTGGCGGGCGCCGCGATGCAGCCTTCCTCGCAAGCGATTCTGATGGAGACCTTTCCGCCCGAAGAGCAGGCGATGGCGATGGCCTTCTGGGGTATCGGGATGATGGCGGCTCCGATCATGGGCCCCACGATCGGCGGCTGGATCACCGACAACTGGTCGTGGCGATGGAACTTCTACGTCAACATACCGGTCGGAATCGCGGCGATCGTCATGGTGACGACCTTTCTGCACGATCCGCCTTACCTGCGCCAGACGCGCTCCCGGCGCGGCGGCGTCGACTATCCCGGAATCGCGCTGATCGCGCTCAGCCTGGGATTGCTGCAACTGGTGCTCGACCGGGGCCAGCGAGCCGACTGGTTCGCCTCACCGTGGGTGACTTACGCGACGGTGGGGGCGGTGGCGTCGCTGGTGCTGCTGGTCGTCCGCGAGCTTAAGTTTTCCGATCCTATACTGGACCTTCGAATCCTCAAGATACCCGCCTTCACAATAGCGATTGCACTGCAGGTAATGATGAGTTTCACGCTCTTCGGCGTGAACCTGATGAACCCGGTCTTCCTGCAGGAGTTCATGGGCTATACCGCCTGGCAGGCCGGGATAGTGCTGGCGCCGCGCGGGCTGGGAGCGATGTTCGCGATGCTGCTTATCGGGCAGTTGGAACGATGGCGGATAAAGACGCGCCCCCTGATGGCGGTGGGCTATCTGCTCCAGATGGCGTCGCTCTGGAGTATGGCGCACTGGAATCTGCAGATCGGCTATTGGCAAATCGTGTGGGCGCCGATCATGATGAGCGGCGGCTTCGCGCTGTTTTTCCCGCCGCTTTCCGCCGCCACGCTGTCATGCGTGGAGCGCGAGCGGATGGGTTACGCGGCCAGCCTGTTCGGAATGATACGCAACACCGGCGCCGCGGTCGGCGTGTCGGTGATGAGTACGATGCTGGTCAACCATCAGCAAATCCATCAGAGCTACCTGGGCGAGCATCTGTCGGTTTTCGATGCGTGGCGGATGGGCATGATGCCGAAACGGATGCCCGGCTCGCCCGGATTCCTGAGTCTGCCCGACCAGCTCTCCGGTCACAAAGAGGGCCTCGCCGCGATCTACCATCAATTCCAGGTTCAGGCCGCGATGCTTTCGCTCAACGATATCTACTGGATGCTGATCTGGTTCAGCGGCACCGTGGTCCCGGTCCTGCTCGTGCTCTGGCTGTGGCAGAGCAGCAAGGCAATACGTCCCCAGAGCGACAACAGCGCCGCCGCGCTGGCACATTAGTCCGGCGGCTAATTTCCGAATGGCCGGCGGCGGTTAATCGCCGGCAGCGGCTAATCGCCGGCAGCGGGGCAGAGCAGCGACGGAGTCGGATCAAATTTGGGCTCGAGTGGAAAACCGACCGTTGCGTAACCCGGCGTGCGAAAGAGACCGAAGTATCCGTTGCCGATGCATTTGGGACAGTTGGAGCTACACACATAGCTTCCCGTGCAGTTGTGCCTGCAGCAGCATTCGTAACTGCATTCGCGTGGGTCGCCGCATCCGGCCAGGCATCCGCCGGGCGGACAGACGTCGGTGAACTCGAACAGCGAGTTGGGAAACGGCGCGGTCGGGTTCGGTTGCCCCTTGCATAGCGGCTCGTCAGCTACCATCGCGTTGACGAAGTCCTTCTCCGCTTTGAGCAAGGCCGCGTCGTGTCCGGGCATGGGACATCCACTGTTGAATCCGGTCTCGCCGATGTAAGTATTCGCGACTCCACATGCCTTCTGGTCGACCGGAAATTTCTCGTAGCGCGCCTGCCGCCAGCATCGTTTCCCATCCATCGTCGACCACAACGCCGGCATCTCGGCAACGAAGTCGCAATAAGGATGGGACGCGATCAGGTCGATTCCGGGCGGCGGCTTGCCGTTTTGGCAGAATTTCCGCCCCTGCTTTTCAACCAGGGCAACGCTGATCTTGACCTTCTGCGCACCACGCTGGTTGAGCGCCGTGCGGAGCCTTTGGGCGGCCAGGCTGTACATCCGTGCATTTACGACCCAGGCGTTGCACTGACCCGTTTTCTTGCTGTAGCTGCAGCAGGGCTGATCCAGCCCGGAGACATGAACGACATCGCATCCGGCCGAAAATTCGTTGCCCAGCTGGAGACCGATAACGGTTCCGTCGCTCAAAAACTCGCCACTGGCGGGATTGTTCAACGGAGCCAGGTATCTCCCGGCGCGGCAATGATTGGACGGACCCAGGCAGTCCGAATCCGACTGGCACGTGCAGTCGCCGTTTACGCATTGACGGGCGGGCTCTAAATGATGCGAGCAGCGCATGGCGCATGGCTTGAACGGATCGCCGCCCACTTTGTCGTTGCAGGCGCCGTCCAGCATGGCGGCGGCGTAATTTGTGCCGCAATGCGCAAGCGGTAGGCCGCCGTAAAAGCAATCTGACCGATCGGACGGAGTGGCAAGCCCCAGCACAGCATCGTTGGGCAACCCCACTATCACTTTCATCCGGTGCCGCCGTGCGGCTTTCAGCACGTAGTAGTTGGGATGGTATATAGTAATGGTGTTGACCTGCAGGTCATGCCGGATGAAGCCAAGAACATCGCTGTAGCATTTGAGGCAAAGGTTCGGACAGGTCGCAAGTGTATGGCCGCAAGTGCGTTCGTCCTGTCCCAGTTGAGGATTGCAATTCCTGGGACGCCTGACGAAAATCCAGTTCGGATTTTCGTCGGCGCATCGCGCCTCCGGAGCGTAGTCGAGACCGATCGGCGATTGAACGTCCTGGAAGAGGCCGTCCGGCGCGGCCACCGATTGGTCCGCCGCTCCGTCGTTCGCGCCGGTTGCTCCCGGGTAGGCGATTGGCGCGGCTTTTCCGACGGAGGAAACACGCGCCGGATTGGCTTGCTGGTCCGGCGCGCAAGAGACCGTCAGAGATGCCAGCAGGGCGCCGGCTGCGATCCAAGCGGCGAATGTTTTCAACACAGAGCGGCTACTCGGAGTCGGGAATCAGATCGAGTTCCTCTAGCCAGACCGCCGCTTCGCTATCGCTGGGTGCGCGGTAATCGCCACGTGGCGACAGGGAGCCGCCCGAACCGACCTTTGGTGCGTTGGGGATGCAACTGCGCTTGTATTGACTAAGCGCAAAGAAGCGATGGAGGAAAATGCGCAGATTATTCTTGATTTGGCCGATCGAATACTGATTGCGCTTTTCCGCCGCGACGCCCGGCCATCCGCCGCGCAGCCGATCCGACCAGGCGCAATATGCGAGGAAGGCGATGCGGGACGGCAGATATCCAAAGCGCAAAGTATAGTAGAGATTGAAATCCTGCAGTTCGTAGGGACCAATCATAGCCTCGGTCTCCTGGGTCGGCTCGGAATTGCCGCTGCCGCCGGGCACCAGCTCCGGACTGACAGGCGTATCCAGTATGTCGGCCAGCACGGCGCTGGCTTCGGCGCCTACCCGCTCCGTTTCGGCGACCCATCGAATCACGTGGCGAATCAGCGTTTTGGGCACGCTGGCGTTGACCGCATAATGCGACATGTGGTCGCCGACGCCGTAGGTGCACCATCCCAGCGCCAGTTCGCTCAGGTCGCCGGTACCCACCACCAAACCTTCGCGCAGATTCGCCAGCCGGAAAAGATGGTTGGTGCGCTCGCCGGCCTGGACGTTTTCAAAAGTTACGTCGTAAACTTTCCTGCCTTCGGCATAGGGGTGGCCGATATCTTTGAGCAGCTGAAGGCACGCCGGGCGGATGTCCAGTTCGTTGGACTCGCAGCCGATTGCCTTCATCAAGCGGCGCGCCTGGGCCAGGGTGCGGGTGCTGGTGGCAAAGCCTGGCATGGTATAGGCCAGGATGTTGGATCGCGCCAGCTTGAGATGGTCCATCGCGTTGGCGCACACCAGCAAGGCCTGGGTTGAATCCAGGCCGCCCGAGATGCCGATCACTACGCGTTTGAGTCCGGTGGCGGAGAGCCGTTTGACCAGCCCCTGCACCTGGATGTCGTAAACTTCGGCGCAGCGCTCATCGCGCGTGGCGGGATCCGACGGCACGTAGGGAAAGCGTTCATAGATGCGGCTGCCGATCAGGCGGACGTCGCGCGGCAATTCGGTGGCGTAGCGGATGGTACGAAACGCCCGCAGCCGTTCGCGTTCGCGGCGGGTTGCCTCGCCAAAACTGGTCTGGCGCATCCGCTCCTGCGTCAGGCGCTCGAGATCGATCTCGCCGCAGATAATCTGGGGCTCGACCGCAAAGCGCTGCGACTCGGCAACCAGGTTGCCGTTCTCGTAAATGAGCGCGTGACCATCCCAGGCGAGGTCGGTGGTGGACTCGCCCGGACCGGCCCCCGAATAAACGTAAGCCGCCAGGCATCGCGCCGATTGGCCGGCCACCAGTTGATGGCGGTAGCCGGCTTTGCCCACCGTTATGTTGGAGGCGGAGAGGTTGAGCAGCACCGTCGCCCCCGCCATCGCCCCGAAGCACGAAGGCGGAATCGGCACCCACAGGTCCTCGCAAATCTCGACATGAAACTTGAGTAGCGGCTGCTGATCGGCTTCGAACAAAAGATTGTTGCCGAATGGGACGTCGGTCTGCCCGCACAGCTCGATCGCTTCGCTGATCGCGTGGGAGGCCGGAGCGAACTGGCGCGCTTCGTAAAACTCGCGGTAATTCGGCAGATAGGTTTTGGGGACCACGCCGAGGATATGACCGCGGTTGATCACGACGGCGCAATTGAACAGCAAGTGATCGACCTGCAGCGGTGTCCCGACCACGGTCAACACCGGCCATATCTCGCTGGCCTTGACGATCCGGCCCAGTTCGGTGCGGCATCCCTCGAGCAGGGCGCGCTGATGAAACAGGTCCTCGCAGGAGTAGGCCGAAAGTCCGAGCTCGGGAAACAGCACTGCGATCGCTCCGCGCTCGGCCGCGGCACGCATCATCTCGACGATCTGAAAACCATTGAAGGTGGGGTCGGCGACCTTGACTGCGGGTAGAGCAACCGCAACCCGGACGAAGTCGTGATTGTAGAAGTTAAAGAACTCCTCGCCGGCCTTCATCGTCTTTTCCGGCCCCCTCTCCTTATCCTGGGAGAGGATTGGGGAAAGGTTCTACCCGTCGTTTGTGCCGTGACCATCACTATGGGCACTTTTCTGCTCGAAGCCGGCGCTTGAATATGGCGATAGCTATGACCTCTCCTTCGCCCTCTCTCGGGATAAGGAGAGCGGACGGAGCCGCTGCGCCGTGGATCACCTGGCGGTTGCGTTTACTTCATCACCGAATCGACCAGGGTCTTCAAATCGCCGCTTTCATACATCTCGCGCACGATGTCGCATCCACCGATGAACTTGCCGCCGACGAAAACCTGGGGGATGGTGGGCCAGTTGGTGAAGCGCTTGATCCCGTCGCGCAACTCGGGATCGCTCAGCACGTCGGCGGTTTCGAAAGGGACGCCGAGCTGCTCGAAGACCTGCACGGTGGCGGCGGAGAATCCGCATTGCGGAAAACTCGCCGTTCCCTTCATGAAGATCATCACCTTGTTGTTCGAGACCGCGCTCTGGATGCGTTCGGTTACATCCTGGGCCATTTGTGTTTACCTCCGCTGTTGGTACTGCGCCGGTGTTAACGTCTTGAGCGTCAGGGCATGGACTTGCGCGCGCATCGCGTCGCCGAGCGCGCCGTACACCGCCTGATGCCGTTCCACCAGGGTCTTGCCTTCGAAGTCCTGGCTTACCACCAGGGCTTCGAAATGGTCGCCGCCCCCGGTGAAATCGCGCACTTCAACATGCGCACCGGGCAGGCCTTGCTCGATCAGTTTCTTGAGATCTTCAGCCAACATTTTGAAGCATTCTAACCCCGCCCGCGAAGGCGAATCCATACGGTGCCCCGCTTCAACGGTTTTCCCTACGCTTCGCGCCCGCTGCGTTCTATGCGGCGGTGGTCGTGCCGAACAGTTGAATGCTCAATCGCGGAACAGGGTTTTCGCCGCTGTCGCCAGTTCGCCGGACTTGCCGCGGCCCTCCAGGCGGGCGACGGTCTTGCCCTTGCGATCGATGAAAAACGTGGTGGGGATATTGTCGAGGTCCATCGCTTCGACCAGCGCGTCGTCGGCCATCAGGATCGGGTAGCTGATCTTGAATTCCTTGGCGAAGGGCACCACCGACTTGACGCCGTCGCCCTGCACCTTGTCCACCGACACACCCACCACGACCAGTCCGCGTGAGCGATACTTCCGGTAAATGGCGTTAAGTTCGGGCACTTCCTTCCGGCAGGGCGGGCACCAGGTGGCCCAAAAGTCCACCACCAATGGTCGCCCGCGCCAGGTGGAAAGCTTGACGTGATGGCCGTTGAGATCGTTGAGCGTGAAGCTCAGCAGCTTGCGTTTGGGTTTGGCCGGCGCCGCGGGTGCGGGCGTGGGAACGCCCGCCGGTATGAGGACCGTCTTCTTACCAGCCGCGTAAGACGGTGAAACCAAAAAGCCGGCCGCCAACACCGCGGCCAGACCTGTGCGCCAGCCCCACGATCTGATAATCATCCGAGTTCCGGCAACATCCTGCCCAATTCAGATCTGTTCGACCACAGTGGCCACGCCTTGGCCCATCCCGATACACATCGTGGCGACGCCCAATCGCGCCCCCCGCCGGCGCATCTCGTGAATCAACGTTGTCATCAGCCGCGCCCCCGAACATCCCAGCGGATGACCGAGCGCCACCGCGCCGCCATTAACGTTGAGCTTGTCTTCATTGATTTTCATCTCTGTGTTGCAGGCCAGCACCTGGGCTGCGAACGCCTCATTGATCTCGAACAGGTCGATGTCGTTCATCTTCAGTCCGGCGCGCCCCAGCGCCTTGGCGGTGGCCGGCACCGGGCCCCATCCCATGATCTCCGGCCGGACGCCGGCGACCGCGGTGGCGCGAATGCGGACCATCGGGCGTACGCCCAGCGCGCGTGCGCGCTCCGCGCTCATCACCAGCACCGCCGCCGCGCCGTCGCTAATCTGCGAGGAGTTTCCGGCAGTGACCTGCCCATCCGGTTTGAAGGACGGTGCCAGCTCGGCAAGCTTCTCCAGGCTGGTATCGGCGCGTGGACCCTGGTCAGTCTCTGCCAGCTTGCCCTCGCCAATCGGGACCTTGACGATTTCCTCGGCGAAGCGCGACCGCGCGGCGACCGCCCGCTGATTGGACCGCAGTGAAAAGGCGTCTGCTTGCTGGCGCGTGATGTGGTGCATCGCGGCCAGCCGCTCCGCCGTCAGACCCATGAAGAACATATCGCGCGGGAACATTTCGAGTAGGCGGTTGTTGGGCGCGAGCCCGGAGCCCATCGGGATGTGCGTCATGTGCTCGACGCCGCCGGCGATCGCGATATCGCCCGCGCCGGTCATGATTGCCTGTGCGGCAAAGTTCAGCGCCTGCAGGCTGGAGCCGCACTGGCGGTCCACGGTGGTGCCGGCGACTTCCACCGGCAATTCCGCCAGCAGCGCGATCATCCGGCCGATATTGAGGCTCTGCTCCGCCGACTGATTCGCGCATCCCCAAATCACATCCTCGATTTCGGCGGGATTGACCTTGGAATTGCGCCGCAACAGCTCCCGTACGCACAACGCGCCCAGTTCGTCGCCGCGAATGTTCTCGTAGTAGCTCTTGTCCTTGCCCGCCCGGGCGATTGGCGTGCGTATCCCGTCAACGATTACGGCTTCGGTCATCGACTGTCCTCCTGCGCGGATCGGCATCCCTATTCAGATGATACCGCGCTCGCGCAACTGCGCCATCCTGGCCGCGTCGTAGCCCAGCAGATTTTGCAGCACGGTGACGGTGTGTTCGCCGAGCGCCGGAGCGCGGGTGGGCGGCTGAGCTTCGTCCCCGGCCGATTTGAGAGGCGAGCCGGGCACCAGCAGTCCGTCGTATGCAGGATGGTCGCCCGGCAGCACCATCTTGCGCTGCAGCAGTTGGGGATTGTGCGCGACGTCGGAGACGTTCGACACCGGCGCGCAAGGCACCCCCGCCGCGCCCAGCAGCTCAAGCCAATGTGCCCGCGGCCGGGCCGCAAAATGTTCGCGCAGGAGCGGATCGAGCTGGTCATGGTTGCGCGTGCGGCTGTGATTATCGGCAAAGCGCGGATCATCCTTGAGATGGGCGAGTGAAAGCGCGTCGCAAAAACGCAGCCACAACGCTTCGTTGCCGACGCCCACCACAAAGTAGTCGTCCGCGGCGGGGAACTGTTGAAAAGGCGTGATTGAAGGGTGGCGGCTGCCGATCCTGCCAGGGATCGTGCCGGTAGCCGAAAATGTTCCGAGCGCTCCTTCCAGCATCGCGACCTGGCAATCGAGCATCGCGATATCCAGATGCTGTCCGGCGCCGGTGCGCTCGCGCACGCGCAAGGCCGCCATGATCGCGACCACGCCATACAGCGCCGCCACCATATCTCCGATTGAGATGCCGCATCGGGTGGGCTCGCCCCCGTCGGGACCGGTTACGCTCATGGTGCCGCCCAGCGCCTGCGCGACGATGTCGTAAGCCGGCTCGGACGCCATCGGACCCGATTGGCCGAAGCCCGAGATCGAGCACAGAATCAGCTTCGGATTGCGGGCGCGAAGCTGGTCGTAAGCCAGTCCGAAGCGCGCCATCGTCCCCGGCGAGAAATTCTCCACCACGATATCGGAGATGGCGGCCAGTTCGAGAAAAATCGCGGCGCCTTCGCGCGTGCGCAGATCCAGTGTGACGCTGGCCTTGCCGCGGTTGACGCCCCAGAAGTAAGCCGAATCCGCTGAGTTGGGGATAACCGGCGGGAAGCGCCGCGCGTCGTCGCCATGGCCGGGCAGCTCGATTTTGATCACCTCGGCGCCCAGGTCGGCCAGGTTCATCGTGCAGTACGGTCCGGCCAGCACGCGGCTTAAGTCGAGGACCCGGATTCCTTGCAAGGGTTTCTGTTCGAGCATTTGAACGGCTGATTGCGATCGAAAGCTACGATTGCTTTAGGGTCTGGTCAGCGGTGAGTCAACGTCGCTGGCGTCGCGCACGCGCCGCGGCCTGCGCGCGCATCGCTTCGGCGGGCGTCATGATGAGCCGCGGCTGTTGCTCCGTCTGAGCCTGCTGCTCGGAGAGCACCAGGCCCAGGCTCCTCATCACGTACTGGACGAAGAATGAAACGCGCCCCAGCGCCTCGCCGTCGCGGATTCTGGCTGCCGCCGAAGCGGCCCATTGCGCCGCGTTGGTGCGGCCGCCGCGCGCCAGGTAGTAGGCGGTGTCTTCCAGCCGGCGGCGCATCAGCAGAGCCCTCTCGCCCGCCAGGAGTTGGTCGATAGCACGGGCAACCACGGCGTTGACCCTCTCCTCCTGCTGATATTGGTTCAAAACGAGCGGGCTTTGACGAATCTCCGCAATCTCGTCCAGGTAAGGCTTGAGATCGGACCCCGGGATGATCCATCCGCCAAGCTCGGGCTCCTTGAGCAGTTCTGGGGAAGGCTCCTGGCTTAGGGTGGCTGCGAATTCGCTGTAAATCGGATGGTGATAGTCGGCCGCCGGAGCAGCAGCCAAAATTTCAGCGCGGAGAGCGAGAAAGTTACCCACGCGCCCAAGCCGCGTCTCCGACGTGCGCCGATATGCCTCGCACAGCATGAAATCGGCCAGGCGGTAATCGGCCTCGACCAGCTTTATAGAAGAACGCCGTTCGATCTCGCGGCGCTCTTCACGCAGCTCACGCCGGCTGACGTGGGTCAGATTGGCGCCAACCAGACCCTCGCTCTCGGAAGTCAGCCCTTGGAGGCGGCTGAGACCGCCCTGTGCGCGAGCTTTGGACAACCAGATCAGACGCGCACCTTCGCCGTCCACGGGTGAGATGAGGGCGCTGACCAGAGGCTCCCCTGCCGCGACTGCTATGTCGGGTTGTGGCGCCGGCGCCAAAATTGGCTCGATTCCATGCTGGCGCAGCTTGAACAGGGCGCGTCGAATCTCGCGGCGCAGGGCGCCGCTGGCGCCGGTTTCCATTTCAGCCAAAAGCTGCGCCGCCCCAGGACTGGCGATTTGACCGGCGGCGGCCGCGATCTTCGAGTCATCGGCACCTTCCGAACTACGGAGCAAACGCAGTTTTTCAACAGCTTGGTCTGGTTCGGAGGGATCGATGGCCAGCTCTTTCAGACCCTCAGCAGTTCCTTTGTCCTTCGGCATAGCTCTCCAGCGGGATGGCACGATATTTAGGGGTTAGCCGCCAAGTCAAGGGCAATAATTCAGCGCGCACGCGAAAGCGCCCTGCCTGAAGGCCGAGTCGTTCGCAGCCAAACAAACAGCGTTTTGGAGGTTCAAGGTGCGGCTACCCTTTCGCTCGTTGTTCGAAGTCCGATGTCTAATCGGATGCTTCATAGTTTCCCAAGCCCGTGAATTGTGTTAGGCAAGTTAAGCGGAGCCTGTTTCCAGTGCAAATCAACCTTGCAAAGCGTCTCGCTAAACTACCACCGTACCTCTTTGCCGAACTCGACCGTCTGAAAAAAGAGGTTCAGGCCAGGGGAGTGGACGTAATCAGCCTGGGAATAGGCGATCCCGACCTCCCCACGCCCGATTATATCGTGGCGGCGCTAAAGCGGTCAGCCGAAAACCCGGTTAATCATCGCTATCCCGACTACGAGGGCTTAGAATCGTTCAGGACGGCTGCCGTCAGGTGGTACAAACGGCGGTTCGGTATCGATTTTGACCAAGGCTCCGAGGTCTGTGCTCTGATCGGCTCCAAGGAGGGAATCGCCAACTTCTCCACCGCAGTGGTGGACCCGGACGACATCGTGTTGATACCGAGCCCGGGCTACCCGGTTTACTTTTCCGGATGTACCTTCAGCGGCGGAGAGGCGTACTTCGTCCCACTGAAAAAACAAAACGGCTTTTTGCCTGACCTCGGCTCGATACCCGGAGAGGTCGCCAAGCGCGCCAAACTGCTGTGGGTAAACTATCCCAACAACCCTACCGGAGCCGTTGCGGATTTGTCATTTTTCAAGACGGCCGTAGAGTTTTGTCTGAAGAACAACATTATATTGGCGCACGACGCCGCTTATTCCGAGGTCGCGTACGACGGCTATCGAGCGCCGAGTGTGTTCGAGGTGGAGGGCGCGCGCGAGTGCGCCGTAGAGTTCCATTCGCTGTCGAAAACCTTCTCGATGACCGGATGGCGTGTGGGCTTTGTGGTCGGTAATGCAACTCTCGTATCCGGGTTGGGCAAGGTCAAGACCAACGTCGATTCGGGAGTTTTCCAGGGAATCCAGGAAGCGGCTATCACTGCGTTGGAGAGCGGAGAGCAGACCCTGCAGGAGTATTGCAGGATCTACAAGGAACGACGTGACGTGATGGTTGCTGCTTTGCGTGGCTTGGGGCTGGCATGCGATCCGCCCAAGGCTACGTTCTATATCTGGGCTGAAGTGCCCAAAGGATATACTGCGGCGTCGTTCAGCGAGCGCGTACTTAAAGAAGCGGGAGTGGTTGTAACGCCGGGTTCCGGCTTTGGTAGTGGTGGCGAGGGGTATGTTCGGTTGTCAATCACATTGGCGACCGGGCGGTTGAAAGAGGCGGCGGAAAGAATAAAAGCGCTCAAGCTGTAAGCATCGAGGATGCCCCATAGGGCTTTCATCGGAATAGGCACCAACCTGGGCGATCGACTCGCCAATTACCACGAGGCACTCGAGCGCATAGGCAAACTGCGGCAAACGCGGATCGTTCGCCAGTCGTCGATCTACGAGACCGAGCCGGTGGGCGATATCATCGGGCCGTTCCTCAATGGCGCAGTTGAGATTGAAACCGAATTTTCGGCCGAACTGCTGATGCATCAGTTGCTGTCGATCGAACGCGCGATGGGACGTAAGCGGGTGCGGATGCCCAAGGGCGCGGCGCGGGCCAAATACAAGCCGCGAATTATCGATTTGGACCTGCTCTTTTTCAACAACGAGTTGATCGATACGCCCAAGCTGACAGTGCCCCATCCCCGGGTGCAGGAGCGGAAGTTTGTGCTGGTGCCGATGAGCGAGCTGGCGCCGGCTTTGATTCATCCGCGCCTCAATGCCAGTATCTCCGAATTGCTTGCCGGGTTGAAGTCAACGCAAAGGGTTGTGTTGATGCGCGCCGATTTGCTCAGACCTCCGTCGTCGCGCCGGGAGGTTGCATCACGATGAAGATTTTCCTAGACGGTGCGGATACCGGCGAACTCAAGGAAGCGCTGTCCTGGGGGCTGATTGACGGCGTCACCACCAACCCCAGCCTGCTGGCCAAGACCGGCCGTCCCTACGCCGAGGTGCTGCGCGAAGTCTGCGCTCTGATCGACGGGCCGGTGAGCGCGGAGGTGGTGTCGTGCTCGGCGCCCGAGATGCTGGAGGAGGGCGAGAAACTCGCCCGTTTGCATCCCAACATCGTGGTCAAATGCCCGGTGACGCCGGAGGGGCTCAAGGCCACGAGGGCGCTGGTCAAACGCGGCGTCAAGGTCAACGTGACGCTCATCTTCTCGCCCGGACAGGCGTTGATGGCGGGCAAATGCGGCGCCACCTACCTATCGCTATTCGTCGGACGGCTCGATGACGTTGGCCAGGATGGTATGGCGATGGTCGAACAGACCATGCGCATCGTTCGCAATTACAATTTTTCCGCCGAGGTGCTGGTCGCCTCTCTGCGCAATCCGCTGCACGTGGTGAGAGCAGCGGAGTTGGGCGCCCACGTCGCGACCCTGCCGTTCAACATTCTGCGCCAGATGCTCAACCATCCGCTGACCGATATCGGCCTGGAAAGATTCCTCGCCGACTGGCACGCCAGCAAGCAGAAGATTTAGCGCTCTATCGTCAGACTGGAGGAGTTGGGGCGGGCATCGTTGCCGCTGTGCTTGTTCGAACTCGCCGATTCGACGGTCGGCGATTTCTGCGGCATTGAGCGGGAACGTCCCCAGTCGGGATCCTTTGCTATCGCTCAGCGATGACGGTGGGCGTTGGGATGACGAAATCTGTCACCGCGCTACAGCAACTGTGCCAGCTCGGCCGGGCGCACTCTGATGCCGGTGTAGAATTCGCCGAACAGACCGTACACGGCGCTGGCCTCGTCGAAGCGCATTTCATAGACCAGCTTCTTGAATATCAGCGGATCGTCGGCGAACAGGTCCACACCCCATTCGAAATTATCCAATCCGATCGACCCGGAAATGATCTGCGTCACCAGGCCCGCGTATTTGCGCCCGATAATGCCGTGGTCGCGCATCATCGCCTGACGCTGCTCGATCGGCAAGTGGTACCAGTTGCGCGCCTCGCCGCGCCGCTTGTCCATCGGATAGAAGCATGCGTAGGGACGGGCGGGAATATCGGGCCACAGCCGGCTGGTCATCGCGTCGCGCTGGCGGGTGATCTCGGCCTTGACCCGTTCCTTCCACGCCTCCGATCCGGCCGCGATACCCTCACCGGCCAGCGTCGAGTAAAGACGCAGCGACCCCTCATACAAACCAATCTCGACCACCGACAGGTAGGAGGACGTGTATTCGCAGAAATCCCAAAACCCCAGCCGCGTCCATTGCATCTGCGCTTCGCGCAATTCTTCAAGCGAGCGGCGGAAATGCACCAGCATCGCGTCGCCCTTGTGGCCCAGCAGCGAGTACAGCGCGCTCTGGCCGCCGGCGCGCGCCTCGACCTGCGCCAGCAACTGTGCGGCTGAGGCGACTTCGCGGCCGCGCCGGCTGGCATCCAATGCCTTCCATTGTGGCCATTTCACCCGGATCATCTGATGCAGAATGTATGAGCCCTCCAGGGTCAGGGGCTCTGGAGGAATCGATTGCATGACAGTATCGGGCCCGTGGCCCGCTCGGTCGTCTTTCATATCGGGGCGCTCGCTGCTTTTGCTTTCCGGCCGACGATTGTAGTCCGCCTTGTACTACTTAATACGCGGCGGGTGTATCGGCTCAAGTAGCGCTGCCCGACACCTGCGCTTGCGGGGGGACCTGCGCAGGTGCCCATCGAGTAATGAAATTCGATTTTGACCACGCGATAAAAGAGGGCAGCACCATAACCCCGGCGATCGCGTTGAGAAACATGAGCAGCGCCAGCATCAAGCTCATGTTGAAGTGGAACAGGGCCGGCGAAAATATCCACGGAATCAGCGCGCCGACCATTATCGCTAGCACGATTGCGACAGCACCGCCGGTTCCCCGGCGCGCCAGGATCACGGCTTCGTCCAGCGGCAGGCCGCCTGCCACCTCGTCGCGGATGCGTGAAACCGTGTAGATGCCGTAATCGACGCCGAGCCCGATGCCCAGCGAAATCACCGGCACCGTGTCGATCGTCAGCCCGATGCTGCGCAGATGCATGTAGATGAAGGCGCCGAAGTTGGCCACCACGCAGACCAGCACAAACAGCACGCCGGCGACGATCGATCGGAAAGTCACGGCGCAGAAAAGAAAGATCGCAACCAGCACAAAGGCGATGTTCTTCAGGTCAAGCTCGAAGAGCACGTCGTTGGCCGCGGCATATAGCCCTGCGACTCCGCCCAAATAAAGCAGCCGCGTTTGTGACAGCTCCGGGTTGCGGCTTATGTATTCCTCCTGGAATTGGGCGAGACGGCGCCTGAGGTCGTTCAGCGTGCGGGCGGTATGGTCCTGGAGCAGGACGCGGACGCATGAAGTGTTGTGCCAGTTGAACTGCTCCATATCGCCCGGAGCCTTGCTGTGCATGAAAAACAGTACCGAAGCGAAAATGAGCTTGATCGTCTGCGGCAGGGCCAGGAATTTGGGATGTCCGCCGTGGATGACGCGGGTAAAGGGTTTGATTCCGTCTGTGGCGAAGGTGCTCACCTCGCGCACTCCCGGACTGCGGAGGATGTAGTCGCGCAGGTTATCCTCCATGTGAAGAACCGGAAAGCTGAACGGGTTTTGGGTGGCGGTCATCGGCGTTTGCACGATGACCCAGGCCTCGTCCACCGGGAAGTTCTGGATGATCTTGTGGATATCGCGGTTGACCTTGGCATTGGCGCGATACAGCGGAGTGCCGGCCTGCCGGTAGCCGACCTGCGCCTTCATCCCGCTGAAGAGTCCCGCCGCCAGGAATATGGCCGCGCCTACCAGCAATGCGATGCGCGCCGGGCCGGGCTCGACGCCGAACCGCGAGATAGTGTCGGCCAAATCGCGCAGACGCGTTCCGATGCCGCCAGGGAGCGCCTGCGACCCTTCGCGTTCGGCGACCGGCAGGTAGCTCATCAGGATCGGCTGAAACACGAAGACCATCAGCAAGCTGGCCAGCAGCCATGCCGTGCCGCCGCGCGCCATGTGATCGAGCACCCTGATTCCCGAAAAAGATATGAAAAAGATTCCTGATACGTCGGCGGCGATTGCCAGCAGACCGGCCGGGAGCATGTAGTTGGTGGTCGCCACGCATGCCTCGACGTGATCCCGGACCTCACCCAAAACATAGTAGTAGCGCTTCTGCCATTGCACCCCGTGGCTCATGTCGCGCGCTGTGAGCAGCAGCGGCACCACTAGCATGAGCGGATCGAAGTTGTAGCCGCGCAACCCCACGAAGCCCAATCCCCACAAGGCCGAACATGATCCCGTAACCAGCGGAACCCACCAAGAGCGGAAATTGCCCAGGCTCAGGTACAGAACCACCACCATCGTCGCGATCGAAACAACCAGCATCGCGAGGATCACCGGGAAATAGTAATAGCCGTATCCGCGCACGACGGGCTGGCCGGTTACATAAATAATGTGGTTGGCGTCCTGGTATTTTTTGACTATCGCCTGAATATTGTTGAACAGTTCACTATAGTTCTGGGCCGGTCCCGTTTCGTTGAACGAGGCAACCACCGCTGCCGACTTGAAGTCGGGGGCGATCAGCCCGCGCAACTGCTCCTTGTGGGCATCGATCGTTTCCCGCAGAGCATCGATATCGGCCTGCTTCTGCGGCACGTCGGGATACATGTAGCAGCGATATTCCACCGTGCCCGGCGAAGCCTTCACATAGTAGGTCAGATATGAAGCGATCGAGAAAACCTCGTTGTGATTGACCAGCGGCAGCGAGTTGGCTGCGAACTGTATGTCTTGGATTTTTTGCAATGTTTTGGTGTTGAAGATGTCGCCGTGCTTGACCTCGATCATGAATATGGTCGTATCGGCGCCGCCGTACTGATTGTATTCCTGATAGAGCCGTGCGAACGGATGCTTGGCGGGAAATAGATCGACAAACCGTGTAGCGATAGTTACCTTGGTGGCCTGGTAAGCCATGAAGCAAGTGATAGCCAGCAAAATCGCCGCGATTGGACGGCGCCATTCAATAATGATCTTTCCCAGGTTTGTCCGGTTCATAGCGCTCGCTCGATTTTCTCTTAAGCCTGCCGCCTAGCAGCATCCCACGTTTCCGGCCGGTGCGGGATCGGGTTCCCATCCCCACGGCCGCGGACCCCATTCGGCCGTATAAACTTCGCCACGCTTGACGGTCAGAACCGGTACGACCGCTCTTGTGACCGGCAAGCTCCCGCCCACCGTGTCATGCACGACCCATTCGCCTTCTTCGATACGCAGAACCGAGACGTCGGCCTGCCGGCCAACCGCAAGGCTGCCGAGCCGGTCCGCCGCGCCAATCGCCTGCGCGGGATTGGCGGTGCACATCGTCACTACCTGCTCCAGGGAGAACCCCAGCCCCAGAAACCGCGTCATCATCTCCACCATGCTGTGAACCGACCGCAGCCGTCCGGGCACGGTAATATCAGTGCTTATGCAATGCGGGAGCAGACCTTGGTCGATGATGCGCCGGCCGACATCGAAGCTGAAATTCGCGCGGCCATGGGCGGTGTCAAACCATACTCCAGTCCGCGCCGCTTCCCAGGCCTCGGGCACCAATCGCCCATTGCCGTCCAGCACGCCGCCGGGATTGGCGGTGAAGTAATGGGTTAAAATGTCGCCCGGCTCGAGCATCGGCAGCAGGCGCCGGATGACGGTTGGATCGTAGCGGCGTTCGGTGTCGCCGATATGGACCATCAACTTGATTCCGCTCTCGCGCGCTGCGCGTTTGGCCAGCCGCGGCATTTCCATGCCGAAGATTTCGAGCGCGGGCGATACCATCCGCGCCTTGATACCGCAAATCAGGCCCCTGTGGCGGTTGGCAATTCGGATGGTGGCGTCCAGGTTAATGCTTGCCTCGGCGATGATATCGGGGAACATCGCCAGCCCGGTCTGGGCGATATGCAGGAACGGGATGATCTCCGTGTGGCAATTGGGAATGATGTAGCGCGGGAAGCCTTCGAACGTGGCGCAGCCAGAGCTGCCAGCGTCAACCAGCGTCGTCACGCCGGCGTGAACGCCGGCCTGGTCGGGATGAACGCCAAAGCGAGTGAAGCCTTCAAAGACATGTACGTGGAGGTCTATTAACCCCGGCGTGACGAGTGCGCCAGGCAGTTCGATTGTGCGGCGCGCCTCCTCGGGAGCAATGGCAGCCGCAACGGCGGCGATTGCGCCATTTTGGATCGCGACATCGTGCGCTCCGTTGAGACCCAGGGAGGGGTCCACGACCCTTGCGCCTTTGAGGAGCAGATCGTACATGCCTCATCCCCATCCGGGCAGCGGATCGGCCCGGCGTGGCTTTCAAACGCCTCAGTTACCGTACATTAGTACGGCAGCGCAAAAGGGTTGGTAAAGACTTGGGGCATCGATGCGCGCCTGTTGCGGCCAAGATGGAACGCAATGGCAGCTTTGGGTACGGCTACATCACTGCTATCAGTTGCTGAGCCGCGAGAGCAGGCGCGAGAGGAACCATTTGTGCTCGGCCCGCGGCACCGGCGGCAGCTCCTTGCCGCTCTTCAGCAGGAAAGCGCGCTCCTCGACTTCACCGGATTCAGGAAACCGGCCGGCGTCCCTCTTGGAAAAGAGCAGGACACCGTCAACGATCACGTCAAACTGGCCGCGGCTGCCCTCGGTTATTTCGACCTTTTCGCCGCAGTGTTTCTCCAATGATGCGGCCAAACTGACCGCGCGGTCCTTATATCCTCAGGCCTTGCAGTAAAGAATCTGCGTGCTCATATTCGCAGCTTACGCGTGGCGGTGGGGAACCTCAATCGGCAATCCCGGCGTCATCATTTCGACACCGTCTCCATGACCTGGCCGCTGGCGGCGTCGGCGATCTGCAATTCAAAGGGTCCGTTGAAGCTGGAAGCCTTCTTCGCGTCTTCGATTCCGGAGCCCAGGTCGCTGATGAATTTCTGGCGCGCGAACGGTGGCATCGCGTCCATCGGAAAGTCGTTCATTAGCACCGTGGCCTTGTTTTTCGAATCCCACCTGACCGATTGAACTTTTGGCCCGGCAAACGGCAACCCTCTGACCATCGATTCAATCCGGCCTTCAAAGGAGTTCGATGCGGCGCCGCTCGATGGCTGACCGACACCGCCGTCTGCCGCGCCTGCGCCGCCTGCCGAAGCCACCTGCGCCCCGGCCCCGCCGCCCAGTTTGGCCAGCAGGCTGTTAACACGCGATTTGGCCTCCTGGTCCGGAGCAGATTTCAGCGCCTGGGCGAGGGCAGCCCGCGCCTTGGCAGGGTCGTTCATCGCGCCGTATGCCACGCCCAAATTGAAGTAGGCATCGTAGAAGCCGGGCTTGATCGAAATCGCTTTTTGGTACCGCTTGATCGCCTGATCCGGATTGCCAGTGTACAGGTACATCGTGCCGAGGTCGGTCTGCACGTCGGGATCGTCGGGCTTGTGCTTCAGGTAATGTTCGTAGGCCGCAACCGCCTCGTCGTATTTTTGCTGGTCGTAATCAAGATTGCCGATTCCGCGCAGCGCCTCGAGGTTTTCCGGGTCGAGTTGTAAGACATGGCCGTAAGCCTCGGCGGCCATCCGGTGGTACGACGGGTCAAACAACGCCGCCCTCAGCGCGACGGTTCCCAAGCGGTTCCAGATGGCAACGTTCTTGGGCTGCTTTTTCGCTTGGTCCCGAAGGTCGCTGATAAACTCACGGGCCTTGGCGGGCAGCTCCACCTGCGGATGACCGGGCGGCAGCTTTGAGGGAGCCTGCGCGCCTTGCTGTTGCACCTGCTCGTTGCGATGCCGGCGGATCAGAATTCCGGCCGCGCCCATACCGACGATCACTATGGCCAGGAAGACCAAGGCGAATGCCGGCGGAATGCGCAATCGGGCACGCTGCGGCGCCGGCGCGGCGGTCAGGCTCAGCGGCTGGCCGCAAGTGACACAAAATTTCGCTCCCTGTTGAATCGGCGAGCCGCATTCAGGACAAAATTTCATCCAACCTTCGTTCCCCGCTTCGTTTCAGCATATATCAGCTGCGCGCGTCATTGGATAATGGCCCCGCTCGGGATAATCGCCCCTGGGCGGGCGATGGCCGCCGGGCCGCGCCTGTTCTATAGTTGCGAAGCCAATTTCAGCGATTAAAGGAGAGTTGTCATGCAGCTTTACGACTCGCTTGGACCAAATCCACGCGCCGCCCGCATGTTTCTGGCTGAGAAGGGTATCGCCATCCCCACCAAGCCGGTTGATTTGATGGGTGCCGAAAACCGCAAACCTCCGTATACCGATCGTAATCCTGGTGGCCAGATACCGGCCCTGGAACTGGACAACGGCAAATGCCTGGGTGAAACGGTGGCGATTTTCGAGTACCTGGAAGAGAAGTTCCCAAATCCGCCGCTGATTGGTTCCACGCCGGAAGAACGCGCTGAGACCCGCCAATGGCAGCGCCGGGTGGAGCTCAACATTACCGAGCACGTTTACAACTCCTTCCGCTACAGCGAAGGTATCGAGCTGTTCAAGAACCGCATCAAGGTCCTCCCCGAAGCGGCGCCCGGACTGAAGGACCTGGTGCAGGAGCGCCTGATGTGGCTGGACGGCCTGATGAACGGCAACAAGTTCATCGCCGGCGACCGCTTCACGATCGCGGACATTATTTTGTATTGCGCGTTGGACTTCGGCGGTTCGGTCGGGCGCAAGCTGCCCCCCAACGCCAAATGGCTCCCCGGATGGATGGAGCGCGTGGCGGCGCGCCCCAGCGCCACCGCCAGCCTGCATCCGCTGGCAGCCAAAGCAAAGATGCGCGGGTGAATTGCTTCGTGTCCCTCTTCCGCTTCCGGTGGAAGCGGGACACGGCAGTCCCTAAACCATCAGATCGCCCCACGCGGCACCTCTTGCGCCGCGATACCCGAGTGTGGTGATTAGCTTCTCAGGTGGCTTGGAGCCCGCTGCAAATCAATTATGGAAACGAGGTGCGCACGTCATGAAAGCACTGGTAATGGAAGAAGTCGGCAAGCCGATGACGGTCAAGAATTGGCCCGAGCCGAAATGCCCTACCGACGGCGCGGTCGTGCGCGTCGAAGCCAGCGGTATCTGCCGTTCCGACTGGCATATCTGGCAGGGCGATTGGGAATGGGTCGGGTTCAAAATGCCCACACCGCTGGTGCTGGGACACGAGTTCGCCGGCGTGGTCGAAGAAGCGGGCAAGGATGTAAAGACGCTCAGGCCCGGAGCGCGCGTGGTGGTTCCGCTCTCCCAGGGATGCGGCGTGTGCGAGGATTGCCGCACCGGCCACTCCAATCAATGCTTCGGCGCGGGCGGGGGCGGCTATGCTCAATTCGGGTTGCTGAGCCATGCCGATTTCAACGCCGTGCCGCTGCCTGAAGCGGTCGATTTCGTGGAGGCGTCCTCGATGGGATGCCGCTACGTGACTGCTTTCCACGGTATCCTCGACCAGGGGCAGGTCAAAGCCGACGAATCGGTTGTGGTTTATGGATGCGGCGGCGTTGGATTGTCGGCGGTGCAAATCGCGGCATCGGTAGGCGCGCGAGTGATCGCGGTGGACCTGGATGATCGCAAGCTGGAACTGGCCAAGAAGGTCGGCGCAACCGACGTGATCAACGGCAAAAAGACCGACCCGGTCAAGGCGGTGATGGACCTGACGAAGGGCGGCGCCCACGTCAGCGTTGACGCGCTGGGCATCGCCGCCACCTGCCGCAACGCGGTATCGAGCCTGCGCAAGCGCGGACGCCACGTGCAGATCGGCCTGACCACGCAGGGAGAAAAAGGCGAGGTCGCTCTGCCAGTGGATCAGATCGTGTTTAAAGAGATCCAATTCACAGGCTCGCTCGCGATGCAGTCCTTTCGCTATCCCGCCATGATCAGCATGGTCGAGCGCGGACGGCTGGAGCCGAAGAAGCTCATCACCGAGACCCTCCCGATAGAGAAGGCCTTCGGCGTGATCGAGCAGATGTCGAAGTTCGAAAACGTCGGCATCAGCGTGATCAACCAGTTCTAACCAAGTGTCTGCCGGATCGAGGTGATAGCGCCATGAAAGCACTGGTGATGGAAGGCGTCGGGACGCCGATGGAAGTTAAGGAGATGCCCAAGCCCGCGTTGCGCGCCGACGGAGCAATAGTGAGGGTGGAGGGGAGCGGCATCTGCCGTTCCGACTGGCATCTGTGGCAGGGCGACTGGACGTGGATCGGTTTCGCGCAGCGGCTGCCCGCGGTGCTCGGACACGAATTCGCCGGAGTGGTCGAGGAGGTGGGCTCGGAGGTCAAGAAGCTCAAGCCAGGCGACCGCGTGGTGGTCCCGCTCTCCCAGGCTTGCGGCCTTTGTGACGATTGCCGCAACGGCCACTCCAACCTGTGCTCTAAGAGCCTGACCGGCGGCGGCTACGCGCGCTATGCGCGTCTGAACCGCGCCGACATCAACTCCGTGCCGCTTCCCGAATCGGTGGACTTCGTGGAGGCCGCTTCGATGGGATGCCGCTACGTCACCGCTTTCCACGGGGTTATGGACCAGGGGCAGGTGAAAGCCGACGAGTCGGTGGTGGTGTACGGATGCGGCGGCGTCGGGCTATCGGCAGTCCAGATCGCTGCAGCTTTGGGCGCGCGCGTGATTGCGGTCGATCTCGACGATCGCAAACTGGAACTGGCAAAGAAGGTTGGCGCGGCCGATGCCATCAACGGCAAGAAGACCGATCCGGTCAAGGCGGTGATGGATCTGACGCATGGCGGCGCCCACGTCAGCGTTGACGCGCTGGGTATCGCCACGACCTGCCGCAACGGGGTCCTGAGCCTGCGCAAACGGGGACGTCACGTCCAGATCGGCCTGACCACGCAGGGAGAAAAGGGCGAGGTCGCGCTGCCGGTCGATCAGATCGTGTTCAAAGAAATCCAGTTCACGGGCTCTCTGGCGATCCAATCGCATCGTTATCCAGCGATGCTGGATATGGTCGAGCGTGGCCGCCTGGCGCCGCGCAACCTGATCACTGAAACGCTCCCGCTGGAAAAAGCTTTCGGCGTGATCGAGAAGATGTCGAACTTCGAAAACGTCGGCATCAGCGTGATCAATCAGTTCTGAATCGGGCGTCCAGCGGCGCCCTCCGCCGCTGGACGTTTTCGCACTGCCAAGACACGCCACTTTCAGGCACACTAGCCCCGCCCTTGCCACTGCGAGTTTACCGGCGAGGATTTCGGATTCTCCCAGCACGACGGAGTTCCAGCCGATTGCATTCCTTCACATCCGCTCCCGGACGGTCGCGGCATTTGGCTGCAATTAGTTTCTTAGTTGAGAAGCTTGCGCTGAGGCCGCTTGCATTTCGTCTCCCGCGGCATGTCCCTCCTGTTGAACCGAGGTCCGTTTGCGAAATGATGATGCTGCGGCGCACAATCAATGGCGATTGACGAATCTGCCCCGGACATCAACGAATCCAAGAGATTGCTTCTGAAATGGCGGTAACAGCCGGTTCAATGCCTTGGAGTAAATCATGGAACAGGAACTTGACAGCAATGGGAACAAGGTTGCACTCAGCCCGAACAAACCCGCGCGGCCGCTCAGGATGGGACGCGACTTCTTTGCGCGCAGCCACCCCTCGCTGCAAGAGCGCCGAGCCGCCGGCAAGGCATTACGTGACAAGGTTCCCCGGGAGAGCCACAGTGAATGGAAAGTACGGCCCGGCCGCCCCGACCCGATCGACATTCTGATCGCGTCCAACAAAGGGCGGCTACCCGAGCTGATACCGATACGCCATGGCCGGATGCTGACCTCGCCATTTGCCTTTTTCCGCGGCGCGGCGGCAGGGATGGCCTCGGATCTTTCCACGACCCCCGTTACCGGGATTCGCGTGCAGGCCTGCGGCGATTGCCACCTCATGAACTTCGGCGCTTTTGCCACTCCCGAGCGTAACCTGATTTTCGACATCAACGACTTCGACGAAACGCTGCCGGCGCCCTGGGAGTGGGACGTGAAGCGGCTCGCGGCCAGTCTGGTTGCCGCCGGACGCTATATTGGTTTGAAGGAGCGCGATTCGCGCGCTGCAGCACTTGGCGCGGTCCGTTCTTACCGGCGCTGGATGACGCGCTACGCCGGCATGCGCGCGATGGAAGTATGGTATGAGCGCATCGATATCGAGCAGGTGTTGGCCAAGGTTAGTCCAGCGGTGCAGAAGCGGCTCAGGGTCCGTGTGGAGAAGGCGCGTAGCCAAAGCTCGGTGGATCACGATTTTCCCAAACTGGTCGAGAGCGATGGGGCCAACCCCCGCATCAAGGACAATCCGCCTCTCATATTTCACGAGCAGGGAGGCAGGAGCAAAGAAAACCGCGCCAACGTGATGAATGCGTTGAAGATGTACCGCAATACTCTCGCCGACCCTTACCGCGTTCTGCTCGATCGTTTCGGGCTATACGACTGGGCAATCAAGGTTGTTGGTGTGGGCAGCGTCGGTACCTTTTGTGCGGTGACGTTGTTCATGGCTGGTGAGGAAGATCCGCTTTTCCTTCAGATCAAACAGGCCAACGCCTCAGTGCTCGAACCATACGCGGGCAAAAGCGTTTATTCCAATCACGGGCAACGCGTCGTTATGGGTCAGCGCCTGATGCAGGCGGCCAGCGATATGATGCTGGGCTGGACCGAAGGCAAGTTGCGCGGGCGCCACTTCTACATGCGCCAACTGCGCGACATGAAACTGTCCGCCATCATGGAAACCATGGAACCCGACTCGCTGCGGGCTTATGCGAAACTCTGCGGATGGACTCTGGCGCGGGCGCATGCGCGCTCGGGCGACGCCGCGTTGATCTCCGGATATCTGGGTAACAGCGGCGTCTTCGATGAAGCAATCGCGAAATTCGCCGGGGCCTATGCGGACCAGACCGAGAGCGATCACCGCGCAATGCGCCTAGCGGTGCGCGACGGCCGCTTGGAGGCGGCCACCATCTAACATGCGATGAGCTGAGCTGGAAAAGAACAACTTTGAGGCCGCGCGGGGCCATGCCGGCGGCCGGCGTTTCAGGTCATTTAGCAGATTGTGATTGAAGTTACCCGCGCGCTCAGGGGCAAGGGCAGCGCAATTGCGTGCTCATCGGCTGGCGAGAATTTCCGCCAGGTGGCGCACTCGGATCCGGCTGCCTTCGCGATGCAGCCCGCCGCCCATTTGCATCAGGCACCCACCGTCGTTGGCGACTACGAATTCCGCACCGCTTTGCTCAATGCACTTGCACTTGTCGGCCAGCATCGCGGCCGATATGTCCGGAAACTTCACGGAGAACAGCCCGCCGAACCCACAGCATTCGGTGCTCCTGGGCAGTTCGCAAAGCCGCAGACCGCGGACGTTGGCGAGCAGCTTGCGCGGAGCTTCAACGACATGCAACTCGCGCAGCAGATGGCATGCCGGATGATAGGTCACCGAATGCGGAAACGATGCGCCCACGTCAGTGACCCCCAGCACGTTCACCAGAAATTCGGAGAATTCGTGCACCCATGGAATGAGTTCGCGCGCTTTTTCCAGCAGCGCCGGGTCACCTGCCAGCAGGTCGGGATAGAACACCTTGAGCATGCTCGTGCATGAACCCGAAGGCACCACCAGCGGAGTGCCTGGTTTGTGCGCGTCAAGAAAACGCGCGGCCAGTTCCGTCGCGTCGCGGCGCATCCCTTCGTTGAACGCCGATTGACCGCAGCAGAACGCCTCCTTATGGACGTTGACCTGCAATCCGAGCCGGTTCAACACGGTCTTTGCCGCGGCGACCGCGCCGGGAAAGAATTCCTCGCCCAGGCAGGTCGAGAACAGAGTGACTTCGTTCATGCGGTCACCGCAGAGCCCGGCGCCGCGGGACCATCAGGGATGATTATCACGTATAACTCTTTGGGACCGTGAACACCGATGACGATTCGCTTTTCGATATCTGCTGTGCGGCTGGGTCCGGTCACCATCACCATCGGATGGGCCGCGATTGTCTGCGGTCCGACGGCACGCAGCGCCGCGGCCAGATTGGGCAGGATGCGACCTGTACGCAGCAGCACAATGTTAATCGGCGGCAGCAGCGACAGGGAGCGTGGCCGGGCCGGGTGCGCGATCATCACCAAGGTTCCGGTTGGGCCGATACCGTAATCAGCCTCAACTATGCCCGCGTCGATCGAGGATAGCGCTTCCTTGAGTCCAGTTTGCTGTCCATCGTACGAGGGGACGTCAGTGACGTCGAATCCTTCGCGCGACAGGCGGGCCGCGGCAGACGCCGAATCGGTGGTGATGCCCGCTCCGAGCGCCGCCGAGCGCAGGCCGCAGGAGTGGAGCAGCGCGGCGATTTGTTCGATCGCGCCAGCTTCATCCGGCGCCTCGATCGGATGGCCACCCACCGCAGTCAGCGCGGCGGCGAATTGCGCGCGCAATTCGCCGGCAGCCAGTTCGGGCTGCACGGGGGAGCGCGCGTGCGCGTCGTCGGAGTTGGTTGGCTCCTGCGTCGCACCGGAATTCATTGCGCGGCGAATCCGGCCCACAACCGTGTCGAAGCCGCTCACGGAACCCGCACCCTAAAACCTCTTCCCAGTAAGGAGGGGAAAGAAATGAGAATTAGAGAGTTGAATTCTTCCGAGCTACCCAGTCCGAGCGGCCCACTCCGCACTCTGAAAATCTCTCGTTTCTCTCCCTGACCGGAGAGAGAGTCAGGGTGAGGGTCACAGGCTCTTTGACGCATGACTTTACTTCACATCAAGGCCCGGCGCCCGCTCCGAGCTGCGCCCGTTCGCACCGTTGGCGGGTGGGACCGGGAAGTCGCGCACGCGGGTCCACGCTCCAAACGGTCCGGGCATCCGGCGCAGGTAGCCATCCTGTCCGAACGGTTTGAGCAAGAGCGCGCCGATGCGCCCCGCGACCCGTACCACCGCCGGATATCTTGCCGCGCGCGCAAACCATCCGGCGGCCGCTCTCACCCGCGCCGGCGCCTGCGGCCACGCGACCTTGCCGCCGCCACCCTCGGTCATCTTCCAGCGCAAGTGGAGCAGGATGCGCGGAATGTCGATCTTGACCGGGCACACGTCCTTGCAGGCGCCGCACAGGGTGGACGCGAACGCCAGATGGCCCGAGGCCGCGGTGCCGAACAGCGACGGGCTGACGATTGATCCGATCGGACCGGGATAGGCCGACTTGTAGGCATGGCCTCCGATGTGGCGATAGACCGGACAAGCGTTGAGGCACGCCCCGCAGCGCAGACAATAAAGCGCCTCGCGCAGGATGGGATCGGCCAGCATCCGGGTGCGCCCATTGTCGAGGATCACCAGGTGCACCTCGCGCGGACCGTCCTGATCCTCCGCGCCGCGCGGCCCGTTCAGAAAGCTGGTGTAGGCCGTGAGTCTCTGACCGGTGGCCGTGCGCGCGAGTATCTCCAGGAAGTGGCTCAGGTCCTCCAATTTGGGGATGACCTTTTCAATCCCCATCACCGCGATATGGATTTCCGGCGTGGTGGTGCAGAAGCGGCCGTTGCCTTCGTTTTCAACCACGACCAGCGTGCCGGTTTCGGCCACCGCGAAGTTGACTCCGGTAATTCCCATCCCCGCGCTGAGGAACTTGTCGCGCAGCCGCTCGCGCGCCACCGCGGTCAGAGCGGGCGGATCGGAGGTGTACGCCGTTCCCAGCTTGTCGGCGAAGAGCTGCCCGATGTCCTCTTTGGAGAGATGAATCGCCGGCGTGATGATATGCGATGGGGGCTCATTGCGGAGCTGCACGATATACTCGCCCAGGTCGGTTTCCACCGCTTCGATCCCGGCCTGCTCAAGTGCCGGATTAAGCGCGATCTCCTCGGTGGTCATCGACTTGCCCTTGACCACTCGCGTAACTCCGGCCGCGCGCGCAATCTTAAGGATGTAATCGCGCGCCATGGCAGCATCGTCGGCGAAGAAGACCTTTACGCCGCGCGCCACCAGCTTGTCCCTGAGTTCGCTCAGCAGCTGGTCGAGCCGCTCGATCGACTCCTCCTTGATCCGCCGCGCAATATCGCGCTCGGTCTCGTACGGGGCGAACTCTTTCTTGGCTACCGCCAGATGCTCGAAGTGGCGCGAACTGGCGTTTTCCAGCTTGCGGTTGAGTTCGGTGTCGGCAGCAGCTTCGTGCGCGGCCGCATAGAAGGCGTCAGGTCCGGTTTGCTGCATGGTCTTTTCTAGCTGATGCGCGACACCTGCCGAGCCAGGCGCATCACGCCCTCGCGCGCCGCCTCCGCAACCGGATGGTCGGGCGCGATGGAAAGAAAGCTTTGCAGATCGTCCATCGCGGCCTGAAAGCATTCGAGGGTTTCGTAAAGCTTGGCGCGCTCCAGCAGGTCTTCGAGCGAGCGCGGCTCCAGGATGAGAATGCGGTCCAGCGCGGCGATAGCGCGCAACCAGTCGGAGGCGGCCACATAGATGTTTTTCAGGTTGCGCAGCATCCGGCTGAGTATTTGTCGCGAGGTCGCCGCCCGCAGCATCGCCGGATGCAACTCCACCGGTTGGCCGTAAACCTGGTTAAGCCGCGCCTTCAACTGCTCGAGGTTTAAAATCGTCCCCTCGTTGAACGGGTCGATTATCAGCTCGCCACGCTCGTCGGTTGCCTTGACCAGGAAGTGGCCGGGAAAGGAGACACCTTCAAGCTTCATTCCCGCGCGGCGTCCGACCTCGATATAGATGACGGACAGCGAGATCGGTATTCCCAGCCTGCGTTCCAGCACCTCGTTGAGAAACGAGTTGCGCGGATCGCCATAATTGTTCTGGTTGCCGGCAAAGCGACAGTGCTCGAAAAGGAAGCGGGACAGGGCTTGCACCTGCTCCACGGTATTGGCGGCCGCGCCGATCCATCGCGAGGCCTCACGCCCCAACTCCGCCAGCCGTTCCATGCACTGGTCGACGTTCAGGTCGGGGTATTCCTCCTTGGCGATCATCAGCGCGCCTCGCGCCAACGCAACCGGCTCGCGCGCCGCCAGTGCGGTGAATTCACGGCGAGCTTCTTCGTTCATCCGGCTGCCTTCTCTCGCGCTGGGTCCAAATCCATGCCTTCAGCTTAGCAGGCATCCATCTTAGTCTCTACGGAGTTCGTGTCCCAAGCGCGGCATCGATTTCTGCGGCAACCGTGGGCTCGGATTCTGCCCCGGCGGCATCATGCAGGGCGCGGCGCGCCGCGCCGCCGCCTAATTGACCCAACGCCCAGGCCACGTGTGCGCGCACCAACGGCTCGTGCTCGCGCCGAATCGATTCGGCAAGGACCGGCACGGCATCCGGATTGCCCGTATTACCCAACGCCACGGCTACATTGCGCAGCAACCCGCGCCGTTTGGCGCGCTTGATGGCGCTCTTTCCAAAGCGCGTACGAAATCCTTCCTCGTCAAGCAACAGCAGTTCGGGTAGATAAGGTTCGAGCTCGGATGCCTGCGTCCGGCCTTCTTCGTTCCAGGGGCAAACTTCCTGGCAGATGTCGCAGCCGAAAATCCAATTGTCCAAACGCTGACGCAGTTGCGGTGCGATCGGACCGCGCAACTCGATGGTGAGATAAGAGATACATCGGCGCGACTCCATCACGTAGCCGTCCTGAAGCGCGCCGGTCGGGCATAGGTCCAGGCATCGGCGGCAGGTGCCGCAAAATTCCCCGTACGGAAGGCTCGCTCCGCCCAGTTCGAGGTCGGTGAAGATTTCCGCCAAAAAGAAATACGAACCATGGTTGCGGTTGAGCAGGTTGGTGTTCTTGCCGAACCATCCGAGCGAAGCTTCGCGCGCCCATTCGCGTTCGAATACCGGACCGGTATCAACATAGACGCGCGCCAGCGCACCGGGCCTCAGATGTTCGAGGCTAGCCGCGACCACCTCAGCTTTCGCTATTACGCGATCGTGATAATCTTCGCCCAGCGCGTATGAAGCGATTCGCCCGCGCAGTTCCCGGCGCCACTCGATCCGGCCAGGCGCAGGCGCCTGGTAGGGAAATCCCAGGCTAATCACGGAGCGCAGCCGGGGATCCAGGCGGCGCGGATCAAAACGGCGGCCGGGGTCGAGAGCGAGGTAAGCCATCTCGCCATGCCGCCCCTGCCCAAGCCATCGCAAGTAGAAATTCTCGCGCGCCAGCTGGCGCAGTGCGGTGAAGCCTACCAGCACGAAGCCTTGCGCTCGCGCTGCCGCGGCGATTTCGTCCTCAAGTCCGGTCATAGCGATTTACCGCCCGTTTCGCCGGCACTTTCTAGGGCGCTTGACTGGCTGTTTCGCGGACGGTTACGCTGGTTGGTAGAGTTCCCACTGGAAGCCTGGATTTTCGAGGAATCAAGCATGGCAGATAACCAGATTACGTCAGAGGAAAACCACGACAACGCTTCGAGCGTGCAGAACATCCCGACGCCCGCGCTGCATCTTACGCCGAAAGCGGTCGAGATGGTCAAGAAGACGCGCGCCAAAGAGGGGTTGGACGACGCCTATGGATTGCGTGTATCGGTGACAGGGGGTGGATGTTCGGGATTTCAGTATTCATTAGGTTTTGACAGCGAACAGCAGGAAGGCGACACGATCGTTACGCTGGACGGGGTGCGCGTGCTGATCGACGAGGTCTCGCTGCCCTATGTGGCAGGCACCACTCTTGATTTCGTAGAGGGGCTGCATGGGGCCGGGTTCAAGTTCGACAATCCACGAGCCTCCCGCACCTGCGGCTGCGGTTCTTCCTTCAGCGTCTGATCGCGAAGCACGACCAGCGCGTCTAGAGTCTGACAACCAAGGGTCGCCGCGACTTGTGATGTCGCGGCGACCCTGTTTTTTTATGGCCTTGATCGGAGCCGAAGTCCCTGCGCCGATGCTGTCCTGGTAGCAGTGCAACGATGATAACCGCCCTGCGCTTTCTGCTGTCGCCGCAACGCCTGCGTTTCATGCGCCGGTATGCCAAGCCGGCGGCGGCCGAATTGCGCGGGCGGCTGCAGCAATGCGCCACGCCCCAGGGGCGCGTTTTTGTGACAACACTGCTGCAGGCAAACGCCGAATTCCTCGCCCACGCGTTCTCCCCCTCCGGAGCGCTCGCGTCGAAGGGCGATCGGCTCAGCGCGCAATCGGTGCGCGCCTGTCTTACCTCGATGCTCATCTACTCGGTCAACCTTTTTGCCCGCACCGAGATGGCCAAAGACAACAGCGAATTGGTTACCTTGCTCAGCCGTACGCTCGATATGAGTCGCCAATCCGTGATGCTGCGCCGGGACAGTTTGCGCAAAGCGCCGCGCAGCGAAGAATGGATGCTTTACACCTGGCTGCTCAAGGACCTGCAAGCGCCGGCGCCGAAATTTGATTCAGCGCTGGAGCAGGCGTTTGGCTACCAGTATCTTTCCTATATTGGCCAGTATAAGGCGATCCTTGAAAAGAACGTTCCGGGCGGTGATCAATAGCAAGGTTTAGGGTGTGTGCGCGGACGAGAGGACAGACGAATACCAATGAGTCGAGCGTTAGAAGGCAAGGGAATCATCGTCACCGGGGCAACGCGCGGGATCGGCCGCGCGATCGCGCTGGAGCTGGCGCGCCAGGGCGCTAACGTCGCGTTCAACTACGCCAGGAGCGGGGAGCTGGCAGACACGCTTGAGGGGGAACTGAAGGCGGCCGGTGCGAACGCGCTTGCGTTCAAGACCGACGTCGCAGACCTGAAGGGCGCGCGCGAGATGGTCGCCGCGGCCAAGGCCGCGTTCGGAAAGATCGACGGGCTGGTCAACAACGCCGGCATCACTCGCGACAAACTGCTGGCGATGATGAGCGAGGAGGACTGGGCGGCGGTGATTCAGACCAACCTCACCGGCGCGTTCAACTTCGCGCGCGCGGCGATATTCAACATGATGAAGGCCAAGGGCGGCTCGATCCTGAACATCACGTCCGTCAGCGGTCTGGTGGGAATGGCCGGACAGGTCAATTACTCGGCCTCCAAGGCCGGATTGGTGGGGCTGACCAAGGCGCTGGCCAAGGAGGTCGGCCGCGCCGGAATTCGCGTCAACGCGTTGGCGTTGGGATTCGTAGAGACCGACATGACGGCCGCGATGCCCGAACAGAATCGCAAGCAGGCACTGGAACTGGTGCCGCTGGGCCGCTTCGGCAGGGTCGAGGAGGTAGCTCCGATCGCTGCCTTCCTGTTATCGGATGCGGCGTCCTACATCACCGGCGCCGTGATCCACGTCGACGGTGGTCTGGCGATGTGAAACCGTGCTCAACCGTGTGTTACGCCGCAGAACTGTCCTCCGCTGTACAGTGCGGTGATTCGTGTTCAGCATGAGCCGATTCAGCAAGGTGCATTTTCACCATCGCTTCGATCGTATCGCGTGATTGTGGAACAGTTGTTGAGGGATCTACGGTCCTTTGAGCCTGTTGTGCTTGAAAGGGTCTATGGCTCCTACCATAATCAAATTGTGGCGATGCAAGAGAAGTCTTCGGTGTTTTACGAAGCCGCTCCTCCCCAGGCTTCGCGCGAACTGGCGGAACTCCGCATGAGCCCGGACTATACGCCGCCGTTCCAGATTATCCGCCGCCGCGTGATTGACGATTACAATGAAGGTCGGATGACGATCGACGCCACGGTCGTTATTCGCATCGGCGACCTCGAAGAGACCGAAGCGGCGCGCGGCGTGGGCGTGGTCCATGCCCTGGATCTGGCTCTGCGCAAGGCGCTGCTCAAGTATTTTCCGTACGTAGCCTCGGTAAGAGTGACGGAAACCTACACGCACGGCAGCGGCGAATCGACCGAAGCCGAGGTGATCTCGGTCAAGAAATTCTCCGACGGCCACTCCACGTGGACCACGATGGCCAAGTCGGCCAACACGGTGGAAGCGGGATGGAGTTCGCTGGTGGACGGCTACGAATGGCGTATCAACCTGGAGAGTTTCCGCGCCAGAAGATCCCTGGGCAACCCCCGTCTTTCCAGCCGCTAAACGCGAAAAGCGGCATCCAGCCGCGCCCATAGTCATACGCTATTTTCGCTGGTGTTCTCGCCGCGTTGTCCTATTCACGAGGCAGCCGCCACGATAAGCTACTCGTGTTGATACCGTGAGACCCTTCTTCATTTACAACACTTTAAGCCGCAAGGTGGAGGAATTCGTCCCGCTCAAGCCGGGAGTCGTAACCTACTATTCTTGCGGTCCGACGGTCTACCTGCCGCAGCATCTGGGCAACATGCGCACTTTCCTCTTCACCGATACGCTCACGCGCACGCTCAGGCTCAACGGCTACGACGTGCGCCACGTAATGAATATCACCGACGTTGGCCACATGACCTCCGACGAGGACGCCGGCGAAGACAAGATCGAAAAGACCGCGCGGGCCGAAGGACGCTCCCCCACGGAAGTAGCAGATTACTACACCGGGTTGTTCATTCGTGACCTGGAGATGCTGCAGATCGAGAAACCCACCGTGCCACCCGGGCAGTTCTGCCGCGCCACCGAATATATCCCGGACATGATCGCGCTGATCGGGCGCATCCTGGAGCAGGGTTACGCCTACGTTGTGGACAGCGGAGTTTACTTCGACGTCGAGAAGTGGCGCGGTCCCAACCGGATGGGCCGCTTGTCGCGGCAAAGTCTGGAGGAGCAGCACTCGGAGCAGCGCCTGGAGCACGCCTCGGACAAGCGCAGCAAGCACGACTTCGCGCTGTGGGTGCTCAACCAGCCGGCCCACGCGATGCAATGGGACAGCCCCTGGGGCCGCGGCTATCCCGGATGGCACATCGAATGTTCGGCAATGTCGATGAAGTACTTGGGCGAGACGATCGATATCCACTCGGGCGGGTTGGATCATGTCCCGATCCATCACGAAAACGAGATCGCGCAATCGGAAAGCGCCACCGGCAGGCCATTTGTGCGCTACTTCGTGCACAGCGCCTTCCTGGTTGGCATGGAGGGCGCCAAGATCAGCAAAAGTTCCGGCCGGTTTCCGGTGCTGGCCGACCTGGTGGCGGCGGGGATCGATCCGATCGCGTTCCGTTTGTTCTGTTTCGGCGCGAAGTATCGCTCCGAACTCACATTCAGCCTGGACGCGGTGCGCGCCGCGCAAAGCAACCTGGACTACCTGACGGAATTCGCTCGCGGCGTACAGCTGGAGTGCGCGCACGGCGCCGACGGCGACTGGGCGCATCCGTACTTCGAGCGCTTCCAGGAGGCCCTCAACAACGACCTGAATACGCCGCAGGCCCTAGCCGTTGTGCTGGAAGTGGTGCGTGAATCTTACCGCCGCAATGACAAGCGCATCTGGAACACGCTGGTCAGGATGGACTCCGTGCTGGGGCTCGACCTGGAAGGAATCCGGCGCCGGGCCGCGAGCGAGACCTTGCCGGCGGAGATTGAAGCGTTGCGCGCGCAGCGCGATGAGGCGCGCAAGCGCAAAGACTTTGCCCGCTCCGACGCCTTGCGCAGGGAGCTTCTTTCGCGCGGCTTCGATGTGAAGGACACGTCTTCAGGCACGGTCGTGCAGCGCAGGAATTGAATCGCGCTGCGGCTTGAATGCTGCCGAGCCAGTTTCCTACAATCGGCTGCACAGGCCAAAAGGAAATCAGATGCCGGTTGAGCTAAAAAAATTCGACAGCAGGATTCTGGGTGAAAGCCCCGAGGTGCGCAGGCTTAATCCCGCCGAAACTCCTTTCTATCTACCGATCACGGACGAGGTGGAGATTTTTACCGCCGCCTATAAAGCGCGCCTGCCGGTGCTGCTCAAGGGGCCGACCGGCTGCGGCAAGACCCGCTTCGTTGAGCACATGGCCCATCGCCTGGCGGAACTTGCCGATGGACCATGCGAACTGGTCACCGTCGCCTGCCATGAGGATCTCACCGGCAGCGACCTGGTCGGCCGCTATCTGCTGTTGGCCGATGAAACGGTGTGGGTTGATGGTCCGTTGACCCAGGCCGTGCGGCGCGGCGCGATTTGCTACCTGGACGAGATAGTCGAAGCGCGCAAGGACACCACCGTCCTGATCCATCCGCTATCCGACCATCGGCGAATCCTGCCGATTGAAAAGCGTGGCGAGATCATCCAGGCGACCAGCGGTTTCCTGCTGGTGATCTCCTACAACCCCGGCTACCAGAGCATCCAGAAAAATCTGAAGCACTCCACGCGCCAGCGCTTTGTCACCATAGAGTTCGACTATCCGCCGGCCGACAAGGAAGCGGAGATCATCAAGCATGAAGCGGGCGTGGAGGCCGATTGCGCCGGGCAACTCGCACTGCTTGGAGAAAAGGTGCGCAACCTCAAGGCGTCGGGGCTTGAAGAAGGCGTATCCACGCGCCTGCTGATTTACGCCGGTGAACTGATTGGGCAGGGAATCACTCCGCGGCGGGCCGCCACCGTCGCCGTAACCTGGTCGCTGACCGACGAGGCCGACAGCAAGCGCGCGATCGGCGAAGTCGTCAAGGCGATCTTCCCCGAATAGCGCGCGCTGGCCGAATTGACTGCGAGAGAAACCAGGCGTGATTGACCTGCGCAGCGACACCGTGACTTTGCCCACGCCCCAGATGCGCGAGGCGATTGCGCGCGCCGAGTTGGGCGACGACGTTTATGGCGAGGACCCGACCGTCAACCGCTTACAGGAGACCGCTGCCGAGCTGACCGGCAAGGAGGCCGCGCTGCTGGTGGCCAGCGGCACGATGGCCAACCTGATTGCTCTGATGGTGCATTGTCCGCGCGGGCGCAAAGCGATCGTCGGATCGAAAGCGCATACCTACGTCTATGAAGCGGGAAGCGGTTCGCTGGTGGGCGGAATCGCAATGACGCCGGTGCCCAACCTGGAAACGGGCGCGCTGGATCTGACGGAACTCGAGCGCGAACTGGCTACCGCTCCGGACGCCCATTTTGCCCAGCCTGCCCTGGTGGCGCTGGAAAACACACACAACAATTGCGGCGGCGTCGCGGTGCCGACTTCCCACCTGGCGGACGCGGCGGCGATGGCCCGCCGCTACGGCGTTGCGGTCCATCTGGACGGCGCGCGGATTTTCAATGCGGCGATCGCGCTGGAGACCGACGTCGCATCGCTGGCCGGCTATGCTGATTCGGTTTCCTTCTGCCTATCGAAGGGGCTGTCATGCCCGGTCGGGTCGTTATTGTGCGGCAGCCGCGAGTTCATCGATGAGGCGCATCGCGTGCGCAAGCTGCTGGGCGGCGGGATGCGCCAGGCGGGGATTATCGCCGCGGCCGGAGTGGTGGCGCTCGACATGATGGTCGATCGTCTGGCCGAAGACCACCTGAACGCGCGCGCTTTGGCCGAGGGGTTGGGGCTGGTGGCGGGTATCAACGTGCAGGCGGCGTCGCGCCGCACCAACATGGTCTTCTTCGAAGTCGACGGCGACGAGACCGCCGCCCAGACATTCCAGGGCGCGTTGAAGGAACGGCAGGTTCTCGTCGGAAGGCGCGGCCCTAACAGTTTCCGCGCCGTCACCCATTACGGAATCGACCGGACCGCGATCGATCGAGCGGTAACCGCCGCCGCCGAAGCAGCCGGCGAAGCCTTCGCCGGCTGACGGAATAGTCGAAGCGATGAGCGCTGTCTCTCTGGCCGGCTGATGGCGGCGGACGGCAACTGTTGAATGACATGAACTCTTTGCAAGAGCTTTTCTCGTTGTCCGGTCACGTTGGTCTGGTCACCGGCGCTTCTTCCGGGTTGGGCGTGGAATGCGCGAAAGCGCTGGCGATTGCGGGTGCCGACGTGGTGATTGCGGCGCGGCGGGGCGACCGGCTGGAAACGATTGCTTCGGAGATGCGCAACGAATTTGGCGTCCGTGTGCTGGCGGTTGCTGCCGACATCACGATCGAGGCGGACATCGAACGTATCGTTTCGCGCACTGCGGCCGAATTGGGCGAGATCGACATCTTGATCAACAACGCAGGTGTTGCACCGACCGGACGCGCGGAGCGAATTTCGCGCGAGACCTGGGAGAGTGCGCTGGCGCTTAATCTCACAGCGCCGATGTACCTGTCGCAGAAGATTGCTGCCCGGCTGATCGAACGGCGTAAGCCCGGTCGCATCATCAATATCACTTCCGTCCTCGGGCAGGGCGCGAGTGCCATTTATCGCCTGTCGCCTTACGTTGCAACCAAGGCAGGACTGGCCAATCTGACCCGTCAACTGGCGGTGGAATGGGCGCCCTATGGAATCAACGTGAACGCTATCTCGCCCGGATGGATTCCGACCGAAGCGACCGAAGGCGGCATCGCCAAGCCGGGCAATCGCGAGAAGATGGAAACATTGACGCCGCTGGGACGTTTGGGATTACCCGAAGAGATTCGCGGGGCGGTGATATTCCTTGCCAGCGCGGCCGGCAGTTACGTGACCGGGTCGGTGTTGGCGGTCGACGGCGGCTACACGGCTTGGTAAAAGTGCCTCGCGCATCGTTTTCACCTTCGATACACGGATAATGTCAAACGGACAACCGAGCCTGAAAAGCCAGCTCCTTCATCGTAAACCGGTGCAGATGCTGCTGGAGGACGCCGCCTTTCACGAAGGCGGACTCAAACGTGCGCTGGGTGCGCTCGAACTCACTGCGCTCGGTATCGGCGCGATTATCGGCGCGGGCATCTTCGTGCTGACCGGGGTTGCAGCGGCCCGGCTGGCGGGGCCCGGGGTAACGCTGTCGTTCGTGGTGTCGGGCTTCGCCTGCGCGATGGCGGCCCTGTGCTACGCCGAATTCGCTGCGATGATCCCCGTGGCCGGCAGCGCTTATTCGTACTCCTACGCCACGATGGGAGAATTGGTAGGGTGGATCATTGGTTGGGACCTCATTCTGGAGTATGCGGTCGGAGCGGCGGCGGTGGCGGTGGGATGGTCGGGTTATCTGCGCGTCGTCCTGGTCGGAATCGGGATTAACCTCCCCGCCGAACTCACGCATGCACCCGGTTCGGTGCCCGGAGCGATCGTCAATCTGCCGGCGCTTGCGATCGTTGTGATCATTTCGGCGGTCCTCGTAGTCGGCATTTCCGAGAGCGCGCGCCTTAACTCGATCATCGTTGCGATCAAACTGAGCGCGGTAGCCGTCGTGATCCTGGTCGGCACGTTCTACGTGCGCCCGGCCAACTGGAGTCCCTTCGCGCCTTTCGGCTGGCCCGGGATCATGAAGGGCGCTGCCGTTATCTTTTTCGCCTACATCGGGTTCGACGCGGTTTCGACCGCCGCCGAGGAAGTGGTCGAGCCGCAGCGCAACCTGCCCCTGGGGATCATCGCGTCGCTACTGGTTTGCACGGTGCTTTACATCCTGGTCGCCGGAATAGTGACTGGGATGACCCCATACAAAACTATCGACATTAACGCGCCGCTCGCGTCGGCCTTCGTCAACCATGGACTTAATTTTGTCTCTGCGATCATTTCTCTGGGCGCGGTGGCGGGTCTGACCTCGGTCTTGCTCGTGCTGTTGCTCGGCCAGTCGCGGGTTTTCTTCGCGATTTCGCGCGACGGCCTGCTGCCGCCGGCTTTTTCCCGCGTTCATCCGCGGTTCAGGACGCCCTATATTCCCACCATCGTTACCGGTATCGCGGTTGGAATCACCGCCGCATTCCTGCCGATCCAGGAAATCGCCGAGTTGACCAACATCGGCACCTTGTTCGCCTTCGTGCTGGTATGTATCGGAGTGTGGATCCTTCGCCACGCTGACCCCGGCCGCAAACGCCCGTTCATGACCCCGCTGGTGCCGCTGGTACCCATTCTGGGCGTGGTCTTTTGCGGCTACCTGATGGCGAGTTTGCCGGGAGTTACCTGGATGCGCTTCTTTGCCTGGCTCGTTTTCGGCCTGGGTATTTACTTCAGTTACGGGCGATGGCACAGCCGCGTCAGCAGGCCCGGAAGCGGCGCGGCGACCGTCGCGCAAACAAGGTCCGGAACGACCGCCTAGTCCCGGCTGGAGCTTGCACTCTGAAAACGCAAACTTGACTTATGACGGCAGCCCGTCTAATCGACCCTTGAGGGGCAACCCGATAGACCCGAGCGCATCGGTCTGAAAGACTGGAAGCGATTGCGAGTCGGCTCCGGCCGGAAATACGAACTGAAAGAGGAATAGCCAATGGCACTTTTGGAAGGCAAGGTCGCGATTATCACCGGAGCCGGACGCGGGATCGGGCGCGAGGAGGCACTGCTGCTGGCCAAGCATGGCGCCAAGGTCGTGATTAACGACTTGGGCGGACACTTTGATGGCACTGGACAGTCACGCTCGCCTGCCGAAGAGGTGGTCAAGGAGATTCGCGCGGGCGGTGGAGAGGCGGTGGCCAACTTCGAAAGCGTCACCGATTTCAAGGCGGCCAAGCGCATTTTCGAATGCGCAATCGATAATTTTGGCAAGCTCAACATCGTGGTCAACAACGCGGGCATCCTGCGCGACCGCATGATCTTCAACATGTCGGAAGAGGATTGGGACGCGGTGCTGGCCGTGCATCTGAAGGGCGCGTTCAACATGTCCCGTCACGCATGCGCTTACTGGCGCGAGCAGCACAAGGTCGGCAACATCCTGGGCGGCCGGATCATCATGACCAGTTCCGACTCCGGTCTGCTGGGCAACGCGGGCCAGAGCAATTACGGCGCCGCCAAGGCCGCACTGGCCGCGATGGCGATTATCGTCGACCGCGAGATGGCGCGCTACGGTGTTACGGCCAACACTATCGCGCCGGTCGCACGCACACGGATGACCGTGGAAGGCGTGCCGTCCTCGATGTTTGCCGGCGAAGAAAAAGGGCAATGGGATGCGTACAGTCCCGCCAACGTCGCCCCGGTGGTGGCATGGCTGGCCAGCGACGACGCCAAGGACGTACACGGCGAGGTGTTTCGGTCCGGGCTCGGCGGCGTGTGGGTGCTCAAGGGGTGGAGCACCGTGGCGATGGTGGCACAGAAGGCCACCTGGGATCCGGTCGAGCTGGGCAAACGGCTCAAAGACGAGCTGGCCAAGGACATCACCAAAAAGGAAACCCTTGGCGGCGTCATCAAGACGATCCTCTCCTGACGGTGGCGCTTCGGGATGGCTGAAGAAACTATCGGCGATAGCGGCAGCGCCGCAGCTCGGCTGCTCTACCGCTCCGTGTTGTTCATCTGCGCCGCCAACACCGCGCGCAGCGTCATGGCCGAGTACATCATGAAACGGGAGCTTGCGGCGCGGGGCCTGGAGGAGGTCGTGGTCCGTTCAGCGGGTATCGCCCCCTTTGCCCGCGACGGCTCGCTGGTGTCGCTCGATACACGAATTACGCTCCGTGAGGACGGGATCGACATCAGCGACGAGGCCAAGTCCATCGCACTGCGGCGCCATCCGGAACTGCTTGCAGAAGCCGACCTGATCCTGGCGATGACGGAGAAGCAGGCGATCGACCTGCGCGCCAACTTCATGAGCGACTCGGAGCGTCCGATCTACACGCTGCGCGAGTTCGCCGGTGAAAAGGGCGACGTGGAAGATCCATGGCTGGAAGGCCTGGAGGTCTGGGTCGCCTGCCGCGAGGAAATCAAGCGGTTACTTCCCGCGGTAATCGATCGGATGCTGGACGAATCCTGAAATCTCATCGAAACGAGAATACAGGCATGAGTTTCAGAAATCCCCCGGACGCTGAAATCAAACGGATTCTTTCCAACCCGACGACGGTGGCAGTCGTCGGATGCTCCGACAATCCGTCGCGGGACAGCCTGAGAATCGCGATTCTGCTCAGGAACAAGGGCTTCAAGGTAATCCCGGTCAATCCGGCCTTGAAGCCTGAAGCGCTCATGAAGGCGCTCGGGCAGCGTTGCTTTCCCGACCTTCAATCGATACCGGAGGCGGTCGAGATCGTGGACGTGTTTCGCCGGCCCGAGTTTCTGCCCGAAGTGGTCAGCCAGGCAATCGCCAAGGGCGCGAAAATCCTGTGGTGCCAGTTAGGCGTCGTTGATCTGCCCGAGGCGGAGCGGGCCGTCGGCGCTGGCTTGACCGTCGTGATGGACCGCTGCCCCGCGATCGAGTACGGACGCCTGTTCTAGTGCCTACGCACGGCAAACCGCGGCCTGCCAAGTGGAAGACTGTCGAGAGCAGAAAGGTCTATAGCACTCGCATCTTCGACCTTCATCACCATCGGCGCCATCACCATCAACGGGGCCAGCATGATTTCTACGTTCTAAGCGCCCCCGACTGGGTGAACATCATTCCGCTGACCGATGATCAAAACGTCGTGATGGTGCGGCAGTTCCGCCATGGAACCGAAGATTTCACCCTGGAGATACCGGGCGGGATGGTCGATCCGGAAGATCCAAATCCGATGGCCGCGGCGCGCCGCGAGATGCGCGAGGAAAGCGGCTACGATTCCGACGACATCATCGAGCTGGGTAAGGTGCATCCGAATCCCGCCATCCAGGGCAACTACTGTCATACCTTTTTGGCGCGCGGCGTGCGCGCGGGCGTGAAGCACGAACTCGATACGACTGAGGAAACAGAGGTCCTGCTGGTGCCGCTGGCATCAATCAAAGATCTGATCGCAGGCGGCGAAATCACCCATGCACTGGTGATCGCCGCGTTCTCCTTCCTGCACGCGTACAATCCACCGCCGGAATTCCAACACGACAATCGGAACTGACCCCAGCTTTTTTCCGAGGCTCCCGAGCATGGCAAGAATACCGCATGCCAACCTTCTACTGATTGGGATGCTGGCGGCTCTGACATTTTGGTTTCAAAGTGCGCTTGCCGATCCGGTGCAGAAAACAATAGTTACCCTGTATAGGCCCGCGGTTCCCAGCGGTCGGAGCCGCAGCGGCGATTGCTGGACGGATTCGATCGCGGTCTCACGGCAGGGCGGATGGCGATGCACGGTCGGCAACGAAATCTACGACCCATGCTTTTCCAGGCCAGGCCTGGCTGGTGCGGTAATCTGCGATGCCAACCCGGCCAAAGGCAGCGGCGGTTTTATCCTTAAGCTGACCAAGCCGCTGCCCAAACCATCTTCGGAGGGACCTGCCGTATCGCGGCCATGGCTGTTGAAGCTGGCCGACGGAACCACATGCGAGATTGAGACCGGCACATCGCATCGGTGGGCGGAGTCGACGTTCCCTACGACTGTTCGGACTCGAAGGAATGCAATGACAACGGCTGTCCATACATGACCGGCCTCACCGACAAGTTCCAGCGCGGCAAGGTCTGGATCGCCGACAAAGTCGCGTACGGTTCTTCGGACAAAGGACTCAAGCTGCTCAGCCGCAAACACGTCGCCGTCGCCGCGGTGTGGAAGTAGTGCGGCGGCATTTCATGGACATCATCCGGCAGCAGAACTTTTCTTCGGACGGATTAATCGCGAATCGAAGGCGCGGGAGCCGGAACCGCTGCGCCTTAATGATGCGGGACTTCCAGCGGCCGTTCGCGATGGTGCATTACCCACTCGCCGTTTTCCACCAACGCCTCGCGGCCCAGTGAGAACAGGCCGCGTGCGAACTCTTCACCCTGCGCGGCCCGCAATTTCTCGGCGTTATGCCGGTACAGACGGCACATCCGCGCATACATCCGGACCTGGGTCGTGAGCGCGAGCTTTTCAACATAGTTGTGGGTCAACGCGGCGACCACCGCGCTCATCGTGATCGCAAGCAGCAGCGCGCCATGTACCAGTTCGGGAGCTTCGTGGATTTCGGCGAGGAAGGCCGGGTTGAAACTGCGCTTGAGGGCGAGCATCGCTACCCACGCCCCCATCACCAAAACGATCGTGAGTCCCATCCAGAAGCAGAACTGGATGCGCTGCTCCATGCGCGTCAGCTTGCGTTCCTGCGCACCGGCGGCGCGCTCGAAGTAGTTGCGCTGCGAGTCGATCCAGCCCTCGAAGGTGGCCTTTTTGACCTCGTCGCCGGCGCTCCCCAGCGGACAGTTCGCGGCGACCAGCGAGCTGCGGCACGCGTCGCGAATCCATTGCATTTCATAGCGATGGCGGCCCAGGTAATGATCGGCGACACACTCATCAACACCCGCCAGCCGCCAGAAGAATTGAATGCGCAAGCCTTCGGCGAGTCCGCGATAGTCCTGGTACCGGTTCTGGCAATCCTGCCGGCGCGCGCGCCGATGGATTAGCATCGCGACGCCGGTGAGCAATGGCAAACCGAACAGGCAGACCGCCTCCAGCCATCGTACGCGCGGGTTGACCAGGATATGCACCGCCAGATCAAAGGACAGCGCCGCAGCGAAGACGACCAGCGAAAGCCGGTAAAGCGTCCGGTTGGTCGCAACGCCATAGCGATCGGCCAACGCATCGGCCATCGCATAATGCTGCCTCATTACTTCGATCTCCGCGCCGATCTTGCCGGCAGGCAAAGATTTGGGGTTGGGAAGCAGGTCACGCGATGCGCGTTCGGCCGCCGCGGATTCTTCATCGGCGCGCGTTACAACCTCGCGATTGTAGTCGTCAAGCGCTTTGAAGACGCGGTAATGATAAAAGGTATGGCCTTCGGACGGCTCGTAATCCTCGCTATCCGGAAACAGGGGCGTGCAACCAACCTCGATGTTGCGAGAGCCGTCGCGCAGACGCGGCACCGTTATGTGAAAAACCGGACCGCGATGAACCGAGGGCAGGGAGTCGGCGTTCCCCGGCGCAACCCCGCTGAGTTTCATACTAACTACCTCAGCGGTGCCGCCGCGCTCCCCCGGTTTGCCGTCCCACAACGCGATCAGTACCTGGGAGTTGCGCGCGATGAACTCCCCGACGGCGGCATATTGGCCTTGGCGCGCGGATAACTGGTTTTGCAACTCGTCCCGCCCGACGCCGGGCCGTGTCGGTAGTTCCAGCTTATGCTCGGCTGCGTCCAGCAGCCGTCCGAACTCCGCCCGCGAGTCGGCGCTTTTGAAATCGTGCTCGTATATCTCACGCACCATCGGCAACGGCGCCATCAGCCTGGCGCCGATCCCGCTTTCCAGCGCAACTTCGGCCACCAGCCGATCCGCGCCTTCGGCCAGAGGCGAGAGCAAAACGAGCGGCGTGTTGGGATAAGAAGTCTTGAAATGGAGCAGCACCTCCCTCACCTGGCCGGCGATCGCAGCGTGCGCCTGCGGCTGCAGGTCGCGGTGGCCGGTGACGCCGATGACCAACGGAAGGCGGAAGTCGATCCGAGCGGCCGCCGCGATGCGCCGGTCGCCCGGCGCCGCGGCCGGGTCGGACTGCGCCGCGGCCGTCCGCGGCCTATCCAGGATGCTTGGTTGGTTCTCCATCGTTCAGTGTTTTATGCCTCGTAAATGCCCGCGCCTGTCGCATCGATCGCCTAGGCAGCGATTCGCGCTAATCTTACCTAAGTTCCGGACTGATCTGGCAGGATTACTGCCAAAGTGACAAGATTGGCGCCCGATGCCGCACGAGGTTTTCATCAGCCATTCTTCCAAGGACAAGGTTTATGCCGACGCGGTGTGCGCCAGGCTTGAGTCCGAAGGCATCCGATGTTGGATCGCGCCGCGCGACATCCTGCCCGGCATGTCCTGGGGCAGCGCCATCGTCGAGGCGATCGAAGCCGCGCGGCTGATGGTACTGCTGTTCTCGTCCAACGCCAATGCTTCGCCACAGATCGAGCGCGAGGTTGAGCGAGCGCTTAACAAGGAACTTCCCATCGTTCCCCTGCGGATTGAGTCGGTGGTTCCTGGCAAAAGCCTGGAATATTTCCTCGGCACGCCGCACTGGCTGGATGCAGTCACACCGCCCTTCGAACAGCATCTTGAGTACATCACGCAGACGGTAAAAGCCCTGCTGCAACACGGGCAAACCGGAGAAGCGGTCGATGTGCCACACCCTGCGGAGCCGGCGCCGCATACGACCGCGCTGGAAACGCCAATGCCGCGGGAGCCCACGCCGTCAAGGTCGCGCGGGATCAGCCGGCGCTGGCTTGGCGCGGGCGCAGCCGCTGTCGCGGTGGTCATTCTGGCCCTCCTCGGATGGTGGCTGTTGCAGGTCGGAGCGGTGCCGCGCAGATTTGCCGGGGCATGGACGACGACCAATTTTGTAGGTCCGGACAAGGTCCAGTTCACACTGCGGATCGGCGACAGTGGAACCTATCACTACGAGATTCTCTACAAAGAGTCGGGTAAGGTTCGGGTCTCAGGCGGACAGGTGTACCTGCGCACTGCCGACGGCTTGGAGCGACCCGCGGGTGCGCTCGCGCTGGCGTCCGCGCCTCCCTCTCCTGCTAATCTGGTTGCGGCAGTCCCGTCTGGTATCTGGCCGATAATCGACCGGTTTTCTCAAAGTACGAAGCAGCTTCCGGCAGCCAATCCGTTCACCCTGGTGCAAGCCGGGAAAGCCGCAGCAGCCGGGACTGCGGAGCAGCCCGCGGTTTGGGAATGGGATACCGCCTTTGGCCGGATGGCGTGGCAAATCAAGTTCAAGTTCGGCTACGACGGAAGCTATACGTTCACCGCTCAGGCAGTCGACGTCGGACGCTTCGAGGCGCGCGAAGGCTCGTGGAGAGCCGCTTCCGACGTGCTTGAAACCCCGCGCGAGGGAGCCTACTCATTTGTCGGCAACAACTCCCTGGTCTTGACCGGTTCTATCCGGGGCACGGTTGCCGCCACGGAGAGAGGCAACACGCTGTGGGAGCGGATGGGAACCGCGCAGTCTGCGCCGGCAGTCGGGGCGTCGCTCGCTGCATCGCCAGCAGCGCCAGTGCCGGCAATCACGTCGAAGGCGAAGAGCGCCGCCGCTGCGGCAGCCTTATCACCGGCAGCGTCGCCGACAGTCTCGGCTACGATGACTCCGGCGCCGTCGGGTTCCGCGACCGCGACACCACCGCCGCAGCCGATAATGGCGCTGGATCGCAGATTTATCGTGTCACACGATTCTTCCGTGTATGCCAGTCCCGATTCCTCCAGCACCGTGGTGGGTCGCGTGCAACGGACAAAGTATGTGCATATCACCGGCCTGACCGGCAACTGGCTGCGAGTCAAACTGAACAACGGTACGGTAGGGTTCATTCCCGATCAGGCGGTCGAGTAACACCTCCGGCCGTTGGGCTTACAGCCGAGGAACTAAATGGCCTTGGAGAAAATCTTGATCAGCCGCTTGGTGTTGCTCACCGGATCGGGCCCACCTCCCGGTGCGATTATCGGCAACTCTGCGCCCGCTTCGCGAAACGCGGCCAGGCGCTCGATACATCGTTCCGCCGGTCCCACCAGCGCCACAGAGTCAAGCAGCCGATTTGACAGCGCCGCCACCTGTGCCTTCTGGTCACCGCGCGTTGCCGCTTCCATCGCCGCTTTGGCCTCCGCTTCGAAACCGCTTCTGGCCAATTGGCGGTTGTAGAACGGCAATGCCGGATAGAAGGCCAGCTGATGACGCGCCGTTTCGTAGGCGTTGTCGAGATTGTCGTCGACAAAGGTGGGTATTCCGACCGTGACTCCGATGTCTGAAGCTTTGCGGCCGTGTTTGACCGCGCTGTCGCGGGCGGCGCCCGCCAGCTTGCGCAGGCGCTCGGCCGGACACATGTAAAACTCCACGCCGTCGGCCAGCTCGCCGGCCAGACGCGCCGTTTCCAGCGCCAGCGCTCCATAATAAATCGGGATCGGGGTCTTGGGTTTGCGCGCCGCCACGCCGATATTCATCTCCCCATTAAAAATCTTGCGGATGGAAACCGTGAAGGAGCGCAGCTTGTCGCGCGCGTTGCCCATGTCGATTCCAAGGGCCTGCATGAAAGGCCGATGGCTGACGCCGAGCCCCAACGTGAATCGTCCTCCCGACACGTCCTGCACCATCGTCGAGGCCGCCGCACACAGCCATGGATGGCGGAAGTAGACGTTGACGATCCACGTGATGAGCCTGATTTTCTTGGTTGCGGCGGCCATCACGTAGCAACACATCAGGCCGTCGTTTACCAGTTCCGGCATGCACGCGCCGGCAAAACCGGCGTCCTCGGCCTCGCGGGCAAGCTCGGTCATCTGCGTCTGCGACCCAGGCATCAGTACGATTGCAAGTTGTGCCATCTGCGTGCTCCCTCTGTGTTTTGATATCCGTTCTACGCGCCCATCCTAACGCAGCGCCAGGTTTTGCGTTAGCGATTGCGGGCAGCCGGCTCCCCGACCAGCAAGCCCGCTTCAGCCAGGGCCGCGATCTTCGCTTCGGTATAGCCCAGCAAGCCGCCGAGGATCTCGGCATTATGTTCGCCCAACGCGGGCGCGGGACGCGGTATCTCGACCTTGGCGCCGGAAAATCGCAGAGGGGCCCGCGAAATCGATACCGTGCCGACGCCGGGATAGGTGAGGTCCTGCAGCGCGCCGCGCCCCTTTATGGCGGACGAGGTCATCGCCTGCGGCACGTCGAATACGGGCGCGCTCAGGATATGGTTGCGTTCCAGAATCGCGAGCGGTTCGTCGCGGCTTTCGAAGGACTGCAGCCAGGTCTCGACTGTCTGGTTGACTTCGGCTCTGCGCTCCAGGCGCTTGGGCAACGTGTCGTAGCGGGGGTCGCTGCCCAGCTCGGGCCGCCCAATGATTCGCGCGAACAGCTCCCACTGGTCGTAAAGAATGGTGATCGCCACGTAACCGTCGCGGGCTTTGAAGATTCCCATCGGCGCGACGGCGGGAAAGTCGGATCCCATGCGGACCGGGTTCAACTTGCCGTCGCTGGCCTGGTAGAAGAGATAGCCGCCGTCGTTCCACGAGGCCATGCATTCGACCATCGAGATGTCGATATACTGGCCGAGTCCCGTGCGTTCGCGATGAAACAAAGCGCCGCAAACCGCGGCCAGCGCGTGCGCTCCCGAAGTCATGTCGCCGATGTTAACCGCCGGAATCGCCGGCGGACGGTCAGGGTACCCGATCAGGTGGAGCGTGCCGGCCATGGCCAGCGCGATAATATCGTTGGCGGGTTTCTGCGCGTTGACGCCGTCCTGTCCGAAGCCGGAGATCGAACACATGATCAGGCGCGGATTGCGCGCTCTCAGCACCTCCCAGTTAAGTCCGTACTTGGCGAGAACGCCGGGGCTGAAGTTCTCCACGAAGACGTCGCAGTGCCCGACCAGGTCGGCCGCGACCGCCGCCCCTTCAGGCCGTTTCACGTCGATACAAACGCTGCGCTTGCCGTGGTTTTGCACCATGTGCGACACGCTCTGACCTTTGATCAAGGTGTAGTGGCGGTTGAGGTCTCCCCGCGGCGCCATCTCCAGCTTGATTACGTCGGCGCCGAGCCCGGCCATCATCTTGGCCGCCGATGGAGCGGCAAGATACTGGCCCATTTCGACGACGCGAACTCCAGACAGGATCCCTTTATCGCGGTCCATCGCAAAACCTCCGTGAAAATGCGGCCGCCCGGCGGCGAGTTGCGCCGCACCTACCGCACCTACCGCATCAAGCGGAACTTACCCGATCGTTGCGGCGGTTGACCACCGAATTCGCCGCCCGGCCGGAATGCGGGAGAGCAGCACGACTGACCGTCCTGTTTTTCATCGAGCACGGGCTCTTTGACGTGTAGAATGTGCAGACAATAAGAAGGGACGGATGAGCGATTCAAATCAGGGAGCGGCAATGGCGCGATGAGATGTCCCCAATGCGGCACCGAGGCGGCTGCCGGGGCGGCGTTCTGCTCGCGATGCGGCACGCGGATGTTTTTTCCGCATCCCGAGTCGCGACATGAATTCGCGCTCAGTCGGATCCTGACATCGTGGTGGACCTACTTCGGATCGTTTGCGGCCGCCATTGTTCTGCTGGCGATGGCAATTGCGGCACTGGCCACGCGGCACGCCGAAGCCAGACCGATCGCCATCGGCTTGTTCGTCCTGAGCCTGTTGATCGCAGTCTCCGCAATCGTCTCGCGGCGCGCAACGAACTGGAGCATCACTTCGGAGCGTCTGATTGAGCGGCGCGGACTCCTGAGCCAGATGCGCCGCGAAGTCGAGTTGGTCGATATCCGCTCCGTCGAAGTCACTCGCACCCTGTCGCAGCGCTTGTTCGGCATCGGCACGGTAGTGGTCTCCTCTGCCGCCAGCGCCGACTTTCTGATCCGGATGCAGAACATAACCAATCCCGACGCGATCGCCGAAACCATCAGAAAGGCTCGCCTCAAACGCCTGGCGTAACTACTCAGAGCCGCGGACTTTGAACGAGACCTGGTCCAGCGCGCGGCCGGATCGATCCGTCAGCGCCAGAACGTGGACGCCGGGGGTTGGCGGCCACAGCACGAGTTCTGCCGCCGAACCCATGTCGCGGGCGTCCAGCTTCCAGCGCGCACTGGTGGTGGCGGGTCCGGCTTCGAACGTGACGCGTTGCAGCGGACGCGGGATATCCGGATCCAGTGCGATGATTGTATCGGCCGCGGGCGACAGGATGCGCGGATTTCGATTGTTGAGCCGCACCAGCGCGGTGCCGGGCTCGGTGCCCGCGATGAACCATTCGGGACGCGCCGGCTCGACAGCCTCGGGAAACTCGACCGTCTGTTCGCGCAGACCCTCCGGGCGCGGGACAGCTCCACCGCCGTAGCGCTCATAGAGGTAGTTCATCACTTCAAGCCACACCGGCGCCGCCCCCGTGATTCCAGTCACGTTGTGCATCGCGGCGCCTGAAAAGTTGCCGACCCACACTCCCACGGTGAAGCGGCGCGTGTAGCCGACGCACCAGTTGTCGCGCATGTCCTTGCTGGTTCCCGTCTTCACGGCGCTCCAGTAGCGCGTGGCAAGGCTGTTCTGCAACCCGAAGGTGGCGCTGCGGCTGGCGCGGTCGGCCAGGATGTCGGAAACCAGGTATGCGGTTGCGGGCGAGTAGATGCGCGCCGTCGAAGTGACATCGGAGGAAAACAGACGTAGCGGGGACAACACGCCGGCGTCAGCCAACGTGCGGTAGGCTTTGACCAGGTTCCACAGGCTTACATCGGGCGAGCCCAACGCGATCGACGCGCCGTAATAATCGCCCTCTTCGATGATTTCCTCGAAGCCCAGGCGACGCAGATGCTCTGCCAGCGCTTCGACGCCGAGCAGCGACGCGGTTCTCACCGCGGGGATGTTGAGCGATGACGCCAGCGCCGTGCGCATCGACACCAATCCGCGAAACTGGCGGTCGTAGTCCAACGGGCGGTAAAGGCCGCGCTCTTCAGGCAGTTCCAGCGGCGTGTCCAGCAACAGCGAGGCCGGCGTGAGCAGACGGCGCTCCAAGGCCAGTCCGTACAGGAAGGGCTTGAGCGTCGAGCCGGGCTGGCGCGGCGCGCGCACGCCATCGACATATGCAGCGCTGGACAAATCGCCGCTGCCGGCGACGTAGGCCCATACCTCGCCGCTGGCGTTGTCCACCACCAGCACCGCGCCGTCGGTGACGTGCCGATCGTGCACCTGGAGAATCTGGCTGCGCAGGGTGCGTGTGGCAAAGCTTTGCAGGCCACGATCCAGGGTGCATCGCAGCGAGCGGTGGGCGCCGGTCAGCCATCGTTCAGCTAACCCGGGCGCGAGCGCAACGCGGGTGAAATCACTGCCCCGCACCGACGTGGCGCGGTTTACGGCGTCGGTGATCTCTTCGGGCGCCGGCGCCTCCGGGCCGAGCGCATTGCGCAAAGCCCGTGCGCGCCGCGCCAGCGCCGCCTTGCGCGCGTTGGGCGCCTTCAGCAGCTCTGCCATCACCACTGCCTCGCCGGGACTGATACCGTCCGGCTGCTTGCCAAACATCACGCGCGCCGCGGCGCTCACTCCCTGCAATTCACCGCGGTAAGTGACGAGATTGAGGTACGCTTCAAGAATCTGGCGCTTGGACCATGTGCGTTCCATCCCGCACGCGGCCTTCATCTGTACGAGTTTCTGCCACAGGCTCTTGCGGAGATGCGCCGGCGCGAGCGCTGGGTCAAGCAGCGCCGCCAGCTGCATCGTGATCGTACTGGCGCCGCCCGCGCCGCGCCGCGAGAGCATCAGCGCTCCCGCCGAACGCGCAATAGCCGGAAGGTCAACGCCATGATGCTGCCAGAAGCGCCGGTCTTCGGAGCGGATCACGACGCTTACCAGCGCCGGCGAGATGTCATCAAGGGCGGTCCAAGCCAGGCGCCGCCCGTGCCGGTCGATGCGCGCTTCGTGCAGGGGCTCGCCGTGGCGATCGAGCAATTGCGCGTCGGAGGGGCGCCATCGCAAGCGCACTTCATCGAAGCGAGGCACGCCTGCCGGTGGAATCATCCACCATGCAATCGCCGCAATCGCGGCAACCGCGGCGGCGCATATCGAAGCGCGTTTCATCTTACGGTGCGACCACGAACGGCGCATTGGGCGACTCGCCGAACATCTCCGGTTCGTAAAGCGGCTCCACTCGCGTGGCCGGAAGCTGGAAGGTTCCGGCCTGGTTCAACATGATGGTGTATTCAATCTCGAAAGTGCCCTTGGGCACGTAGTCGTAATAGGCGCGGAAGCCCTCGAAGGCGCGTTCGATGAAGGCCGGCCACAGGTAGTTTTCATTGTTCAGGTTCTCGCTGGAGGTGGCGATCTGGGAATCGCGCGCCAGGCCGGTGCCCAGATGCGAGGCACCGGCGGGAATCGGATCGTTCACCACCACCCAGGTCATATCGGTCTGCGCTTCGATCTTGAGGTGAACGCGCACGAGCTGCCCCACGCGCCATCCGCTGCTACTGGACGCCTCGACCGGTGTCAGCGTCTTCGTGATCTGAAAGCCGCTGGAAAGCGGAGCTTTGAGCGGGATTGCGGCGTTGGCGCGCACCTGGACCCACGGATTGCCGCTGCCTGAGTGATCGACGCTCAAGTCGGCCGGACCTGGCGGCCATGCGAAGTCCAAGGTGCCGCCCTTGGGATCGCTTGCCCACTCGAGGCGCTGCTTGGCCGCGGCGATGGCGGCTGTGGTGATGCCGGAAACCGGCTTGGACTCGAACGCGTGCGCGAACTTGCCGACCGCCAGCGTCCCCCACGCATTGGAAGTGGTGGTTGGCCAGGCCCCGCGCGACTGCATCCCCATCGCCCCAACCATCACCTTGGGCAAATCGTCGCGCCAGAGATCGTTGTCGAGCAAAAGCAGGGCCAGCCGCACCTGGTTGGTCGAGGGCGCGATCATCAACCACCACAAATCGCTGCCCGAAAGATGCGCGCCCGTTCCTTGCCAGTTAAGGCGCGAGCGCATGATCTGCTCGGCAGCCTTCATGCGCGCCTGACGCTGCGGCGCGGACTTCATCCGCAGCAGGATGCTCCACCAGTCGATCACGGCGGAGTCGGGCCACAGGTTGGGATCGATCGTGATCGTGCCGAGCATGCCCGGTTTGGCCTTGTCAACGCGCGCTAGCGCCTCAATCGCCGCCAGCTTGCGCATCGGCAGGTCCACCGTAGCGATGGACTCATAGCGTACCACCTTGCCTGCCACGAAGTCGCCCAGGCCATTTTCGATCTTCTCCAGTGCGGCGGACGGAATCTGGAGCCCGGCCTCGTTGGTCAGCGCGAGAAAATAGGAGGTCAGGACGTCGCTGCCCTGGTCCATGCTGGGGAAGTATTTGAGCAATCCGTCGGAGTCCGTGTAGGAAGGCAGATCCGCGACGATGCCTTGCCACAGCTTGGGGTCGCCCAGCGCAACGGCGCGCGAGGTGCGCTGTTCAAGGCAGGAGTACGGATAATCGCGCATCCACTGGCGAACGCCGTTGAGTCCCGCCACCAGCGACGGGCTGAGCGTCACCGCCACGCCGCCTGCGTCCGGCAACGCGTCGGCGGGGCGCGCGATCGGCTGCTGGATCGGCTTTTCCCATCGCAGCAGCGTCGCCTGGTAGGTTCGTACCGGCACCGCGCTTACCACGCGCTGCTTTATCAGCAGATGGTCGGAGGGACCGCCCGCAGCCGAGGTCGCGTCCACATGATATTTGAGTTCGGCCACGCCCATCGGCACGTCAATCCGCCAGCTAATTGTCTTGCCGTCGCCTGGCCCCAGTTGCAGCTTTTGAACCGGTTGTTGCGCCTTGGGCAGACCGTCAACCCTGGTGCTGACACTGGCGTCGAAGGCGCGCTCCGACGCGTTGCGCACCGTGAACATCGCATCGAAAACGTCGCCATTGCGGATAAGCGGCGAGACGCCCGCAAATAGCATCAGGTCTTGGGTGGACCTGATACTGGTCGAGCCGGTGCCGAACAGACCCGTGCCTGCGCTGGCGACGGCGACGATCTTGAAGCTGGTCAGCGAATCGTTGAGCGGGACCTCCACTTGCGCCTGGCCGTTGTCATCCAGCGGGACCACCGCTTTCCACAGCAGCAGCGTGTTGAACAGTTCGCGAGTAGTCTGCCGTCCGCCGCCGCCGCCGGGCGGCAGCGCCTTCAATCCGTAATGGCGCTTGCCGACCACCTGCATCTGCGCGGTCGAAGTCTCGATCTGGTAGGGCCGCTCGCCCATCATCGAGTCGAGCAGCTTCCAACTGCCGTTGGGACTGAGTTCGAGCAGGCCCTGATCGACGGCGGCCACAGCGACCTCCGCTCCCGGGGGCAGCGGCGCGCCGCTGGCGGCTTTGACCGCGATCTTCACGTGCGCCTTCTCGCGCACGTGATACACGGGCCGATCGGCGTCAACCGCAACCTTCAATTCATGATCGCGCCACCCCACGCGCACTTCCGCGATGCCGAGCTTGAAGGCGGGCTTGCCCAAATCGACTGTCGCCGTAGGCTGGATCGAACCGATGCGTCCGCGCACGGCGAACACCGACACGAACACGTTCGGTGCGTAGTCGTGGATCGGGACCTTGATGACCGGATCCTTGCCGCTTAGTGCAAAGACCGACGCGGCCAGAATTCCTTCGCGTTCGATCGTCACCAGCACCGTGGCCGCGCTAAAAGGCATCCGCACCTGGAGGCGCGCGGTTTCGCCGGGCTGGTACCGCGGCTTTTCCGGCACCACATCCATGCGATCCGTATCCTGCCCCTCGAACCATTCACGCCCCTCGCTGGGGATGTAAATCTCGGTGTTGGCATAACTGGTGTTGCCGCCGTCGTCGGTGACCGCCGCCTGCGCCAGGACCGAACCCGTCAGGGCGGGTTTCCCGCTGCAGTCCACAAGCCCACGTACGTCGGTCTTGCCGCTGCACAGCGCACCCGCGGCACGCGTTTCAACTGTGTTCTCGTAGGCGTAAAATCCGCCAACCAGGCGTTTGCGGTAGGAGTAGGTCCGATGGCTGAACAAAAGCACCTTGACCGCAGCGTTCGCGGCCGGTTTGCCTTGTTGGTCCACGACCGCAAGATGGACCTTGGCACCGGCCGAGGATGTCCACGAACCGCCGTAGATACCCACTAACAGCCTCGACGGCCATACCGTGACGGAGTTGGAAACGGTCTGCGCCTCACCGTTGGGGTCGCGGTACTCCAGTTCGGCCTGGATGGAGACCGGGGTTTGCGCCGGTGGGATGCCGGTGATCTGGGTGCGTGCGCCGCCCGCCGCGTCTAGCACCAGCGCGGTGCGCTGATGAATACCCGGGCTGGTTTGCTCGCCGCCGCCAGAATCTTCCCATTCCTCGTTTTTGACCACGCCTTCCTTGACCGGGCCGTTGACGAAGGTGAAACGGTCCAAGTCAGGGAATGAAATCGTTGCATCGGTGGTGATCTGGCTGCGCAGCGTAACCGGCAATCCCTTGGCCGGCCCGCCCGAAAGGTATGCAACGCTGACGTCCACCGGCAGTGTGGAGGCGCGGACCTGCGGACCCGTGGGGAGACGGACGGCGGCTTTCATCAGCGGCACACGGAATTCCTCGACGCGGAACGCTCCGCTCACGAACTCGGTCGTTGCGTCAGTTGTGTCTCCGCCTTGATCGTCAGACGGCGTCGGTGTCGGTCCGGTCTTGTTGTGGCGGACCAGGGTCACGGTATAGGCGCCGAGCTTTGCACCCTTGGGGATGTCCCAGGTGTTTTCTGCCGTGCCGTTGTCGCGCCATTGCAGCTTGAAGTCGTAGGTTTGGTCGCCGCCGACCAGGCTGATGGTCATCGCATCCGGAAGCTTGTCCGGCGCCGCCATCCCAAAGCCGTCGATAGTCCTGGTGCGGAAGAAATGCTTCATGTGAACCGTTTCGCCGGCACGAAACAGCGTGCGATCGAACACCGTGGTGGCTCCCACGTTGGTCGGCCGCCATTCGGTGGTCAAATGAAAGCGATACGTCTCGATCCCGTTCTGCCATCCGGTGCGATCGAAACTGAAATCGCCGCCTGAACTTGCGGTCACCAGGAGTTCATGGCTCACCGGGCGCAGCGCGTCGTTCCCGGTTGAGTAGTAGTCGGGATCCTTGCTGGTATCTATGCTGCTTTCCCCCAGGCAGTTGGGAAGGTTGTCGAATGCTTCTAACCGCGGGACCAGCGCGATTCCGCGCCTGTCGGTGTGGCCGCTCCACAGTTCGGTGCCGTTGCAATCCGCAATCGTCACGTCCGCCCCCGCAACCGGCTGGGCCGTTTCCAGCGAGGTCACCCACACCAGCGAGTTATCGTGTCCCTGCTTGAAATGCACAGCCATATCGGTGACGAGCGCGATCGTCGGCACGAACATCCGCTGGTTGCCGCCCAGCAGCACGGAGCCGAGCTTCGCGCTGCTCAATTCGACGATATACAGACCCGGATCCTTGAGCGGAATGCCCATCACTTCGAAGGCCTTGGCGCCGTTGGGCTTCGGGATGGTAAAGGTCTTGGCGCCCGCGCCTGGTCCGGCGCCGAACACGGATTCATCGCGATTGGCTTCGGCCACCTTTTTCAGCCAGGTCAGAACCGTGCCCGCGCTGGGCGGAACGCGCCAGTAAGTAGCCTCTATGTGGGAGAGCAGGTCATAGATTCGCGATCCGTGGGCAGTCGTGCCGCCCTCCAGATCGAGCGTGGCGCCGTGGATCTCAGGCTCCAGGCTGCGCACCGTCAGGGGCAGAACCGGATCGGCATGCTCCAGAATACCGAAGCGAGCCGAGAACTTGGCCAGCGGTGGAAACTGATCGGTGCGGACCGCGAGCGGAAAACGCGACGGATTGGCCAGCACGCGCCCGGTTTCGTCCACCAGGTCGTGCGGAACATCAACCGTGTATTGCGCGGACTCGGCGAAGGGTCCGTCGAAGGTGAGCGAGGAGACTTCCACTTCGTGGCCCATCTTCGGGCTTAGCCGTTTGCCGCCAGGAGCAATCAGCGCAACCCGGCGCGCCTGTGTGGCGGCAACCTGCCACGAAAACGAGACGGTCATCGCCGTCAGCGGGATGCATGGCCCCTTCGCGACCTCGCGCTCACAGGTGAATTTGGCTTCGAAGGCCTTGCGGGTTTTGTACTTGTATTCCTGGTCTTCGGTGGTGGCGATGCCCGTTGTGGTCCTGATTCCCTTGCCCCAAATCAACCGGATGGCGGCGTTATCGGGAAACCGCTGCCTGGCCTGGAGGATCACGACGGGCCGCTTGCTGATAAAATTTTTGAAGCGTGTCAGCAGCAGGTCGCGGTCGGTGCCGCCCATAATGGTTGCGCCCACCATCTGCGGAATGCCTTCGACGGCAAAGTAGGCGTGCTGAAGGATCGATTGCGGGTCGGCCTGCGCGTCCAGAATCAGGACAAAGGCCTGGCTCTCGTCGATATCGGTGCTGTCGGACCACGGGCGCGATTCGACGATCGAAGGCCCGCCGGTGTCGAAGGTAAATTGCGGCTGGCCGGCAAAGGTCGCACCGCGCAGCGTCTTCAGCCCTGGGCTCAGGGTGAAGGTGCAGCGCAGGCCCGCGGGGAGATCATTGTTAAAGTCGTAAGACCAGGTGCGGCTGTCGATCCAACGTGGCTTGCCGGCCGCCCCCGGGCAGTTGACCACAAAAGCGTTCGCGTTGACGCGCGGATCGCCCAGCGGAACCATCGGCTGCGAGAAACGGGCCGTGACCTGACGCACCTGTTTGACCGTTCCCTGGGGTGAAAAAAACACGACCACCGGCGCCGTCCGCTGCGCCAATCCCGAACCGGACCACAGCGCCAGGAAGACGGCCAGCGCGGTGCCAAACAGGGCGCGTTGTACGATGTAGCTGCGATGGAAATATCGAAAGAAGCGAGCCGGATAGGAGTCGATTTGAGTATACCTCATTTCGAAGCAGGACACCGGTACGGTAACCTGCGCAGTTCGAAGTGTTCTCTAGTCGAAATAGCATAACTTTGCCAGTAACCGCGCGAAGGTTATGCACAGTCCGAAGCAATGCGAACCCGTTTGATTGAGGCCGCAAAACTGCCCTTTTGCAGGGCACGCTCGCGCTTGCGCGCCGCTTGGCAAAAGCGCTAAAGCGCTACAGTTTGTTCCGTTTCGTGGAGGGTGAGTTTATGATTCATCACCATTTCTTCATGCCCAGACGGGCCGACTTCACCCAGGAACAGTTCTCCCACTATTACCGCCGTCAACACATCAAGGCCGCCGGCGACCAACGTATTCCCGCCCTGGTCCGTTACGTCCAGAGCCATCGGGTGGCGGTGCCGCCGAGCGAGGTGGACTACGGCGCCGTCGCGGAAGTCTGGTACGAGAATGAGGCGGCCCTCACCGCCTTCACTTCCAGCGCGCAATACATGAAGTTCAGAGCCGATGAACTGAATTTCGTCGACGTGAGCCGCTCGCTTAACCTGACCACCGTTGACCATGTGATCCTGGACGGAGCGCGGGTCAAGGGCATGGTGAAGGGGATGTTCATGATCAAGCGCAGGCCGGGCTTGACCGTGCCCGATTTCCGCCAGCATTGGCTGGACGTGCACACTCCGATTGCGCTGCGGGAACTGGATCTGCGCCGCTATGTGCAGTGTCATACGATCGACAGCGTGTACAACTTTTGCGAGCCGCAATGGGACGGGATCGCGCATCTGTGGTTCGACGACGCCGATGCGGCACAGCGCGCGATGGCGGTGGTAGCGCAATCCTCGGCGTTGGCCGAAGACGCCGCCAAGTTCATCGGCAGCTCGGTGGGCCTGTTCGTCGCCGAGCACATCCTGATCTGGCCCAAGGAGTAAACAACGGGCCAGTCTTCTATCGACTCAGTCGGGCCCCCGGCTACGGGCCCTGATATCGCGATCGGGCTGCCGATCCCAAACAACCCGGCCCGAACTTAAATACCGAGGAAGTCACGATGCTCGGGGAACTTGGTTGCCAGCGCGTGGCGGTATTCCGGGGTCACCGTCAGTTGGTGAGTAACGTCCTGGAAGATTTTGACGTTTTCGGTTTGGGTCTTGAAACCTCGCACGTAGGCGTCGGCCGAGGGTATTAACGACGCATCCGGAGCGGGCGGAATAACCTGCCGGGGAGCATTCAGATCGAGCACGTCCAGCACACTGCCCACCAGCGGACGATCATCGACTCCGGGGCCGTATTTGCCGCCGCCGAATTTCTGGCCGATGAATTTCAGCATCGACGTGTGATCGAGCGGTTGGCTGTAGATTTTCCCCGGAGTGACCAGCGGTGAGATCACGATCGACGGCACGCGCAGGCCGGTGCTGATGAAGTCCGGGTACTTTCCCTTGGGATCCTTTGTCACGATCGGCAGCGGCTGCACGTGATCAAAGAAGCCGCCATGTTCATCGTAGCTGAGGATCATTACCGTCTTGCGCCATCTGAGCGGGTTGGAGATGAGCGCGCTGTAGATATCGAGCAAAAAGGCCTGTCCTCCAAGCACGGATGACGGCGAATGGTCGTCGGTGCCCTCGCCGACGTGCGGCGAGTCGGTATACGTGGGTTCGACGAAAATCACCTCGGGAAAGGTGGCGTCGGTTTCCAGCTCGAAGTCGAGTTTCAGGCGCTCAAAGCGCCGGAAGGAATCGCTCACCACCATCTGCGGGTACCAGCGCGGCATCATCGAGAAGAACGGAAAAAAGCCTTGATGGTAAACGCGCCAGCGCACGTTGTGCTGGGTCAGCCAATCGTAAACGAGCTGCTGATCGGGAAATTGCAGGGGCGTGCTGACGTTGGTATCGATTTCGGACTGCCCGCTCATCGCCATCAGTCGATTGGCCTGGGTGCCGGCCGGCAGCGGCGCGAACCATTTATCGCAAACCGCAAAGTTGTGCGCGAAAAAGTCGGTGATCGGCACGGTATCGGCCCCGTAATACTGCATCACTTCCGAATTCCCGCCCGCGCTCTGGATGAAGCCCTTCATCGGAAAAACGTGCTCCGCATTCGGGGCGCCCAGTTGGATCGCTATATTGGCGCGCTCATGGGGCGGGTCGGCGACGTGAAGCCCGCGCAGCGCCGTGGCTTCATACATGAAGTCGTTGGGCGGCCCGGGATTCGCGTAGCGCTGACGCCAGGCCGGGTCATCCTGTATTCCGTCCACGGCAATCCGCTTGGCAGCGGGCAGGTTGAGGTAGCCCAGCAAGTGGTCGAAGGACCGGTTTTCCATCAGCACCACCACGATCGTATCGACGCTGTTGAGATCGGCCATGCGCCCTGTCAGCTCCTTTCCCGACTGCCGTTTGGCGGCGGCGTAATCCCCGCCAGGGACATCCGCCCTAAAACGACATCGGGTATGGTACCGATACCTTCTGCAGTGGCCAACACGCCGCGGTTTGATCCCCTGAGCGGGTCGATGGCAGAATATTGTCAGATTGTAGGATTTGTATTCAGCGGGAAAACTGTGATAAACAAGAGGATAGTTGTCCACATGTGGCAGACGAGGAGTGGCTGTGCAGAAACACAACGGACCGATGATAATTGTACCTATGGTTGCCGCAAAAAAAATGCGGGGATGACATAGATCCGCTTGTTTAGGGATAAAAGGACGCGAGGCGAGGGGTGAATGGGCCCTGAGTCAAGGAGACGCAGGGCTTGCCTCCGCGGCGAGCGGCAAATTGGCCGCCGCGGACGCGCCGGATGCGTCGGCTATGGAGGAAATGATCGTGGATCAACTAGAAGTAGGCTCCGAAACCGTGATGACACTGCACGAAGTCGCGAAGTTTCTCAGGTGCCATGAGAGCACCGTGTACCGGCTGACCAAGCGCGGCCAGATTCCGGCCTTCAGACTGGGCTCCGAGTGGCGTTTTTTGCGCTCCCGCATCGAGCAGTGGATCACCAACTGCCATCAGGGCCAGATCGGAGCGGCTTGACGGTGCTTCATGATTCGACAGAGCGGTCCGGATGATTTGAACGCTGCCCAATCGGCGCGCGCGCGCCAACGTCAGGGACACGGCAGGCCGAGGCCTCAAACGGTTCACAACGGCGATCTGGTCTGGTTCCACTACACCGCCCACCAATGGATGCGCGGTCGTGTAGTCAGCTTCGGCCGTGCCGGAATACGGATTGAGGTGATGGGTGGAGAACTGCCGCGCGTCGTGCCGGTCAGGTGGGAAGACGCCTACTGGCATCAGAGAAGGGACCACTAGCAGGCCGTGCGGAAAGGTTTTGGCGATTCCTTCTCTGGCTTGTATGTTGGCTCGGCCGGGAGGAGGAATCAGCGCGCCCCCGGAATCTGCTTGAGCTCGACCACGTGCCTTCGGGGTCGAGCACGTAAACCGACAATCCCATGCCGCGGGCGCCATAGCGCGTCCCCGGCTCGCCGACTATCTCCACGCCGTGTTCGCGCAGGTACGCGAGCAGCGCGTCGAAGTTGTCGTTTTCAATACCGAGACAGAAGTGATCGACGTTGCGGCCGTCTTGCGACAATCCTTGCGCCGGAACAAGGTCGAGCATCGATTGACCGGCGCGCAACTGGATTAGCCCGATTTTTTCAATGCGCCGCTCCTCCATGAGGCCGAGAATCCTGGTGTAAAAGTCAAGCGCGCGCTGCTGGTTGGCGCAGCGCAGCACCACGTGGTCAAGCTCCCCGACTCGAAACGGCTTGTCATCCGGGTCCGTCATCAGGTTCCCAAGTCTATCATCGCCGCCATTGGTTTTCAGTAATGGCCTTTGCGAGGTATTTGAGCTAAGCAATATTGACCATCGGCAATCGAATATGCGCAAAATCGCCGAAGGACTAAGGGAGGGCAGTCGATTGAAGGCACTACTGTTCGCGCTGCTCGGGATGGTGGTTTTGGTTTCACCCGCGATGGCCGAAACGTGGTACTTGATGGCGCCGGATCCGCAGGAACTCAAGGATCCGATGGCGCTGCACAAGATGGAGCAGGGAATGGTTACGTCGTCGTTGCGGCTCACCTCGGTTGCCAACTTTTCTTCGCGGGGTGAATGCGAGGTGGCGCGCCGCAAGTTCGCCGACGATTGGCGCAACGGCCGCCTGACCAACATGGAATGGCATCAGATTGGCACCACCTCGCCGGATTGGTTCGTGACCTGCGCTTCGGGCGCCGATCCGCACATGTCCACCTCGCCGGCCAAGTGATTGCTTGATTGGGCGGCGTCAGGTCCCGACAATCAGGGACTTGATGAATGCCGCCACCGCGCTGCCGCTCGCCATCTTCGCCATCACCTACGCCGGACTCGCGGTGGGCAAGCTGCCGATGGTGCGAGTCGATCGATGCGGAGTGGCGTTGATCGGCGCAGTCGCGATGGTGGTGTCCGGAGCCCTGAGCCAGAACGCGGCGCTCAATGCGGTGGACTTCCACACCCTCGCGCTACTGCTCGGCATGATGATCATCGTCGCCAACCTGCGCCTGTCGGGGGTGTTTACCTGGCTTGCGGAGCGGGTCTTCGGGCGGGCGCATACCGGCTTTGGGTTGTTGGCTACGACCGTCGCGTTGTCCGGGGTTTTGGCGGCCTTTTTCGTCAACGACGTGATCTGCCTGGTTCTGGCGCCGGTAGTGATCGACGCGGCCGCGCAGGCTGCGCTGCCGGCGGTACCGCTGCTGCTGGGGTTGGCTACCGCCAGCAATATCGGCAGCGCGGCGACCGTCACCGGGAATCCGCAGAACATGATCGTGGCGGGCTTCGCGCATCTGGAGTACATGGCGTTTCTGATCCGTCTGGCGCCTGGAGCGATCGTGGGCCTGGTCATCGACTATGCGATCATTGCGTGGATCTACCGGCGCACCTTGCGGGGCAAACGCCGCGTCGCTTCGACCCCGCAGAGCGAGCCGGGCATCAGCTTGGACAAACCGGCCGCATTCAAGGCCGCAATGGTGACCGGGGGTACTTTGGTCTGCTTCGCGATGGGATTTCCCACCGGCGTCGTCGCGCTAAGTGCGGCCGCTGTGATGCTGCTGGTGCAAAACGTGCGGCCCGATCTGGTCTACGCCCAAGTGGACTGGACGATGCTGCTGATGTTCGCGGGCTTGTTCGTGGTGGTGGGCGGCGCCGCCAGAACGGGTTTTCAGATGGATATCATAAAGGTGGTTGACGTGGAGCGGTTGACCCATCCCGCCGTGCTGGCGGCCACGGTGGCTGTCCTATCCAACCTCGTGAGCAACGTTCCCGCTGTGCTCCTGTTTCGGCCGCTGTTTCCGCTGTTGGGGAGTTCCCAGCGCGTCGCGCTGCTGCTAGCCGCCGTCAGCACCTATGCGGGCAACCTGACGCTGCTGGGTTCGATCGCCAACTTGATCGTGGTCGAAAACGCGCGCCGCCGCGGCGTGGAAGTTGACTTCCGCGAGCACCTGCTGGTCGGCATCCCGATAACCGTGCTCACAATCATAGTGGCAGTAGCGATGCTGCGCTGAAACAGATTCTCCAGGCACGGCCTTTTCCCACCGTTCACCTGGAGGGCGATCTTGCGGGCGCCTTTGTCATTCCGACCAACAGAGCGTCAGCGAGGGCAGCAGAGGAATCAACGCGAAGCGATTCTTGTCCGGCAGGCAAGTGCACTAATCAGCGTAATGTAGAAACTCCAGGCGTCTCTGGACATGTACGCAGACGCCGGCGAGTCACAAAACTACCGGCCTTTCTTTCTGTCTGCTCTCCCACCATTGCAGTCGTGGGTGCGGGTGACTCATCGCTTCAACCACTAACGGGGGTCTGCGCGATCAAACTCAAAAATTCAGCTTCGGCTGCGCAATCTCGGCGCCGGTTGTCCCAACTTTGCGCGCGGGGAAGCTCAGCTCGACGCGTTCCGCGGCGCCCGCGGCCTCGCCTACCAAGCGCTCCACGTCGAGTGCGGACTCCGCCGCTTCGACCTCTTCGATGCGGGCGTGGGTTTCAGGATGGCGGGGCACGAACAGCGTGCAACAGTCCTGGTCCGGGATGATCGAGGTTTCGAAGGTTTCGAGCCGGCGCGCCTGCTCGATGATTTCGTTCTTGTCCATCCCGATCAGAGGACGCATGACCGGCAGCACGGCGGCGCGCTCTATCACCTGCATATTATCCAGCGTTTGTGAGGCCACCTGGCCCAGGCTTTCGCCAGTGACCATCGCCTGCGCTCCGATGTGCGCACCGATCGTGCCGGCAATCCGCATCATGAAGCGCCGGTAGAGTACCACCCGCAGAGGGCGGCGCACGCGCGCCACTATTTCGCGCTGCAACATTCCAAACGGCACCAGGAACAGGAGGGCGCGTCCCTGGTAGCGGACCAGATGCGCGGCCAATTCGCGCACTTTGTCCTGGCTGGTGCGCGAGAGCAGCGGGTAGCTGTGGAAATGCACGAAATCCAGCCGCAACCCGCGGCGCATCATCCGGTATGCCGCCACAGGGGAGTCGATTCCACCCGAGAGCAGCGACACGGCGCGCCCGCTGATCCCCACCGGCAGTCCGCCCGCGCCGGGGTGCTTGCCGATCGATACGAAGGCCCGGTCGGTGAAGAGCTCGATATTGATGGTCAGTTCGGGATGCTCCAGGTCCACCGCGATGTCCAGCGCCTGCTTGACCGCGCCGCCGATCTCGCGGTCAATCTGCATCGAGTTGAGCGCGAATCGTTTGTTCTCCCGGCGCGTGCGGACCGCGAAGCTTTTGGCCGTAGTTCCGCGCACCGCGGCCAGGACCTCGCGCTCGACGACCTTCAGGTCCGGCGCCATGCTGCGGCTCAGAGTAAAATTCTGCAAGCCGAAGAGCAGCGCGCCGCGCTCAATTGCGGTCGTGTCGTCCATTTCGTCGGGCAATTCGACAAACAGCCGCGGACCCTCGCTGCGAATATCGCCGAGGCGGTAATCGCGGATGATATCGAGCAGGTTGCGCTTGAGCTGGGCGGTGAAGCGCCAGCGGTTTTGGCCCTTAAGCGCGACCTCGTGATAGCGTCCGATCAGGTAACGCATGACGAAGGCATCAGCATAGCCCGGCGCGGGCGGCGTCGCGACCCTGCGGCTCTCGTCTTGCGCTCCAGGCGTGTCGAAAAACACCCCGTGCAGCCTCACATGCGGCTTCTGAGCCGCGCGATTGGCTGCTAGCATCGTGGCCAGAGTCCGATGCCATACGAGGAGATTGAAACTTTGCGCCGCCGCCTGGCGCCTCTGCATGGGCCCGACGGCGCGGCTGGCACCCGCGGCAAGGTGCGTGCTGCGGTCTTGGTGCCGATCTTCGACCGCGACGGCGAGCTGTACATGCTGTTCATCAGGCGCTCGGCGACTGTCGCGACCCATCAGGGACAGGTCGCGTTTCCCGGTGGCAGATCCGAACCGGAAGACCCCGACATTTTGACCACCGCTTTGCGCGAGGCGCAGGAAGAGGTAGGACTGCGGCCGGAAACCGTCGAGGTGCTGGGACGTCTGACAACGGCCGCCACCATGACCAGCAACTACCTGGTCACCCCGTTCGTGGGCGTGATCGGAGTGCCGACCGATTTGCGCGCCGACGAGCATGAGGTGGCGGAAATCTTCAGCGTTCCGTTCGCGGCGCTTAGAGATCCCCGCTTCCGCGGCCACTACAAATGGAACCGTGGCGGTTCGATCCAGGATTACCCCGCGATTTTTTACGGCGAGCAGCCAATCTGGGGACTGACTTTGCGTATCACCGAAGAACTGCTGGCGCTGCTATAGAGCCTCGGAGCGGGAATGGCGTCGCCGCAAATCGAACTCAACCGAATCATCCGCGACAACCGCGTCGATGAATTTCCCACGCCCAACCGGAGGCTGGGGATGCGGCCGGTCGAATTCACCCCGGGAAAATCACGGTGGGTCTGGGAATCTCAGCCTGAAGGAACGATCAATCCCTTCGGCACGATCCAGGGCGGCTACCTTGCGCTGTTTGTCGATGAAATCCTGTCCACCGCTATCGGCTCGGTGCTCGAAGAGGATGAATGGGCGGTCACCGCCGAACTTAAGATGAGTTACCTGCGCGCGCTGACTCCGCAGCGCCTTGAGGGCCGCGGCCGGGTCATCCGGCGCACGCGCGGCGCCGCCTTCCTGGACGCCCAAGTGACCAACGCGGCCGCGCAGACAGCGGTCATCGCCAGCTCAACCTGGCTGATTTCGCGCTCCGGCGGCCGGAAAGGGTCCGCATCCTGACCCGTTGACAAGGCTCTGGGCCGCGTCTTAAGGTTGAATCTCCACCAGTAAATTCCAAGGACAGCCTTTTTCCCCATTTACCTGCCATGTTTGAAACCCTGAGCGATCGCCTCGAAGGAGTCTTCAAGAAGCTTAGAGGGCAGGGACGCATCACCGAAAGCAATATCGAAGAGGCGGTGCGTGAAGTCCGCCTCGCCCTGCTGGAAGCCGACGTCAATATCAAGGTCGTCAAGGACTTCATCGAGCACGTCAAGCGCAAGGCCTTGGGGCAGGAAGTGCTGCGATCGCTGAGTCCTGAGCAGCACCTGATCAGGTTCGTTGCCACCGAGCTGCGCGAGGTGATGGGCGGCAACGCGCGGGAACTCGACCTGAAGGTCAAGCCGCCCGTCAAGATCATGCTGGTGGGCCTGCAAGGCTCGGGCAAGACCACCTCGCTGGCCAAGCTGGCCCGCTGGCTCAAGGGCGAGCGCAAGCGCCATCCGCTGATGGTTTCGGTGGACATTTACCGCCCCGCCGCGATGGAGCAACTGCGCGTGCTGGGCCGCCAGATTGACGTGCCCGTGGTTGAGAGCCACGAGAACCAGGACCCGGTGGAAATCGCCACCAACGCCTTGGGACGCGCCGACGTCGGCGGCTACGACGCGGTGCTGCTCGACACCGCGGGCCGCCTGCAGATCGACGAAGAGATGATGGATGAGCTGGTGCGGTTGCAGACCGTGCTGCGGCCCCATCATGTGATGCTGGTGGCCGACGCGATGACCGGTCAGGACGCGGTCAATGTCGCGCAGGGATTTCACGAGCGCCTGAAGCTGTCCGGTGTCATCCTGACCAAGCTGGATTCCGACGCGCGCGGCGGAGCGGCTCTATCGGTCCGTGCCGTCACCGGCGCGCCGATTCTGTTTGCCGCCACCGGCGAGAAACTCGACGCCTTCGACGTGTTCCATCCCGATCGCCTGGCCTCGCGCATCCTGGGCATGGGCGACGTGCTGACGTTGATCGAAAAGGCGCAGCAGACCTACGATCAGAAGCAAGCCAAGGAACTCGAGCGCAAGTTCAAGAAGAATGAGTTTACGCTGGAGGATTTCGCGCAGCAGATGACGGCGCTGCAGAAGATGGGCTCCTTGGGCGACTTGTTGGGGATGATTCCCGGGTTTAAGAAGATCGCCAGCCAGGTCGATTCCGAAGAGGCCCAGCAGGAGCTTTCGCGGATTAAGGCGATCATCGATTCAATGACGCGCCAGGAGCGCCACAACCACCTGATCCTCAATGGGTCGCGCCGAGCGCGGATCGCGGCTGGCAGCGGCACGTCGGTCCAGGAAGTGAACCGCTTCGTGAAACAATTCGAACAGACACGTAAGATGATGAAAAAGGTCGCCAAGGCCGGCGGCGGTCGCGCGATGATGCGCGGCCTTGGGATTGGCGGCTAGAACAGCAAGGGAGTAAGAATATAGTATGGCGTTAGTGATCAGGTTGCGTCGTCAGGGGGCGCGCAAAAAGCCGTTTTTCCGCATCGTGGTCGCGGAATCTTCGTCGCCGCGCGATGGACGTTACGTGGCGCAAATCGGCACCTACGACCCCGCGTGCGATCCCCCCAAGGTCAACCTGCGCACCGACCAGGTGGAGCGATGGCTCAAGGCGGGGGCGCGGCCCAGTGTCACTGTGGCCAACCTGCTCGAGAGGGGGCGTCAGACCGCCACGGCCTAGCGAAGCCTCGGAAAATCTTTCCGCTGGAGCCGACCCATGAAGGATTTAGTCCTGTTCCTGGCCAAGCACTTGGTAAACAATCCTGATGCGGTCGAGGTGAAGGAGACCCAGGGCGATACCGCCTCGGTGCTTGAGCTGCGGGTGGCGAAGGAAGACCTTGGACGCATTATCGGCAAGCAGGGCCGGACGGCCAAGTCGATCAGAACGATTCTTAACGCGGTCGCGTCGCGAACGAACCGCAAGGTGGTTCTCGAGATCATCGAAGAGAAGTAGTGCGAGGGCACATCGGCGCGCCACCGCAGCGCCGTCAGCCACCGTCACCCGGGCCGCTCCTGCGCCCGGTCATTGCGACGCGCCCACGGCTGCGCAAATCCTCAAGGCCTCATGACGACCCCGGATCAGTTCAAAGACCGGGGTCTTATCGCATTTGGTCGGGTGGTCGGCGCCCATGGTCTGCGCGGCGCTGTGCGCGTGCGGCCCGACAATCCGGATTCAGATCCGGAACTGGTTCAGCGCCTGTTTATGGAACGGGACGGGACGATGGCCGAGCATCGCGTGCGATCCTCCGCGCGCGCGGGTCGCGGCGCGCTTAAGGTGGAACTGGAAGGAATCGAAACCGTCGACCAGGCGCAGGCGCTGCGGGGAACCGAGCTATACGTTGCGATCGACGATCTGCCTCCCGCACAAGACAACGAGTTCTACTATTACCAGGTCATAGGATTGCCGGTGGAAACCACCGGCGGGCGCCTGCTCGGCTGTATCGATGAGATTTTTTTCAATGGCGCCAATGACGTGTGGGTGGTCAAAAACGGGACCGGCGAGGTTTTGATCCCGGTCATCGACGACGTTGTGCGCCGGATCGATTTGGAGGGCCGGCGAGTTATCATCGAAGCGATACCGGGGTTGCTGGATTAGCCCTGCGCCGCTGATCAAAATGGAATTTCACCTCATTACGCTTTTTCCCGAGATGTTCGACTCGCCCTTCGCCAGCGGGATCATGGCGCGGGCCGTGCGCGGCGGCCTGGTGAAAATTCAAACGCATAATCTCCGCGAGTACGGGCTGGGCCGCTACCGGCAGGTCGACGACGAGCCGTATGGCGGCGGTAGCGGAATGGTGATGCGTCCGGAGCCGATCGCCGCCGCGATCGACGCCCGCATGGCGGACCGTCCGGGGCTGTGGCGCGTGCTGCTGACGCCGCAGGGCGAGCCTTTTAACCAGTCTGTCGCCGCCGGCCTGGCCCGACGCGAACCGGGGTTGCTGCTGGTCGCGGGACGCTACGAAGGCGTTGACGAACGAGTGCGTGATCTGGTTGACCAGGAAGTGTCGATCGGCGATTACGTGCTGAGCGGCGGCGAGCTTCCCGCGATGGTCGTGATCGAAGCGGTAACACGATTGCTGCCGGGCGTGCTCGGCAACAGCGCCTCCCTGGATGAGGAATCCTTCGGTTCCGGGATGCTCGAATATCCGCAATACACGCGGCCCGAAGTGTTCCGTGCCAGTGCGGTGCCGCCCGTGCTGCTCAGCGGCGATCACGAGAAAATTCGCCGATGGCGCAGGGAGCAGGCGTTGGAAAGAACCCGCAAGCGCCGTCCGGATCTGCTGGGCGGCACCACCCGTGGCTGACCTCTTTATCGCGCTGATCCATCATCCCGTGCTCGACCGGCGAGGCACAATCGTGGCCTCTGCGATTACCAGCCTGGACCTTCACGACCTGGCGCGGTCGGCGCGCACGTACGGCGTCCGCGCGATGTACGTGGCGCATCCGGTAAAAGAGTTGCGCGATTTCGCGCTGAGCGTGCGCGATCGATGGCTTGAAGGCTACGGTCGCCAATTCGACTCATTGCGCCGCGAGGCGCTGGAGCGCGTCGCCATAGTCACTGATCTGGACGAAGTGATCGGATCCATCAAGGGCGTGTGCGGCGTGCGTCCGCTGATCGTGCATACTTCCGCGCGCACGCAAGGGGGCGTGAGCTATCAGGCGTTGCGGCAGGAATTGGAAGGCGACGGCCCGCCCTTGCTGATCCTGTTCGGCACCGGCTTCGGCCTGGCGCCTCAGATAGCGGAGCGCGCGGACCGCATCCTCGCGCCAATCCTGGGCCCCGGCGATTATAACCATCTGTCGGTGCGCGCGGCGGCATCGATCATCCTCGACCGCCTGCGCGGCCGATTGCCATGTTGAGTCACCCACGCCATTCCGCTACATTTTCTGTTTCCCACCGCGCGGTGCAGGTGAACTCCCATGAACAGCGTTATCAAGAAACTCGAGGACCAGAATCTTAAGTCGGACATCCCCGCTTTTCGCGTCGGCGATACGGTGCGGGTGCAGGTCAAGGTGGTGGAGGGCGAGAAGGAGCGGATCCAGGCCTTCGAGGGCGTGGTAATCAAGTTCGTCCGGGCCGGTGCGCGCAGCACCTTCACCGTCCGCAAGGTCTCCTATGGCGTGGGCGTGGAGCGAATCTTTCCGCTGCATTCCAGCCGAATCGAGAGGATCCAGGTATTAACGCGCGGCCGGGTGCGTCGTGCGCGGCTCTACTATCTGCGCGGGCTGTCCGGCAAGGCGGCGCGAATCGGTACCAAGGGTCAGAAGGTCACCCGCCCAGCGCCGGCCCCGGCGCCGACTCCAAGCTGATACTCCGGCGCTGGCGCGCCATCCTTTTTGGAAATGGCGACGGATTGTCCCTCGTTTCCCCGTTCAACCCGAAAAAAATAGTTGTGCCTCGCCTGCGTCTGCGGAGGTGTCTTTACGGCGGAGGAGGGATTCCGCGGCTCTACAATTAGTTATAAGGAGTGCTGCCCAACGGCCCGCGCCAATTCTCCACTTCCGGCTGCGTGCCCAATACGCCGATGGGGCGTATGGGCCGGACTCCCGAGGTCGCCGACGTGATCGGATTTTTGTCCCCGGGGGCGGCCGGTTGGCTTAACGGTCAAACGATAGTGGTCGATGGCGGCTTGATTTGACCGTCCCGGCACTGGCCGCTCACAGCCTTGATAGAGGTCCGGTGGTGCGGGATTCGCCGCACCACCGGACGCATCGAACTATTCGAACATCAGCACGCTGCGTGCTACTTCGCCGGCTTTCATCGCGCGAAAAGCTTCGTTGATGTCCTCGATCTTGCCTCTGCGGCTGATCATGTCGTCGAGGTTGAGCCGGCCGTCGAGGTAGTAGTTGATATACTTGGGCATGTCGATCCGGAAGCGGTTGGAGCCCATCAAGGTGCCCTGGATCTTGCGCTCGGACAGGAACGCGGCGCCGTCAAGCTCGACCTTCTGACCGAATGGAATCATGCCAATAATCGTCGCCGTGCCGCCGGGCCGGATACACTCGAAACATTGCTCCGCCAGTTTCTTGAGCCCCACCGCTTCGAACGAGTAATCCGCCCCGCGGCCCTCGGTCAAAGTCTTGATCTCCTTAACCGGGTCGCTCTGCGAGGCGTCAATCGTGTGCGTCGCGCCGAACTTGCGCGCCATCGCCAGCTTGTTTTCGAACTGGTCCACGGCGAAGATCCGCCCCGCCCCCGCGATTCGCGCTCCCTGGATCGCGGAAATGCCCACACCGCCGCAGCCGAACACCACCACATCCGAGCCGGGCTCGATTTTCGCTGTGTTCAGCACCGCGCCGACTCCGGTGGTTACGCCGCAGCCGATAAGCGCCGCGCGGTCCAGGCCGATCTTGTCGGTGATCTTCACCAGCGCGTTTTCATGCACCAGCATCTTCTCGGCGAAGGTGCCCAGCGTGGCCAGCGTATGGATCGGCTTGCCTTGCTGGGAAAGGCGCGGCTTTTCATTCTTGCCGCGCATCCCGGTCGTGTTGTTGACGCACAGGTTGGGATGGCCTGTCAGGCATTGGTCGCAATGGCCGCAGAAGACCGAGACGCACGAAATCACGTGATCGCCGGGCTTGACGTAGGTCACTCCCTTTCCGACCTTCTCGACGACTCCGGCTCCTTCGTGCCCCAGCACGGCCGGAGCCGGGTGGGGCCACAGACCTTCCGTGAAGTGCAGGTCGCTGTGGCATACACCGGTGGCGACCATGCGCAAAAGGACCTCGTGTTCCTGCGGTTCGTCGATATCAACCTGCTCTACGGTCAGGGGTTTTTGGGCGCCGTGAAAAATCGCAGCTTTCATATGCTTCTCCGCGCGGATTTAGTTGGGCGTGGCCGCCTGCCAAAACCGTGGCAGCCATAAGCCGTCGCGCTTGACGATACATCTTTCGCCCGCGCAACTGCCAGCGGGAAGGGTTAGCTCGCCGCGATACGTGACGAAGAAGTGCCCGCCGGCGGAGCGGCGTCGGCTCCCATCTGAACGTCGCCGTTGAACAGGGCGCCCTCACAGATGGTCAACGAACCGGATTGGATGCGGCCGTTGACTTTCGCCGCGGGGCCCAGCACCACCTGTAAAGCGCCGATCACATCGCCGGTCACTTCGCCCAGGATGAGCAGGCGCGGCGCGCGCAGCTTGCCCTCGATAATGGCCTCGGCGGTCACCACCAGCAATTCCACGGAGCTTACTTCGCCGCGGAATCTGCCCTCGATTCGCACTGGCTCCTGAAAAATCAGCTTGCCGGCGATATTGGTGTTGCGGCCGACCGCCACCCGGGTGCGCTCGTCCACCCACGCCTGCATCGGCGGCCGGGGAATCTGCGCGGTAGGCAAGGGCGGATTGAAGTCTTGGCTCATTGGAGCAATACCAGACAGTTTGCAGTCGTTCGCTGCTGTTACAGCGCCAGCTTAGCGCGTCCTTCAGGGCGCCGGAAAGACATGACATGCAACCGCGTGTCCGCCGGCGCCGGTTTCGAGCGGCGGAACTACCGTTCGGCAAACGTCCTTGGCGTAAGGACACCGCGGATGGAAGGTACAGCCCGGCGGAGGATCGACCGGACTGGGCAACTCCCCGGGCAGGCGGATTCGCTCGCGGCGGTCGGCCGGATCTATTGAAGGCACGGCGGACAGCAGGGCGCGGGTATAGGGATGACGAGGGTTGGCGTAAATCTGCTCGCCGGTTCCCGATTCGACAATCTTGCCGAGGTACATGATCGCGACGCGCCGGCTGATGTGCTCGACCACGCGTAGATCATGCGCGATAAAGAGGTAGGTCAGTTTGAGTTGCTCCTGCAGGTCCTGGAGCAGATTGATGATTTGCGCCTGGATCGACACGTCCAGCGCGGAGACCGGTTCATCCAGCACCAGGAAACGTGGGTTGACCGCCAGGGCGCGCGCGATACCGATGCGCTGACGCTGGCCGCCAGAGAACTCGTGCGGATAGCGCGTCAGCGCGTCCGCCTCCAGCCCCACCATGCGAACCAGCTCAACCAGCCGTTCCTGCTTCTCACGGCCCCTGGCGAGCTTGTGGATTTCGATACCTTCGCCGACGATCGCACCCACCCGCATGCGCGGATTGAGCGAGGCGAAGGGGTCCTGAAAAACAATCTGCATCTGGCGGCGCAGCTGGCGCATCTCGCGGCGTCCCAGCGCCGAAAGATCGCGGCCGTCGAAGATGACGCGTCCGCTCGTCGGCTCGATCAGGCGCAGTATCAGACGCCCCAACGTGGATTTTCCCGATCCGGATTCGCCCACCAGGCCCAGCGTTTCACCCGGCTCAATAGCCAGGCTGACTCCGTCCACGGCCTTGACCACGAGTTTTCTGCGCGCCAGCAAACCTTCGGTGCCGGCGGGAAACTCCTTGCCGAGATCAACGGTTTGCACCATGGCGCGCGCGCCGGCCGCGTCCGCAGCGCTCAGGCGCGCCGCTGCGGATGAACTTTCAGATCCGGATACAGGCGACATAATGGTTGGGCCGTTTGGCTTCCAGCGGCGGATCGACGCGGCTGCAGTCAGGGATGGCGATCGGGCATCGGGGATTGAACCGGCATCCGGTCGGCGGATCGGCGGGATTGGGAATAGTGCCGGGGATCGCCTGCAGGCGTCGATTCTTGTGGCCGCCGGCGCCCGGTATCGAATTGAGCAGGGCGCGTGTGTAGGGATTGAGCGGGTTCGCGAAAAGCTCGGCGGCCCCAGTCTGTTCCATGACACGTGAAGAATAAAGGATCGTTACGTCGTCGGCGTACTCGGCCACGATACCGAGGTCATGAGTGACCAGCAGCACGGCCAGATCGAACTGTTGCTGCAGCTCGCGAATCAGGTCGAGGATTTGCGACTGGATCGTCACGTCGAGCGCGGTGGTCGGTTCGTCGGCGATCAGCAGCTTGGGCCGGCACGACAGCGCCATCGCGATCATCACCCGCTGGCGCATCCCGCCCGAAAGCTGATGAGGGTAGTCGTCGATACGGCGCTCTGGGTCGCCGATTTTTACCACGCGCAGCATTTCGATCGCGCGATTGCGCGCCTCGGCCCGGGAGGTCTTCTGATGCAGCCGCACGGCTTCGGCGATCTGGCTTCCGATAGTGAACACAGGATTGAGCGAGGTCATCGGCTCCTGGAAGATCATGGCGATCTTCGCGCCGCGCATGTGGCGCATATTTTCCTCGCTTAACTGACACAAGTCGCGTCCCTCGAACATGATCTGTCCGCTCACCACCCGCGCCCGATCGGGCAGCAGACGCATGATCGACAGCGAGGTTATAGTCTTGCCCGACCCCGACTCGCCCACCAGGCCCAACAGGCGTCCGGGCGCGATCGAGAAGCTCACATGATCGACCACGCGCAGTTCCCCCGCCTCGGTGAAAAACGAGGTCGCAAGGTTCTTAACTTCCAGCAGCGGCTGCATCCTGGCTACAGCGTATCATCGCGGCCGCGCCTGTCTCCAGCGGGCCGTATCCTCCAGGCCGCTCCTACACGAATGATCGCGATACGCGTCAAACTGTACGGACTCAGCCGTTGCCCGGATCGAGGCGGTCGCGGAGATGGTCGCCCAGGAAGTTGAAGGACATTACCGCGAGGAAAATGAAAATGCCGGGGATCAAGATCCACGGATAGCGCGAGAGGTTTTGCGGATCCTCGGCCTGGCTTAGCAGGTTGCCCCAGCTTGGGGTCGGCTCCTGGATACCCAGCCCGAGCAACGAAAGCGCGCTCTCGCCCAGAATGAAGCCGGGAATCGACAGCGTCGCCGCGACGATCGCGTAGCCCAGCACCGCCGGGATTACGTGGCGCGTTATGATGCGCCATCGCGAGGCGCCCAGCGCGCGGCCCGACTCAACGTAGGGGAAGGAGCGCACCGAGGAAGCCATCCCACGAATCACCCGCGCCAGACCCGCCCAACTGATGAAGCTCATGATCGCCACGATCAGCAGAAAGCGTTGCGCGGCGCTGATTCCGGGCGGGATTACGGCCGCGAGCGCGAGCAGGAAATAAAACGAGGGCAGCGACATCTCGATCTCCGACCATCGCATGATCAGGTTGTCGGTAAGGCCGCCCACGTATCCCGACGTCGCGCCGACGGTAATTCCCAGCGAAAAGGTGATCAGCACGCCGATCAGTCCGACGCACATGCTGACGCGCGCGCCATAGACGATGCGTGAGAACAGGTCGCGGCCCAATCCGTCGCTGCCAAAGATGTAGTACGGCTCATCCGGGGAGTCGGTGGTGAACAAATGGCCGCCTGAAAGCAGATGAATATAGATGCGGCGCGTGAGGTCGGGCGCATAGGTCCGCTCCTCGGCGTCAACCATGTGCATCGGATACGTCCACAACAGTCCGTGCGTCCACTCCGATGGAGAGCTCAAGTGCGGGCGCATTGGAGGACAGTCGGGCATGGTGCGATTCTGGTAGGTAGGATCGTAGGGGGCGAAAACCGGAGACGCGGCGGCGAAGAGATAGAAAATCGCAAGGCAGATCGCGCACAGCCGCACAGTGCGCGACGCAAGCCGAAATTCCCTCGCGAGGCCGCCGCGTATCAGAGCTACGCCCGCCGCGCTCTCCAGCTGCGGCATAGTGGTTGCGGGCGCGCTCATTGGGCAGCCATCGAAGAGAAATCCACGCGCGGGTCTACCGCGACCAGCGCGACATCGGCAAGCAGATTGCCAATCAGCAGCAGGACCGTACCGATCAGCACCGAGCCCATCACCAGGTAGATGTCGAGCGAGCGCACCGCGTTGAGCAGCAGCAGGCCGAGTCCCTGCAAATTCATCACCGCTTCGACCAGGGCGGCGCCGCCCAGCAGATCGCCCAGCGAATATCCGGCCATCGTTACGAACGGATTGAGCGCGTTGCGCAGCACGTGCTTGTAGATCACGACGCGCTCCGAAAGGCCCTTGGCGCGCGCCGTGCGCACGAAATCGGAATTCTTGATCTCCAGGATTTGAGAGCGCATCAGGCGCATCAGACCCGCCATACCCGCTACTCCGAGCACGAACACCGGCAGGATCAGATGATTGATTCGGTCGGCGATACGGTTGGTGAAATCCAGCGAAGTATAGTCGACGGAAAACGTTCCCCCCGGCGGCAGCCAGTCCTTGCCCATCCACATTGCGAAATAGACCATCAGGAAAGCGAGGAAGAAATTCGGTATCGACATTCCGAAGAAGGCGAGGAACGATAGGAGCCGGTCCCAGATGGAGTTTTGCCTTACGGCGACCACGATCCCGATCGGAATCGCCAACAGCCAGGCGAACACCATGCTGGCCAGCGCCAGGATGACCGTGTTGAACGCGCGCGCCGCGATTAGGCTGGTGACGCTGACGCGAAACTGCAGCGAGTAGCCGAAGTCCAAATGGAGCACGCCCCAGAGCCATCGTGCGTAGCGCACGACCAGCGGCTTATCGAGTCCGAACTGCGCCTGCAGCTGATGGATAACCTCGGGTGAGATTTTCGGGTTCATCTTGAGATTGGAAAGATAGTCGCCGGGCACCAGCGACATCGCGAGGAAGGAGATGAAGGTAATCCCGATAATCAGCGGGATCATGTTGAGCAGGCGGCGTACTAAGAAGTTGGTCATGCTCTGAGTAATAACCGGCTATTTGCTAATTGAGAACAGACGTCAATTTACTTTGAATTGAATCCATTCGGGTTTGTACAGCCCCCACACCTTGGGTTGGTACTTTTCCAGAGAATCCACCCATGACACGTAATCTTTGCGGCGCACGGTCTGGATGATCGGCAGCTGGTCATGCAGAATTTGCTGGATTTTCCAATAGTAGGGCGCTCGCTTGGCGGTATCCATTTCCGCCGCGCCTTGGTCCATCAACCGGTCGATCTCGGCCTCCCACGGGGTCGCGGGCGTCTTCTGGTTGGGATTCCAGAGGTGCAGGTTTCCCGATGAACGGTAAAAGTTGGATCCGTCGTTGGGTTCGATTGTTCCCGTCAGGCCCATCATCACGCAGTCCCAGTCGAACGTCGATTCAACCTTCTCCACCAGCGTGGTGAATTCCAACGGCTGGTAGTTGACCTTGATTCCAAGTTTTCCCAGGTCCTGCTTGAAAATGACGCAAATCTGGTCGCCCTCGGGAGAACCGGTGGCGGTGGTAAGGTTGAATTCGATCGGATTACCTTTGGGATCCACGCGTCTGCCATTTACCTCATGGTAGCCTGCGCTTTCCAGAATCTCCGCGGCCAGCCTCGGATTATAGTCATAGTCCTTGAGGTTCGGGTTGTAGAAAAGCTTGTTGGCGGGAGACACGTCGGAAGTCGCGGGCACGGCGAGTCCATGGTAGACCAGATTCATTATCGCCGGCTTGTCGACCAGGTGTGCGATGGCGCGTAGAAAGTTCAAATCCGTGAACCATGTGAGCTTGGGGTTGGTTACGCCCTTCTTCACGTAGTGGCGCGGGTTGCGGTTGAAGCAGAAGAAGCGCTCGCCTGTATCGATACCGATTTCGCTAAGCCTGGCGTGCAGACGGCCGATTTTGATCTTCTGGCGGACATCGAGCACCTCCTCCGCGCGCGGTGCATAGATGTCGATTTGTCCATACTGATAACGCAGGTAGGTGGCGTTGGTGTCGGGTATGATTTGTACGACCTTGCCATGCAGCCGCGGCAACCGGACACCGTGCTCGTCCGTCATCCAGTAGTTGCCGTTGCGGTCGGTGCGCCAGAACTGATTTTGGACGTAGCGGGTCAACTGGTAACCACCGTCACCGACTATTTTGCGCGGCGGCGTGTTGATGCCCCATGACTGATTGAATTTGCCCGCCTTCCAGATCGGCTCAAGGATGTGCGCCGGTATTACCGGAATTCCGATCGCATACAGCAGCGGCGCGAAAGGCTTGGGCAGATGCATTACCACGGTGTAATCGTCCGGCGCCTCTGCCGTCAGCCGCTTGCCCTCGATCAGGAGTCCGGGGCGGATGCTATTGGGAACCTTGGGATCGTAGATCACTTCGAGCGTGAAGAGCACGTCTCGCGCCGTAAGTGGCTGACCGTCGAACCATCGTACATCGTGGCGCATATGAAACGTGATCGATTTCTGGTCCGGCGCGATTTCCCATTTCTCGGCCAGCCCGGCCTCGGGCAGCGTGGTGACGGGATTCACCCGGACAAGGCTTTCGAACACGTCGCCCAAAAGCTCGCCCGATACGCTGTCGGTAACCAGGATTGGGTTGAAGGTCTGCGGGTCCGCCGCGGTGGCGGTGTACAGGATCTGCTGGCGCGCGTGATCATTACCGGCGCGACGCACCTGGCATCCCGCAATCAACGCCGCAATGGCGCAGGAGGCGATAAAAGGCGGGAGTCCGATGCCAAAGGGAAGATGTCTTCCGTGATGCCTTCCGCGAAATGCCGATGGGCGAGTGCTGTTCTGGTATCTTTGCCCGGGGCGTGTGACCTCTTCCTCCCCCTCTCCCGGGATAAGCAGAGGGTACACACAGAGAATTCGAATTATCCCGGCCTTAGAGCTAGCCATGACCGCCCACCGCAGCAGGCGGCTGGTCCAGGTCGATAAGCCGCGCTTTCCCCTTCGGAGCCAGGACGAACTGCGACTCGTTGAGGTTGGGATTCACGATCACGCCACTATACCTGACGTTGAGTTGCGTGCCGGTGTTCAAAAATTTCGCGTCCAACCGATGGGCGAACTGAAGGCCGCCGATGTCGCGATAGTCATTATAGGTGACCTCGTAGCCGGCTCCCGAAGAACCGTGGGTCCGGACCAGCCGGAGCTGGCCGCCGGCGAAGCCCAGTTCGTCGACTTCCCCCGCAGACATCTGGTAGGCGCCGACCAGCATTTCATCCTCAGTATGCACCGAAGTTGGCGCGGTATAGTTGGCGTCGCTGCCGGGCAGCAGGCCCATCAAGAGCTTGACCGCCTGCTCCGGCGGCAACGGAATCCGCGCAAAACGGCTGAGCGTGTCCGCGGTCGCCACGCCGCGATAGAAAGTGTTGTCAGAGGGCTGGTAGGCGGCAACCGTGCTGCCGTTGGCGGCTATCACCGCCGCCACTCCGAACGGTGTCAAGGCCTCGACCCGCAAACTGGCTGGCCGTTTGACCGCCAGATCCTCGCGCACTTTGACGTGCTGTCCACCGCCTGCATATTCCATCAGGGCGTCGGCCTGCATCGCGTCCAGACGCCGGGCGCGCTCGATAAGCGCGTCGGTCAGGTGCTGAAACTCGGAAACGTTCGGCTCCGGAGCCGGCGCCGGGGTTGTTGCAGGTGCTGACACCGCGCAGCCGGACAGGCTTGCGGCAAGGCATATCGCGGTCAGCCCGCGCAAGGCCGTTGACCACTGCCCTTGCACAGTGTTGCGCTTCGCCAACAAACCCACTCGCTAAAGGGTCAGCCTTCTCGGCGGCTTACTAGGGATGGGCGTGGGAGTCATCACGCAGGGCCTGGAGCTTGTCTTTCAGCCGGGCGACCTGGTCGGTTTCCTTGGCCTTGCTGAGCGCATCCTTGTACAGATTGTCGGCCTGTTTGAATTTGCCGAGCTTCCTGTAGGCGTCGGCCAGATGCTCCGTGATGGTCGGGTCGTCGCCGGCCAAATCCCACGCTCGCTCCAGCTCCTTGACCGCCATGTCGTAATTGCCCTGCTGGTAGAAGACCCAGCCCAGTGAGTCGATATAGAACCCGTCCTCGGGCTCCAGCTGCAGGGCGCGTCTGATCAGGCGTTCGGCCTCGCCCAGGTTGGTCCCCATCTCGGCGTAGGTGTAGCCGAGGTAGTTCAGCGCCTGGGCATTGCTCGGATTGAGCTTGATAGTCTCCCGCATCTGCTCGATGCTGAGCTGCTTCTCCTTCGCTTCGTCGTACAGTGCGCCGAGCGTGAAATGGAATTTGTCGTTTTTGGGTTCGAGCTCGATCATCTTCTTGGCCATGTTGATGGCGGCGGGAAGGTCCTTCTTCTCGCGGTAAACGCCGGCCATGAAGTTCATCAGCTCCGTGTCGTGGGGTTTCTTGTCGAGCGCCTGCTGGAGCGAACGCAGCGCCTGGTCGTAATGTTCGTCCTTGTCGTAGAGATAGGCGAGATGGATGCGCGACTCGACGTAGTGGTCCGAATCTGGAGGAACCAGGTCGAATTGCGCTTCGGCCTTTTCGGATTCATTCATCTCGCCGTAGACCGTACCCAGGTAATAGTGCACGCGCGAATTGTTGGGCTCCGATCCCAAAACCAGATTGAACTCGGTGGCGGCGCGTTCAAAATCGCCGCGCTCGAAATAAAGCAGCCCGATTTTGACTCGGGTGTCTTCGGGGTTGGTCTCCATCCCCTCAAGCCGCTTCAACTCGGTCAGCGCCTGGTCGAATTTCTTCTGGCCGACGTAGAGCTCCGCCAGACGCTTGCGTGCGGTGTCGTTGGTGGGATCGGCGGCCAGCACGCGCTGATAAAGCTTGATGGCGTCCTGGGGCTTGTCCTCCAGCTCCCGCAGCAGCGCGAGGTCCATAATCACCAGCTCGGAGTCCGGATTGAGCGTCAGCGCCTGATGAAAATAGGTTTCCGCCAACGGGTAATTCTGCGACGCGGCGGCCACCCGTCCGGCATAATAGTAACCCAGGAAGCCATGTGGATCGGTGGCGATCATCGCCTTGAAGACCGACAGCGCGGCGTCGTATTTCCCCTGCTTGGCGTATAGCGTGCCGAGGTAGAGGTAAGCTTCCTGGCTCTTGGGGTCGGTCTTTAGTACCTGTTTGTATTGCTTTTCCGCCCCGGCTTCATCTCCGGTGGCCGACAGAAGTCCGGCCGCCAACAGCCGCGCGTCGACCATATTTGGGTCGAGCGCCAGAGCCGCATTCACTTCTTTTAGTGCTTGGCCGAGCTGCCCCTCGCGCACGTAGATAGAAGCCAGCTTCAGCCGCAACGAGGCGTTGTTCGGGTCCGCCTGGGAAGCGGCTTCGTAGAAGGCCATCGCATTTTGGCGGTCGCCCTCGTTGCTGGCCACCTCCGCTTTGAGAAAATCGCCCATCGCGGTGGCGTCGGGCGGGAGGGTTACGGGCGGGATTCCGCCGAAAGCCGGCTCTCCTGGCGCAGCTTCAGACCTGGAACTGACGGTAGCGCCGGATGGCGAATTTTGATTGCCGGCGCAGGCAGTTAATAGCGCACAACCTGCCACCAGCAGGGCGAGCGTTGCTTTAGCGCGCCATTTCATCGAAAAAAAGAGGAGTGAAAATCTGCAACTCACTGGTTAACACAGCCTTTTCTGACGGTCAACATACATACTTCCGGCCGTTTGGCGGCGTCGGTCGAGGTTGCAACAGGCGGGATGATTGAGGTGATCGCCAGCACGGGCGCCATGCCGTTTTGGGTGCGACCGTGAATTCGAGTACGCCCGGTGGACTCCCAGCCAAGCCCAATCACGATGGGCTTCCCCAGGGCAGCCTGGGCAGCCGGCAAATCGGTCTGCTGCCGCTCATTGCAGTAATGTACCTGACGATCAGTGGTGGTGCATACGGGATCGAGGACGCTGTTGCGGCCGGGGGTGCCCGGATGACTTTGCTCCTTTGCCTGCTGGTACCAGCCGCAGTCAGCCTGCCGACCGCGCTGATGGCGGCTGAGCTGACCGCGCTGTTCCCGGTCGAAGGCGGCTTTTACTTTTGGGTCAAGGAAGCCTTCGGCGCGTTTGCGGGTTTCGCTGAAGCCTATCTTACCATCCTTTATACATGCGTTGATATGGCGATCTACCCGGTTTTGTTTGCCTCCTACCTGTCATTCCTGCTGCCCTCCAACCCCACTGTGACAATTCTGGCCGCGGTCGCGATGGTCTGGGCGTGCGGCATCCTCAATCTGCTCGGCGTTCGACCCGTCGGCCACGCCTCGCTGCTGCTGACGGTCGCTTTGCTCGCACCATTGGTGGGGTTGATTGGCGCCGGAGCCGCGTCGCTGCATCATTGGCATCTTCCACCGGCCTCCGCGCCAGCCGGCCCCGGGACCTTCGGCGAATTGGGAGCGGCGCTGGCAGTGGTGATCTGGAACTTCTGCGGATGGGAGAACCTCAGCGTGGTTGCCGCCGAAATCCGGGGCGCACAGAAAAACTACGTACGCGCGGTCGCGGTGGTGCTGCCGCTGGTGGTGGTCGGATATCTTCTTCCACTGGTAGTAGGCACGTCGGCGGTGAGCGATTCCGCGCAATGGACCACCGGGGCGTTTGCCCGAATCGGCCAGCGCCTGGGAGGCATCTACCTGGGCGGAGCACTGGCGGTTGGCGGGATGCTCAGCGCGTTGGCGGTGTTTCAGGCCGCGATGCTGTGGGTGTCGCGGATGCCGTTTGTGCTGGCGCAGGAGCGCTTTCTGCCGGCAGCGCTGACCCGCATGTGGGAGCGCCAGGCCACGCCGTGGTTGGCGATCGTGACCAGCTGCGCGGTTTGCACATTGTTGCTGCCGCTGGGATTCACCGCGCTGGTCACCCTGGATGTAACCTTCTACATGGCGGCGCTCGCGCTGGAGATGGCGGCGCTGGTCCGGCTGCGGCGGCTTTATCCCGGCCGGCGCGGCCTGTTCGTGATCGGCGCTGGCAGGCTGGGACTGGTTCTAACTGTCGCCGCGCCGCTTGCCGTCTGGGTCGGGACGTTCGGGGTGGCGGCCAACGGTCCGGGCAGCAAGGCGCAACTGATCATCGCCGCCATCTTCGCCGGCGCAGTTTGGCCTGTTTATCGAGGATGCCAGCGCGTTTTCGGCGGCCCGCAAGCCGCGGCCATACCGATTGACTAGCTTGATGATCGTGGTTGTCTAACATCGGGTGAACGGGCGATGAGGCACGCCAGCGCACAGACTCTGGCTCGAATCGAGACGCTGCTCGAGCAGCTAAGGGGCTTGCCCGGCTTGAAGGAAAAATCGCGCGGCGTCTTCTACCGCGGCGGCGCAGCGTGGCTGCACTTCCACGAAGATCAGGCAGGAATTTTCGCCGACCTGCGCACGAGTCCTGAATGGGAGCGTCTTCCCGCAACAACTCCGGCGCAGTGCAGTCTACTGGTGCGGCGGATCAAAAGGATCCTGAAATGTTGAAGCCGTTCGATCACGTGGAGGACAAGCGCAGCTCGGGGACAATCTGTCCCTGAGCTTGTTCAACGGGTCGAAGCCGGAAATCGAGCAGCCCAAGGATCGCAGCGCAGCCTTGAGCATCGCCGCCGTCTCAGGTGGCCAGAATCTTGGCGACCTGGTCCTCCACGACCGTGCCTTTGAAGAAATCCGGATTGAGCGCGGTCCATAGCCGGACCGGATTGCCGAAGACGAAATCGCGGAAATCCTCTTCTTTCATCACGCCCTTTTCCACCAGCTCATAGGCCTCTGCCGTCACGTCGTTCATATCGGGCACGTCCCAATGACCGATATCCGAACCGAAGATCGCGCCGAGGCGCGCGCCGAAGGGATTCGCCCTGGCGTCGAATGCCGAAGCCGTAACCGGGTCGTCAGCCTCGCACCCAAAGTAGAAATGCGGCACGAACAGGTCGCGGATGTCCTGCTTGCGCTCGATACCGCAGCGCTCGAATTCGTCGATTGCCTCGCGATCCTCGCCGATCCCGAGGAAGTCGATTCCATCGCGCGGGTCGCCGTATTTGGCCAATCCTCCTTCGAAGCGCTCGAACAGGCTGGCGAACAATTCGCGGTCCAGGTAGGCGGGATTGTAGTTCTCCATCGCGGCGCGGTTGCGCTTTTCCCAATGGCCGATCAGATCGCAGTACAGGCTTCGTCCCCAACCGACGCCGCCCTCCAGGAACGCGAATTTCAGCTTCGGAAAGCGCCGCGTGACGCCGCCCAGGAACAGCGACTTGCATATCGCCTCGCCCGCCGCGCCGAAATGGCCGATATGATTGTACACGTAATTCGAAATCGATCGGCGGCTGCCCCATCCCATGCCATGGGAATGGAAAGTCGGGACGACTCCCAACTCCAGGCATTTCGCCCAGACCGGGTCGTAATCGTATTCGCTGTCGATACCGTAGGTATCCATCCAGTTGGCGTACGCAGCCGCTTCGGGATTTTTGCGCACAATCGCGGCGATCGGCCGGCGGACAAAACTCGGCATCAGGATAGTCTTGAGCTTGAGTTCGCGGACCACGTACTCAAGTTCCTCGATCGCCTCGGCCGGCGTGTTCATCGGCACCACCGCGACCGGGGTAATGCGGTCGGCGCATTCGGCGAAGACTTCGGCGTGCAGGTTGTTGATCGCGCGGCAAACGGCGCGGCGCACCTCGTCGTCGTCAAAATGGATCGGCAGCAGGCATCCGCCGGCGTACACCACCGAAAAGTCCAGCCCGATGTCATCGAGGCGCTCGCGCAGCAGCCGCGGAATGATTGAGGTCGAAAGATCGAGGGTGTTTTTGGTCGGAACGTTCCACCACGGCGTGCGCAGCGCGCGAATCTCCCGGCGTCCCTTTTGGTCGAGCCGATACCAGGCGGGGTCCATCTGGGTGCCGGCCAATTGGGCGGAGAAGCGGCCCAGGATGCTGGGACCGCCGACCGCCTTGAGATGGTCGATTAGCGCGGGCCGATAATCCAGGCTGTGACCGTCGGAATCGATCACAGGATGGTTCAATTTGGAGCGGACTTCGGCCGACTTCGAGTTTTGCACGAACGCCATAATCTTCCTCCATGAATCACGCCGCGCGCTCGGCGCCATGGGCGGGCGCGGTCTCTCATCAGAGCGATAATCTCGCTGTCGGACGGTTCAAGTCAAAGGCTCGCACAAAAGAACCGGCGCGCAGCCCGGCCGGTCTGCGCGCCGGTTCTTCTTGTAGCACGTATCCGCGATCCGCGTTGCTTCCTTTGTCAGGCAGTGCGAAATGTCGCATTCTGACTGACGTCCGACTTCATTCGCGGAGAAAGACAATGGGACAGCTTGACGGGAAAATCGCCCTTGTGACCGGCGCTGGCCGCAGCGTGGGTCTGGGAATAGCGCAGGAATTGGCCGAGGCGGGAGCTTCCGTGGCGGTCAACGACCTTCATCCCGAGCGCGCGGAGGGCGCGTTGAGTCAGATCAATGCCGCTGGCGGCCGCTTGATTGCGGCACCGTTCGATGCGGCCAATCTCGAGGCGGTTCGCGCCGGCATAACTCGCGTCGAGCAAACGCTTGGCCCGATCGATATCCTGGTCAACAATGCCGGCATTACGGAGGGCATCGGCATGACCGGCCCGTTCGTCGATTCGGATCCGGCACAATGGCACTTCAATATCGATTTGAACCTGTACGGTTCGATGTATTGCATCCGGACGGTGCTGCCGGGGATGGCCAGGCGCCGATGGGGCCGCATTATCCAAATCTCCTCGGGGGCAGGCTCGCGCGGTGTGCCTAACGTATCGATTTACAGCGCGGCCAAAGCGGGTATCGAGGGATTGCTGCGCTGCGTTGCGATCGAGATGGCCCAAAGCGGCGTTACGCTCAACGCGATAGCATTGGGGCTGATGGCGAATACGGGAGAGCGGATGGGCGATTCGCCGATGCTCCAGCGCGTCTTCAACACAATCCCGATGGGCCGGCTCGGTCAGCCGCGTGAGATCGGAGCCTGCGCTGTGTGGCTTGCCTCCAACAATGCCGCCTACGTTACGGGGCAGACGATCCATGTAAATGGTGGTTCCGTCCACGGCCGCTAGCCGACCGCCGGCCTTAACAAGCCATGCCGCATGATGGTACGTTTGCGGTTGGGTTCGACTCATTCTTCCAGGGGAGCGCCGCTATGCCACAAAGCAACGGACATCAGTTCATTTCCGCGGACGGTCACGTGATGGAGCCCGCCAATCTGTGGGTTGAGCGGATGGACCGGCGGTTTCGCGATCGCGCTCCGAGAATCGTCACCAAGACCTACACCTACGGCAAGCGCGAGCAGTTCGACGCGTTTCAGATCGACGGGCTCAATTCGGTCGATTTCATCGATACCATCGCGACGATGGCCAACGAAAAAGCCGCCGGCAAGCCAATCGAGGGCCACAGCCATAACAAGATTGCCGACGTGCGCCCCGGCGCGGGCGATCCGATCGCACGCCTGGCGGATCAGGATTTGGACAACATTCGAGCCGAGGTCATCTACCCCAACTGCGGGATGTACATCCTGGCGGCGCCCGACGTGGAATACCGGCGCGAGTGTATCCGCGTGTACAACGACTTCCTGGCCGAGTTTTGTTCGGCCGCTCCGCAGCGATTGGTCGGGGTCGGAATCCTGCCTATCGGCGGACCGATCGAATGGGCGGTGGAGGAGGCGCGCCGCGTCGCCAAGATGAACCTCAAGTCGGTGCTGCTGCCCGCGGACACGCCTAACCGTCCTTGGTGGGACCCATATTACGTTCCGCTATGGGATGCGCTTGCCGACCTGGATTTGCCGCTATCCTTTCACAACACTGCCACCGAGCAGTTCTTGTCGCCCACCGAAAAGGCCGCCGGCATCCGCCTGGCCACGCGGGTGGGCAACTACGCGATCGTCGAAACCAAGATCGGCAACCAGATGCGCAGCCTGACCTGCCTGTTGGGTTCCGCCGTGCCGCAGCGATATCCCAAACTGCAATTTGTAATCGCCGAGGGCGGCATCGGTTGGGTGGCGCCGGTGATTCGCCTGATGGATCATTGGTGGGAAGATCATCACCATTACATGGAGCCCAAGCTGGAAGAACCGCCGAGCTTCTACTGCCATCGCCAATTCTGGTTCACCTTCGAGGACGATCGCGCGGGACTGCTGACGCGCGAACTGCTCAACGTCGATCGCCTGATGTGGGGATCGGATTATCCGCATACCGAGGGCACGTTCCCGGGCTCCCGCCAGCGCGTCGAGAAGGATTTCGCCGGCGTTCCTGACGACGAGCGGCGTCGGATCACCGCTGGCAACGCCGCCCGATTGTACGAGATCTGACGTCGGCCGGAAGCCAGCAGGGCGGGGTTAGCGCATATCGACTTGCGCGATCGAAACGGCGCCGCGTTGCCCAGCCGAAAAAATCTCTGGCGCGCATGTTCCGTGATTGCTGCGCTCGGGCTTCTGCTGGGCGTCGGATGCGCCGAGGCGCCGCCGCCCGGACCCAGTGCACGGGACGCCGCGCTCACGTATCTGGCCGCGCTCAAAGGCGGCGACTATCAGACCTGTTATCGGATGATGGCCGAAAAGGACCTTGTCAACGGCTCGCTCGACGGGTTCCTCGGCGAAATACCGATGGGCCCCGAAGTCGAACGCCGATGGTTCGGCCAGCTCGAAGCCGCCACCGAGTACCGCGTCGGCACGGCGCGCGAGCGCGGTTCGGAGGCGATCGTGCCGGTCAACGTCACCACGCCCAACCTGGTGTTGTGGGAGCGCATGCTCGGCGCGCGCAACGAGACACGGCAGGCGGTGCAGGCCCGGGCAGAAAAGCAGCTCGCCAACGGTGACTATCCGCGCCTTAGCTACCCCGATCTGCTCGTAATGATTCGGGAAGGCGATGAATGGCACGTCCTGGCCGGCTTCGCGCAGCGGGCCCGAATCCTTCGGATGCGCGAGCAGGCGCTGGCCGCCTATCATCAGCTTGAGTACAACCAGGCCCTGGTCCTGTACCCGCAGATGCTGGTTCGGATCGCGAAGGCGCCGTTCAGCGCCAGCGGCGAACTGATCTGCATGCTGACGCGGGAGATGAAAAGAATCGAGGCGGCGCGCGCAGGTGTTGTGGCAGCGCAGTTCTATCTGCCCAAGGTGTGGATCAAGGATGTCGAATCGAAGCTGACGGTTGCGGGACCTCCGGGGCTGTTCGGCCAGCTCGTCAATTCAGGCGATCGCTCGCTCGACGAAGTCGAGCTGACGGTCTCGTACTATTCGGACGCCGGCAAGCTGATTTACTCGGAAAGGCACACGCCGATCGCCATGCCGCTGGAATTTACCGACTTCGACCTGCCGATCGTCCCATTTGCTCCCGGCGAAACGCGCGAAATTGGCATCACACTCAAGGCTCCGGTGGAGGTTCAGCAACAGTACAAGCCCCAGATGACGGTGAGCGGCGTCATTTTCAGCGAGCCGCTGGCGGTTCCGCCCAAGCTTGCCGGTTCCGCGACCGCTGCCGCGGATATCCAGCCGTCGAGCCCAGCGGCGCCGGCTCCGGGCGCCTCCAAGCCCGACGTCAAACGGAAATGAATGCGGCCCACCGATGAAGCTGAGTGTCGCCATCCCCACTCACAACCGATCCCAGACGCTGGCGCTCACGCTTACCTCGCTGGCGGGGCTGCGGCTCGAGCCCGGAATCGAGATGGAATGCCTGGTGATCGACAACAACTCCAGCGATGCGACTCCGGCCGTGGTCGAAGATTTCGCCCGCACAGCGCCATTCGCGGTCCGGCGCGTGTTCGAGCCGCGCCAGGGCTCCAGCTTTGCGCGTAATCGGGCGGTGCATGAGGCGCTGGGCGAGTTGCTCCTCTACATCGACGACGACGTGATCGTGGAGCCGGACTGGGCGTCGGAGCTGGTCCTGGAAATTCGCCGGCGCGACCTCGACGCGGCCTGCGGCCTGGTGCTCGCGCAATGGCAGGCTGCCCCGCCGCCGTGGTTGGGCGTGGAAGTTTACGGCAAGCTCGCGATACATCCAGAGACCACCCCGCCGCCGGAGAAGCTCTCGCAGTTCTTCAGCGCCAACGTCGGGCTGCGGCGGGAATGCTTCGAGCGCTTTGGGCTGTTCCGCGAAGACCTGGGCGTGGTCGGGAACAACCCGATGTCGGGTGAGGACACGGAGTTGTTCGGCCGCATCATCAGCGGCGGCGGCAAGATCGGTATCGCTGCGCGCGCCGTGGTGCACCATTTGATCGGCCCTGAGCGGATGACGCGCGCTTACTTCCGGCGCAAGAGTTTTGCCTTCGGCGTCGGCAGCGCGTTTGGGGGTAGCCGCTCGCACAACCGCCCCGACAAGCTGGTGAAGAACGCGGTTCGCATGGCTGCCGCGGCCGCACGCGGCAATAGTCCGCTGGCATTCTACCATCAGCTCGAATGCGTTAACTTCTTCGGCTATTGGTACGGCCGCATGAAGGCGCGGCGACTATCACGGCCTGGACTATAAAGACCCGGACCCGCACGTCTGAATCTTGCCGCCCTGAAAGAGAGCGGAAATCAGAGCCAACAGCCGGTCAATCCGGGCGGCCTGATACCAGCGCGAGCACGCCTGAGTACTGCAGCAGGCGCGTCGCCGCAGCTAACGGGCCGATTTCGAAGCCGGTGAAAAATCCGGCGATCGGAACGGCGCCGAAATGCCTGGCCAGATAGGCGCTGTCATGGTCGGCTATCGAGTAGAGGTTGCTGCCCCGCGACACGCAATCGAAGTACAGGCCGAATGCCGGCGGATTTTGCACGCTGCGTTCCATTTCCTCCAGCGTGAGCTTGAGGTCGTCGCGCGCGCCTTGCTCGTCGCGCAGTGCGAAGCCGATCAGGTCGCCGGGCTCGGGCCGGTACACAGTGCCGATCAACCCTCTGGCTTCGTCGAAACCGATCATGTTGCGGATCAGGTAGCGTCCATGTTCGAGTCGTTCGGCCCTGGGGTCCAGCGCCGCCGCCAGGTAAACCATCGCCGCGGCGCGGCGCAAATCGTCAGCCAACGGTCCGATAGTCTGCTTGAGCACTTCCAGCGCCGGATGTCCGTCCAATTCGATCAAGATGTTTTGGCGCACCGCGGTGACACGCCGGGGCGTTCCAATCAGCCGGCATCCCAGCGCAGCGCCAGTGGTGATTTCGAAGTCACCCGAAAACAACATCCCGGCCACCGCGTTGGTGCTGACCGCGTCGCCGCACAGGGCGAACGCCTCGCCGCTCATCCCGTCTTCGGTGGCCCCGCCGCCCACTACGACTGCCTGCGGCAGCTCCTGCGCGAGAGCGGCCAAGAACGGCTCCGGCTCCAGGTTGTAGGAATCAGGAAACAAGCAGAGCAGGTTGCTGCGCCCCAGCGCGGGCCGCGCCGCGGCAGCGACTTCGGCGGCAGCTTCCACGGGCCGACCTTTGAGGCTGGGCACGAAGATGCGCTGGGCGGTAATTCCGCCTCCGACGGCCAGCACCGCCACCGAAGGGCCGCGTTCGATCTCGCGGCCGCCGGCGATAATCCCGCTGGCGCTGCACCCTGCCACCTGGGGCGTTTGCGCCCGCTCGGAAACGGTCCGCATCAACAGGCGGAAGGAGGCGGCGTGCTTGCTGCTAGCAAAGCAAATCGCGCCGTCGGCCACTCTCAGCCCGGCTTGCGCGAGCGCCTGCCCGGCAGCCTCATCGGCAGCGGCCGCGGGATCCGCGGCGGTCGAATATCCAACTCCTGCGCGCAGCATAGTCACACCTCACTGGCCACCCATGATTCGCAGCAGCTCAACCATCCGCTCTAGGCCGCCCCGCAGCGACTTGATCGGGATGCGCTCGTTGGCGCCGTGCACCATCGGCCCTTCCTGCTCAGTCAGCAGGATCGGGATGAAGCCGTAGGCAACCAGCCCGCGCTGGCGGAAGTAATGGCTGTCGTTAAAGCCGGTCAGCAGCGCGGGGATGACCGGTGCGTCCTTGTCTGTGCGCCGCGACAGGGTGGCAATTGCGTTCATCAGTTCGCTCCGATCCGGCGAAGCCAAAGTCGGGAAACTGAGGAGCTGCTCGATTTTTATACTATCATCATTAATAGTTTCCTGAATCACTTTGGTGAAGGCCTTCGGATTCTCGTCGGGAAGCAGGCGGCAGTCGATTTCCGCCGACGCCGTGGACGGGATGATGTTGGTCTTGTAGCCCGCGTCGATCACCGTGGGTGTCAGCGTGTCGCGCACCATCGCGTTGTTACGCGGCGTGGCCACGAACTGCTTTACAAAGTCAGCGTCGGTCAACGCCAGGCGCAGATCGAGCAGCTTGGGCTGGTTCTGATCGAGCGTCGCCAGCTTGTTGAAATACTCCTGCACGACCGGCAGCACTTTGACCTGCGAATGATAAGCGATCAGCTTGCCCAACGCAGCCACCAGCCGCGTCACGGCGGTTTGCGCCGGCGGCGAGGCGGCGTGACCGGTGGGACCGGTGGCAGTCAGGCGCAGCCACAGCGGGCTCTTCTCCGTGATCGCCACGCTGTAGAAGACATGGCCTGCCTTGTCGGTGCGGATGCCGCCGCCCTCGTTAAGCACGAAGCCCGCATCCTTATAAAGATTGGGCTGGTGATCGACGACCCATCCCGCGCCGCCCTTGCCGCCCACCTCCTCGTCGCCGGTGGCGATAAACAGGATGTCGCGGTCGAGCAAAACCCGCGCGCGCTTGATCGCCAGCATCGCCATCAGTGCGACCACTCCCGGTCCCTTGTCGTCCAGGGTGCCACGCCCCCAGACCTGGCCGCTCTTTACCTCGCCGGAAAACGGGGGAACCGACCACTCCTTGGCGTCGGCCGGCACCACGTCCATGTGGCTCAGCAGGATGAGCGCCTTGCGATTCTTGCCGGTACCGCGCAGGCGTGCGGCGATCACACCACGGCCCGGCGCAGGCTCAAAGACCGCCGCCGGAATACCGTCGTGCAGAAATTTCTCCTTGAGCATCTTGGCCGCGGGCAGTTCATTTCCAGGCGGGTCGCTGGTGTTGATCTTGATGTAGTTGGATAGCAGGTCGGTGGTTTCGCGGGTCAGTGCGTCCCAGTCGAATTGCTTTGGAGTTTCGGACCGCACGCGCGCGGCAGTCAGCAGGAAGGACGTCAGCACGGCCACCAGCCACAACCTCCGCCGCGGTTCATCTAGTTTAGCCACGCCAATCTGCCCCTCATCGGACGCAATTGTACGCCAACAAATGGCGGCGGCGATAACCCTCCGAACCCGCATGGCGATTGCGGCCTTGACAAGGATCCGGCCGGCGTTCGCGCCGATCCAACTACGATGCTTTTGCCGGGCGCCGGCGTGCTAAGCTCGATCGCCGAAAGCGTCAGATGCCGCCAGTTATTGACAAAGCCGCGTCTCGCGACCGCGCAGCCGTCCGTCGCAAAGGCCGGGGCAGCGCGGGGCCGCGTGTCAAAACGACACTCGCGTTCGACGCACGCGCCAGCGGCGCGGCGATCAGGATTTTGCGGCGCGAAGCCGCCGGTTGGAACGCGCCGATCCTGAACTTGATCTCCGCCGAAGAAGACGACCCGTTCAAAACGCTGATCGGATGTATCCTGAGCCTGCGCACCAAGGACCAGACCACCGCAATCGCGGCGCCGCGCCTGTTCGCGCTGGCCGACACGCCGCAGCGGATGCTGGAGCTGGAGCCGGCAGAATTGGAAAAGGCGATCTACCCGGTCGGCTTTTACCGTACCAAGGCGCGCGTCATCCGCGACATCTGCCGGGATTTGATCGCCAGGTTCGACGGGCGCGTGCCGGACAAGATTGACGCTCTGCTGACGCTGAAAGGCGTGGGCCGAAAGACCGCCAACCTCGTGGTCACACAAGCGTTCCGCAAGCCCGGTATCTGCGTGGACACGCACGTTCATCGGATTTCCAACCGATGGGGACTGGTGCGAACCAGGACTCCCGAACACACCGAGGCCGCGTTGCGCAAGGTTCTGCCGCGCCGTTATTGGATCGAGTACAATGGGCTGCTGGTCGCCTTTGGCCAAACCATTTGCCAGCCGGTTTCGCCGCATTGTTCGCGATGTTCGTTGGCGCGCCGATGCCCGAGGATCGGGGTAACGCACTCGCGATGAAGCGGCGGCATGCCGCTGGTGCGCCGCCGCGGTCAATGACGCGATGTTGAGAATCACGCTTGCCTCATCGATCTGTGCGTTGGCGCTGGCGTGGTGCGGCGCGGCCGGCGCGATCGACTTTTACGAAATTCAGATTTACACGGTGGACACCACGCCCAAGGGCCATTTGACCCTGGAACTGCATTCCAACAGCACCACCACTGCGACAGGCCAGTGGGCCCACGAAAACATCGACCCCTACCAGATTCATGAGACGCTGGAGGCGACCTACGGCGTTTTTAAGCACCTTGAGATCGGGCAGTACCTGGCGACGGCCAAACTCAGCAACGGCAACTATGAATACTCCGGCAGCCGATCGAAGATTCATTTCGGAATCGGCGATCCTGACCGATGGGCGGTGGCATTCGGCGGAAATATCGAGTTGGACTACATGCGGCGCGATGCGGAAGAAAATCCACTAACCCTGGAGTTGCGTCCGATCCTTGAATCGCACTTTCATAATTTCGCGGTGGTCGCGAATCTCGCCTTTGAAAAGCCCTTCAGCGGCCCCGGCACGCATGAGGGGATGCAATTCGACCCGTCAGGCGAGATTATCTACAACGGCTTGTTCGATTCGTTTTCTCCGGCCTTGGAGTATTACGGCGATATGGGTGCGATTTCACCGATGCCATCCATTCAGAGGCAACAGCATTTCCTGGTCCCGGCCCTTAACGTGGATATCGACCCGCGGCTCGAGGTCAACCTCGGCGTTGGAATCGGCCTGACCCGCGCCAGCAACGGCCTGGTCCTGAAGTCCATCCTGGGCTGGACCTTCTGACGTTTTTCGGAGGACACGTGAAACAGCGCGACGCAATCAAGATGACCAGCGGCGAGGCGGTGGAATTTCTCTACGAAGGGATGAGGGAGATGTGGCCGATGTTCCTTGCCACCAATGGGCCCGGCGGCTATCCGCATGTTGTTTCGATGGGGTGGATATACAAGGACGGCAAAATTCTCTTTCAGACTTACAGCAAATCGCAGAAGGTATTGAACCTGCGGCGGGACCCGAAGGCAGCCGTGATCCTGGAGGCGTCGCCATATGGAGAGTCAGGCGGCTTTGAGCATCGCCGGCTGCGCGGCCTGATGATCCGCGGGGTCTGCGAACTGGAGGAAAGCCCGGCGCGCGTGATCGAGATTCTGACCGCGATGTGGCAAAACGGCGCCGACCGCAACGTCCGCCTGGGCGCCAGGCCGCAAACCGGCCTGCTCGCATTCGTCAAGCAGCGGTCCGGCAAGCGGATCGCGATTTCCTTCGAGCCGCGCAAGTGGGCGAGCTGGGATCACGGCAAGCTGGCGGCAGGCACGTATTGACGCTGCGAGCGGGGAGCGGCGGCGCCGGAGCGCGCTTTCAGGCGGCCCTGGCGGGCAGCGGCTGATGATAGTCGCGAATTTCCTTGATCTTTCCGTTTACGATTTCCATCACTTCCGCGCCGATTGCTTCAATTACCTTTCCGTCTCGCGAGCTGGTGCCGTGGAACAACGACTCGGCCACGGCGCGGCCGTTGTTGCCCGTGTACAGACGCAATTCGCAGCGTCCGTCGGGGCACATCGCGAACTCCGACTCATACTGGCGCCGGACCTCCTGAAGTCCCGCGATGCGCTTGCCGTCGCCATGGACCAGCGTAGGCTCCTTGTCGAAGCACGCCATGACGCCTTCGATATCGTGGCGGTTGAAAGCCTGGAAATACTTCTGAATCAGTTGTTCTTCGGGCGTCATCTGATCCACCTCCATCCTTGGTGAAAGGATTGGATTTGCCTGACAGAGTGTCGAGGCTGAAGTGTAGCAGAAATGACCTCATTCGGCTGAATCCGGAGACAGGGAATCGGACCGGTGCCCGAGAGCAAGCCTATCCCTGTACAGGACGGGCTTTCAGTGACAGTATGGGCGGCGGGAGGCAGGCCCGTTTCGGCGGTCGCTTCACTGGCGCTCGGTCCCGGGCATCACCGCGCGAGATTTTAGTGTGCGATGCTCCGGCAAGCGCCGCCCACCATGGGTTTGTCCCGCCCGCGCGATTAAAGCGAGATCTACGTCGGGCAACCGACTGCTGGAAAATCGTCCAAGGAGGATTGGGAAATGGCTGCTCTGGTCGTCTCCGCTGATTCGCACGTAATGGAACCACCGACTTTGTGGACCGAACGTCTGGACAAGAAATACCAGGACCGGGCTCCGCGGGTGGTGCAGAACGAGAAAGGCACCTATCAGTTCGTCGCGCCGGGAATCAACCCGTTTCCGGTCGCCGCCGGCTTCGGTATCGGCAAGAGTGGAGCCGAGCTGAAGGAGCATCTGACCAAGGGCTACGAAGCGGCGCGGCCCAGCGGCTGGGATCCGGTCGAGCGCCTTAAGGATCAGGATGTCGACGGCGTGGCGGCCGAGGTGCTTTACACCACGCTGGGGATGCCGCTGTTTGCGCTGGACGACGTCGAGCTGCAGCAGATCTGCTTTTCCGTGTTCAACAACTGGCTGGCGGATTACGCGTCGCACGCGCCCAAGCGCCTGTACGCCATTGCACTGATTTCGCTCGAGGACGTGGCCGCCGGAGTCAAGGAACTGGAGCGCTGCGCGAAATTAGGCTTCAGGGGCGCGATGATCTGGGGTGCGCCGCCGGAAGACCGGCCTTACTCCAAGGCGCTTTACGATCCATTCTGGGCGGCCGCGCAGGATTTGGATCTGCCGATCTCGCTGCACGTCATCACGCAAAAGAAGCAGAACGAGATCAGATTCGACGGCGCGCGGAGCGGACAGCGCCCGATCGATCCGATCTTTGAGATTCAGCAGTCGCTGCGCAGCCTGGTTTACGGCGGCGCGCTGGAGCGCTTCCCCGGGCTCAAGATTGTTTCGGCCGAGAACGACGCCGGATGGATCGCGCACTACATGCATCGCCTCGACCACATCCATGAAAAGTTTCTCAGCATGGCGCAGCCCGGGCGCATCAAGATGAAGCCCAGCGAATACCTGCGCACTCATCTGTGGGCAACTTTCCAGGATGACCCGGTGGCCCCGCTGACCACCAGCTTCTTCGGCGAGGATCAGTTCATGTGGGCCTCTGACTTCCCGCATACCGACTCGACGTGGCCGCATTCGCAGGAAGTAATCGCCCGGGACTTCGCCAATGTCAGCGAGACCGTCAAGCGCAAGATTGTTTGCGACAACGCGATCAAGGCTTACCGGATGGACCTGAACTGAACGCGCGTCCGCGTAATCATGCGGCCGGCCCGCCGAGGCGGGCCGGCCGCTTCCAATCCAGAGGTCAAGACCATGTCATACGACTTGCTGATCAAAAACGGTACGGTAGTGGACGGCACCGGCTCGCCGCGACGCATGGCCGACGTAGCGGTAGAAGGCGGGGTCATCGCGGAGATAGGCAAGGTCAGCGCCGGCGCAGCACGGGTGATCGACGCCGATGGCCTGATCGTGGCGCCCGGCTTTATCGATCCGCACACTCACTACGACGCGCAGATCTGCTGGGACAAGCAAGTCACCAGCTCGTCATGGCATGGCGTGACCAGTGTGGTGATGGGCAACTGCGGCGTTGGACTGGCGCCGTGCCGCCCGCAGGTGCATGACATCGCCGCCCAGGACCTGGTCAACGTGGAAGGCATCCCCTTCGATGTTCTCAAGCGCGGCATTACCTGGGACTGGGAGAGTTTTCCCAGCTACATGGAAGCGGCCGGACGGCGCGGCAGCGCGATCAATCTGAGCTTCCTGGCGCCGCTCACTCCGTTCCGCCATTACGTGATGGGCGAAGAGTCGATGGATCGCGCCGCGACGCCGCAGGAAACCGAAAAGATCGCGGCATTGCTGCGCGAGGCGGTGGCGGCCGGCGCGCTGGGCTTTTCGCATACCACGGGGATCCAACACGTCGGCTACAAGGGACGGCCGCTGGCTTGCCGCCTGGCCGATCGCGCCGAGTTGGGCGCTTATGCCCGCGTGCTGCGCGATTTGGGCAAGGGCGTGATCGAAATCACGCTGACCCAGAACTTTGGACATATCCAGGATCACGAACTGGACCTGCTGGGATTCCTGCTGGACGAAAGCGGAAGGCGCGTGACGTGGCTGGCGATCTTCGACCGCGACGACCAGCCTCTTGCCAGCGCTGAAACCCTGCAACGCTCCAACTCCCTGATCAAGCGCGGCGGAATTCCGCAGATGACCTGCCGTCCGCTGATCACGGAATTCGACCTCAAGTCGAGCTTTGGCTTTTCAATGATGAAGGCGTGGCAGCCGGCCGTTGACCAGCCGCCGGAGCGGCTCAAGCAGATTTATGCCGACCCGGATTTCCGCCGCGCGGTGGTCGATGAAATGAAACGCGGCGTGTTCCGCCGCAACTGGGAGCGAATGGAAGTTTGCGAAGCCGGCAAGCCGGAACTTAGGAAGTTGGTCGGCAAGTCGGTGGGCCAGATCGCCCGCGAGCGGGGACGCGCCGGACAAGAGTTCGAGATGGTGCTGGACCTGGCGATCGAAGATGACTTGAACATTTCGCTCAGCCAGGCAGTGTTTAACACCAACGAGGAGCGGCTGGCGAAGTTGATCAACGACCCGCGCCCGATGATCGGCCTGTCGGACGCCGGCGCCCACGTCAACCTGTTGTGCGACGCGGGTTACTGCACCTACCTGCTGGGCCACTTCGTGCGCGACCTGCAGGCCATCACGCTGGAGTACGCGGTGAAGCGAATCACGTCGGAACCGGCGGATTTCTTCGGGCTGAATGGCCGCGGCAGACTGGCGGCCGGCAACCCCGCGGATATCGCGATCTTCGACGCCGATAAGGTGGGATCGCCGCGACGCGGTACGATGAAAGATGACTTGCCCGGAGGCGGCAAGCGGCTGGTGATGCCGGCTACCGGGGTGGTCCACACAGTCGTCAACGGCACGATGGTTTACGAAGACGGGCGCTACACCGGCGCGACTCCGGGCGAGGTGCTTCGCTCCCAGGCGTGAGCCGCGCACTGGCGACGCCGCCGCAGTTGCACAGCTACCCTCACCCTCCCGTGGTCAGGGAGAGGCGATAAAAGAGGGCGCACAAGCCTTTTTTCTGTACTCTCCTTATCCCTGGCGAGGGTGAGGGAGAGGTTGAATGGTGCGCCCCCTTTTTCATGATTGCTGTGGTGCGCCAATCAAGGATCGACCCGGTTGAAATCACTCCATCTCAAATTATCCAACTCGCTGTGGAACGCGCTCGAAGTCAGGTCGCGTGAGAGCGGCGAGCCGCTACCTCATATCGTGCGCGCGGCGCTGGCCGAATACCTGCAAGTCGAGCATTCCACGCTCTTTCAGGTGTCAACGTCCGGCGCGCTGGTCGAAGGCATCTACAAGGGCGCGGTCAGTATCGGGCATCTGCGCGAGCACGGAAACTTCGGTCTTGGCACGTTCGAGGGACTGGACGGTGAGATGGTTGCGCTGGACGGCCGCTTCTTTCAGGTTCGCTCCGACGGGACGGTGCGCGCGGCAGCCGATACCGATTTGAGCCGCTTCGCAGCGGTGACTCATTTCAAGCCTGCGAACTCGATCGAAATTGCACGGTGTCCGGACCTGGCTGCGCTTCTCGCGCGCCTGGACGCAGTCCGCGCGTCGAGCAATCTTTTTTATGCGATCCGGATCGATGGTTCATTTCCCTTCATGCACACGCGCGCGATGTGCAAGTCGGAAGAAGGTACATCGTTGACCGTGGCTGCGGCTCATCAGCCGGAATTCACGATGCGCGACGTTACCGGGACGCTGGTGGGCTTCTGGTCGCCGGAGTACGTCAAGACGCTGGAAGTGCCCGGCTATCATTTGCATTTCATTACCGAGGACCGTGGCGCCGGTGGCCATATGATGGAATGCTCCGGGACCGATCTGCGCGTGCAGTTGAGCGAGGTGTACGACTTGCGCGTCGCCCTGCCGGAAAACCAGGAATTTTTGCGCGCGGATTTGACGCGCGATCCATCCGCCGACCTCGATCAGGCCGAGCACGTCCGCAACAACGACAAGACCCGATAAGAATCCACACATCAGCGCGCCCCACTGGAGCGTCGTGGCCGATGCTGGTAAAGAGCATTGGCCATGAAAGTCACGATACGAGTTCTGTTGCCGATTTTTGCAATGCTGCACCTGCTGGCCGGAGCTGCGGCGGCGGGCAGCCGTTGGCGTATCCTCGGCGTACCGCTGGACATGCCCGAGGAGGACGGCCTTGACGGCCAGGCCCTGGAGGGGATCTACGAGGGCGATTATGGAACCCGCATGCCCAACAACTACGGCGGCTACATCGCTGGCCATCTCCACGACAGCGTGCTGCGCGAACTGCCCTTCCATCATATCAACAGCACGATGAAGGACGGGCGCCAGCTCGAGCTGTGGTTTTCAAGCCGCGAAGACGGGCGCAAGATCTTCGGCGTCGAATTCCATGTAACCCTGGAGGGCAAAGCGGGCAAAGATCCGTCAGCCGCCAGGAAAGAGGCCGAGGCAGCTTTCGGCAAACCCGACCGCGTGATCGCTTCGCCCTCCGTACCCGGCCAGACAATCCTGCTGTTCGTCGATAGCAGCCTGCCCAAAGAAAAACGCGAGCTGGTAATCGCCCAACTGCCGCAGGCGCAACAGATGCCCCAGGAGGACATCGACAAGTTCAGCCGTACCGACTTGCGCGAGCGCGTCCGCATCCTCGGAGCGAATTTTCGCGGCGCAGTTGTAACCTTCTACAGTTTTAAGGGAAAGGTGGGAGGAATCGATGCGGAACTGCTCGACGTGGAGCGCGCCCGCACCGTGTTCAACCTGGAGTTACCCCGGCAATGACAAGGTCAATGAGGCGGGTGTCCCTGCCCGCCCCGGTCGCTGGTTGCCTACAATGTTCTCGTGCCGGTCCTGGGCGATCAGACGCCCGCGCCGAAGCTTCTTTCCAGTACAGCGATCGGCGATTGCGTGCCCGCGATGACTACGAGCGGTCTTACGATCAGTGGGCGACGGCGGGTTTGCCGGTGTTGCGCTTCAGCAGCAGGAACGTAGGGATTAGCAGGGCGGCCATTATCGCCAGCATGCGATAGATGTCGTTATACGTCATCAGCGCGGCCTGGCGCTGCAACTCCGCGTAGATCATTCCAAGGCCCTGCGGCTGATGCAGGCTGAGACCCTGTAGAAGATGAAGGTTCGGAGCGCCTGGCATCCGGGGGGCCGCCTGATCCAACTTCCATGCGTCGAAAATCGTTACATGCTCGCCGAGATATGACTGATGCATCTGCTGGCGGCTGTTGAGCAGATTGGAAACCAGCGAGATGCCAATCGCGGAGCCGGTGTTGCGCATCATCGCGTACAGACTCGCCGCATACCCCATCCGCTCGCGCTCCACGCATGCCAGCGTGGCCGCCGACATGGTAGGGAAAATCAAACCACCGGCGAATCCGGACAGGAAGATAGCGAAGCGGATGTTGTCCATCCCGACGTCCAGTGTCCAGTGGCCCATCGTCCATAGCGCGCAAGCGAGTCCCGCAAACCCGACGCCAACCAGCCATCTGGTATCGATCGCGCGCCGGGCAAGCTGGGCGATTAGGAGCATCGCTATCAGCGTGCCGAAGCTGCGGGGCACCACGGCCAGTCCCGCCCGCCAGGCCGGATAGCCCAGCAACTCCTGGAAGAACAGCGGGTTGAGCAGGTTGGCGCCGTACAGGATCAGGTACATGAAGGTGATCATCGACACGGCCAGGACGAAGAGCGGGATTTTCAAGATGGTCAGGTCAAGGATCGGATCCGGAAAGCGCAATTCGTGGAAGACCAGCGCCACCAGCATCGCCACCGCCGCGACGGTGAAGACGCACACCCAGGTCGCCGCGAACCAGTCGGCGCGCTGGCCGCGGTCCAGTACGATCTGAAGCAGTCCCAGTCCCAGCGCGAGATAGGCAATTCCCATGTAGTCGACGCGGCGATGCTTCTTGCGTGCCTCGCGCATGAAGTCGGGATCGTGCACGAAGACGTAAACCATCACCGCAGCCACGATACCGAGCGGGATGTTGATGTAGAAATTCCAGCGCCACGACCAGTTATCCGTAATCCACCCGCCCAGGGTCGGACCCAGCACGGGCGCCGCCACGATGCCGACGCCGTACATCGCCATCGCCAGCGCCTGCTCGCCGGGCGGAAAAGTCTCCATCAGGATCGCCTGCGAGGAGGGAATCATCGCCGCGCCGGCCGCGCCCTGCACCAGGCGGAAGATGACCATCTGCGTCATCGACTGGGCGGCGCCGCACGCCGCCGACGCGGCGACGAAGATACCGACCGAGATCAGGAAATAGCGCTTGCGCCCGAAACGCGAGGAGATCCATCCGGTCAGCGGAATCATGATCCCGTTGGCGACGATGTAACTGGTGATGACCCAGGTCACTTCGTCCACGCTGGCCGAGAAGCTGCCCTGCATGTGCGGCAAGCATACGTTGACTATCGAGCTGTCGAGGATTTCCAGCGTCGCCCCCAGCATTACCGCGATCGCGACCAGCCACTTGTGGGGCGCGCCCGCCTGCCCCGCCTTGGGCAAAGAGGGAAGGGGCCGTTCCTTGCGCGGTTCCTGCTTGAGGATGGGTTCCAGTCTGGGAGCAGCGGCAGCCATCTGAATGCGACCTTACGAATAAATAACCAACCAGTCGGTTATAAGGCTTGATAATAACCGACCGGTAGGTCAGAATCAAGAGCATGCCGAGGGTCGCAGCCGCCAAGCACGACGAATACGCCGAAGCCCGCCGAGACCAGATCCTGGAGGCGGCCTTGCATCTGTTCTCGCGCAAGGGTTTTGCCGAGAGTTCCGTGGACGAAATCGCGGCCGAGGCCGGACTGGGTAAGGCCACGCTGTACCTGTACTTTCCCAGCAAGGAAATCCTGCTGCAAAAACTGGTCGATCGCTACCGCCTGGCTCCCGATCTCGGCGAACTGGTGGACTCCATCCGCCACCTGCCGCCCGTCCGCGGTATCCCGCTGCTGGTGGAGGGCATCTGGCGTCAAATCAAGGAACACAAGGAAGTCGCCCACGTGCTGGTGCGAGAGGTCTTCAGCAACCCCGAGCGCGCGCGCCTTTACACGGAACAGATCCGTCTGCCGGGCCGCAACCTGCTGGGCGCTTATTTCGAGGCCTGGATGAAGCGGGGCAAGATGAGGCGCGGCAACGCTGAAGCGATGGCGCAATGCCTGTTCGGGATGCTCTGGTATTTCCTTCAGTCGCAAGAATTGATGGGCGGCAAGGAATTGGCGCCCCTGTCGGACGAAGTCATTTGCACAACCACGGCGCGCATCTTCCTCGACGGTGCCGCCATCGGAAACTGACCCGCCTCGAAGGAGTCGCCGGCACAGAGCGCCGCCGCAGACGTCAAAATTCCCTGGCTGCGGCTTGCGTGCGGTCGGTTTCGGCGCGGGTTTTCGGAAGCGCTATCGCTGTCACGATTCCGGCTTTGTGCTAAGAGCCTGAAATGCGGGACGGGCCGCAGCCGCCATTTCGCCAGGCGTCGCCGGAAAACCCTCAGGAGGAATCAATGAAGGCATCGGTTTTTTATGGAGTGGACAAGCCGCTCCAGATCGAAGAGATCGACATCGACGAGCCCCATGGCCGCGAAGTGCTGGTGAAAATCATCGCCAGCGGCGTATGCCACAGCGACCTTCATATCGTTGAGGGCAAGATGCCTTTTCCGCCGCCGATTATCCTGGGGCACGAACCAGCTGGAATCGTGGAAAAGGTGGGCGAGGACGTAACCGAATTCGTCCCCGGCGATCATGTCATCGCGCGAGTGACGGTTTACTGCGGCCATTGCACGATGTGTCTTTCGGGCGCGCCCAATCAATGTATCAACCGGGTCTCCACGCAGCGCAAACCCGACGAGCGCCCGCGCATGATGCTGCGCGGCAAAAAAATCTCCGGGCTGGCCGACGGCGCCGGCTTTGCGGAAAAGATGCTCGTGCATGAGCACGCGCTGGTGACGATCGACAAGAACATCCCGCTGGACAAGGCCTCGTTGATCGGATGCGGCGTGATGACCGGGGCAGGAGCGGTGTTCAACACCGCCAAGGTGCAGCCGGGAACGACGGTGGCCGTTTTCGGCGCGGGCGGAATCGGCCTCTCCGCGGTCCAGGCGGCGCGGATAGCAGGTGCGCGCCGGGTTATCGCGGTTGACATCGCGGAGAACAAGCTGGCGATCGCGCGCCGCCTGGGTGCGACTCACACAGTGGACGCTTCCAACAGCGATCCGATCGAGGAGGTCCGCAAAATCAGCGGCGGCGGCGTGGATTATTCCTTCGAGGCGGTCGGCACCAAGCAGACCGCGGAGGCGGCAATCGGATGCCTGGCGGTGCGCGGCACCGCCACCCTGATTGGGCTGCTCCCGGCCGGGCAGACGGTCGAATTCCAGCCCGGCTTTGTGATCAGCGGTGAGCGGCGAGTGCAGGGATGCCTCAGCGGGTCCACTCGCTGGCGTATCGACGCTCCGCGGCTGGTCGAACTCTACCAGCAGGGGCGGCTCAACCTCGACGACATGGTTAGCCGCCACGGCCGCCTGGAGGATCTCAACGAAGCGTTCCGCGCAATGAAAGCCGGCGAGGTGGTGCGAACGATCCTGATGTTCCCGCAGTGATCGATTACCTTCATCAAGCCACGGATCGCTTCGCTCTGAGTGACAAAAAAGGGAAGCGGCTGATCGAAATGGAAAGGCGCGAGAGCGTTTTACGCTTCTGACCAGACAGCCGTTCCAGCAGGTGGAGCATCATGTTCAATCACGAGGACCGCGAAAAGGTGCGCGAACTCTTCGCGCGCTTCTGCCACAGTATCGACGAAGGGCGCTACGAGGAATGGGTTGGCACGTTCACGCCTGACGGCGTGTTCGACAGCCCCGTGGCGGGCCGCCATGCCGGACGCGAGGGTCTGCAGAAATTCACCCGCGACCTCGCCGCCAGCGACATGGGCAAGGTTAAACAGCGCCACCTGGTGACCAACCTGAGCATGTCGCTGGAGTCCGACCGCGGCACCGCGCTGTGCAACCTGACCGTGTGGGTCACGCGCGAGGGCGTAACGTCTCTGATGCTGGTCGGCGGCTACAATGTGCAACTGCGCAAGCTGGCCGGTGAGTGGTACTTCCTGAACGTGACGCCCTTCGTGGATACCAAGGTGCCGGAGAACCCGCTGGCGCGGTCGCGCTAGCGGTGGACGCTCGCGGCAGGCATCCGTATCGATGCCTGATGGCCCGTGCTTGACCACGATCTTAACATGTTATAAATACGAACGCGTTATGACATTAGAACATGGCGAGGGACTGCGCGATCGGCAGATGCGGGAGCGCCGCGGGCGCATCCTGGACGCCGCCGCGCAGTTGATCCGCGCCACGGGCGGCACCGGGCTGTCGATGCGCACGCTGGCGGAGCGCGCCGAAGTCAGCCTGGCGACGCCCTACAACCTGTTTGGCTCCAAAGGCGGCGTGCTGATGGCGCTGCAGTTCAGCGCGCTCGAGAAGCTGGAGCAGGCGATGGATGACCTGCGCGCCCGCGATCCGATCGAGCAGGTACTGGAAGTCGCGCATCTGGGCGCGCGAATTTATACCGCCGACCCCTCCTTCTGGCTGCCCCTGATGCAGGCGCATTGGCTGGCCCGCGGCGCCATCCACGAGTCGCCGCTGCATCCGCGTATCATCGCGCTGTGGCATCGCTCGCTACAGGCCGGGGTCGAGGCCGGACGTCTGGTTCCCGAGGCGGATGCCGAGTTGGTCGCGCGGATGCTGGTGATATGCTTTTACGGCGTCCTGGTCATGTGGATTCAGGGCAACCTGGGCGGCGACGGGTTTCGCACTCATGTACTGTATGGATTCGTGCTGACGCTGTTGGGAGTGGCAACGCCGGCGGCGCGTCCCAAGCTGATGAAGCGTATGCAGGAATTGGAGCGCGAAATGGCTATCGGCGGCCGGTTGCAGGTCGTACCCGCCCGCCGTCCGAATCGGGGGCGAGCGGCGGCCGCAAGCGGCCGATAGCAGCCGGCCGGCGGCGTTTTGCAAACGGCAGCCGATTCGCCATGGTGGTTTGCAAGTCGTATATAAGGAGTCCGCGGCGCGCATTGTCTTCTAAATCTCCGTTTGCGCTGCAGTTGTTGAAGCGTTCAATAGAAAAATGGATTCGAAGGGAGGTTCCCAATGAAATACAACGTGATTTCCTCTGACGACCACGTCGAGGAACCCAAGGATACCTGGCAGGCCAGGGTGCCGGCGCGACTGCGCGACCGCGCGCCCAAGGTCGTGCGCGTGGCCGATGGCGACGCCTGGGAGGTCAACGGCGTGCGCGGCAAGACGATCGGGCTGGAAGCGCAGGCCGGCAAGAAGTTCGAGGAGTACAAGCCCTCAGGCGAATCCTATGACACGATCCGCAAGGGTTCCTACGATCCGCACGAACGGATCAAGGACATGGACATTGATGGCGTCGATGCGCAAACCATCTTTCCCAACACGGGCCTCGGAGTCTTCGGCATGGAAGATCCCGAATTGCAGTTCGCCTGCATCCGCGCCTACAACGATTTTCTCTCCGAGTTCTGTTCGGTCGATCCCAAGCGCCTGATCGGTATAGGGCTGATTCCCACCGACGACGTCGAGGTGGGAAAGAAGGAAATCGAGCACGTGGCGAAGCTGCCGGGAATGCGCGGCGTGATGCTGCCGACGTATCCGCGCGGAGAGCCGCTCAACAGCGGAATCTATGATCCCATCTGGTCCACCGCGCAGGATCTGAATCTGCCGGTTCATATCCATCTGCGCACTGGCGACCGCCGGACCGCGGCGCTGTTCGGACCGGGAGCGGCCAAGCTGCGCGGCGCGGTTCCGGCGCTGCTTAACATCGCGTCACTGGCGAACTACGAAGCGCTGTCTCAGATCATTTTCGGCAAAGTGCTGGAGCTGTTCCCCAAGCTCAAGTTCGTCTCGGTCGAGGGCAACATCGGATGGCTGGGCTATTTTCTGGAGAAATCCGACCGTACCTACAAGCGCCATCGGCATTGGACCAAGCTCGACCTGCCCAAGGAGCCCAGCGAGTATTTCCATCGCCAGGTCTATGCGACTTTCATCGAGGACAAGGTCGGAGTGAAGATTCGTCACGACATTGGGGTGGATAACCTGATGTGGTCCTCCGACTATCCGCATACGGATACCACCTGGCCCAACTCGCGCCAGTATATCGAGGATACTTTCAAGGGCGTGCCGGAAGACGACAGATACAAAATGGTCGCCGGCAACGCAAAGAAGGTTTATAACCTCTAACCCCGTCCTGCCAGCCGGCCGTTCATGCAATGTGAGCGGCCGGCTTTTCTACGAAAACCCGACTGGCGCCCGGCTGCTGCGTCTCACTACGTCCGCGGCGGCAAAGAAGTACCAGCTATCGATCCTCTTCGTCATGCCGTGGCAGATTCGGCGCAAACCGACGCTCCCGAAGCCGCGGGAAGCACCGTGGTCCCAAACCGGGCTAAATCTTGCGGAAAAAGGCCGTTTGGTCTACAAGAAGGCGAATTGAAATCGGGGAGTCAAAAGCGAAAATCCCCGTTCAAATGGAGATTCCGCAAAATACCGAAATTTGCGGCTTTTGCGCTTGATCGGCAGTATCGGAATGAAAAAGCAATGGAAGAGCGTAAAACGCCACGGCCGCTCGAAAATCGGCGGCCGATCCTTATCTAGCTACCAGAACCGCAAGCTGCGGCCAGCGCGAATTCCCCTTCCCGCGCCGCCAGTAATGCCGGTGAATCGCCGGGAATTCCGCGAACCGGCCGCAGCCAGCAGCTTGGCTGGCTCGGCGCCAAAAGGCGGCCTCAGGCCGATGCTGTTGGCTGTATTTCTCCTCGCTCTCATTCTGAGTATACCAACGGCTTCTCTGGCCGGCCCATGTGGCAACCCCGGCGAGCGCGCCTGCTGCACTGGCGGTTTCGAATTCTGCGATAGCCGTGAATGTTGCGACGGTCTAGCTTACTCGACACCTTGCACCGACCCTAAGGGCTGCTCCTGTGGGCCCATTCCGTCGGAATCGTCCTTGGGCATGTGTTTCCCGGCCACCATCTGCGGCCATGACGGGGAACGAGCCTGTTGCAATGGCGCCGGCGAATTCGCTCCGGGTACCCTCGCCGCTTGTGAACCCGGCCTGACTCAACTTTTCGGCACGTGTGGCTCAGGAGACCCGACCCGTTGCGTTTGCGGCACTTCGAGGGCGCCAATCCCTGCGTACTCTTTGGGAACCTGCGTTCGGCCCACGGCGTGCGGTGGTCCGGGGCAACGAGCCTGTTGCGTTGGCGAAAGCCCCAGTGGCTTCGCTTGTAACCCCGGCCTGGTGCAACTTCCCGGCACATGTGGTTCAGGTAACCCCGATTGCCTTTGTTCAAGCGGCGCCTTCGCTTTGGGAGTCTGCGTTCCGACGGCACCATGCGGCGACGCCGGTCAGCGGGCCTGTTGCATCGGTTTCGGGGAGTTCAGCAAGGACAAAGGGATCTGTAATGACGGACTCAAGGAGATATCCGGTTGCTCCGGCGACTGCACCTGTGGCGGGCCCCTGTCCCTTGGTGAGCCGGACGGCAACAGTTGCGGCATAATCGAAGGTATCTCCGAGCCGACCACCAACGCGAATCCTGATGCGAATGAGACTGGGCCGACTGGAACCTGGACCCTGCCAAAAGCCTCGCTTCCCAATGGACCGGAATGTCCTTCGAGCGGCTTGTGTGGGTATGCCGATCTCCACGTCCACATGTTCGCGAATCTGGCTCACGGCGGAGCCATGATCGCTGGAGAACCCTGGGATCCCGGTGGTGTGAATTCGGCACTGGGGGAAGATTACGGATCGGGGCTGCCTCTGGTCGACAAACACGACAATCCCAAGCACCCCGTGGACGGCTCGGCGGGCGCGCCCGAATGTCCACTGGACCTGCTCGATGCGGGTCTATGCAAAGGCCAGGTGCTATTTCACGGCAACCACACCGCCTTTGATACGGTAACCGGCGGCGGCACCAACGATGGTGCAAACTCGAATCTGGGTGTTCCCCTGTTTAACGGTTGGCCGCTTTGGACCAGCACCATTCATCAGCAGGTTTATTACAAGTGGCTGGAACGCGCATGGCTGGGCGGCTTGCGGCTAATGGTGATGGATGCGGTCACGAACGAAGCGCTATGCAAAAGCGGCACGAAGGTAAACGGAACTGACTGCGCCCTATCCATGACCGCCATTGATGCCCAATTAAAGGCGGCGCAGACCTTTCAAACATGGCTCGATGCCCAATACGGCGGCCCGGGAAAGGGCTGGTTCCAGATTGTGAAGAGTCCGAAGGAGGCGGAGAGCGTAATCCGCCAAGGTAAGTTGGCAGTCGTTCTCGGGATCGAGGTTGACAACCTCTTCAACTGCCATCGAGCCAACCCCGATGGTACGCCGGGGAACGGCGAAGGACCCATTTGTAGTGACGCATACGTACAGGAGCAATTGCAGAAGTATTACGGGCTAGGTGTGCGCCACATCTTCCCCATCCATAATTTCGATAACGCTTTTGGAACTCCGGCAGCCTGGCAGGATGCCATCAATGTCGGCAATATCGTCGGCGAAGGTAATTGGTGGGATGCCGTCAACTGCACCGACCCGGGTTATGGGTTCTCGCTGAGCGCTGAGTTTGATGGCTTCCTCTACGGCATCGGCTTTGGCGGTACCACTATGCCGTCCTACCCACCGTTCAGTTCGGGCAGTTGCCACAACGGTCCCGGTCTCACCACTGTCGGCGCCCATCTGATCGAGCAGGCCATGAATATGGGCATAATCATCGATGTCGATCACATGTCGATCAATGCCTTCAACGACACTATCAATATCGCTAATGCGCAATCGCCCACTTATGCGGGTATCGCTGCCACGCACGTCCAATTTTTCGACCTATACCTCCAGAATTATCCTGGAACCGGACGTTACGGGCGTCATGAGCGCATGCGAACCAACGCGCAACTGCAGAGCATCAGGAAGGCGGGTGGAATGATCGCCGCGATGCTGAAAGATGACACCCAAGACACCAGCAACGGCTGGTGCTTGCCACAGGGCAACTGTCCTTTCGGCGCATCCAGCAGCCCAACGACAGCGTACACCTTCAACTACAACGGCAATAACGCCCCGCCCAACAACGGTGGCGCTCTGCAGCAAGATTGCTCTTATTCCACCACCGAGTGGGCACAGGCCTATCTATATGGAGTGCAAGCGATGGGCGGCCCGGTCGCCATGGGGAGCGATTTCAACGGCATTGCCGGCCACATTGGCCCGCGGTTCGGCAACGGAGCCTGCGCCGGATCTTCAGCGGAGAGAGTGACGCAGGAAGAAAGGCATAACCGCTTGCTCTATCCGTTCACCATTCCAGGGTTCGGCACCTTTGATCGCCAGACGTCCGGGCAGAAGACATATGACTTCAATGTCGATGGCCTGGCACACATCGGCTTGTATCCCGACCTGGTGGCCGACCTGAAAGATATCGGCGTTACCGACGACCAGCTAAAACCACTGTTCGGGTCGGCCCAGGCTTATCTCAATATGTGGGCGGCTGTGTTCCGGGCGCCCGCGCCGGACGTAAGCCTTTCCGGTGTTCCCGCGACGGCGCCGTATGGCTCCAGCTTCAGCGTAACCACGGACAACCACGGAACAACGACATCCGTACCCACGATCAGCGCCGATCCATCCACTGTGTGCTCGATCAAAGGCACGGTAGTTACCATGAAGAGCGGGACGGGCACTTGCTCGGTCATGGCGACGTGGGCGGCGGATGACAACTTTGGCAAAGCGTCGATCACGGACACGGCGAACGCCGTCAAGGTGCCTCTTACGGTGACCGCGAACGATGTCACTATAAACTTCGGTCAGGCGATCCCGACATTTACGGCCAGCTATAGCGGGTTCGTAAACGATGAAAACCCGTCCGTACTGAGCGGCAGCCCGAGCCTGACGACCACGGCGGCCGCGTGCAGCGCGCCGGGACGCTATACGATTACAGCCGGATTGGGGACGCTGGCATCGGATAACTATTCATTCGCGACCTTCAACAACGGCACGCTGACGATTAGTGCCGTAGGCAAGGTCACGCCTAAGGTGGACCTCACTGTCAATGGAGGTGCCAGCAGCACCATTTCCGTTGGAGACACTGCGACGTTCATGGCGCGCATCCACGCCGCCGACTGCTATCCCTCGCCGGATGGCAGCATCGCCATAAGTGACGCCACGAACGGAGCCAAGCGGTATGGCTCCGCCCTCATCACGAAAGATCCGAGCTCGAACGACGGGCTGGCGACCATCAAGAATTCTGACATTGCAGAAGGCGACTACACTCTGGTCGCCACCTACGGCGGAGATAACGAAGGCAAGTTTTACAATGGTGCGCAGTCCAATAACGTATCATTGTCCGTCCAGCCCAAGGTAGGCGGACCCGAACATCCCCCGGCTAACGTGACGAGTACGCCTGTAACCAATGTCGCAGCACCCGGCGCGGCAGTGGGGGCCGGTACGTTGACCATTCAAAATCCCTCCAGCGTCACGGAAAGCATCGCCTCCGCAAGCATCAACGTGAGTCACCCGGGCGTGTTCAGTACGATGACCCTCAGCGGCGCCGGACAATCAGTAACCGTTACTTCGCCTTCTGCGACTACCAAGTTCACCTTCACGACACCCATTTCGATTCCGGCGGGAGGTTCCGTGACCTTTTCGGTAAACGCCGTCATTGCCATGCATCCGGTGATGCTGGGCAGCGAGATCAAATACGCCGGCCTGGCGCCAACCAAATCGCTGCCAATCACTCCAAGCACTTGGCCACTGACCGGAGGTTTGTTGATGCTCGGAGTCGCGCTGCTGGGCTTGCCGGATAGTACCCGGCGGCGTGCGATTATCATTGCCGTACTTGGGCTTGGCTTGGCGGCAGCTTCGGCCGGTTGCGGCGGCAGCTCCAGCGGTCCCATACTGGTGTCCTCGACTCAGCAGGTCACGGCAGTGACAATCAGCGCTGAGGGCGCTGCGGCCACCGTCAAAGGCCTACCGGCAAACCTTGGCACGATTACCGCCTTGTGATGTTTTCCGATATGACTACACTATTCCACTCGGTGCGTCCGCCGTTATCGTGAAGTTCTCCTGGAACCCCCATTGCGATGGTCTATTTAAGAGAGCCACAAACGCCGCGCAGTGCATCGTGCCGCGCCAGGAGGTCCGCAAGCTCATTCGAGATTCGGGTCCGCGCAACGCCCTTCGGATGCGGAACATAGAGTCGGGGTAGGCTTTGGGAACGTTGCGTCACGCCAGCACAACTCCGATTAAGAGATGGACGATGAGCGCCTGCCGCTTGTGCGAGTGTGTCCTTGCACGACGCCGATTGCCGCTATTCTTGGGAGCCAGCGCAATGTCGGTAATCGTGTATAGTCGCACTAATAGCTAAACCGCCGTAAAAGGTAACCAGGCGGGCGGCTTAGAAAACTTCTGTCTGCGGAGTTCAAAAGGACGGAGCATGAATTCCAGGAAATTGCTCATTGCGGAGAAGTTCGGTCCGCTTCACGGAACGCGGATCATCTCTTCGGGTGTGTTTATCGCGGGTCCATTCGCCAGCGAAGTGGCCGCCGAGTGGGGCGCGGAAGTGATTCACGTTGAGCGCGCCGGCGAGGGGGATCCATACCGCCTGGCCGGGATCAGACTGCCCAACAAGGACAAGGCCAAGCCGGGAATTACCACGAACTGGGTGCAGGAGCGGCGCAACATGCTGGGCGTGACACTTGATCCGTCCAAGCCGCGCGGACGCGATCTGTTCCTGGGCCTTTTGCGAGAAGCCGACGCGTGGATAGAATCGTCCAAGCCAGGCACGTTCGCGCGATGGGGTCTGGATGACGCCACCATTCTCAAGGCCAACCCGCGCCTCGTCATTACCCACATCTCGGGCTATGGGCACGCCGGCGATCCTGACTACGTACCGCGCGCGTGCGTCGATTCCACCGCCCAGGCCTTCGGCGGGATGATGTACCAGGCCGGCTTTCCGGATCCCGAGCCGCCCGTGCGGGCGCAACCTTGGACCGCCGACTATGTTAGCGCGTTCTGCGCGCTGTCGGCGACGCTGGCCTGTATCATGAACGCCCGAGCCACCGGCCAGGGACAGTCGATCGACGTGGCGATGTTCGAGGTGATTCACAAGATCCTGGGTCCCACGATGCTCGAGTATTTTGAAACCGACCTGGTGCGCGAGCGGGTCGGCAACCGCGCGACCGCGATCCAACCGCTGGACACGTTCCATTCGCGCGACGGATGGCTGATGATCGCCGCTGCGCTGCCCGCGCATGGGACGAAGCTGTGCGGTCTTTTGGGGCTCGATGCCCAGGCTGACAAATGGAAGGGAATCACTTACAAGGTAGACACCGCCGAGGGCTGGGAGTTCGACGCGCTGTTCCGGGCGTGGGTGGCGGATCACACCTCCGAGGAGGTGCTCGCCACGTTGCGCGATTTGAGCATCCCGTGCGCCAAGGTAATGTCCAGCAAAGACATGGCCGAGAATCCGCACTACCGCGCCCGCGGCATCCATGTCGAATGGGAGGACGAAGAGGCGGGCAAGGTCCGCGGCACCGGCGTGGCGCCCCCGCTTTCCGCAACACCAGGCAAGATTTGGCGCGGCTCCCCCTCGCTTGGGCAGGACAACCGGCTGGTTTATGGTGAGTTGCTCGGGCTCGATGCGGATGAAATCGAGGCATTGGCGCGCGACGGCATTATCTAGCCGCACGCATTCGCCGAACCTGGCGCGGCGTAGCGGTTGGGCCTTTATCGCCGCGAGCCTTATCGCGGCCATACCACAAAGCGCTTTGGCCGCGGACGCCAGTCGCGACATCGTCGATTACTTCCGGATCTATTATGCGCGGCAGGCTTCCAATTCGAGCGCGCTTCAGTTCATCAGCGACGCAGCCAGTGCTCATACTTCCGCCGATCAGCTGCTTAACCCCGCGCCCTCGCATGCGGTAATAGTCGATCGGAAGAACGGCTACTTACAAATCGACGACAGTTCCGGACTCGATCAGATCCTGACGATGGCGCTGTACAGGAAGCCCGACGGCTCGGCGCTGATCGTGGTGGGTACTTCCGATTGCGACGACGCTTGCGATTTCAGCGTGCAATTCTTCGGTCCCGCCGGCGACGGCCTCAGGGCGGTCGATAGCGCGCGGGTGCTGCCCGCTGTCAGCGCGTCGCAATTCATCAAGGCCGGACATCCGATGCCCAAAGCGGTTGCGGGAATCGAACCAAAGATCGATTACGTGCCGGCTCGGGCCGGCACGGACCTGGCGCTCAAGCCGTGGTACGGTTATGAGGCGGAGGCGCAGATGGACGCTGCCACGCGCAGCGCAATCCAAAACCTCACTCTGCGGTGGGACCGCAACAAGGGAGTATTCGCGACTGCTCCCGTCAGGTAACCGCCTCGGGCGAGCAGCGCGCAACCGCAACTCTGGGAGGACTCAGCGATGCAGACACCTGGAATCCTGGTAATGAGCGGCAACGGCAGGGAGGCGCTTAAGCGGCTCTCCGAGTATGCCAAGTCCGCCGAGCAGATCGGCCTGCGCAGCTTCCTGGTAACTGAGGGTCCGGCCACCGACGGCCTGGCTATCTCGCAATTCATTGCGTCGGTCACGACACGTATCCACGTCGGCACCGGTATCGCAAACATCTATACGCGCCATCCCGCCCTGCTGGCCGGTCATGCGATTGCGATCGACGCGCTCGCGCCGGGGCGCCTGCTGCTCGGATTGGGCACCAGCCACAAACCCGTCAACACCGCGTACGGGATCAACATGGACAAACCGCTCACCGCGCTCAGAGATTGCGTGACGGCGCTGCGCAAAGCCTTTCGCGGTGAGGCGATGATCGATCGGCCGGGTTTTACGGCGCCCAAAGCCGAGGGCAAGATTTCCGTCTACATCGCCGGCATTTCACCCAAGAGCATCGAGTTGACTGGCGAGATCGCCGACGGCAGTCTGCCGCTCAACTACTGCCCGCGCGGATTGAAGGAGGTAGTGGACGGGATTGGCCGCGGCGCGCAGCGTGCTGGACGCGATCCAAAAGAGGTTGCGGTGGCGCTCATCATGCACTGCTGCGTATGCACCGATCGCGCTCTGGCGCTGAAATCCGTGAAGAGTACGCTCGCGAGATACGGCTCATTGCCCTTCTACAACCGCCTCTTCGTTCGCCAGGGCTTTGTCAAGGAAGCCGAGGGGATAATGGCGGCCGCATCCAAAGGCGACATGGCCGGCGCCGCGGCGGCGGTTTCGGATGGGATGGCGGAACAGACCGCGGCGATGGGCAGCGCCGCGGATTGCAAACGGAAGCTCGAGGAGTTCGAGCGCGCCGGCGCGGCCTACGTGCTGCTTTATCCCGTGCCGATCGACGGCAATTACGATCGCGGAGTGCGTGAGGTTCTGCATGCCTTTTCCTGATCGGCGATTGCACATCATGTTCGCACGCAAGTTTGCCGGATGCCCCATCTCTCATCCGAATCACCCAAACCTCATGGCTCTACTGCTCTATCGCTTCCCGTTGCGAACGCGCCACAATCGCAGCCGGCGCCGGCTGAAGAATAGCGCTTTTTCTCTCACATCGACTTCTGATTGACTGACTATTACTCCGTACGCTTCGGAACTGCATCTCGAAGAAGTTTTAAGTAACTTTGCCGACGTTTCCTTGTAATAGACGAGTGTATTAATTTGTGATCGGATCGCGAAACCTATACATGATTTAAGAAGCGGCGTCGATTCGGCGTCGCTCCGCTTCCCGCCTGCGGCTGCGGCGTGCTCCGACCGATCGCGCTTCATGCCGCAGCCGAATTGGATTGTTGAGATCGGCCGCTCCTGTGCGGCCCCTAGCCGGGAACCCAAGGCGCCTGACGGTTGTTGTATCAGGGCAGGGGGCCCGCCCGAAGGGATCTAGGCAGGTGCTCAACAGGATCCGATTGCCACCTGTTTCAAGTAAGCTTTTGCACCAGCGCAACGAAGTGCTTGCCTTAATTCGTTCTCCGTCCGATCAATAGAAAAAAAGACACGCTTATGAGCCAACCTTTCACGCATAAGCCGGCCAAATATTCGTGTATCTTCAGCCTTATTTCATGCATAAGCGTTGGCGGCGCGCTGACCATCGGACTGCTGCTCGCCGCGACGGCTCCCGCCCGGGCCTTCACCGCTGAGCAGGCGGACAAGGGACGGGAGGTATTTCGGCTCCAATGCGCGCGCTGCCACGGCCCCGACGGGCAGGGAATCACCAACATCTATCGCAGTATGACCGCGCCCCCCTTGATCGGGCCGACGGTCCTTCCACTCAATCCCCGTCCTTACCAGAAGATGCGCCATTTTCAGTTCCGCACGGTGCGCGATGTCTATGAATTTGCCTCCGCGGTTATGCCCGCCGATCAACCGGCCAGCCTGAGCGCGGAGGATTATTGGAACGTGATTGCGTTTCTGCTCGGTGCCAATGGCGCGGCGGTCAACGGGCAATTGCTCAATGAAGACGCGGCGGCTGATATGTCGCTGGCCAACCTTCAGGCGCGCGCCAGGAAATCCAGCGGCAACGAGGTGCCGCTGCCTGCGCCCGCGGGCAATGCACCCGTTATCGAAGGTGAGAGCGGCGGCCAGAAATGAAGTACGGCGCGATTGTGGTGGCTCTGCTGATCCTGGTAAGCGGGGTCGCAACCGCACTGCTATCGCAGCGTCCATGGCTGCCGCGTTCAGACGTGGTACAGCCAATTCCCTTCAGTCATCTCGTTCACGCCGGACACCATCACATTCCCTGCCAGTTCTGCCATGAATACGCGCGCCGCTCGGAAAACTCCGGAGTGCCGCCAATCGAGCGTTGTGTTGGCTGTCATGCGAGCCTGGCGGAGCAGGTGGCGTTGCGTCCTGTCCGTAAGCCCTGGATCGATCACACACAGGCGCCGTTTGAAGTGCGATGGAACCGGGTTTATACGCTGCCCGATTTCGTACGCTTCTATCATTCGCCCCATATCCACGCCGGTATCCAATGCCAGCAGTGCCACGGACCGGTCCAGACCATGGAGCGGGTTACACCGGCTTTCGAAATCAACATGGGCTTTTGTCTCAACTGCCATACGCAGCGGCACGTCAGCATCGAATGCTCGACCTGCCATTACTGATGGGTCAACCCTGGTAAGGACAGCGCAATGCCCGAAGTTTCCAGACGCTCGTTCCTGAAGCTGGCCGCAGCGACCGGCGCGGCGGCTACGATTCCCGGATGCAAGCCCGCCGCGCGCCACCTGATTCCTTACGTAATCCCTGACGAAAACGTCATCCCGGGCGTGCCAAGCTTTTACGCCACTTCGTGCAACGAATGCCCGGCGGGATGCGGGATAGTGGCGCGTGTGCGCGAGGGGCGAGTAGTCAAGCTGGAGGGCAATCCTGCCAATCCGATCGGAGCGGGCGCACTATGCGCGCGGGGCCAGTCCGCGCTGCAGGGGCTTTACAATCCCGATCGCCTGCGGCGGCCGCATCGGCGGGGCGCCGACAAACTTATCAATCCGATCGCCTGGGATGACGCGATGGCGCAGCTTGGCAAGTCGCTGGCCGAGGCGAGCGGAGCCGATCAGGTGGCGTTTATCGGCCCGCCGGTGGGCCCGGCGTACGAGCAGATTATCGGCGCCTGGATGGCCGCGTTGAATTCGCGGATGCGCTTGGTGTATGCGCCAATCGATGCCGCGCGCGAGCGCGCCACGATCAAGTATTGCTTCGGCGATGATTTGAAGCCGCTTTACCGGATCGACCGGGCGCAGGCCCTGCTGTCGCTGGGAGCCGATTTCCTGGAGACCTGGGAATCGCCGGTGGAGCTGGCGCGGCAGTTCGCAGCTTTTCGAACTCCTGCAAGAGAAAACGGCAAAGCGCGTCTGGGGCTGGCCTACTACGTCGGACCGCGGATGAGCCTGACCGCCGCCAGATGCGATCAATGGTTCTCCTGCCGGCCGGGTTTTGAAGCGTCGGTGGCGCTGGCGATGCTGCGTGTGATGGTTGACAAGGCTCTCGTCCATCCCACTTCGGGCATCGAATTGGGCAGCGTGGGCAAGTTTGCCGCCGGTTACGACCCGGCGGCGATCGCGGAAAAATCGGGAGTCAGCGCGAAAACGATCGAGCGGATGGCGCACGAATTCGCCGAGGCCGACGGCGCGCTGGCGATCGCCGGTACCGACGACGACGCCGCACATGTCGCCGCCTGGATGCTCAACGCGGTCACCGGCAATATCGGCAAGACCGTCAGTTTCGCTGCGTCCCCGCAATCTGCCGCGAGCAGCGGCACGGCGGCGGTGCTGGACGCGATGCGCGCCGGCAATATCAAAGTTGCGGTTGTTGCGGAGGCTAATCCGCAGTTCTCGATGCCCGCACAGGCGCGTTTTGCCGAAGCGCTGAGCAAGGTGCCGTTGGTCGTGTGGTGTGGCGGCGTTCCCGACGAAACCGCTCAACTCGCCCACCTCCTGCTGCCCACCGACCATTGGCTGGAGGACTGGGGCGACGGCGCTCCGCGTCCCGGCCTCGCGACGCTGCGCCAGCCCACGATGACGCGCGTCATGTACAGCCGGCCGCTGGGCGACATCCTGCTCGAGTCGGCGCGGGCCGCTGCGCCCAAGGAGCGTGCGCCGAAATTCGAGGATACCCAGAGCGCGGTGCGCGAAACCTGGTCGCAGCAATTCAAAAACCAGCTCGGGGCCGGGAGTTTCGACGATTTTTGGGATGAGTCACTGCGTCAGGGGGGACACTTCGAGCAGGCAAAGGCGGCTTCGGTAAAACTCAGTTCCGAACTGTTCGGCAAACCGATCGAGCTGCCCGAAGTGCCCGACCAACAGCCGGCGTTGACGCTGGTAGCCTACCCGCACATCTTTTTGTATGACGGCCGCGGCGCGGACAAGCCCTGGCTGCAGGAGATCCCCGAACCGGTCAGCCAGATCGTCTGGGACTCGTGGGCCGAGATTCATCCCGACACCGCCAAACGGCTGGGGGTGGCCGAAAACGACATTGTCAGAATCGCCTCGTCCACGGGCACCATCGAGCTGCCCGCGCACGTCGGCAACTTCGTGCATCCCGACGTGATCGCAGTGCCGATCGGCCAGGGGCATACCAGCTACGGACGCTATGCAAAGGACCGCGGCGCCAATACGTGGCAGGCTTTGCCGCCCGACCGCACGACAATTCCAATCAAGGCCAGCCCCACAGGCCAGCGGCGCGAGCTGATCTCGCCGCTGTTCTCCGCCGATATGCTCGACCGGCCGCTCGTGGAGACCATGAGCCTGGCGGACTATCAAAAGGGCGCGACGCCGCCGGCGTGGGAGGAGCCTTATCCCGAGCCGTACGAAACCTACCCGGCGATAGAGTACCCGGTGCACGAATGGGGCATGACCATCGATTTGAACGCGTGCACAGGATGCAGCGCATGCATCGCGGCCTGCTACGCGGAGAACAACGTGCCGTTCGTGGGCAAGGAATTGGTGGCGCAGGGACGCATCATGTCGTGGATCCGCCTGGAGCGCTACGTGCCGAAAACCAACGACGCGCCCTTGCTGCTGACGATGCCGATGCTGTGCCAGCAATGCTCTCACGCGCCGTGCGAACCGGTCTGCCCGGTGTTCGCCGCCGTGCACAGCAATGAGGGGCTCAACCTTCAGGTGTACAACCGCTGCATCGGCACACGCTACTGCAACAACAACTGTCCTTATAAAGTGCGCCGCTTCAACTGGTTCAAGCCGCAATGGCCGGAGCCGCTGAATCTGCAGCTCAATCCCGACGTCACCGTGCGCGGCGCCGGGGTAATGGAGAAATGCACCTTTTGCGTGCAGCGAATCGTCGCGGGCGAGGTGCAGGCCCATCTCGAAGATCGCAAAGTGCGCGACGGCGACATCGTTCCCGCCTGCGCCCAAGCCTGCCCCTCGCGCGCGATCACCTTTGGTGACATGAAGGACAAGAACAGCGCGATGATGAAGCGGCGGGCGGACCACGAGATCCGCAACTACAAGGCGCTGGACGAGCCGCTTAACACGTTGCCCGCGATTACTTACCTGCGCCAGGTTTACCGGCCGCGCGGGGAGGTGTGACGTGGCGGCAGCTGTTCCCGACTATCGCGAAATCGACCGCCAGGTGATGCGCACGCTGGAATGGCCCGGGCGCGCGTATTGGATCTGGGTCGGTTCGTTGTTCCTGATCGTGGTCTGGGGCGCGTTGTGCTGGACGCGTCAGATCTGGCTGGGACTGGGCGTCACCGGACTGCGCCAACCCAACATGTGGGCGGTGTACATCACCAACTTCGTCTTCTGGGTCGGGATCGCCCATTCCGGCACCCTGATCTCGGCCATCCTCTATTTATTCCGCAGCCGCTGGCGCACTGCGGTCTACCGGCTGGCCGAAACCATGACGGCCTTCGCGGTCCTAACCGCCGGATTGTTCCCGCTGATCCATCTCGGGCGCGTATGGTTCTTCTATTGGCTGCTGCCCTATCCCAACCAACGCTGGTTGCAACCCGATTTCCGCTCGCCCCTGGTGTGGGACGCCTTCGCCGTCAGCACTTATCTGACCGTCAGCATCCTGTTCCTCTTCATGGGACTGATTCCCGACGTCGCGACCGCGCGCGATGAGTCCACTGGATGGCGCAGGGTCTTCTACAACATCGTCGCGCTCGGATGGCAGGGCTCCGAAGAGCAATGGCGCCATTTTGCGGGCGCTTACCTGCTGTTGGCGGGGCTCGCCACGCCGCTGGTGATCTCGGTGCACAGCGTGGTGTCGTGGGATTTCGCGATGGCGCAACTGCCCGGATGGCACAGCACGATCTTTGCGCCCTATTTCGTCGCCGGCGCGATCTTTTCCGGCTGCGCGCTGGTGCTGACCCTTATTATCCCGGTGCGCCGGATGCTCGAACTCGAAGAGCTGATCACGCCCTGGCATATCGATAACCTGGCGCGGATCGTCCTGTTCACTTCGCTGATTGTCACCTACTCCTATATCACCGAGTCCTTCATGGTCTGGTATGCCAAGGATCCGTTCGAAACCACGACCTTTCACATGCGCTATTTCGGACATTACGGATACCTGTTCTGGATCATGGTGCTCTGCAACTGCATCATTCCGCTCGCGCTCTTCTCTCCGCGCGTGCGGCACAACATGAAGGTCCTGTGGGTGCTCTCGCTGTTCGTCAATGTTGGCATGTGGCTGGAGCGCTTCGTGATTATCGCGGGATCCCTGGCGAGCAACTTCGTGCCCTCGCAATGGGGTTTCTTCGTGCCCAGCGTGACCGAGATCAGCATCACCGCCGCCAGCTTCGCCTGGTTTCTCATGCTGTTCAGTTTGTTCACGCGGTTCCTCCCGATTGTTTCGATGACCGAACTCAAGGAGGGGCTGCGATGGCTGCGGTTGGCGCTGCGCAAGGAGTCGGCGGAGGCGGCATGAGCGAGTCAGTCCAGGTAACCGGCGTGTTCGCCAGCGAGGAGGAATGCATACACGCCATCCAGGCGCTGCGCCGCGGCGGTTTCCACCGGCCGCGCGTCTTCGCGCCGATTCCCAGCGAGAAGATTCTCGAAACCCTCGAATTGCCCAAAAGCCCGATCCGTTTGTGCGTGCTGCTAGGCGGTATCACCGGCGTGATCAGCGGTTTCGCTCTGACTATCGGCACCGCGTGGACGTGGCCGCACGTGGCCGGGGGCAAACCCATGGTCTCGCTGCCGCCCTACATCATAATCGCCTTCGAACTGATGATCCTGTTCGGTGCGCTCGCCGGCGTGGGAGGCTTTCTGTTCTTCAACCGTTTTCCGCGCCTGGAATCGTTGCGCGGATACTCGCCCCGCTTCAGCGACGATCGCTTCGGTGTACTGGTGACGTGCGCGTCCGAGCAGAGCACCCGGGCCGAGCTGCTGCTGAAAGATGCCGGTGCGGAGGAGGTCGAGCGTGAAACGGCGTGAGCGCGCGGCTTTGCGGACCGCTATTTTGCTGTGTGGATTGCTGGCGGCTGCGGCGCATCGCGCCGGCGCCTTTCCCTGGAGTATCGACATGTTCCGCGGCGAGTCGGTGCAGGCGATGGCGAAATCGCCGCGCGTGATGCCGCCCGGCACGATGCCTATCGATGGCGAAGCACCGATGAGCCGCGAAGCGGCCTCCACCGCGCTGCACAATCCGTTCAAACCCAGCGCGGCCGCCCTGCAGGTTGGGAAGACACTGTTCGACGACAATTGCGCCGCCTGCCACGGCTACAACGCACGCGGCGACGGACCGGTGCGCTTCCTGTTGCGCATCCCACCGGCGGATCTAACCGGCGGCGTTTCAGTGCAGCGCAGCGACGGCTACATCTACGCGACCATTCGCAACGGCAGCATCGTGATGCCGTCCTACGCCGATGCGATGTCGGCAACTGAACGCTGGCAAGTCGTTCTGTATCTTCGTTCGCTGCAGAAGAGGGTGAGTGCGAAATGAACGGCAGCGGCCGGACAACCGCGTTGTTTGTGGCGGCCGTCATAATCGGAATCGCCGGATTCGTGTTGGCGATAGCGTTCGGGTCGGCGCCGCGCGTGTGGGAAGTCTTTCTGGTCAACCTGCTTTTCTGGATGGGTATCGCGCAGGGCGGGGTGGTCGTGTCCGCTTCGTTCTACCTGACCAACGCGCGGTGGGGCGGAGTGGGGCAGTACCGTCTTGCGGAAGCATTCGTGGGCTTCCTGCCCCTGAGCTTCCTGCTGTTCTGGGCGCTTTACGCTGGACGTCACCAAATCTTCGTCTGGGTGGACCATCCGCTGCCCGAAAAGGCCGACTGGCTTAACGTCCCGTTCCTGTTCGCGCGCGACGGCGCGGGACTGTTGATCATGACCCTGCTTAGCCTGTGGTTCGTCCGTCTCTCGCGCCGTGAGGACGTGCAGCGTTGGGCCGTTTCCAGCGGCGATATCGGCGATCCGCCGCGCGCGATGCGGCGCCTGGCGGTTGTGATGGCGCTGTGCTTCGCGGGGATCTACACGCTCATCGCGTTCGACCTGGTCATGTCGCTCGCGCCGCGATGGCACAGCACGCTGTTCGGCGCGTATTTTTTCGCCGGCGCCTACTGGAGCGCGCTGGTAATGATCGGGCTCGTCACGATTTCAATCGGGCGCGGCGCCGGCGCCGAAATGGAGCATCGCTATCGCGACGCGCTGCACGATATCGGCAAGTTGATCTTTGCCTGCTCGGTGTTCTGGGTGTACCTGCTGTTCGCGCAGTACATCGTGATCTGGTACGGCGATATTCCCGCCGAAACTTTTTTCGTGGTGCCGCGCGTGCAGCATCTGCCGTGGGGCGCGCTGGGTTGGTCGGCGCTCATCCTCATCTGGGCGCTGCCATTCTGCGTACTGATGGGCAAGCGCCCCAAGCGCACACCGGGCATCCTCGGAACGGTTGCGGTGCTGGGGCTGATCGGGATGTGGGTCGAACGCTACGTGCTGGTGGTACCGTCGCTGTCGCCCCGCCACGTCCCCTTCGGCTGGATCGAGGTACTGATCACGCTTGGGTTTATCGGCGCCTTCGGACTGACGTCCCTGCCCGGGCTGCGCACGGTGCCGACGCCGGCGATGGCGCGCCCCGCCGACCATGGAGGTGTGGGATGAGCGTTGGGAGATACTCTCACCGTAATCCTCTCTCCGGTCAGGGAGAGGGGATAAGAAGGAATGGGCCGGGAGGTGGGTTCGGTGGCCCTCTGTTTTCCTTGCTCGCCGGGGCCTTCGTTCGGCTATCTGCGGCCAGGGCCTTCTTCTTTCCTCTCTCCCCGACCACGGAGAGGGGTAGGGTGTGGGCATCTCCGCGCTCACTGACACCAGCCCTCTTCATCTCGCTGCTCTCCACCCTTCTCGTCGCCTGCAATTCGCGCCGCTTCCCGGCCAGCACTTTCGCGCCGCGCTCCGACCTTGGCCATTGGGTGCAGGAAGTTTACTTCGAAGTCATCGGCTGGGACGTTCTCATCCTCGTCCTGATCTGTGTGCTGATCTTTCTCTGCCTGACCCGATACTCTACGCGCGCGTCGGAAGATCAGCCCAAGCGTCCGCCGCCGCATCCGGAATCTCTCGGTCTCGAGGTCGCCTGGACCGCGGGTCCCGCGCTGATCCTGCTTTTCATCGCAGTGCCGTCGCTGCGCATTGTGTTTCGATCGCAAACGCGCAAGCCGCCCTCCGACGCGCTGATCATCAAGGTGACGGCCCATCAATGGTGGTGGCAATTCGACTACCCTAGCATGAGCATCCACACCGCCAACGAAGTCCATCTGCCAATGGGCCGTCCCGTCCGCTTCCTGCTCCAATCAAACGACGTGATCCACAGCTTCTGGATCCCGATGGAGGGTGGCAAGCGCGACGTGGTGCCGGGACACGTCAATGAACTGACCTTTACTCCGCAGGTGGCGGGCAGCTTTATCGGCGAGTGCGCTGAGTTCTGCGGCCTGTCTCACGCCAACATGCGATTTCAGGTCGTGGTTCAGAACCACGTTGCGTTCGACGATTGGCGCGCCAATGAGGCCGGCGGGCCGCGCATTGCGGCCGCCGGATCGGCCAAGCAAGGCGAACGGATCTATATGACCAGCGCCTGCACCACCTGCCACGCTATTTCGGGTTACTCGGCGGGTTACATCGGCCCGAACCTGACTCATTTCGGCAGCCGCGCCACTTTCGCCGGCAATACTTTGCCCAACACGCCTCACAACCTGGCGGCGTGGATTACGAATCCCGAAGCGCTCAAACCCGGGGCGCAGATGCCGCCGCTGGGGTTGCGCGGCAACGAGTTGAACGAACTGGTCGCCTACCTCGAAAGCCTCAAGTAGGTAGTAAAATGGTCGCTTTACCCAAGCAAATAGAGGTTGATGAGAATTACCTCCATGGCGGAGGGATTCTCGGATGGCTGACCACGATCGACCACAAGCGCATCGGCGTTCTGTATGGGCTGACAACCTTGTTCTTCTTTCTGATAGGCGGGATCGAAGCGCTGCTGATGCGGATCCAGCTCGCGCGTCCGGAGAACACCTTCCTCAGCGCGTACCTCTACAACGAGATGTTTACGATGCACGGCACCACGATGATCTTCCTGGTCGTGATGCCAGTGGGGCTGGGATTCTTCGCCAACTTCCTGGTGCCGCTGCAGATCGGCGCGCGCGACGTCGCCTTTCCGCGGCTCAACGCGCTGAGCTACTGGATTTTTCTGTTCGGCGCCCTGGTGCTCAACATCGGCTGGCTAGCCAACGCCGTGCCCGACGCCGGATGGTTCGGCTACGCCAATCTCACCGAGCGCTACTATTCGCCCGGCATCAACATCGATTTCTGGTCCCTGGGTCTGCTGATTTCCGGCATCGGCAGCGTGCTCAGCGGGCTCAATCTGCTGGTCACGGTGGTCAACCTGCGCGCGCCCGGCATGACGTTTATGCGGATGCCGCTGTTCGTGTGGTCGGTGCTGGTGATGTTCGTGCTGGTCCTGGTGGCGTTTCCGCCGCTGACCGTCGGGCTGATTTTCCTGGTCATGGATCGTTTCTTCGGGACGCATTTTTACCAGGTCGTGGCGGGCGCCACGCCCCTGCTCTGGCAGCATCTGTTCTGGCTGTTTGGCCATCCCGAGGTCTACATCATGGTGCTGCCAGCCTTCGGGATCATGTCGGAGATCGTGCCGGTGTTTTCGCGCAAGCCGCTGTACGGATATCCCGTGATGGCCTATTCGACCGCGCTGATCGGGTTTCTATCCTACGGCGTGTGGGCCCATCACATGTTCGCGGTCGGCATGGGACCGGTGGCCGACAGCGCCTTTGCGCTGACTTCGATGCTGATCGCGATTCCGACCGGAATCAAGATTTTCAGTTGGATCGCGACCATGTGGGGCGGCGACCTGAAAATGAAGACGCCATTCCTGTTCGCGCTGGCGTTTATCGTTCAGTTCACGATGGGCGGGCTGAGCGGGATCATGCACGCGCAGCCTCCGATCGACCTTCAGCAGACCGACTCCTACTTCGTGGTGGCGCATTTCCATTACGTCTTATTCGGGGGCAGCGCGTTCGCGCTGCTGGGCGGCCTTTATTACTGGTGGCCGAAGGTAACCGGGCGGCTGCTCGATGAGCGGCTGGGCAAGCTCAACTTCTGGACCATCGTGATCGGTTTCAACCTGACGTTTTTTCCCATGCATCTGCTGGGCGGCGAGGGCATGCCGCGGCGCATCTACCACTACGCGCCCGACATGGGATGGAACACGCTCAATCTGCTGTGCACCATCGGCGCGTTCACGATGGCGTTCTCCGTGCTGGTTCTCCTGATCAACATCCTGAAGACCGTCCGCGGCGGCGAAATGGCCGGCCCCGACCCCTGGGACGGCCGCACGCTTGAATGGAAAGTTCCTTCGCCGCCGCCCGAGTACAACTTCCGGCAGATTCCCGTGGTTCGCGCCCGCGACCAGTTCTGGCGCGAGAAATACGGCTTTGAAACCGGCGGGCTGCAGCCCTCCGACGCCGTCCGTCCACCCGCCACGCCCGACGCTCTGGCCGGGGAAATCCACCTGCCCGCGCCGTCGATCTATCCGATCCTGCTCGCGGCCGGTATCACGATGGCCGCGCTCGGGATGTTGATTTGGACACGCATCGCGCTGTGCGGCGCGTTCCTCATCGTGTACTGCGCCATTGCAATGGCGTTCGAATACCCCGATGCCGGCGCCCAGAGCGCGGCGTCAGCCGCGACCGCGACTGGCCTGGATACGCGCAAGATCGGCATCTGGAGCTTCATCGGCTCGGAGTCGCTTTTTTTCGCCTCGTTGATCGCCACCTACCTGATTTACAAGGGCCGCGATCTGGCGGGACCAACCGCGGAAACAATGCTCGAAGTACCGCTGTCCACCGTGACCACCTTTGTGCTGCTGATGAGCAGCCTGACGATGGTGCTGGCGCAGGACGCCTATCGGCGCACCGATCGGCTTTGGGGACTACGCTGGCTGTTCGCGACCATCGTTTTGGGTCTGATTTTCCTGGGCGGTCAGGTTTATGAGTTTAACAGCTTCTTTCACAAGGGCATGACGCTGCAGACCAACCTGTTCAGCCAGACCTTCTACACCATGGTCGGCTTCCACGGCGCACATGTCGCGATCGGGGTGATTGTGCTGCTGGCGCTCGGCGCCGCTTCGCTCACCGGATGGTTCGAGCGGCACCATCGCGACGTCGCGGTCGAATGCGCCGCGCTTTATTGGCATTTCGTGGACATCGTGTGGGTCGTGATCTTCAGCGTCGTCTACCTGATGAGAGCGGTCACAAAGGCATGAGCGCCCAGATTCAAACCGAAACCGCGGGCGGCGCGCACGGCGAATCGCGCACGCTGGCTTATGTTGTGGTCGCCGTCCTGCTCGCGATTCTTACCGCAATGGAAGTGTGGATCTCGTATGTCCACGCCCTGCTCCCGGTACTGGTCCCCCTGCTGATCGTCCTGTCGGGGGCGAAGTTCGCGCTGGTAGCGCTGTTCTACATGCACCTGCACTATGACAGCTGGACCTTCAGCGCGATCTTCCTGCCCGCGCTTTTTATCGCGCTGCTGGTGGTCGTCGTCCTGGTGGCCCTGATGGTCCGGTTCTTCGCGGGGTTCTGAAGGCGGTCCTCGCATGGAAGATCTGCATCCCAGCGTAATCATCGGAGTGCTCGCACTCGCCGCGATGTACATGGGCGCCCTGCACATCAGCGGACGCAAGGTCACACGGCTTCAGGCGGCGTCATTCGCCGCGGCGCTGATCGTTATCCTGCTTGCGCTGTGCGGGCCGATTGACGAACTGGAGGACGACGGGCTCTTCACCGCTCACATGGCGCAGCATCTGATGCTGTGCCTGCTGATGCCGCCCCTGTTGCTGCTCGGGCTGACCGATTGGATGCTAAGACCGCTGCTGCTCAATCGAGCGGTTCGAACGCCGGCCCGCGTGTTGTGCAACCCGCTGGTCGCCTTCCTGGTCTACAACGGCATGTTGGTGGTAGTTCACTCGCCCGGCCTGTACGACCTGATTTGCCGCAACGAGGCTGTTCACATCGCCATCCACCTTGTGATGATGATGACGGGAGTGATGCTTTGGTGGCCGCTGCTGAGTCCTGTGCCGGAGTTGCCACGGATGAACTATCCGGCGCAAATGCTCTACCTGTTTCTGCTCCTGATACCGATGGCAGGGGTGGCGGCGCCCATCTCCTTCGCCACCTCGGTCATTTACCCTTGGTATCTGGAGGGTCCCCATCCCTTCGGTATCGCTCCACTTGCGGATCAGATGACCGGTGGACTACTGATGTGGGTAGGAGCAGGATTCTACATTATATGCGTTGCGACCCTGATTTTTTACCAATGGGCACAGCGCGACGATTGCGACGATCCGACGCTGCGACCAACCCTGGAGCTGCGTCACTCGCGCTGAATGGAAGCAACGGTAAAATCCAACCGGGCAAAGAGCGTCTGCACCACCGTCGTTTCCGTTCTGACTTCCGCCGCTCCGTGTGGTTTCGATTTTTTCCCTTCCCGTTTGCAAACCGGCAGGCAAGCACGGGCGGCGGGAAACCTTTCCTCCGGGGGGTTGCAGTATCATGAAACGGCATAACGTCATCGGCGACGGTGCCATGGCCGGCCTGCTGGGGGCCGTGACGGTCGCACTGTGGTTTTTAGTGTTCGACATCTCGCGCGGGCGCCCCTTCGAGACTCCGGCGCTGCTCGCCGCCGCTCTGCTACATGGCAAGACGCTGGTGAGCGGGATACATCCGCACCTGGTGATCGAATACACGGTGCTGCATTTCGCCGCCTTCCTGTTCTTTGGTATCGGCGCCGCCATTCTGATTGAAGCGGCCGAGCGCGAAAGCTCGCTGATCATTTCCCTGCTGATCTTCCTGTTCGCCTTCGAAGTGCTGTTCGTCGGGCTGACGATTTTCCTGGGCCCGATGGTCTCCGCGGCGCTGTCATGGTGGAGCGTTCTGGGCGGCAATCTGCTGGCGACCGCGGTGATGCTCGGCTACTTCTTCCTGCTGCGTCATCCGCGCCTGCTGAGGGAACTGCTCGGACCCTGGGGCAATATCCTGTTCGAGGGTATCGTCGCGGGGTTGATTGGCGGCACCGCGGTGGCGGTTTGGTTTCTGCTCTGCGACCTGGGCACCGACATGCCGCTGCGCACGCCCGCCTTGTTGGGCGGCGTGCTGCTGGAGGGCATTTATGACCCGGCCGCAATCCACGTCACCATCCCGTTGGTGCTCGGTTATACGGTCCTGCATTACGCGGCGTTCATCCTGTTTGGAATCGTGGTTTCCTGCCTGGTGGCGGCCTCGGAGCATGAACCGATCCTTCTGCTGGGAGTTCTCATCCTGTTCGCCTGCTTCGAGGTCTTCTTCCTGGGGGTCGCCGCGATGCTCAACCATTCGCTGCTCGATCAGATCGGATGGTCCACGATGGTGGCCGGCAACCTGCTCGCAGCCGTGGCGATGATCGGCTTTTTCTTTCTGCGCCACCGAAATCTGCACATCCGCTTGCGCGAAAGCTGGGCCGCCCTCACGCAGGAATGAGGACCAGCGCCTCCTTCCCCAGGAAAGGACCGAAATGGGGGCGGGTTCCCCTTCCCCGCCGGGGAAGGGGCCAGGTTTCTCCTCCGCGCTGCTACATAAAGTAGGGTGCCGCCAGATCCTTGAAGCGTGCGTACATCAGCCAGACTTTGGCGCCCGGCAGATATGGGTAATCCACCGGCTTCTTGCCCACCGTCTTGAGTCCCAGGCTCTGATAGATAGGGTAGAGCGCCTCGACCGGATTGGTGATCAGAAGGGCCGGACGGCGCGAGAAGATGAACAGCCGCGCGCCGTCGGCGAGCGCCTTAGCCAACCCGCGCTTTTGCATCGTCGGGTCGATTACCAATCCGCCGAACTCGAAGATCTCTTCGGCCGAGAGGCCCTTGAACAGCGACGCAGGATAAAGATGGCCTACGGTCAACGGAGCTTCGGCCAGCGAGCGGGCCCAAAAGGCGCCGACAATCGGCGGACGCCGCGCCTCCTCACCCCGCTGGATCCAGTAAAGGCCGAAATGCAAGGCCATCGGCCACAGGTTCATCAGAACGCGTTTCTCGATAATTCCCACACCGCCCCAGGAGCGCTGGTGCAGGTTGGCGAGTTCCCGCATACCAGTCCGGGTGCCGATTGGGCGCACCTCGAAGCGTCCGTCCGGCTCGGCGAAGCTTGCCGGGTCGGGCGACGTGAAAATCCTGAACAGGGGCGCCTTGACGGCCGTAGTTGTCGTCGCGCGGCTTGGGAGTGCTTGTGCGGCAACGGCGATTTCCGCCTTTCCCGTCAATTCATGGTTTTGTTGCAGCTTCACTTTCTAGAGACCTCCATCTGAATCGATTATTTGTTGTGCGCGAGTGGCCTTTGCGGCCTTTGCCGAAAATTCGCTTATGGAGCTGGACCTTGACGCCAGTGGTATTTAAGCATTGTCAAAGCGGTTTTTACTTGGCCTATTCTCATAGATACGATGTTTACTTCGCTCAGATTCACCTGGGCTCGCTGAAGTGGGTCTCAGGTGTTGCTTTTCTATTTCCTTTCGGGACAAAAAGAGCGATCATTAGTGGCAAGGTGCTCCGGGGAGAGGACTTTTAACGAGGAGAAGCAGGTGACCTGCAACTTTTGCGGTAAAGCGGCATACACCGCTCGGGCGTTCAGCAGCGCTGAAGATAGCGATGGACGATGCGCTTGCATCTGTCACGATTGCGTCCGTGACCTTTATATCGCGATGATCGCCGCTGAGATGCGCCCACTACCACCAGCACGCAATACTACTCCTCTGCCATCCTCTTCGGTACGCGCGCAGGTCATCCGCTTACATCCCCGCAAAGACCAGTAAGCCGGCACCGATTGCCGCACCCTTAAACCTAAGCGGCTATGCTATCGAAATAAAGTGGCGTGAGGGCTGGCGCGTGGAGACTCCAGCCGAGTACAACGCAGGTCTCCGCTACTCTTCCTCTAGCAAGACTGGCGATCCACACCAAGGAATATCTGTCGATAAACGGACCTGCATCTGAGCAGGCGCCGACCTTCGCTCTTTGCCCCGAATCGTGCTACACGCGGACTTGACGCGAACCGTACCGCCTTTGAAGCGCGGGCAGAGGCGCAATGTCCACGGTGGCCCCGGCCATCAGGAGGAGTTGGCAATGAATTACAAGGTGATTTCAGGGGATTCGCACGTTAATGAACCACCGAACTGTTTTCGCGACCGGCTGCCCGCCCATCTGCGCGATGCGGGGCCAAGGGTCGTCAGCACTGGCGATGGCGGCGAAGGATGGACTTGCGAAGGGCGGCCCGCGATGAACTTTGGCCTGGGCTCATTGGCGGGCAAGCCATTTGAGGAATACAAGGACAAGGGTATTCGCTTTGCCGATCTGCTGCCCGGAAATTACGACCCGGTCGAGCACTTGAGGGATCAGGATCGCGATGGCGTTGACGCCAGCGTGATTTACCCGGGTTATGCGATGGGGCTGCCGGCGATCAAGGATCGCGATCTGCGGCTAGCCTGCTTCCGCGCATACAACGACTGGCTGGCCGAAGATTTTGCCGGTGCCAACCGGCAGCGCATCGTCGCGTTGGCGATGCTGCCCGTTGACGACGGGATTGACGGAGCGGTGGCGGAATTGCGTCGCTGCGTGGAGAAGGGGCATCGCGGCGGCATCCTGCCCAGTTATCCCGACAAATTGTTTACCGACCCTGAGTACGACGCGCTGTGGGCGGCGGCGCAGGACCTCGGCGTCCCGCTGCATTTCCATCGCGCGATCGGCCGCAACATCCCGCGCGGCATGTCAGTCACGCCTCATCCGGGCACAATGGTCGCGAGTATCGTGCTGCGCTTTTTTGCGGCCCTCGAGCCGCTCAGTCACATCATCTTCAGCGGCGCCTTGCATCGGTTCCCCGGCTTGAAGCTGGTGTCGGCGGAAAGCGATGCCGGCTGGCTCGCCTTCTTCATGATCCTGTGCGACGACCAATGGACCCGCCAGCGCCATTGGAGCAAGCTCGAGCTGACCCAGCCTCCCAGCGAGTACATACGTCGCCAGGTCTTCCTCACCTTCATGGACGACGCGGTGGCCTGCGCCAATTTGAAGTTCACCGGATGCGACAATCTGATCTGGGCGTCGGATTACCCGCACAGCGTGACCACGTGGCCCAATTCACGCTCTTACATCGAAAAGCAGATGGCGCCGTGCACCCCGCAGGAGCGCGACAAGCTGAGCGCCGGCAACGCAGTGAAACTGTATCAGCTGAACTGACGGCCGCGCGAAAATATCTCGAGAGCCAAACGCATCAGGGAAACATGCGTGCAGCCTCCGCTCTCCTTGCCAGGATAAGGAGAGCGGAGACAGACCGGATCTATTGGACGGTGATCGACCCCAGATTGGCCGGCAAACCCGTCGGCGCGCCGCCCGAGCTTACCGTGATGGTCTGCACCGCCTGCGTCGATGTTCCGTTTATGCTGTTGGTCGTGTTGCCGCATCCTACTTCGGTCGCCGCGAGGATTAGTGCCATCGCCAGCACCACCAGGTGGCGGCGCCGCAATCTGCCCGTCATTGCCAGCATTCCCAAGGCCATGGCCGCCAGCATCAAGCTTGACATCCTGGACTGCTTGAACGGCGACGGCCACGTCAATCCGGCATAGGCGGTCGGACCGCGTTTCAGATCGGATGAACTTGCCGATGGAGTGGGGGTAGGTACGGGAGAACTGGAAGCCACGGCGGAAAGGGTGAAAGTAGCGGCCTGGCCGTTAGGCAGCACGGGCAAGGCGGAAAAGTCGAAAGTATTCGAAGTCCCCGGCGGATTTGGATTACTGAGAACGGCGAGCGCCGACGATCCCGGCACCTGCCCGGTGAGCGTCATGGAGGTGAAAATACTGGGTGCGGTTGCCGAAATGTTGATCGAGCTGATCGTGATATTGGCGCCGCTGGTATTGGTCACCGTGAAGGCGCCGGCATTCGAGATGTCGTCGCCGGCGCTCACCGTGATAGCTACCGTCGAAGTGACGGCGACACTTACCTGCGCCCCGGCCACCGCGGGCGCGCCGGCCACGCAGCAGACCGTCAGGATAATCAACCAGAAAGCGGAACGGAGCTTCACCCATACACCTCCTTGCCGGCATTGCGAACGGAGTTTTAACCATTCCCGTCCAAAAGAAAAGGTCAAGGTACCGTTTAGCTTAATCGTGCGGCATTCGGCGGGCAATCGAGCGGCGGCTTTGGCAACCGCTTCGTCCGCCCGCGTGTCCATTAACCGGCGCCTGCCATCCTGATAAGACGAAACTCGCGCCAAAAGGTTGCACGGTCGCGGGCGCAGTTTGCAACTCATCCGCAATCCTGTGCACTTCTATTGGATGAAGCGGGCAATCAACCTGACGCGGGGCAACGTCTTATGCGCCAACGTGGAGGAGGCGCATGGCGCAATGGGACGGGGGAAGGGCCTGATGGGCAGAAAGGAGCTGGCCGCGGACGCGGGACTGTTGATCGGCGCCGGTCCGCCTATCCAGGTGATGTGGATCCATACCTTCTTCATGCGTTTTGCGATCGACCTGGTCTTCCTCGACCGCGCCGGCCGCATCGTCCGCATCATTGCGGGCGTTAGGCCATGGCGACTGACGGCGCCGGTCTTTGGTGCGTGCTGTGTGTTGGAACTGGAAGCCGGCGCGGCGCGACGGACATCCAGCGCTGTTGGCGACGAAGTGCGTCTGGAGGGAGAGCCTTGATAAAAACGAGACGTGAGAAAGCTCTTTTTCTACTTCGCGTCTCTCACGCGGGTTTGAACTTGACCAGCGTGTGCTCCGGCGTGACGTCGTCGAAAAAGACCGTCACCGGCATATCCACCTTAAGCTTGTCCGGCGGCGCCACTATGTTGGTGGTCATTCGCGGTCCTTCTTCAAGCTCGACAATCGCCAGCACGTACGGCGCGTCACCAAACAGGCGGGTGGCTGGGCGATGCACCACCGTGAAACTGTAAAGCCGGCCCTTGCCGCTGCATTTGCGCCATGCCAGCCGGTCGGAAAAACAGTGCGGGCAACGGGCGCGCGGATAGTAAACAAATTTTTGGCACGCCTCGCATCGTTGCAGCGTCAATTCATGCCGCTTGGCGGCATCCCAGAAGGGCAGGCTCGTCTTGCTCGGTTGAGGAAGGGGCTTGAGATATTCGCTCATGACGCACGCTCCAGGATCAGGCCGACCTGCTCGCTCATGATTCCGCCGTTGCCGTTGACGTAAGCCAGGCGGGCGTCTTTCACCTGCCGTCCTCCGCCGCGGCCCATCAACTGACGAATCCCCTCGGTCACGTGGCTCATCCCGCCAGCCAGACCGGGCTGGCCAAAGGACAGTTGGCCGCCGTGCGTGTTGCAGGGAAAGTCGCCGGCGTAGGTGAGGTCGTGATCCATCGCGAACGGACCGCCTTGTCTCTTTTTACAAAACCCCGCGTCCTCCAGCGTGACCAGCACCGTGATCGTGTAGCAGTCATAGGGACAGACTAGGTCGATGTCCTTGCGCTGCAGCCCCGCCATTTTGAACGCGGTGTCGGCCGCGCCCTTGACGGCCGACTCGGTAACCTCGGGCGCGTAAGTGATCGAGGCGCGATCCGAACCCTCACCCGCACCCAGCAGCCAGATTGGCGCATGCTTGGAGCGCCGCGCGATTTCGGGCGAGGCCACGACCACCGCCGCGCCTCCGCTCATCGGGCTGACGATCTCAAACAGGTGCAGCGGCTCGCAGATGTAGCGCGAGTTCAGCACGTCGTCGATCGTGAGCGGAATGTCATTGAAGAACGCCAGCGGGTTGGCCAGCGCGTTGGTGCGCTGATCAACCGCCACCTTGGCCATCTGCGCGGGGGTGGTCCCGTATAGGGCCATGTGCCGCTGCGCAATCAGCGCGTAACTGCAGTTGGCGCCGATCGCGCCGTAGGGCGCCTCGAATTCGTACATCAGCGAGATCATCGGCGGACGCCGCCGCCCCAGCCGGTTGAGATCCGCGGTGAGGCACAGCACGGCGTTGCAGATACCCGCGTCGATCGCCGCCGCGGCGCGCCAGATCATGCCGGTGCCGCTGGCCCCGCCGATATCGAGCACGTTGAGCATTCTGGGACGCAGATCGAACAGCTCGCCGATCGCGGAAGGATAGATCATCCCCGGATCCGCACTGGCCATCCCGACCAGCAGCCCGTCGATGTCTTTTTTTTCCAATCCCGCATCCGCGATCGCCTCGGCCGCCACCGCCGCCATCAGGTCCAGCGCGGAGTCGTCAGTTGGTTCGCGATACGGCTTGAGTTCGCCGATTCCGATTGCCGCGGCCTTGCGCTTAAGACTCATCGTTGCGCTCCTTCTCTCGGATCGATTACCACAAAACCGCGCTGTCCGTGTACAACTGGCCGCGCCAGCAAGCACCTGACAGCGGGGGCGCGCTCCTATAAACTTGGCGGCCTGACAGGGAGTCTCTGACGATGGCGTTTATCTGCTGCGACGATCACAACGTGTCGATTGAGGCAGACGGCGTCGATCCGGCCGCCGCCGGGCGCCTGATGGTGGACGACAATCATCCCGCGCACGGCGGCGTCGAGCAGGAAGTCAAGCAGTTCGGCCGCGAGCATCGCCAATGCAGCGTCAGGATTCTGGCTGACTAACCGGCGCCGATTCACGCGATTGGTGCGCCGCTACCCCGTTGACCCCTCGCACCCCCGCTGGCAGTATGTCGGCGCGGGGTGGAGCAGTCAGGTAGCTCGCCGGGCTCATAACCCGGAGGTCGAAGGTTCAAATCCTTCCCCCGCAACCAAGCACATTCCTTCACGCAGAGAGAGACTTTCGTAAATGGGTCGGCAACGTTGATGCGGTCGAGGCGGCCATTTGATCTACACTTTCATCTACATGTGGAGATCAAAATTTGAGCCGACAACTAGGTGGGGCGGGCTGTGCGTTGCCATAGCGCCCGGTGCTGGTTACCACTTGCGACGGCTCGCACCGTGTAGTCCCGCCTCACGCATTAGCCGGGCCACGACCGCATCGGCGGTGACCGGAGGATGCTTCGGATGGCTTCGGAAATGAACCTCCCTGGCTGCCTCGGATTGTGGAACTGAGTTCAGCGAGCGAAAGCGACCAAAGGCCTGAGGCCCCCGTTGGTCAACCGTCCGGCTTCGTTCCCCGGTGACGTTCCCTCGATTCGGCAGAGCTTCAATTGAGCCGACGCAACGGCTCAGTTGTGAACGGAGGTGACGTATGGATGCCTGGGCTTCGCACGACCGGGTTCCTGAGGGCGGCCGCGTCTTGGAAATCTGAAGACCAGGCTTGCGACACTATAGCTGTATTGCTTGCGGTCGCGATTTCATCGAGGAACTCAGTTCGGAGCTCCGCTACGCAATGCACGTAGTGGTTCTCATTTTTCACTATTTGTCAGACGAATTGAACAACCGATGGATGATTCGAAATGCCCGCGCCTTAGGCCCCCTGCGGATGTAGGATAGTCGATCTGCTGCCAGATTCCACCGTGCGCCGATCGCGCACCAACACCGTAGTTGACGGGGTCAGTGAAGAAGGTGCCGCACGAGAGCGGCAATGCCGGGACTGGCATCGCCCTCTATACGGGCGCGCTCTCTGCGGAGACGAATGACCGGATCGTACACTATGCGTTGGCGCGGGCGCGATCACGCCAAGCGAGGCCCCCGA